>JAAGKN010000718.1_pt1 | contig 85102 bp, 66 predicted proteins | sample 6206371 | NCBI WGS metagenome assembly JAAGKN01 (sample SAMN11533720, study PRJNA540317) | gut metagenome | isolation source: fecal pellets from male and female animal of same cohort | host: Peromyscus leucopus | place: USA:CA | collected 2017 | reverse complement strand
CGCCGGTACTTAGATGCAGTACTTATGCATCTTATGTACCGCTGCGGTGAGCCCGGAGCGAAAGCGTGTCTGCGTTGGAGTGTACAATTTGCACAATGGAACTTTAGCACAATGGGAGTTTCGCAATTGCCTAAATAGAGCTGGATGGAAAGGAGCATTTTGAAGATGAGGCAGTAAAAAATCGAGAATTGGAAGAAAAATGAAATTTGCCGTGCGCATAACATGCAGATTATCCGGGTAGAAAACTCCTATGCGAGACGTTATAACCATATAAAGGAAATTTTAATTAATTATTTTTCCATTCTGCATTAAAAGATTGAAAAGAAGCGGCAGCTATGCTACAATGCACTCAAGAGAGCAAACACTGTAAACGATTCCAGCTTTGTTTTATGGCAGGATAACCTCAATACGGCTATGTAACCATAAAAGCAGGACTGGAATTTTTTCATTATCCGGTAATATGTATGAAACAGAAGGAGGAGCAGAATGCGGAAAAGTATCAAGGTGATGGTTGGTATCCGGGTGGCTGCGGCATTTTTAGCTGTTATGCTGTTCAGTGTGCTGATAACAACAAGTATTATGAACATGGAAGATTCAGAGGAAGCTAACATTGCGATAAACGCTGTCCTGCAGAAGGCGCAGAAGGCGGAGGCGGCCCATTATAAATGGTCCGGTAATCTCAGCAGCGCATTATACAACGGCACCGAATTTACCGGCAGTACAGACCCAACCGGCTGTGTGCTGGGACAATGGCTCTACGGCGAGGCGGGAACAGACGACGCAAATATTCTTCAGCTGCGCAATCAATTAGAGCCCTTACATAAGGAGCTTCATCAGTCGGCCGTATATGTGCTGGAATTGATGGAAACCTCTCCGAAGAAGGCCCAGGAATATTATCAGGAAACGATACAGGGTAATCTGAACGTTCTGGTTGGGCTTCTTGATAAGGTTGTGGAGCGCGGTACGGCACTGAACCAGATAAGCACAGAAAATATGCGGAAAACAGTGCTGACCATGCACGCGGTTACAGCTTCGGGTTTAGCGCTTTGTCTGCTTTGTCTTTTAAGTCTGGTGATTTATATTATGCGGCGTGTGGTAAGGCCCATTCTTGTTATCACCGACAGAACAAAGCCGCTGCAGGACGGCCATATGAAGCTGGATTTGGATTATAATGCGAATGATGAAATCGGCGATTTGTCCAAAACCCTGAAACAGTCCATAGAGCAGACTTGTCGGTATATAGAGGATATTAACCGTATTATGACCCAGCTTTCCGCAGGCAATTTTAATGTATCTGCCTCCGTGCCCTTTATCGGAGATTTCAAAACCATTTCGGATTCCATTGACAGCTTTACAAGATCCCTTTCACGGGCTATGGCTAATATTCAGCAGGTGGAACAGAAGGTATTTGGGGATGCGAAGGGACTTTCAGACGGATCCCAGCAGCTGGCGCAGGGTGCAACGGAGCAGGCCAGTGCAGTGGAGCAGCTTTCGGCTACCCTGGCCGAGTTGTCCAGGAGTGCAAGCCAGAATATTCAGATGGCCGCAGATATGCAGGATAACGCGCAGCTGACAGGAGAACAGGTGAATCTGAGCAGCCAGCAGATGGAACAGTTAATCAGTGCCATGGCAGATATCAGCGATACCTCTCAGGAGATTGAGAAAATTATTTCCACGATTGAGAATATTGCTTTCCAGACCAATATTCTTGCATTGAATGCTGCCGTGGAGGCCAGCCGGGCCGGAGAAGCCGGAAGAGGCTTTGCAGTAGTAGCCCAGGAGGTTCGCAATCTTGCTGCCCAGTCTGATCAGGCGGCTAAGGCTACAAAAGAATTAATTGAGAATTCCGTACATGCTTCAGATCGAGGCAATAAGATTGTGGAGGAGGTTTCATCATCACTGCAGAATACATTGAATCTGGTTACCCAGTCCAACAGTTCCATCAATGAAATTGCAGAGGTAGTTCAGGAGGAGGCTTCGGCAATTTCACAGGTGGCAGAGGGTATCGGGCAGATTTCCTGCGTGGTGCAGACAAATTCCGCCAACAGTGAGGAGATTGCCGCTGTCAGTGCAGAGCTGTTTGAGCAGGTTAATCTTCTGAGGAATCAAACCAGTAAATTTCAGTTGAAACGTGATTAAACAGACAATAAATTTATATGAGGAGAGTTCAGGCCGGACAGTATGTGTGAAACTGCCGGCCTGATTCAGTATAATCCGGATTGTGAAGCTGCTGCAATTTTACGCCAGCGCCGCCCGGATAATGCTGGCGCATCCTTCCACGCCTAATCTTCCGCTGTCCAGCACAATGTCATAATTGTTCCAGTCATTCCACTTTTTTCCGGTGTTGACAGAATAGTAATTTTTTCTTTTTTTATCATATTTGGACACAACACTGTCCGCTAATTTTTCAGGTATCCCGTATTCTGTTATGGCCCGGTGTTTTCTGCTTTCTCTATTTGCATGTATATATACTGCCAGTACATCCTTATCCCCTAATGCAGATGCGGCGCATCTTCCTACAAATATGGCAGCTCCCTGTAAAGCATACTCCTTGATAAGCCTCTGTTCCTCGATAAAAATCCGGTTTTCCCCTGACAGTAAATTTGCGGATTGATCATTCATTCTGCCAAGGGCGTAAATGGAATACAGAAAGCTGTTGGTAGTGTTTTCCTCGTACTGTTCAATATCTGAAACAGGAATCTGAAGTTTCTCGGAAACGCCTTTTAAAATTTCGATTCCGTAACATGGCATATCGGTTTTTTCGGAAAGCAGCTGTCCGATTTCGGTTCCGCCGCTCCCATATTCACGCTCAATTACTACATATTTATATTTCATATTCAGCCTCCTTGTCCGTTTCGGCGGGTATGAGTTTACCCGGTTATCACATTTATGCAAACTGCGCATTATAGAGATCTGCATAGAACCCGTTCTGCCTCATCAGCTCATCATGATTTCCCTGTTCGATAATATCGCCGTCCTTCATGACAAGAATCAGGTCGGCTCCCCGGATTGTGCTGAGCCTGTGGGCAATTACGAAGCTGGTTCTTCCCTTCATAAGATTATCCATTGCCTTTTGTATTCTGTGTTCGGTTCTGGTATCCACCGAAGATGTTGCCTCGTCAAGAATAAGTACCGGATTGTCTGCCAAAATTGCTCTTGCAATTGTGAGCAGCTGCCTTTGTCCGGCGGATACGTTTGTGGCATCTTCGTTCAACTCGAAGTTATATCCGCCGGGAAGAGTACAGATAAAATGATCTGCATGAGCAGACTTAGCAGCTAAAATAACCTCCTCGTCTGTGGCATCCAATCGGCCGTAACGAATATTTTCCATAATGCTTCCTTTAAATAACCATGTATCCTGAAGAACCATGCCAAAGGCCCCTCTTAGTTCATTGCGGTTGTATTCCTTCAGGTTATGTCCATCCAGTTCAATTTCCCCGCGGTTTACATCATAGAAGCGCATAAGCAGCTTCACCATGGTAGTCTTTCCGGCTCCGGTGGGTCCCACAATTGCAATCTGCTGTCCCTGTTTTACATGTGCGTTAAAATCCTTAATGATAATCTGATCTGCACTGTATCCGAACTGTACATGCTTAAAGTCTACAACGCCCTCTACATGATCCACGGATACAGCGTTATCTGTTGTCTGATCCTCTTCTTCCTCATCAAGAAGCTCAAACACCCTCTCAGCAGCGGCAACCATGGACTGCATCATATTTGTAACCTGTGCCAGCTGCTGCATCGGCTGAGTGAAATTTTTTACATAAGTAATGAATGCCTGGATATCTCCAATCTCAATCGTTCCTTTAATTGCAAGGAATGCACCGGAAATTGCCACGCCCACATATCCCAGGTTTCCCACAAACTGCATGACAGGCATCATCAGTCCTGACAAAAACTGGGATTTCCATGCCGACTCGAAAAGGATATCATTAGTATGGTCAAATTCATCTATAACATCTTTTTCCTTTCCGAATGCCTTTACCACCAGGTGTCCCGCATAATTCTCTTCTACCTGGCCGTTGATATGTCCCAGGTATTCCTGCTGCTGTTTAAAATATTTTTGCGACTTTTTCATCACCAGGCTGATAAACGTTAAGCTCACGGGCAAAATCAAAAGGGTGATTAACGTCATAAGCGGGCTGATAGTGAGCATCATGACTACAACGCCAATCATGGTAGTCAAAGATGTGATCAGCTGTGTTACACTCTGGTTAAAGCCATTTCCAAAAGTATCCACGTCATTTGTAATACGGGAAAGCACCTCGCCGTGGGTTCTGCTTTCAAAGTATTTCAACGGCATACGGTTTATTTTTTTTGTAAGCTCCCTGCGCAGCTTATAACAAAGGTTCTGCGTAATAGTGGACATGGTTAATCCCTGAATCAGGCTGAATATGAAGCTCACCCCATACAGGCACAGGACAATAAGCAATATTTTTCCTATATAGGAAAAATCAATTCCGCCGCTGCCTGTAATCTTTCCCATCAGTCCCTCGGATAAGGCGGTGGTTGCTTTACCTAATATTTTAGGACTTACGATGCTGAATACGGTGCCTATGACCGCACAGACCATAACTGCAATGACCCCGATTTTATATCCACCGAGAAAACGTATGATTTTCCTTACGGTTCCCTTAAAGTCCTTTGCCTTTGCGGCCGGGCCTTTTGCACCTCTTCCTCCCATCTGCGGCATTTAACATTCCTCCCTTCATTTAACGCTTGCAAGAAATTCTGCTTCTGATAATTGCGATTGTGCAATCAGTCTGTATTCTTCACAGCTTGTCACGAGCTCCTTATGAGTTCCCTTGCCGATCATTTTTCCCTCTTCTAATACAATAATCTGATCCGCATTCAGGATGGTGCTAACCCGCTGTGCGACGATGATTACCGTGGACGCCTTTGTCTTTTCCGAAAGCGCCTTGCGGAGCGCCGTATCCGTCTTAAAGTCAAGTGCGGAGAAGCTGTCGTCAAATATATAGACCTTCGGGTGCCTTGCAATCGCTCTCGCAATGGACAGACGCTGTTTCTGGCCGCCTGATACATTGCTTCCTCCCTGGGCTATTGCACCTTCATACTTATCTGCCTTTTCCTCGATAAAATCAGCTGCCTGGGCTATGAACGCCGCTTCCGCAATATCCTGCGCCGTCGCATCAGGCGCGCCATAAGCAATATTGGAATTTATATTTCCTGAGAACAAAACCGCCTTCTGCGGAACGTATCCAATCTGCGCTCTTAAAGTATCAATAGCCAGATCCCTGACATCTGTTCCGCCGAGGGAAATGGACCCCTGGGTCACATCAAAGAACCTCGGAATCAACTTCACCAGAGTTGATTTTCCGCAGCCCGTACTTCCGATAATCGCAGTAGTCTGTCCCGGTTTAGCCACAAAATCAATGTCTGTGAGAACGTTCTCACCACCGTCCGGATACCTGAAGCTTACATGGTCAAATCGAATGGAAGCATCTTCAGGGGCCGCCGTCACTGCGTTGTCTCCGTCGACAATTGCTGTTTCCGTGTCAAGAACCGCCTGAATACGGTCTGCGGCAACGCCTGCTCTCGGGAGCATAACGGATATCATGGTCAGCATCAAAAATCCCATAATAATCAGCATGGCATATGTAATAAATGCGGTCATTGCTCCGACCTCAAGTACGCCGGCGTCAATTTTCTTTGATGCAACCCAGATAATTAAAACAGACACACTGTTCATTACTACCATTAGGGCCGGCATCATAAACGACATGGTTTTATTGGTAAAAAGCATAACCCTTGTCAAACCGGTGTTTGCTTCATCAAAGCGCTCCTCCTCCCGTTTTTCCCTGCTGAACGCCCGTATGACGGGAATACCGGTAAGTATTTCCCTGGCCACAAGATTTACTTTATCAACCAAAGTCTGCATAACCTTAAATTTGGGCATTGCCACAACCATCAAAACGGCTATCAGACATATAACCAGCGCAATTGCAAGAACAATAATCCAATTCATTCCCGAATCATATTTGCGTATATTAATGATGCCGCCTATTGCCAATATCGGCGCATACAATACCATCCGAAGCAGCATCACCGTCACCATCTGAATCTGCTGTACATCGTTGGTGCTCCGGGTAATCAGTGATGCGGTTGAAAACCGATCCAGATCCGCATTTGAAAAGCCCATGACCTTCCGGAATATATTGCCTCTCAGGTCACGTCCCACGCCTGCCGCCGTTTTTGAGGCAAGAAAACCGATTAAAATGGCGGCCAGAGCCATAATGAAAGCCATTCCCAGCATTTTTCCGCCGGTGGTCCACAGATAATCTGTCTGCAGCTGCTCCAAATCCATTCCACAGAGTTCGTATTGATTTCTGGCAAAGTACTTCGCCATAGAAGTTATAATGGAATCTCCCAGTGACTCCAGCTGTTTCTCAAACGCCTGCCGCTGTGCCTGAATGGCGCCTATATCCATACCGGAAATGTTAATGGCGGTTGAACTTACGTCTCCGGATGCAGAGCCGTTCTGGGATGTCATCATGTATACAATGGCGAGCACCCCGGAAAACTTTTCATCTAAAGCGCGCCAGTTGTCTTCTTCCACGGAAGACAGAATATAATAGCCCTTTTCCTCGTCATAAGTATACGCGGCTTCCCAATCCTCTTTTTCTTCATCATTTAAAAAGAATTCTACTTCCATAAAACCGCGTTCCGATACATATTCGGGAACTGCGTGTTCTATTCCGGAATTGGCAATTCCCACATCAATCAGGTTTGATGTGTAATCAGGTAATGACAGGTCACAATATGCCTGAACAATCAAAAGCACGAGTATCATGATTACAAAATACCAGTACCTTTTCAGATTTCGAAAAATATTCTTCATTTTACTTGGGTCTCCTTTCTTTCTGCTTGCTTTTACGAATTATTTTTTTCGGTTTCCAGACTTATTATTAAGATTATTAGAAATGAAACTAATATATTTAGTGCCTGATGTCAATAGAATACAGATGATTTTAACATTGTTTTTATAGTTTGTTTATAATCATCTGAAATTTTCGAAAAAATGTTGCAATCCTGAAAAATATGGTATAATACACTCAAGAATCCAGCCGCTGCGCGTCTGTCGCGCTTTGCGCTTAAAGATTCTTTCGTTACCATATCAGGTGAAATCAAATGCTCACTATGTTCGCGCTTGATTTCCTGCTGATATGGTATAATGATTCTGCTAACGCAGAATGCAAGGCAACCCATGTTGCCTTGTCACCGCTGATGCGGTGCATTATACCTTATCCATGGCTTGAAAAGTAAATGCCACTATGTGGCGCTTCCTTTTCTGCGCACATGGTATAATGATTCTGCTGACGCAGAATGCAAGGCAGCAGAAAGCGGAACCGCTCAAAGGAGAGTTTTTATGAGTATAATGGATTATGACAAGGCGTACAGGCTGGGAAAAAAGGATTACCAGTCCAGGCTGCTGCAGGGACAGCAGCCCACCCTGAAGGTACTGGATGATATACTGCCCTACGATAAGCATTATGCGGAGATTCCGCTGGGGCTTGTGCAGATTCCCATAGAGCGGATTGTGGGAACCAGGATGGGCGGCAGGAGCAATGCTTTTGCAGGCAATTTCATGCCCATTCTCAGTGATAAGACGGAGTTTGCCTTCAAATGGGCGCACTTAAGTGACAGCCATGAGAAGGAGGGAATCCGTGATCCCATTAAAGCTTACGAGTATATGAATGAGTTCTATGTGGAGGAAGGCAATAAGCGGGTCAGCGTGCTCAAATATTATGACGCCGTCTCCGTGATGGGAAACGTGACGCGGATTCTGCCTCCCAGAACCCAGGAAAAGAGCAACAGAATCTATTATGAGTTTGTGGATTTTTATGAGTTATCCAAGATTAATTATATATGGTTTTCCGGCCTGGGGAGCTTTGCAAAGCTTCAGGAGGCTGTGGGCAAGGGCCCGGAGGATCCCTGGACGGATGATGACAGACTGGACTTCAGCTTCATTTTTACCAAGTTTTCTGCGGAGTATAAGGCCAATGGCGGAGATAAGCTGCCGCTGACTACCGGCGATGCGTTCCTTGCCTTCATTTCCCTGTACGGCTATAAGAGCCTGGCGGATAAATCCTCCAGTGAAGTCAAGGAGCTTGTGGTTAAGAGCTGGGAGGAGTTTATGGTGGTGGGCTCCGGAAAAGAAGTGGAGCTGAAAATGGAGCCGGCACAGGAGAAGAAGCCCCTGCTGAACCGTATTCTGCCCATAAGCACAGCCAAGCCGAAGATTGCTTTTATCTATGAGAAAACACCCAGCTCCTCCGCGTGGACCTATGCCCATGAGCTGGGGCGGCAGCACATTGAAGCCACCTTTTCCGACGAGGTGACCACGGTCTGTTATGAGAACATTACCCAGGAACTGGCGGAAGAGACGATGGAAAGAGCGATTGAGGATGGCTGCAATGTAATATTCAGCACCACCCCTGCCTTTGTCAAGGGAAGCGTAAAGTCGGCCATTGCCCATCCGGATGTAAGGGTATTAAACTGTTCCCTGAACACTTCCCACCGCTACATACGAACCTATTACGCCCGCATGTATGAAGCAAAGTTCCTGATGGGAGCCATTGCGGGGGCTATGGCGGACAACAACCGTCTGGGGTATATTGCGGATTATCCTATCCTTGGATCCATTGCCAATATCAATGCCTTTGCGCTGGGTGCAAAACTGGTGAATCCCAGGGCGGAAATTTATCTGGAGTGGTCCCGGCTGAAGGATAACACCGACAGTCTTGCAAAACTGCAGGAGCGTAATGTGTCCATTATCTCCGGTAAGGATATGAACATTCCCGAGGATTCTTCCCGCTATTTTGGCCTGTTCAGCGTGGAGGGCCTTTATCCCCGGAGTCTTGCCATGCCGTTGTGGCATTGGGGAAAGTTTTATGAGCGCCTGATTAGGACTATTATGGACGGCGCCTGGAAAAATGACGACAGCACGGACGCGGTAAAGGCCATCAATTACTGGTGGGGTATTTCCGGCGGCGTGGTGGACATGATTTATTCCCAGAGTCTGCCTATCGGCACAAAGCGTCTGGCAGACCTGCTGAAGAAGAATTTTTATACAGAAAGCTTTAACCCTTTTTCGGGTATCCTATATTCCCAGACGGGCGTCATCCAGAATGAGCCGAATGAAAGCCTTTCGGCCAAGGATATTATTACTATGGACTGGCTGGCGGAAAATGTGATAGGCTCCATTCCCAGTCCGGTGGAATTAACGGAATCAGCCCAGCCTGTGATTAATCAGCAGGGATTGGAGACGGCTGAACGATAGAAGAAGGGGAAGGGAGATTCCATCATGAGAATACTGGCTATTTCAGACGTGGAATCAAAGCTGTATTGGGACTTTTATGAGAGAGGGATGCTGGATGGCATAGATTTGATTATTTCCTGCGGCGACCTGGATCCCAGGTATTTGTCCTTTCTGGTTACTATGGCCTCGGTGCCGGTGCTTTATGTACATGGAAATCATGACACAAAATACACGAGAATTCCTCCGGAGGGCTGTGTCTGCATCGAGGATGACATATATGTTTACCAGGGGGTCCGAATCCTGGGACTCGGCGGCTCTATGCGCTACAAGCCCGGCGCTCATCAGTATACGGAAAAGGAAATGCAGAAGAGAATCCATAAGCTTCGGTTTAAGCTGTGGCGGCGGGGAGGTTTTGATATTCTGGTGACCCACGCCCCCGCCTATCAGCTGAATGATGGAATGGATCTGCCCCATCAGGGGTTTCGTGCATTTCTGAAGCTGTTGGATAAATACAAACCGAAATTTTTCCTCCATGGACATGTACACATCTCTTATGGCAGACAGCATAAACGATATGACAGATATGAGGACACCCATGTGATTAACACATATGAAAAGTGTATTTTTGACTTTGAGGCGGAGGATGTGAAGGAGAACTTGAGATAATCCCTGAGAAATCCGAAAAGGTTTATTTTCAGTCATTATGAGGATGGCAGCAGGGTAAAAGAGAGGGACGAAAAGCGTATGAAGTACAACTGGCGTAAAATGGGAATACTTGTGATAATCGTATCTTTTATGGGATTTGCGGTGGAAAACATCTGGCTTGCTCTCACCAAAGGATACATCAATAACCGCAATATGAACCTGCCCTTTTTGCTGGGGTATGGCCTGGCTATGGTGGCTATTTACATATTGTTCGGAATCCCTTCTGAAATGAAGCTTTTGAATAAGTTTCCGGTGAAGGCGTCCCGTCTGATGAAATATTTTCTGTACTTCTTATGTGTTATGGTTTGTATCAGCATCGGTGAGATTATTCTGGGAATGGTAACGGAGAAGTTCTGCAACATTGAGTACTGGAATTATTCTCTTATTCCCCTCCATATCACAAAGTACACATCCGTGCCTACCAGCATGGGATTTGCGGCCATGGTGACCCTTTTTATGGAGAAGGCATTTCCGTTTCTGATGGATAAGCTCAGCGGCATGGATACAAAAGCACTCTGTATCATAGCATGTGTGATGCTGATTATAATGGCGGCAGATTTTGTTATATGCTACGGGCATATGATAAAAACCCAAAATTTCTACGAGAAATGGCGGATTATATTGTGGTGAACCGGGAAACAGCATGGCCGCAGGAGGATGGTTTATGGAAAATGTTGAATTGTTCAGATTGCTGGAAATTCCTGAGGAAGTGGAAAAGAAGCTGATTGATTATGGCAATGGCAGAAATGTTCAAATTCCGGATGTCATAACAAATAAAATACTGAAGCGCAGCCAATGGGACGATGGTATAAAAGAATTACAGGAATTCATAGGGGATGATCCGGGCGGAATGAAAATACTCTGGGAGCTGTTAAACATAATCAGCAAATACTCCTATGAAGAATATGTAAGACGCAGGATTTCGGATGATATTTTTGCTGCTACTATGAAATTTTGCACCAGATTTTTGCATGAATACTATCAGACTTTTCACATCTATAAATTTAACTGGGCGTGGTGGTTTCCCCGCCAGATTTCCTTAAATGAGTATCGAATAGAAGCTCTGGAATATGAGTTTATTGAAGCGGAAGACAGAGAGATAGCGGTTCACATTCCGTCAGATGCCGATTTGCGAAAGGAGTCGGTTGTCCAATCCATCAAAAGCTTTCATGAGTTCAGGAAAAAGTATTATCCGGAATGGGAAACCGTTAAGCTGACATGTGAAACATGGATGCTGATGCCGGAATTAAAGGAACTGTTGAAGAAAGAAGCCAATATAATTGCCTTTCAGGATATGTTTGAAATTGATACTGTGGATTATGATGCAGCATGGTATATGGACTGGATTTTTCCCGGCGTTGAAAAGGTTGACGAATTACTGCCGGAGAAGACAACGCTTCAGCGGAACATGAAAAAATACTTGTTAGCCGGGAAAAAATTCGGAATTGCAAAAGGACATCTGAAAGAAGTTACTCCATATATTTAAAGCATGGCGGCGGGCCTGGACACCCGCCGCCTGTTTTTATTTTTACCAACATCAGTGATCATTTTCATCATGAATATCATGAACTAAAGTCTGGAGAAAGTACAGCTCCTTGGCAGCTTTTTCCCGGGTGACCGTGCTGTGGGGCTCGAACAGGCTGCCGTTGCACATTCTTCCTCTTTGAATACCGGCTTCGGAGCGAATCAGACCAAGGCGGTAGCATTCCCTGGCCGCGGTGAGAAACTCTCCGGAAATTGAGTTTGTATCCAGCAGCTGTTCCCAGGGAACCAGAGGGTAATACATGGCGCTTTCCCCTGTGAGGTTCGGGTCATAGTCAGGATTGTCGGGCGTAATCCCACAGCCGTTATAGTCTGTCATATAGGCAGGTTTCCGATAGCTTATCCCGTTGGAGCCGTCTGGCTGCGGCTGAGGAGGAAAAGCTGCAAGAAAAGCCCGAAAGACCAGCCAGGCCATATATTCCCTGGTCAGCGGGGAGGCATCCTCCGGGAAGCCGCCGGACAAATCAGGACTGAGGTGCCGGGCTGTATCGTTCAGGGCATCATAGCCGGGAAAAGCCGGAAGATGCATAGCCTTTGCAAGACTGTTTTTAAACTCCTTTACGGTTACAGGCGCGGAGGGCCGGAAACAGCCGTCCGTCTGTCGCTCCATAATGCCATGTTTCAGCAGGAATTCAATCTGGTTTCTGTAGTAGGCATTTCTGCCGGTCTGTACATCCGTTGACATCTCCGGATACATCAGGTAAATATTGTCTGTTTTAAGGGCCTCCAGCACAGAGGGGCAAAAAAATTCTTCCGGAATCAGGGATTGCTGCAGCATTCCCCGGGCAACAATACAGGCAAACTGTTTTGCCAGGGCTTCCTTATAATGGGTTCCATCACATTTATTGTCGGGGTGGCCGTTTGCGTAGCTGCCGGAATTGGTCTTTCCCGGAGTTTCCCCGGCCTCAACGGAGAGGAAAAGGGCTTTGGCGGTCTCCCCGCCCACAGATTCAAGGTATTGAATGCTTCCCTCGTATAAGTCGATAAAGGGCAGTCCGTGCCTGGCGGCAGCAGCCTTAAGCAGTCCCGGACAATCTATGCTGTTTGATCTTGTAAAACCACCGTATATAATCCCATCAGGGCCTGTTCTGTCGCCGTTGATGCGCGTCATGGGAGACACCAGAATCAGGCGGACACCCATAAGAGAGGCAGCAGGTATAAAATATTCATCCAGCCATCTTTGGAAGGAAGCTTCTGTGTTGCCGCGGCCGAACCGGGCTTCGGGTCCGTCCAGCGAGCCTCTTGCCTCATCATTATGCCCGCTCTGGAGCAGGAGAATATCCCCGGGGTGGGAATTTAACAACAGGTCATTCATTCGTCCCTCTCTGTACAGGGTGGACAGGGAGCGGCCTCCCATAGCGTAATTCACTACAGAAACCTTGCTGCTGTCAAAGAGGTCATCAAAGATCTGTCCCCATCCCGACATCAGGTTTTCCTCATAAATATATGATTTTACGGTAGAATCCCCCAGGGTAAATATTGTGGAGGGAATGGGGGCGGGAGCGGTCCTGGCCGGCAGGGAGCTGACACGGATGGAGGAAACGGCCACCGAACACTCCGGATGAGCCGGCTCGATTTCCACCTCAATGTAATCCCTTGTGTTTATGTAGTCGTAGGCCCAGACATTATTCGTGTAGCCGGCGGTATGAACTCTGGGAATCAGCATAGCGGCGTCCCAGAAGGTCTTCAGGGCAATCTGCTCCGCGTTCATGCCGGAGACGGAAATGAGGGTCTGCTCCGGGTCGGACAGGACGGTTACCTCGACACGGTAAGCGCCGGGGGGCAGATCAATGCGGAAAGCCAGGCCGATATTGTCATAGGCATTGGCGTTCAGGCGGTAGGCCCGATCCGGACAGGGGGGCATGACAATACCTGATGCCTCCTGTACAAGCAGCTCAGGGACAAGGGTTCTGACAGGCATAGAAGAAGTCTGTTTCAGATAGCCGCAGCCTGCCTCGGGGGTATACAGGCCATAGCGCTGTTCGGTGAATAAAAATTGTTTTTCCATAATAAATTCTCCTCCTGATAGATTGGCAGATTATTCCGCAGATTTCTTTTTGCGGTAAGTGCCGGGGGTCATGCCGGTAATCTGCTTAAAACGACGGATAAAGCTGTTTTGGTTATAATATCCCACCTCCTCGGCGATGGCGGGCAGGGACAGGTTTGTGCTTACCAGCAATCGCTTTGCCTTTGCGATTCGCAGTGCGGCAATATAATTATTGAGGTTTTCGTCGGTATGTGTTTTAAAAAATTGGCTCAGATAGGAACTGTTAATATTCATGGCATCTGCAATTTTCTGGGCGGAAAAATTGCAGTCATCATAATTCTGCATAATGTACTGCTGAATCTGAGTCAGAAGATCTGTATTCTGCTCCTCCTCAGGTACAGTGGCAGCGGCGGTTAAATCCTGAACCATCTGATTAAAGTAGAGCTTATAGCTGTTCAATGTGTCCGCATGGTACATAAGAAGCAGCGTGTTGGTATTGTGATGAAGCTCTTCCGGGGGCAGTTCATTTGTCAGTATGCCGGTTATAAAATGGCACAAATTTTTTGCGTAGTCCACAGAGACTTTCTGCTCTGCAACATGGGCAAGAATTGCCTCTGCCTGCTGCCTGAAGCCTTCATAATCTCCGCACCGGATTGACATGCGAAGGGAATTCATATCCTCAGCCGGATACAGCTGCGGCAGAGGAATGTCGGTGAAATCCCTTTCCTGGTAAGTAATCACGGAACCATGGCCCAGCACAAAAGAGTTGCGAAGGGCCAGATCCGCCTCCAGACAGGAGGCCTGAAAGCCGGAGACTTCCCGATAGATTCTGCCGATGCCGATAGTCATGCTGATGTCCTCTTCCATGGCCATATTCCGCAAATTGTGGCACCGGGCTTCACTTTCCCCGCACACATCGTCATCCAGGGCAAGAATCACCACATATTGATTCTCTTCAAAAAGTTCCCGGAAGTACACCTCATATTTATCGGAAAAGGCGGAGGACAGCAGCCCGGACAGCTTATCAGTGACAGAACTGTTCTCTGCATTGATTCCCCGAAGCTGAATCATCAGCACCTGATAGTTGGGCTTAGTCAGCTTCAGGTTCAGGGACGCGCCGTCCTTGTTGAATTCCTGAATGGAGGACACATGTCCCTTAATCAGGGAGAAAAGCAGAGAATTTTTCAGGGAGTTCAGCAGCTTGCTGTCCTTCAAAATATAAATCTGATATCTGCTCTGACTGGAAAGATAGTCCAGCACATGGTTCAATGAATCCATCTCATCATTTTCCGTATACTGCAGTTCCAGCTTATCGGTAAGAATCTTTATTTTCTTTAAGGGAAGATAGTTCAGCCGCATGTAGTACCAGATGGTAAAAATACAGATGGCAACGGCGGCAGCCATCACTATGAGCAGCAGCATCCGAATGACGTTCATGCCGCTGAAAACCTCGTTTACATCAATCCCGTATACATAAATCCAGTCATTTACCTCGGATTTTTGGATAAAGAGGACATAGTCCTTATTTTGAATCCGGAAACTGGGGGCATTGTCGGAGACAGCCGCATACAGCTCTTTGGTGGGTTCGCCGGGCTGCAGATCCAGCGAGCTGTAGATTGCCTCGCCGTTGGACAGGATGGCGGAGAAGGTGGACTCGGAAGAAAGTGCGTCCAAAACCTCTGCCAGTTCCCGCTCCTTCACCCAGAAAAGCATGGTGATGTCCGGAAGGTTGGACAGGGCGTAAGGCGGGTTGATAAAAGTAATATAGGCGTGGTATTGATGCGATGCCGAGGAAGTATGGGCGGCAGGCACCGTAACATTGGTAGTGTAGGAGAGGAACAAATTTTTCGGGTTTTTGACAGTAGGATACTGGTATTCATTTTTAAAGAACAGGTCAATAGGATATACCCCTGTGGAGGTATAAATAAAATCGCTTTTGGAACTCAGCAGTCCAATCTCCTCTATAAAGGAAGAAATGGCGGCATAGCTCCCCAGTTCGCTGATAATCTTAACATCCCGAATGGGGCTTTCATCCATGATGTAATAGGAAATCAGGTTTTCGTTTGAATAGGAGAGCTGATAGCTTGTCTGGTAAAGCAGCTCCAGTTTTCCGTCCAGAGCCCCAGCTGTCTGCATGAGAGTTGTTTTATGCGATTCTGATATATTGGATTTCAGCAGGGGGAAGAGATACAGGACTACAAAGAGCACTGAGATACTCAGACATAATACCATGACCGACAAATAGGAAAACAGGTATTTGTAAAAGGTTTTGGAATGTTTGGCAAACATAACAAAATCCCCCCATGAAAAACGATATGTAACTATATATATTATATCTCCCGGCAGGGCAAATAGACAAGTTATATAATATCTCCATTTTTTTAAAGGAAAATCAGGGAAAACCTTTTAAAATCAAGAAGTCTGCACAAAATACACATTTTTTTAGCCTATGGGAAGACAAAAAAATGTGGATAAATCCACAGGCAGAATGGTATGAAATAAAAAATTGGAAATTGTATTATGCACAATGTCGGAAGTAAAATCTGAATAAGCAAATAAAGTGTACAATTTATACAAACAAGGAGTACACAAAATACCACAAGCACAAAAAAGAGAAAGGTGACAGGTAAAAAATGAGAGAGATTACAGTTTCACTTTTTGGAAAGGGCGACTTTGCAGACATTCAAAGCGCGATTGATTCTGTAGGCGAGGAAGAGAGACAGACCACAATATACATAAAAGAAGGGGTATATCGGAACCGGGTGAATGTGAATAAGCCGGGAATCAGGATGATTGGTCTGGGCAGGGTGATTATTACCTATGGAATAGGAGCCGTACACAAAGATGCTTACGGAAAGGAATACGGAACCTTCCGCACGGAAACCTTCAGCATAGCGGCGCCGGACTTCAGTGCTGAGAATATTACCTTTGTCAACAGCGCAGGTCCCGGAAATTTTGCGGGCCAGGCACTGGCGCTCTATGTGCGCGCAGATCGTGTGAAGTTTCGGAAGTGCCGTTTTATCGGCAATCAGGACACCATCTATACGGGAAATCCAAAGGAGGCAGGATTTCAGTGCAGGAACGGAATAGAACACAGGCAGTATTATGAGGACTGTTATATAGAAGGGGATGTGGACTTTATATTCGGGAATGGGACGGCGGTGTTTCGGGGATGCGAAATATATTCCGTTGACCGTCATGAGAAGGAAGGCGGCAATAACGGGTATATTACGGCAGCCTCCACAAACCCGGAGACAAAATACGGATACCTGTTTATCAACTGCAGGCTGACAAGCAGCGGTGAAAAAAATACAGTATATCTGGGCAGGCCCTGGAGAGACGCAGCTAATGTTATTTTTGCAGACTGCCACATGGGGGCTCATATCAAACCGGAGGGCTGGCATAACTGGGGGAAACCGGAACGGGAGGCAACTTCTCACTATTGTGAATGGGGCAGCACGGGACCGGGAGCGGAAAATGCCAGACGGGTACCCTGGGCAAAGCAGATTTCCGAAGAGGAACAAAAGGCCATATTGCCCGAAGTGATTTTACGCGGTGATGACGGTTGGGACATCAATGAATGGTAAGTTGGTAAATGCGGGAAGAAAAGGCAGGATCTGTTATGAAGGTTAGTAGAAAGAAAAAATGGCTGATAGCTGCGGTGATTGTTCTGGTGCTCGTGGGAGCAGGGCCGGTATTTGAACTGCTTAACAGCAGGGGAACTGTTCCGGAGATAGACAGGGAATCCATGGTACAGCAGCGGGGCATGGAAAACGTTACCTACGGATACACCCAGGCCCTGGAGGATTATGTGAAGGCGGACCGCCGGGAAGGGACGGACAGAGTGATTCTGTCTGCCCGGGACGCCGCTCTGGAGGGAGATGCCAGAATTGTGGAGGCCCCGGATTACGAAGGCGGAGACACCATGGTTTATTCAGGGGAAACGGATAATTCCGTGACCTGGGAGTTTGAGATAACTTCTCCGGGTCTTTATGAGGTTACGGTGGACTATCTGGCAGTAGAAGGAAACGGAGCAAAAATGCAGAGGATGGTTCTGATTGACGGATCCATGCCTTTTGAGGAGACGGCCTCCATTAGTTTCTACAGAGTATTCAGGGAAGGCGACGTCACCTGGAACAGCATTGGAGACGAGGTCTGGCCTGTGCAGAAGGAGGATTACATCTGGCAGAGAACGGGGCTGCAGGATGGGCAGGGATTTTTTGAGAACCCCCTTTTGTTTTATCTGGAAGAAGGAAAACACAGCATTACCTTCCGATACATCGACCAGGCAATGGGAATCGGCAATCTGACCATAGCGGCGCCGGAACCGGTCATGACCTACGCAGAGGTCTGCGCCGAGTATGAACGACAGGGATATAAGAACGCTTCGGAGAGCAGCAATATTAAAATCCAGGCGGAGAACAGCTCCTGGAGAAATGATTCCGTTATCAGGCGTGAAAACAATGCGGATCCGAATGTGGAGCCCTATGATTTGACTACGAGGCTGCTGAACACAGTGGGGGGATACCGCTGGAGAGTGGGAAATCAAAGCGTCTCCTGGGATATTACGGTTCCTGAGAGCGGCCTGTATACCATAAATATGAAGACGGCCCAGTCCACTACCAACGGAATGCCTTCCTACAGGAAGATTACCATAGACGGCAAGGTGCCCTTTGAAGAGATGACACTTTACCGGTTTGATTACGAAAATATATGGTACGGAGAGACGCTTTCGGATGAGGAAGGGAATCCCTATCTCTTTTATCTGGAGAAGGGAACCCATGAACTGACGCTGGAAGTAAAGCTGGGCGGATTTACGGAAATTATTGAGAGGACCATAGACGATCTCCAGTATCTCTCTGATTTGACCAGGGAAATCACAAAGATTACCGGAACGGAGCCGGATCCTAATTATGAGTATGAGCTGTACAGAAGTATGCCTGAGCTGGCGGATGAGATGGGATATGTGGCTGACAGGCTGGAGGAGACGGCGGCACTGCTTGCGGTTATCAGCAATGAAAAAACCTCTATGGAAAATAACTACCGTACCATCGTAGATATGCTGCGGGAGTTCCAGAAGGACGTAGACACTATTCCCAGAGCATTGGGGGAATTGGATACCGCCCTGTCCAATATGGGAACCTACATTACCAGTATCCAAATCTGTCCGCTGTGCCTGGATTATATTGAAGTCACATCGCCGGATACGAAATTTGTTGTACCTAAGACCTCTTTCCTGAAAAAGGCCTGGGCTACCACTGTGAACTTTGTCATGTCATTCTTTAAGGACTATGACAGCATAGGCATGGTGACGGACGCGTCAGGGGAGCAAAAGGTGCTGGATGTCTGGATTGCCAGAGGCTCTGACTGGGGCGAGCTGCTGAAGGAGATGGCCGACGAGCAGTTTACGCCGAAGACGGGAATTGTTGTCAATGTCAACGTAATTCCCAGCGGGCAGCTGTCCACAGGATCTATCAATACGCTGATGCTTTCCGTTACCTCAAACGACGCGCCGGATGTGGCCCTGAGTGTGGATTATAATCTGCCATCCGAGTTCGCATTCAGAGGAGCGGCGGTAGATCTCACACAGTTTGAGGGTTATGAGGAACTGGCGGCGCAGTATTATGACACCATGTTTGAGCCCTACAGGTACGATGGCGGGGTATACGCCTTCCCGGAGACCATGGACTTTACCTGCATGATTTACCGGACGGACATTATTGAGGATTTGGGCATAGAGATTCCGGAGACCTGGGACGACCTTCTCCAGACAGTTCTGCCCACCCTCTATGAAAACAGCATGACCTTTGCTTTTCCGGTGGACACTACCATATCCACCACATCCCCCAGCGCGTACAGAGGCTTTACCATGCTTCTGCTGCAAAAGGGCGGCGGGTATTATTCGGAAGACTTAAGGAGCAGTGCTCTTGACAGCGCAGTGGCATATGACGCGTTTAAGATGTGGACCAGCATGTATACCAATTATGATGTGGATGAGCAATCTAATTTCTTTACCCGAATGAGAACAGGCACACAGCCTATTGGTATTGGCAACTACACTACATATCTTCAGCTGCTGACCAGCGCGCCTGAGCTGTATGGCAGATGGGCGATAGCGCCGGTTCCGGGAATGAGGCAGGAGGATGGGAGTATCAATAATGTGGTGGGTACTATTTCTTCCACATCCTGTATGATTCTGGAACAGTCCGATATGCAGCAGGAGGCATGGCAGTTCCTGCAGTGGTGGCTTTCTGAGGAGACTCAGGTGAACTATGGCAGACAGCTTGAGGCGCTGCTGGGCACCGGGGCAAGATGGAACACGGCCAATAAGGAAGCCTTTTACAGTCTTCCCTGGGACAGAGATGACGAAGCAGTGATCAAGGATTCCCTTGAGACGGCGATAGAACAGCCCATCGTCCCCGGCGGATACTTTACCGGCAGGCATATCATCAACGCCTGGAACAGAGTGTGCGTAAACAACGAAAATGTCCGGGACGCCCTTGAAAAAGCGGTAAAGGATATTGATGAAGAAATTGTCAATAAGAGAAAAGAGTTTAATCTGGAATAGGAGGAGCCAAAATGAAGACAAAACCCGGGATAAACAGAAAAACCTGGATAAAACGCAACAAGACAGGCTACCTTTTCCTGATGCCCTTTCTTGTACTGTTTACTGTATTTACCATTGTTCCCGTTGCGGTTTCCATGGGAACCAGTTTTACCAATTACAATATGATTCAGTCCCCCTCCTTTGTGGGGTTTGACAATTACAAGTACCTGATACTGGATGACGATGTGTTTCTGACGGCTTTACAGAATACCATGCTGTTTGCGCTGGTTACCGGGCCTATCGGTTATTTTGCATCCTTCTTCATGGCGTGGATTATCACCCTTGTGAAAAAGGGAAAGGGATTCTTTTCCCTGGCTTTTTACGCACCGTCCTTGACCAGTGGCGTTGCCATGTCCACAATATGGCTGATTATCTTTTCCGGTGACCGGTACGGGTACCTGAACAATCTGCTGCTGAAAACGGGACTGATTACGGAACCTATCCTGTGGACCAGTGACGCGAACTACGTATTGAAGGTGGTTATGCTGATATCCATCTGGATGAGCATGGGTACGGGATTTCTGGTATTCCTCGCCGGCTTCCAGAATATTGACCCCGCGCTTTATGAGGCGGCAAGGGTGGATGGGATTAAGAGCCGGTTCCAGGAGCTTCGCTATATCACATGGCCGTTGATGAAGCCCCAGCTTTTGTTCGGCGCTATCAACTCCATTGTGGGCTCCTTTGCCGTGTTTGACGTGGCAACCGCTGTGGCGGGAATGCCCAGCCCCAACTATTCGGCTCACACCATTGTGGCGCACCTGTATGATTACGCGTTTACCCGGTACAACATGGGATACGCATCGTCCGTTGCCATGATTTTGTTCCTGATTACATTCGTAATGGGCCGTGTATGCATGAGGCTGTTTAAGTCGGAGGAGTAGAAAGCGAATGAAAGTTAAGATATTAAGACGAAAAAAGATAAAGTTCAGTCAGATTTTGCTGGTTCTCCTGCTGGGGGCGCTGGTGTGTTTTACCGGGCTGCCGCTGGTGGCGATGGTGTGCAGGGCGCTGATGTCCACGGAGGAACTGTATATCTATCCTCCCAGGATTATCTGTCACAATCCGACGCTGCAGAATTTCAGTGATTTACTTACCTCACTGAACGCATCGGTGGTTCCCTTTACCAGATATGTGTTTAACAGTATTTTTACCACAGTAGTGACGGTGGTGCTGAGTATTCTGGTCTGCAGTCTGGGCGCATACGGCCTGACTAAGCACAAGCCTGCGGGGGCGGACGCTATATTCGCAGTAGTGCTGGCAGCGCTGATGTTTTCCACCCATGTGACCCAGATTCCCAACTATCTCGTGGTAAATAAGCTGGGACTTGTCAACTCATACCTGGCGCTGATTATTCCCAAGATTGCGGTGGCATATAACTTCTTCCTGGTGAAGCAGTTCTGCGAGCAGCTGCCGGATTCCATTCTGGAGGCGGCGAGGATAGACGGATGCTCTGAGATAGGTATTTTCTGGAAGATAGCCATGCCCTTGCTTAAACCCGCATGGAGTACCCTGGCAGTATTCTCCTTTGTCAATAACTGGAACGATTATTTTTCGCCGCTGATTTTCATCAGAAGCGATGCGCTTAAGACGCTGCCGCTGGCATTACAGACATTGGCCGGCGGTGCCGGTGTTGTAGCAAGGGCCGGAACCGTGGGCGCCGCTACGCTTATTACCACCCTGCCGGCGATTATCGTGTTTGCGATATTCAGGGGAAAGGTAATGGAGACCATGACATATTCCGGCATTAAAAGTTGAGAAGGGGGCACTGCAATGAACAGGAAAAGAAAATTCAAGTTAATCGTAAGCAGTCTGCTCCTGAGTGCAGTCCTTGCGATGGTTCCATCCGGCAATGCCATGGCAGCCGGGAGGACATATGTGGTAGATGAGGATAATAATCTGATGCCGATTCCCGCGGCCTATGAGGTGTATGACAGCATCTATAATCTGAAGGAGTACGGAACCCTGAGCCATCCCCAGGACATTCTGCTGGACGGAAGGGATATTTATGTGGCGGATTCGGAAAATAACCGGGTTCTGAAGATGAACAGGAGCGGAGAGGTCCTGGGAGAATATACGGAAGCATTTGGCCAGGAACTGAAGAACCCATGCGGAATCTTTGTGGATGAAAAGAAAAACATCTGGATTGCGGATACGGGAAACCTCCGGATTGTGGTGATAGACCAGGAGGGGAACAGCCTGGAGACTTTTGGAAAGCCGGAATCCAATCTGCTCTCGGATACCTTTGCCTTTGACGCCCAGAAGATTGCGCTGAACAGTATCGGAAACATTTATGCTCTGAAGGGGGCCAACCTGATGAGCATTGACAGAGCCAATAATTTTCACGGTTACCTGGGTGCGGTAGAGGTAGGATTTTCCCTGAGCCGGCTGTTGGTGAGAACCTTTGGCTCCCAGTCGCAGGTTGAAAGAACCATGAAGCAGCAGCCAGCCTCCTACTCCAACTTTATGATAGGAAACGACGGCATGATATACGGTGTTCTGGCCACCGGGGAAAAGAACCAAATCCGGCGTTTGAATTCCGTGGGAAATAATACCTATCCGGAGGACGTCTATGGCATTTCTATTCAGCAGAAAGGGAAGAAGGAACTGACAAAGCCATTTTTTGCGGATATTACGGTGGCAGACAACGGTATTTTGACGGTGATTGATAAAAATACGGGGCTGCTTTACCAGTATGACCAGGATGGCAATCTGCTTGCTGCCTTCGGTGGTATAGGCAGTTACGCAGGTACTTACTCAGTACCTGTGAGCCTGGATGTGGATGAGGACGGATTTCTCTATGTACTGGACTACAGTGCGGGGACGGTGACCATCCTGGAGCCCACAGAGTTTATCACTCTGGTGCATCAGGCAGTGACTCTGTATGATGCGGGAAAATATGCGGAATCCAAGGAATACTGGCAGAGGGTAATTGAGATTGATTCAAATTACGCGCTGGCGCATCAGGGCCTGGGGAAAGCGCTCTTCAAGGAGGAGAAGTACAAGGAATCCCTGGATCAGTATAAGCTGGGCGACGACAGAGAAGGTTACTCTCAGGCCTACGCGGAGTACAGGCACGAGCTTTTCCGGGAGAATTTTATCTGGGTGGTGATTGCTGCTTTTGCCATAGTAATCGGACTTTATAAGCTGATATGTCTGGCGAAGGATAAGGCGAAGATATGGGCGCAGACAGCACAGATGGGAGGTGACCTGCGATGAAAGAGGCGTTAAGGCTTTCGGTGATGGTTTTGTTTCACCCCATAGCAACCTTTGAGTACATAAAGAGACACAGGGAGGAAATAGGTTACTGGGTAATTCCGGTGATTATTCTGCTGGCGCTGGTTATGCAGATTGTTTCCATATACGGGACTCATTATCCGCTGGCTACGGTAGATGTGAAGAATGCAAATATTTTTTTTGAGAGCGCAAAGGTGTTTCTTCCGGTGGTGACCTGGGGAGTGGCGTCCTATGCCATGACCACAATTCTGGATGGGGAGACGAAGTTTCTGGAATCCATGCTTGCCATAAGCTATTCCATGATTCCCTTCCTGATTATTGTGCCTCTGCTGACTCTTTTCTCCAGGATACTGGAACTGGGACAGAGTGGTCTGTATTACGGGATATACGGCGGGATGCTTTTTTGGATTGTGGCAATGCTGTTGACGGCCATGAAGGAGATGAACCACTTTACGCTTGGTAAAACAGCAGTGGTGACCCTGCTTTCCCTCTTTACCATGATGCTGATCTGGGCATCTGCAGCGCTGCTGTTCTCCCTGTCAATGCAGTTCGTTACTTTTGTGAAGGAAGTAATCATGGAAGCGAGGTATCTGTTCGGATGAAAAAGAAAATAAGGTTGATGCAATTCCTGCTTCTTATGCTCACTGTCCTTCTCTGTGCCTGCGGCGATGCGAAGGATGAACGGAAAACCGCAACAGTATCCTATGTTCCGGAGGGAAGCAGTGACAGCAGGATTGAAAATGAAAGATATGAGCTGAGCCTGGAAGAAAATTATTCTATCATGACGCTCAGGGATAAGGTGACGGGGGAAGTCTGGTCATCCTCCCCTACGGATGAAAATTTTGATAAGGAAAGCCTGAATCCCCTCTGGCAGAAGAGGACGGCATCGGTTTTGCAAATCGGGTATACCAATATTACATCGGGTCTGGGTGTTATCAACAACTCGGCACTGCTGCAGATGGATTACACAGCGGCCGGCAGACTGGACGGGGATGTACTCTATGTGAGCTATGACCTGTCTCAGCCGGCAATCAGGCTCACCCTTGCCTTTTCCCTGGAGGAGGATGGATTCCGGGTGAAGGTTCCCTATGAGGGGATAGAAGAGTACGGAGACACCTTTTCCCTGGTCAGCGTGACAGTGCTTCCCTTCATGGGCGGCGCTACAGATGTTTCCGAAGGCTACTACCTGTATCCGGATGGGTCCGGTGCAATTATGGAATTTCAGGATATTGCCCATATAGGAGTCAGCAATTATTCCTATGAGATTTACGGGAACATGGAAAAATATGAGGAAATGTGTATGGAGTTTGAGCCGGAGCTTCCTCAGGTAATGCTTCCCGTATATGGCGTCAGGATTGGAAACAGAGGTTATATCACCGTGATTACCCAGGGAGAAGCTGATTCCCGGATTACCATATCCTGTTCCACCAAGGTGATACCGCTTAACAGTATATACGGAGAATTTATCTACCGCAGAGGCTTTGAAGATGCCCGTGTAAAGACCAGTACCGTACTGTCCTATGCCAGCGGGCTCATAGAAGGCGACAGGGAGGTTTACTACCGGTTTCTGGAGGAGGGCGCCGCAGATTACAGTCATATGGCCGCAAACTATCGTGAATATCTGCAGGCATCCGGTATTCAGTACGGTGAAGCAAAAGGGGAGTTCCCCCTGATGCTGGATGTTCTTATGGGAATTGAGGAAGAGGGGCTTCTCTTTGACGAGTTTAAGCAGACTACCAGCTTTGAACAGGCGGAAGAGATGATGTCAGAGCTGACTGCCTCCGGGGTAGCCGGTCTGCAGGTTAATCTGAAGGGCTATACAAAGGGCGGATATCATTCGGAGCCATTGAAATTCAGCATTAACAGTTCCATCGGCGGAAAGGGCGGACTGAAAAAATTTCTGAAGGCGGCCGGGGAGGCGCAGGTGCCGGTTACCCTGGATATGAATATATTGAACGCCTGGAGCCGGAAGGGCGGATTTTCCACCCGGAAAGACATCATATATCTGGGAAATTACACAGTACTGACGGATCAGGAGGAATCCCTGTTCCTGCTAAGTCCGGATGTAGCCACAGCGAGAATGCAGAAATTCACGGGAAAGGCACAGAAGTATGATATAGCAGGCTACTCGCTCAGCGGGGTGGCGGATGTGCTGGCCTACAATTATAACGATGGACATCGCTACAGTGCGGAAGACACCATTGGAATCTGGCGGGAGATGCTCTCTGGTTTGAAAGAGAATGTTTCCCAGGTGACAGTAACCGGAGGAAACGGCTATGTATTTGGTTATGCGGATTGTCTGAAGGGCATACCGGGTGAGGATTTAGGGTTCCGCTATACCACCAGAAGCGTTCCCTTTTATCAGATGGTGGTGCACGGTATGGCGGATTATACCATGACGGCAGGGAATCTGTCCGGTGATTTGGAGACGGCAAAGCTGAAATGGATTGAGTACGGCTGTGTGCCCTATTTTGAACTGACCTTTGAAGGGTCCGAGGAACTAATGCACACCTCTTATAATCAGTTGTTTACCTCCAGGTATGACAGCTGGAAGGGGGACGTAGTACAGCTGTATACGGAGCTGAAGGAGACAGTAGGCGGGCTGCGGGGACTGACAATGGAAGAACACGCCTGTCTGTCGGCCGGCCTGTACCGGGTAACCTACAGCGATGGAACCAGAGTGTATGTAAATTATTCATATGACCACCAGGAGGCCGATGGATTCACGATTCCGGCCAGAGGCTATCAGGTGGTGAAGGGGGAAGAGTCATGAAAAGTGGAAAGTTTCATATGACAATCAACCGCAGAAGAGGGATTGAAGCGTTTATTTTTCTGCTTCCATGGCTGATAGGCATCTGCCTCTTTTTCCTGTATCCCATTATCGTCTCAGTACGGCTCAGCTTCAGTGAGATTACCAAGTTCAAGGGTTTTATCATGGAATGGGTTGGCCTGAAAAATTATAACTATATTTTCCTTTATGACACGAAATTTGTGCCTACCTTTTTACAGGTGATGGCTGATACGGTGCTGAATACTCCTATATCGCTGGTATTCTCGCTTTTGATTGCCATATTGATTAACCGGCCCATGAAGGCCAGGGGATTTTTCCGTACGGTATTCTTCATTCCGGTGCTGCTGGGCAGCGGCTATGTCATGAAGCAGCTGCTGGGCATGGGGGCGGATACCACCAGTATCACCCAGGGAATTATGGTGCCGGAGCAAATGCTGGATTTGCTGGGTCCTACTTTTTCGCCCATTGTACAGTCTGTGCTGGATCGCATCACCATCGTATTTTGGAAGTCCGGCGTACAGATTGTATTGTTCCTGGCAGGACTGCAGGGTATTTCCTCTTCCCTGTATGAGGCGGCGAAGGTGGATGGAGCCACTCAGTGGGAGATGTTCTGGAAGATAACGCTGCCGCTGATTTCGCCGGTAATACTGCTGAATTTTGTATACACCATGGTTTCCTTCTTCACGGATTCCAACAATGCGCTGGTGGATTATATTGTGACACAGATTTTTACGAACCAGCAGTTTGAATACGGCGCTGCCATGAGCTGGGTGTATTTTATATTTTCATTTACAATCTGTATGGCGGTAATCGCCATACTCAGAAAGAGAACCTATAACATGGGAGACCGGGCGTAAGCGGATAAGGGGTGTAAGTTTGGAAGTAAACTTCCAAATATTGATTGGATACGTGCTAAAGCACGCAAGGGGTGTAAAAATGAAGTTAAAATTAGAAAAGCTGTTGATAGAAAGTATGACGGCGCAAAGGAAGGAAACGGGAAAGCGGAAAGCGAAAAGCTTTGTAGTCCGGCTGCTGTTTTACCTTGTGGTCTGCGATCTGGCGTTTGTGTTTCTTTATCCGTTCATCACGGTTATCGTAGATTCGCTGAAGACGGACAGTGACATTGTCAATATCACGGTAAAGTGGCTTCCCAGTTCTCCGGAGTGGAACAATTATGTGGTGGCATGGAAGAGGCTGAAATATGTTCAGTACTTCACCAATTCCATGGTAGTCTGCAGTTTCTGCACCCTGGGACATGTATTTGCCTGCTCCTTTGCGGGATATGCCTTTGCCAGATACAAATTCAGGTTTAAAAATGTACTTTTCGGGCTGGTAGTGCTTACCATGCTGGTGCCTGCCCAGGTATTGATTTTTCCGCTCTATATGCAGTATTCCAACTGGGGCTGGATCAATACCTATCTGCCGCTGATTGTACCTACCTTTTTCGGATTCGGGTTAAGCGGAGGCTTTTTCATCTTCCTGTTCCGCCAGTTTTTTGCGGGACTGCCCTATGAGATGGAAGAGGCGGCCAGGATTGACGGCTGCGGCGCCTTTAAAACCTTCTTTCGCATTATGATGCCCATGGCAAAGTCTTCGGTTCTGGTGTGCTGCGTTCTTTCAATCGTGTGGCATTGGAACGATTACTTTGAGCCGGGGGTCTATGTGACAAACATAGATAAGATGCTTTTGCCCAGCAGATTGCCGGTTCTTTACAGTCTGCTTAATGCGGAACAGTTTGACACGATTCAGGTCAATGAACTGGACAATATTATTTTTAACGAGGCGATGCTGATGGCGGCCACATTCCTCGTGATTCTGCCCATATTGATTATTTATTCTATTCTGCAGAAAAAGTTTATGGAAGGAGTGGAAAGGTCAGGACTTACCGGTATGTAAAAGGGAGGGAACATGCAGAATAGTTAAATAAATTGTAAAAAATGTAGAAGCAACAAAATAAATTTACAGGAGGATTTAGTATGAAGTTCAACAAAATGAAGAGAGCAATTGCCCTGGCAAGCGTACTGACAATGGTGCTTCCGCTTGCAGCCTGCGGCGGAGACGACTCCGGTAATTCCTCACAGGGAGGAGACAATCAGGGACAGCAGAGCCAGAGCAACAGCGGAGACAACAGTGTACAGCAGCCTGATGATTCCCAGGGAACGCCTGAGGCAGCCTGGCCGAAGGATGTGACGCTTACATATTATCTGCGGGGCGGCACATCGGAGTATGAGCCCTATCTGTACAATGACCTGGTAGGTATGCAGAAAATCCAGGAGGCTACAGGTATTACCCTTGATTATGAGGTTATCTGCGGAGACAGCGATGCGATTCAGACACAGTATCTTGCCATGATTCAGAGCGGCACCTACCCGGATGTCATTCAGTGGCTGCACAAGGAGTCCTATAACGGCGGCGTAGACCAGCTGTATAACGACGGCGTAATCATCGAACTGAACGATTTGATTGATAACCATATGCCCAACCTGAAGAAAATCCTGGAGGAGCATCCCAACCTGGCAAAGGATATGATGAATGATAACGGGCAATACTTATATTTCACCAAGCTGAATCCTTTGGAGAGCACAGACGACCTTGTGGGCATCTGCAATTTCGGTTTCCTGATGAGAAAGGACTGGCTTGAAAATGTGGGACTGAGTGCGCCTACCAACATCGATGAGTGGTATGAGGTTTTGAAGGCTTTCAAGACCCAGGATCCCAACGGAAACAATATTGACGACGAGATTCCCTTTGACGCAGGTGCGGCGGGACTGAATCTGTTCTATCCGGCATTTAACATTCTGAACGGAATTTATATAGACCCTGAGACCGGTAAGGTAGGCTACGGCCCCTACAGTGAGAATTACAGGGATTTCCTGACTACCATGAACAAGTGGTATTCCGAGGGGTTAATCGGCAACATCTGGGCAGAGGAAGGAAGCTTTGCCATTGCTGACGGCGCTTCTACGGATGAGCATATTTACGGTGATATTGCAGGTTCCTGGAAGGGTCTTGCAAACAACTGGGAGCAGAGACTGCCCGGCATTCTGGAGAAGAACCCCAACGCGGATCTGGTGGCATGTATATGGCCCTATTCCACGAAGGACTCCGGCGTACAGTATACTCCTAACACCTATTATTCCACCATTGACAGAACCACTACCTGTATCTCTGTGGACTGCAAGTATCCCGAGGCGGCAGCAGCCCTTATCGATTACATGTACAGCGAAGAAGGCGGAATGTACCTGACCTGGGGTGTGGAGGGTGAGACCTATACCACGGATGAAAACGGAAAACACGCCTGGACAGATTATGGAAACGAGTCCATTGATTACTATGATGGCAATTTCCCCAGAAAGTTTACCTATGCAATGGCACATATCAGCTTCCCCAGATTCGGACAGAATGATGTCAGCAACACCTACGGTGACGAGTATGCAAATGCCTGTGAAATCTGGTCAAAGTGTGATGTTTCCCTGATTTATCCCGGAGCTATCGCTATCACTCAGGACGAGCTGGATGCGGCAATCGGCGCGGAATCCGATATGGGTGATTATATCAGCGAAATGCAGATGAAGTTTATCACCGGCCAGGAGCCTCTGACAAACTTTGACACCTATCTTGAAGAACTGAAGAAGAAGGGTGTTGAGGAGTACATTAAGGTATACCAGGATGCATATGACAGATATAATGCAAGATAATTGCGGGTATGTTATAATGTAAAATATAGTGAATAAAGTAACAGACATTCGGATTCGTGGATGTGTTCACGAATCCGAATGTTGATATTGGCATTCTTTTCGGCGGCGTTAATTAAGACGCCCAGGGGGTGTAGGTATGAAAAGGTTACCGGCGGTATGCCTGGCACTTTTCCTGTTGGCGGGAAGTCTGACAGGATGTGGAGGAAGCAATGAGGAAGCCGTACCGGAGGAAATTGTATGGGTGCTTCTGGAGGAGGACGAGAAGCTGTACAATAGTCTGGCAGGTATTGAAAAAATTGAAGAAGCTACGGGGGTAAACATTACCTTTAAGCTGATGACAAAGGAAGAATACAATTATATGCTGGCATCCGGAAAATACCCGGATGTGATGGTGGCATATCTATATAACGGGGAGGTTCTGGATCTGTTTAACAGGGGTGTTGCCATAGAGATTACAGAACTGGTGGAAAATAACTCCACTTACCTCAAGGCAATTTATGAAGAAAATCCGGATATTTTTCAGGAGGTGCAGACAAACGACGGAAAACTGATTTATTTTCCTTCCCTGAATCCCATGAAGTCGGATGAGGATTTTTACCGCCTGGCCTATTCAGGCCTGATTATCCGCCAGGACTGGCTGGATAAGTTAAATCTGGAGGTGCCAACCACCATAGAAGAGTGGCACAGGGTGCTGACTGCGTTTAAAACCGGAGATCCCAACGGAAACGGAATAGAGGATGAGATTCCCTTTGACGATTTTCGGTATCAAACCTTCGGGGCAGCCTTCGGAGTTTTTGAGGGAATATCACTGAACAGGGAAAACCAGGTGATTTACGGGCCTATGGAGGATGAGTATAAAGAATTTCTGACAACTATGAACCAGTGGTATGAGGAAGGACTGATTGGACAGAGCGCCGTCACCGGCTCCAGCAAGTGGAGTGAGGCCAATATCATCAATGATGTTTCCGGCGCTTTTTACGGTCTGGACAACGCCTGGAGATTATATCTTCCCTCTCTGTTGGAAACTAACGGGGAAGCGGTTCTGACGGCGGTTCCTACTCCTAAGGCGGCGGATGGAAAGGTTTATGCATCCAGGTCAAATTTAAAAACCCATATCCGGGATCAGGTAACGGTCATTACAAGCGCATGCAGGAATCCGGAGGCCGCCATGAAGGTAATTGATTACATGTACAGTGAGGAGGGTTCTGATTATCTGACCTGGGGAATCGAGGGTGAGACCTATCAGGTGGGTGCAAACGGCGCAAAGTATCTGCTGCCCCAGGCGCTGGAGCTTGCGGAGGACGGGTATATCAATCTGCATCATGCGGCCATAGGACATATTGCATTTCCAAAGTATGACGGGGAGACGGTGGTGCTTCAGACTTACCCGGAGGAGCAGCTCGTGGCCGAGAAGGTTTGGGCGGACTGCGATACCTCTCTCATTTATCCTCCAAATATTCTCTTTCCCGCCAGCGATCGGGAGAAAGTCAACGAGCTGCTGACAGACATCGGGAAGTATGTGGAGGAGATGCGCATGGCATATGTGACGGGGGAAAAGTCTCTTGATACATTTGACGAGTTCCGGGATACTCTGGTGGATATGGGTATTGAAGAGGTCATTGAGATATACAGCAAAAACTATAAAATATATCTGGAGAAGGGAGCGCCCCGCTGAGGCGCACAGGTGAAACGACGTGTTTTCATGGGAAAAGGATGAGCCGGAAGCTTTTGGAATTCCGGCGCAGGCAGTGACGGATTTTGAAGGCAGGGTGATGGCGTCGGGAGTACATCTGCACGGTTTTATGTTCCTGCAGGGCAGGAAGATTCTGGCGGAAAAGTATTATGCCCCTTACAGCCGGGAATCCCTGCACCGCATGTATTCCATTACCAAAAGCTTTGTGGCTCTGGCTATAGGCCTTCTGGAAAGGGAAGGAAGACTAAGGCTGGAAGACAGGATATGCGATTATTTTCCGGAGTATACGAAGGATACGGACATGTATCCCTGGTGTGCGGAAATGACTATAGAGGATATGCTGTCCATGCGGACCTGTTACGGCGCTACCACTTATAAAATATATGATTCGGAGGACTGGACAAAATCTTTCTTCCGAGTGGAGCCGGATCATATACCGGGTACGGTGTTTTCTTATGACACCTCCTCCTCCCACACGCTGGCGGCGCTGGTTGAGAAGCTGACAGGGATGAAGATGCTGGACTATCTGCGGGAGAAGGCCTTAAGGGAACTGGGCTTTTCCGAAGAAGCCTATGTGATTCCGGATGGGGTCGGAGTTTCCCAGGGGGGAAGCGGTATGATGAGTACCCTGAGGGATGTGGCCTGCGCGGCCTACCTGTGCAATCATTACGGATGGCTGGAGGAGAGGGAACTGCTGCCGGAGGCATACATAAGGAAAGCAACTTCCAATCTGGTGCCCACGGATTTGCAGCCTGTACAGGATGAGCAATGCGGTTACGGATACTTTTTCTGGATGCCCCGGGCGGAAGGCTTCTGTATGTATGGCATGGGAGGACAGCTGGCGCTCTGTTTTCCCAAAAAAGACTTCTGCCTGCTGACCATGGCGGATGCAATCGGAAACCAGGCGGGACTCCAGGTGATATATGACTGTTTTTATCATTTTGTGTATCCTTATCTGCAGGACAGGCCCCAGGACAATCCCAGGGCCTTTGAGGACACCTGTAAGTCCGGGAAACCGGTAAGTACAGGCGGAGACGGGCACAGAGTGAAGGAGCCTCGGCCAGAGGCAGCCGGGATGCCGGATGGCACAGCCAGGTACCGTTTTTACGCAAACGCTATGAACTTTACGGCTATGACGTATGGCAGCCGGGGCAGAGAACCTCAGTCCGGCAGAGAAGTGATGGAACTTCGTCTGTGCAGGGGCGCGGACGAGTATTGCTTTTCCTTTTATGTGGGCGCATGGAGAGATGGAATTTTTCCCAATTCCAACATGCGGTGCCAGTGCCGCGGTGACTGGAAGCAGGGCCATTTGATTTTTCAGGTCTACCTTGTAGATGAGGAGCAGGGCCATCTGATTCTGGATATTGTGTTCAGGGATAAAAGACTGGGTATGCGCGCAGGGAGTACAAACGAGCCCTATTTTAAGGGCCTGCGGGGATTTGCCTCGGCATGGATGGAGTAACCGGAAAGAAGGACTTAAAACAGGACGACAGGAACAAACAGGACGGGAGAGAAAGTGAAATGACGTTGAAGGAGGCTGTATTACAGCAGGATATAGGGACGGTAAAAGAAATTCTGCTTCGGACGCCCGGTGCGGTCAACGAGCCGGACGAGGAAGGGATTCCCATTCCCTTTCTGGCGGCCGGAACCGGCAGCCTGGATATAGTCAGGTTTTTGGTGGAATATTCTTATGCCAGTATGAATACCGTCGACCAGCAAAACAGAAATATTTTACATTATGCGGCATTATCCGGGAATGTGGATCTTTGCCGCTATCTGGTGGAACGTGTGGGCATGAAAATTACAGGCGGGGACAGGAATCTGGTGACTCCTTTTGAAATCGCCCATACCTGGGGACACAGAGAACTGGAAATGTATTTTTCGGAAAGAACAGGGGCTGTGTACGAGGAGATGTATCACAATCCCATTCGGAGAGGAATGTTTCCCGACCCTTCCATTGTCAGGGTTGGGGAAGATTATTATATGGTGAATTCCTCCTTTATCTTTTTCCCCTGCATTCCCATATCCCATTCCAGAGATTTGCTGCACTGGAAAATCATTGGACATGCCATTACAAATCCGGATTGGGCCGGACTTAGTAATCTGGAAGGCGGAAGAGGATACTGGGCGCCGGATATTTCCTATGACAACGGAGTCTTTTATATTACAGCCACTCTGCGGTTAAATGACGGGGGGCCGGTATACCGGCGACAGATGATAGTGACCGCCAGCAGGCCGGAAGGGCCTTACAGCGAACCTGTTTTTCTGGAGGAGGACGGCATCGATCCTTCCATTTTCCATGAGGATGGGAGACATTATATGCTGTTGAACCGGGGAGCCAGAATTTTCGAAATCAGTGCGGACGGCTCGAAACAGTTATCCCAGGCGAAATTATTGTATTACGGAGATCAGAAGCGGGCGCCGGAAGGCCCCCACCTGTTAAAAAAGGACGGTTTTTATTACCTGTTTATGGCGGAGGGCGGCACCGGGATGGGGCATCGGATTACAGTGATGCGCTCCCGGGAGCTGATGGGGCTGTACGAGCCCTGCCCATATAATCCGATTATGCGCCAGGAGGACGCCCAGGCCGGGATTCAGCGTGCAGGCCATGGCAAACCGGTTCTTGCCGCCGATGGACAGTGGTATATGGTATACCTGTGCGGAAGAAGGCTGGATGGGAAGTGGAGCATGCTGGGCAGAGAGACGGCGCTGGATCCCATAACCTGGACGGCGGACGGCTGGCCCATTGTAAACGGACTGCAGGGCCCCAGCGTGCTGCAGAAGAAGCCGGGCCTGCAGGAGTTCATTCCGGAAGAGGAAAAACAGCGAGGCGAGGGCGTATGGAGGGATGACTTCAGAGAAGAGAAGCTTTCCGGAGAGTGGATGACGCCCCGGGAGCCGGAAAAGGACGGTATCCGCCCGGGGCAGGGCGGCCTTGTCCTGAAGGGAAGCAGGTTTCCTCTCTCCCGGGTTGAAGCCCGCAATATCCTGCTGCGCAGGCAGACCGCCTTTTGCTTTGAGGCCTGGACGGAGTTCGAGATACCTGAGCTGGAACAGGGGCAGGAAATAGGTTTGACATGTTACTATGATGAGAACACCTGGGTATGCTTTGGGGCTGTGGGGGTCACCGGGGGAGCGGAGCTGATGATAAAGGAGCATATCGGAGAGGAGGACAGAGTGTTCCGAATCTGCGGCCTGGACAGAAAGCAGCCGCTTCGGCTGGGCGTGGAGACCAGGGGGCTTGAAAGGCGTTTCCTGTACCGGAAAGGCAGCGGGGAAATTCAGCCGGCACAGACTCTTGAAAATGTATATTATCTCTGCGATGAAGGCATAAAAAAGGGAAAGCGGTTTACCGGATCCATGGTGGGATTGTACGTGTATGCAGGGGACAGGGATTGTCACGGAGTGTTTCGGTATTTCGAGTACAGAGAGGCGGAGCAGAACAGTACAAAGATTATTACGGGAGGAGAAGAAGGGATATGAAAAATATTAAGGAGTATGAAGCATACTGCGCGGAGGGGAAGGGCTGGACGGCTGCCTTTGAGGAGGCTGTTGCCGCGCTGGAGCGCGAGCAGGGCGGAACCCTTCTGGTGCCCGCAGGCATATATGAGACCTTTTCCATTGAACTGAAAAGCAATATCACTCTGTATCTGGAAGCGGGGGCGGAGCTCCGTTTTATACAGAACTGGCAGGGTTATAAGGTAGTCAGGTCGGAGTTCGAAGGAAGGCAGGACGCTCTGACGATGCCCTGCATCTACGCCCACGACGCGGAGAACGTGACTCTCTGCGGCCACGGCACATTGAACGGTCAGGGAGAATACTGGTGGAAAAATAAGGGAGACATTCCTCAGGGGCGCCCTTATCTCGTCTGCTTTGAGCGCTGCAGCCATGTGAAGATTCTGGATGTAAAATTGATGAATTCTCCGGTGTGGACGGTTCATCCGCTGTACTGCAACGACGTTGAAATAAGAGGCATTACAATCCGAAATCCCAAGGATTCGCCCAACACGGACGGAATCAACCCGGATGGCTGCTGCAACGTGAGGATAGCGGACTGTCTGGTAGATGTGGGAGATGATTGTATCACTCTGAAGTCCGGCACGGAGGATACACCTGTGAAAAGACCCTGTGAGAACATTACAATCACCAACTGCAATATGGTGCACGGACACGGAGGCGTGGTGATTGGCAGTGAGATGAGCGGAGGGGTTCGCAATGTGGTGATTACCAACTGTGTTTTCCAGGATACGGATCGGGGCGTCCGGGTGAAGACAAGAAGGGGAAGAGGCGGCGCCATGGAGAGTATTCTGATCTCCAATGTGATTATGGATCGGGTTTTATGTCCTTTTGTATTCAATATGTACTACAGATGCGGCATGAACGGCGGCAGCTATAAGGACAAATTTGCCCATGAGGTGGACGGTTCCACCCCGTCTATCCGCAATATTCAGATTCAGGGCTGCATGGTGACGGATGCTTCCGCAGCGGCGGGATTCTTTTACGGACTTCCGGAGATGCCCGTGGAAAACGTGATTATTTCCGATTGCAGCATACGCATGAAGGAAGGAGCGGAGGGCGGCGCTCCGGGAATGATGGAGGATTTACCCCACATGGCCCAGGAGGGAATCTTCATGCGGAACGCAAAAAATGTAGTATTCCGCAATGTCCGGGTGCAGAATTATCAGAATTCCGCAGGACAGGACGAGCCCTGGAACATAGACGAATCCGTAGAGTACACGGCACAGTAAAGGCACAGGGAGGCTTTTGGGGTGGGAAAGATATTATTGGAACAGGCAAAACGGCTTGCGGACACTGTGATACGGGAACATCCGGGGATATACTGCATGAAGTGGGCATATGATGCCGGGCTGCTCCTTATGGGCATGGAGGCCCTGTACAGGGAGACGGGGAATGAGACCTATCATCAGTATGTCAGGGATTTTTTTGACTATTTTATCCTGCCGGACGGGACTATCCGAAACTATGACTGTCAGGAAAAGAATATAGATCACATAAACTGTGGGAAAAATCTTTTTTCGTTATACAAAGAGACAGGGGAGATGCGGTTTCGTACAGCCCTGGGGCATCTTGAGGAACAGCTCTTGATCCAGCCCCGAACGGAATCAGGAAATTATTGGCATAAGGAAATATATCCGAACCAGATATGGCTGGACGGCCTGTTTATGGGGCAGCCCTTTCGTGCCCAGTATGCAGGGGTCTTTGGGAGAGAGGAATGGTATGAGGATATTCTAAACCAGTTTGTAAAGGCGGAGGCCAAGACCTACGAGCCCAGATGCGGACTGTATGCCCATGCCTGTGACGAATCCAGAACCGCATTCTGGGCGGATCCCCGTACAGGCCGTTCGCTGAACGTCTGGGGCAGAGCCTGCGGATGGTACTCCATGGCGCTGGTGGATACGCTGGAATATATTCCCCGGAAGAAAGATCAGGTTCGCACACAGCTGGCAGCACTTTTGGAAAAGCTGATGGATAATGTGGTGAAATATCAGGATGGGGAAGGAAGCTGGTATCAGGTTCTGGACAGTCGGAGGAACGACAATTACCGGGAGGCTACATGTACCTGTCAGTTTGCCTATGCGCTTGAAAAAGGGATTCGGCTGGGGTACCTGGAGGAAGAGAAATACCGGCCTTTTCTGAAGAAGGCGGTGTCCGCCATTATGAAGCTGTTCCTGAAGGAGCGGGATGGCGGTCTGTATATGACCGGGTGCTGCGCTGTAGCCGGTCTGGGACCGGAGAGGGATAAAAGACGCAACGGCACTCTGGATTACTATTTCAGCGAGCCTGTGGTAGAAAATGACGGTAAAGCGCTGGGACCTTTTTTTCAGCTGGCAGCAGTGTATGAGGACAGCAGTTTAGAAGCTTGATTGTGACAAGGAGGTTAGTGAAACTGATATGGATAGAACAAAGATAAAAAAAATGTGGATTGCGGACAACGGCGATGGCACTTACAGCAATCCGATCCTGTACACGGACTATTCGGATCCTGATGCAATCAGGGTGGGGGAGGATTATTTCATGATAGCCTCCAGCTTTTGCAATACACCGGCAGTGCCCCTGCTGCATTCCAGGGATTTAGTAAACTGGAAGGTTATCAATTATGTGATGGAAAATTTTCCGTATCCGGGGTACGAAAAGGTAAGGCATGGCTGCGGGGCCTGGGCGCCCGCTATCCGTTTTCATGAGGGTGTTTTCTACGTATTCATTCCCCTGCCGGACGAAGGGATTGTGGTGTGTCGGACGAAAGACCCCTGGGGAAAATGGAGTGAGCCGGAGTTTATAAAGAAGGTAGTGGGTTGGATTGACCCCTGTCCTTTTTGGGATGAGGATGGGAAGGCGTATATGGTCAATGCCTTTGCCAGGAGCCGGATTGGATTTAAGAGCCTTCTCTACGTTTCTCCCATAGAGCCGGACTGCTCCGGCGTGCTGGATGACGGGCAGTTCGTCTATGACGGTCATGCCACACAGCCTACCATTGAAGGGCCGAAGCTGTACAAGCGGAACGGGTATTATTACATATTTGCACCGGCCGGAGGCGTGAAGCCCGGTTGGCAGACGGTGCTGCGCTCCAGGAACATTTACGGCCCCTATGAGGAAAAGATTGTGCTGCATCAGGGGAATTCTCCCGTGAACGGACCGCACCAGGGGGCGTGGGTGGATACCCCTTCCGGCGAAGATTGGTTCCTGCATTTTCAGGATGTGGGAAACGCGGGGAGAATTATTCATCTGCAGCCTATGCGCTGGGAGGACGACTGGCCAGTGATCGGCGTAAATGACGTAAATGGCTGCGGCGAGCCGGTACTGCGCCACAGGAAGCCGGACACAGGCTGTGTCTGTCCCGCGGATGCACCGGAGGACAGTGACTTTTTTGAAGGGGCGGAGTTGGGACTGCAGTGGCAATGGAACGGAAACCACAGGAAGGACTGGTACAGTCTGGAAGAGGGTAAGCTGACGCTGTATGCCCAGCCGGTGGAGGAGACGATGCAGCTTTGTGATGTGAGTAATCTGCTGCTTCAGAAGTGGCCTGGGCCGGAATTTCAGATTACTGCCTGTCTGCATTTTGGGCAGATGGCGGAGGGTGATGCGGCAGGAATGGTGTGCCTGGGGGGCTGTTATACTGCCCTTGCGGTACAGAAAAAGGAAGGGAAGCTTATTTTGCAGCAGAGGACCGGTAACCTGGCTAAGGAGGATGAGGTCAGAGAGGCGGTGGAGCTTTCGGCAGCGGAATGTTTGTACTTCCGTATGAAGGTGAAAAAAGCGGAGGATGTCTCCTTTGAGGTCAGCGCTGACGGGGAGCAGTTTCAGCCTGCGGGGAGGACTGTGCAGACCACACCCGGACGCTGGGTGGGAGTGAAAGCAGGTCTGTTTGCCTTAAACGAGCAGGACAGGCAGGATGGCAGAATCTCTGCGGACTATTTTGTATTTGAAAAAATATAACCATTCTGGTATACTGTAATGCAGCTATATGAGTAAACGCAACTCTTTTGCCGCCGGGTAGGGAGATAAAGCGTCAGGCCTTCTGTCATTAGGTCATAGAAGACGGAAGGTTTGGCGCTTTTTAGCAGTCAGAAAGAAAGGCAGTGCTATGGATGGAAATACTGTAAATGAAAATACTGTGAATGAAAATACCGTGAACGAAAAAAAGCAGTTTCGGGAATTTTTGCACTATGTGACCTTGAACATACTTGGTATGCTCGGCCTGTCCTGCTATATTCTGGCCGATACCTTTTTTGTATCTGATGGCCTGGGGGCGAATGGACTGACGGCACTTAATTTAGCCATTCCGATATACAGCTTTATTCATGGAAGCGGTCTCATGCTGGGTATGGGCGGTGCAACAAAATATTCTGTTTTCAAAGGACAAAAGCAGTATCAAAATGCAAATCAAATATTTACAAGCGTAATATATCTTACTGCTGTTTTTGCCGGCCTGTTTATGCTCATGGGGATATTCCTGTCTGAACGGCTGACAGCTGTACTGCAGGCTGACAGAGAAGTGTTTGATATGACAAAAACATATTTGCAGATGATTTTACTTTTCGCTCCGGCCTTTATGATGAATGATGTTTTACTGTGCTTTGTGAGAAATGACGGCAGTCCGGGACTTGCCATGGCAGCCATGCTGACAGGCAGCCTGTCAAATATTATACTGGACTATATATTTATTTTCCCGCTGCGGATGGGAATATTTGGGGCCGTACTGGCAACCGGGTTTGCCCCTGTGATAAGCATATGTGTTATGTCAAAGCATTGGCTTACGAAACAGAATAACTTTCATTTCATAAAAGACACATTTTCGCCGGGATTCGGCATAAATATCATTTCGCTGGGGCTTCCTTCATTGATTACGGAAGCCGCCTCCGGAATTGTGATGATTGTGTTTAATTATATCATTCTGCGGCTGCGGGGAAATATCGGAGTGGCGGCCTATGGCGTGGTGGCCAATCTGTCGCTGGTAGTCATCTCAATTTATACGGGAATAGCCCAGGGTACACAACCGATTATAAGCCGGGCATATGGAAGCGGAAAAAGCGGAGAAATTAAAAAGACATTGAAGTATGCAATCATAGCCATGCTGCTTATTTCAGGCTGTATTTATTTTGTATTTTTATTGTATGCCAATCCTATCGCAGGGATATTCAACAGTGAACACAACGCCAAGCTGCAGCAGATTGCCGTAACCGGGCTGAAGCTATACTTTACGGCCATTCCGTTTGTGGGTTTTAATATTATTCTCTCCATGTATTTTACATCAACGGAGAAGGCATTACCGGCCCAGACAATATCTTTATCAAGAGGGTTTTTTATTGTAATCCCAATGGCCTTTTTTCTTTCCTGCATTTGGGGGATGACAGGTGTATGGTTAGCGTATCCAATCACGGAAATTGTAGTTTTTGCAGTAGGAATTATACTATACATTAAGATTCAAAGTGTGCAGAACAGTAGAAAAAATAAGGAAAGTATGGTACAATAAACAGAATAAAAGCAAATTTTTATAAAGGAGTACAGAGCAATGAACAGAATTTTTTGGGCGGGAGATTCCACGGTACAGACAAATGATTACACTACCTATCCTCAGAATGGAATCGGGCAGGCATTTCCTATCTTTATCAGGCAGGAATACAGTGTGTGCAATCATGCAAAGAACGGGCGCAGCACAAAGAGTTTTATAGACGAGGGAAGACTGGATGCCATAAGGGAACAGATTGGAGAGGGAGACTTTCTCTTTATCCAGTTCGGGCACAATGATGAGAAGGTACAGGACCCGGAACGATACACGGAGCCGCATTCTTCGTTTATTGATAACCTTGGGATTTTTATTCAGACAGCCAAAGAAAAGAATGCGTATCCGGTGCTGATTACGCCGCTGGAGCGCAGATGCTTTACAGATGAGAAGCATCTTGGCCCCGGGGAGCATCAGGAGTATGTGGAGGGCATGAAGGAGGCAGCGGCGAAATTTCAGGTGCCGCTGGTGGATCTCTATACCTTGAGCCGCCGGGAGCTGGAAAAGGTGGGCGAGGAGAGAAGCCGGGGATGGTATATGTATTTTTCGGAGGGCTATTATCCGGAGCATCCGGCGGAAAGCAGGGATAACACTCATTTGCGCCATGACGGAGCGGCTCATTTTGCCGGTTTGATTGCAGAGGGATTAAGGGAGCTTGGCGGAATATATGCAGGGATGCTGTTGGATGAAAACGGATGAGGCGGCAATCTATGTTAAAGGGAACATATATCGGTCTGTGTGCAGCGGTGCTTGTCAGTGCGGCGGTATTGGCGGGGTGCGGCGGAAAGGAATTGCCGGCGGGGAAGCCGGCAGACGGGGAAGGAAGCTCCACAGAAGAGAAGGGGGATATTGCCGCCGCTTATCCCAAAGTCGTAAAACTCCCTGAGGATAAACGGATTGAGCTGGTGATGTACGCCGAGGGCTGTTATTGCATTTTTGACGGATCTCATTATGGGTTTATGACGGAGGAGGGAGAAGAACTCACTCCATATGTCTATGAACAGGCAGACCCTTTTTCGGAAGGGCTTGCCTGTGTATATCTGGACGGAAAGTATGGATTTATCGGAAAAGATGGGGAGACGAAACTTCCCTTTATCTACGACCAGGCGTCATCCTTTACGGAGGGCCTGGCCTATTTTCGTATGGGAGAGGACTACGGTTTCATAGATCATGAGGGGAATGTAGTTCTGCGGCCGGAGTGTGACAGCGTCAGTTCTTTTCAGGAAGGCAGGGCCTATTTCAGCATAGACGGTCTGTATGGCTATCTGGATAAGACCGGAAAGGTCGTGGTGGAACCGGTCTATGAAGATGCGGGGTATTTTTGGGACGGGCTGGCGATGGTAATGAAAAATGGCTGCTACGGTATGATTGGAATTGAGGGTGAGGAGATTCTTTCCACGGAGTATGATTCTGTCAGTGCGGAGGACGGTGTTATCATTGCAGAGAAGGATGGCCTCGAATATTGTTTTGACAGAGAGGGCAGGCAATGTCTGAAAGAGGGCTGGGATTCGATAAGGGTGAGAGAAGGATTATTTCTCGTAAGGCGTAACGGCAGAGCCGGTTTGCTCGACAGGGGCGGGAAGGTGCTCCTTGAGCCGGAATACGATGACCTTTTTCCAATACCGGGGAAGGATCTGGTAATTATAAAAAGCGATGGGTTATATGGCGTGGCGGACTATGCGGGAAAGGAAAAAGTTCCCTTTGCGTACAGCTGGATTTCCTATGATGACAGCGGCGGGGGCGGATTGAAGCTGACATGCGAAGAAGCATATGAAGAAGAGCAGGAAACCCGGTATCACAGAAGCTATGGCTTTCTGAGTTTCACAGAAGGGGATTCTTTTGAGGAAATCCCACCTATCTACGATTACCTGTCCCCCTTTAAAGGGGACAGGGCAGTCATTGGACTCCAGGGAAAATATGGGATAGTACGCAGGGATGGCTCCCTGGAGTATCCCATAGAGTACGATTTAGCAAGTCTGTATGAAAACGGTTCCATGGCGCTTTGGACGGGGGATATGGCAGAGCTTATGGACAGTGACGGAAATGTGATTCATTCGGGAAAATATATCTATATAACTCTGTGTGGAAAGTGTTATGAGGTGCAGGAGGGCAGAAAATACGGGTTCCTTAACGAACATGGAGAGCAGGTGGTTCCTGCAGTATATGATTATGCCGCTTCCTACATGATTTGCGGCGCAGATAATGTTTTCAGCATGAAAAGTTATGATGAAGGCATAAATAATCTTTTGGTTAAAACAGATGAAAGGGAAGGAACCGGACTGCCTGAGATATTTTTGCAGAACCATATTACACCCAGGGCAGAGGAGTATATGGAGTTCCTGCAGAATGGCGTCTGGGGTGAAGGACAGGACTATACCCTGAATTTGAGCGGACTCGATCAGCCATCCCGAAACTTCAGCAAGCTGTACCGGATGGGCGGGGAAAGGGAGCTGGTGCTGTATTTTTATGCGGAGCCCTATGAGGAGGCAGGCTTTCCACTGTCAAGCAGCGGATTTTTCATATTTCGTGACGGAAAAATGGAACAGCTGGCAGCAGGCTATGAGTGCGGCGGTTCCTCCAGGGGAGATCATATCTGTTTCTGGTATGACAGGATAGAATCCCGGATGAAGCTTGGGATGTACGAAGCCGTGGGAGGTTTCGGCGGGTTTGCATACGGCGGAACCGTTTATGGGCTACAGGGTGAGGGAACGGAAGGATCCGCGTCCTGGCGCAGTATCAGCCAGACCGGCAGAAATTATGACCCGGAGGAGCTTTTGGAAAACGCAGAGCTGTTTTATGATGACTTTGACAGCCCTTACACGAGGGAAAGCATTTCGGAGGCGGAGTCTGTCACGGAATACGAGGTGGATGGGGAGCGGACGACCATAGAACGTTTTGAGGAAACCTGCTACAGGTATCGTTACATGGATGCGCTGGATTTATATTTGTATCAGCGGCATTAGTTGGGCTGGGCGGGTTGATAAATCGGAGTGATTTCAATATAATAGGGGGTATGTTATTGACGCTTTGTTAAATGAGAGTTTCGCAGTTGCCTGTGAGAGGGAGGTATAAAGAAAAGAAAATGAGCGAAAGAAAATATACATCCGGCCAGTTGATTAAGAGATTTCTTCCATACTACAAGAGGCATGCAAAGGTTTTGTGCATGGATTTATTCTGCGCGGCGCTGACTACAATCTGCGAGATTGTACTGCCGCTGATTATCCGTTATATCACGAACCAGGCCACGCAGGATATTGCGCTTCTGACGGTGGGAGTTATCGCGAAGCTTGGCATCCTTTACCTGGTGCTGAGGCTCATAGACGTGGCGGCCTATTATTACATGTCCTACACGGGGCACGTCATGGGTGTGGACATGGAGACGGACATGCGCCGGGACGCCTATGCCCATCTTCAGCTGCTCTCCAACACCTATTATAACAACACAAAAGTAGGTCAGATTATGGGGCGCATCACCAACGATTTGTTTGATGTGACGGAGTTTGCCCATCACTGTCCTGAGGAATTTTTTATTGCCGGTATCAAGGGAGTTGCGTCCTTCATCATTCTCTGTTCCATCAACGTGCCGCTGACGGTGATTATATTCTGTATCATCCCCGTTATGACGGTAGTATGCGGGAAGCTGAACTTAAAGCTCCGTGCGCTGTTTAAACAACAGCGTGTCCAAATAGGCGAGCTGAACGCCCGGATAGAGGACAGTCTCCTGGGTCAGAAGGTGGTAAAGGCTTTTGCAAATGAAGATATTGAAAATGAGAAATTTGAGCAGGACAACAGGAAGCTGTATCAGATTAAGAAGCACGGCTATCGGTATATGGGACTGTTCCATTGCTCTACAAGACTGTTTGATGGAATCATGTATCTGGCTACTCTTGTGGTGGGAGGACTGTTTGTGATGAGGGGCTCCATCAACCCCAGTGATTTGGTGGCGTATATCATGTATGTGACAACCTTCATTGCCACTATCCGCCGCATCATAGAGTTTGCGGAGCAGTTTCAGCGGGGCATGACGGGAATTGAGCGGTTTCTGGAAATCATCGATGCGGACATTGATATCTTTGACGAGCCGGGGGCGGTGGTTTTGGAAAATCCCCGGGGAAATATTGTGTTTGAGGATGTGAGCTTTGAATATCCGGACGACCATAATCAGGTCTTCCGCCATTTGAATCTGAATATAAGGCCCGGCGAGAAGGTAGCGCTGGTGGGGCCCTCAGGCGGCGGGAAGACCACACTCTGCAATTTGATTCCCAGATTTTATGACGTGACGGAGGGGAATATCTATATTGATGGGAAAAATATTAAAGGACTGACCCTGAAGAGCCTGCGCAGGAATATCGGCGTGGTGCAGCAGGATGTGTACCTTTTTTCCGGCACTGTGTTTGACAACATTGTCTATGGAAGGACCGGGGCCTCCATGGAGGAGGTGATGGAGGCGGCAAAGCGCGCCGGCGCCCATGAGTTTATCATGGATCTGAAGGACGGCTATCATACATACATCGGTGAGCGCGGCGTCAAACTGTCAGGCGGACAGAAACAGCGTATCAGCATTGCCAGGGTCTTTCTGAAGGATTCTCCGATTATAATTCTGGACGAAGCTACTTCCGCCCTGGACAATGAGAGCGAATATGCCGTTGCAAAGTCTCTGGCGGCCCTCTCCGAGGGGCGTACCACCCTGACGGTGGCTCACCGCCTTTCTACCATCCGCAACTCCGACAGGATTATGGTGTTGACGGAGGAGGGCATTACCGAGGAAGGCAGCCATGAGGAGTTGATGGAGAAAAAGGGAATTTACTACAATTTATACCAGATGGCAAATGAGATGAAATAAAAGGAAGGTTGTAACCGCATATGCTTACAAAAACAATGCTGAAGCGCGAGGCGGGCGATACCATATACCAGCGCGGTCAGGAGCTGTATGAAAACGGAAGCGTAAGAAAACTGCACCTGGAGAACGGGGATTTGTGCGACGATGTCCGCGCCCGGGTGCAGGGGAGCGGTAATCTGGTTTATCAGGTGCGGCTGCTGTACAGTTGGGATACAGACTATATAGAGGAATACTCCTGTGAGTGCGCTGCATACCGCAATTACGACGGTATGTGTAAACACTGCGTGGCAGTAGCCCTGGGCTATATTGACCGCTGTGAAGACCGGACCATAGCAGGGCTGCTGCGGCCGGAAACGGGAAAAGAGGAGAAGCTTATCAGACCTTCTGCCCCGGAAAGAAGCAGAAAAAATCTTCCCCAGACTTCCCCGGCTCTTGCAAAGCTTCTTCGGCAAAGGGTTTTAATGAGAACGCTGCCCATCACGGATACCGCCTGCTATGGCAGGGTACTGCTGGTTCCCGAACTGAAAAGAACCGACGCCGGGACAGTGCTGGCGTTTTCCATCGGCACGGAAGAGGGCTATAAGTATGTTTTAAAGGATGTTTTTGCCTTTGTGAGAGCGCTGGAGCAAAATGAAAGCTTTCCCTATGGACGGAAACTGACCTTCGTACATACCAGAGAGGCCTTTGCAGAGGAAAGCCGGGGACTGGTGGACTTCGTTCGGGAGTGGGTGGAGAACAACAGGGAGCGATATGCCCGGGGCTATAGCCGATACAGTTTTTTCAGTGACTATTCCTACACTTCCCAGCTGCGGGAGATGCCGCTTACGGATTCCCAACTGGAGGATTTCATAAATCTCATGGAAGGCCGGCCCTTTCGGGGAGAAATATGCGGACAGGCGGAAAGGCTGTGGCAGGAGACGGCTGGCCGGCTCCCCCGGGTGCTGACGGTCAGGGGAGGAAGAGAGGGACTTCATGTGTCCGTGGACCTATGGGATAGCTGCCGTGGGAAGCGGGATAATTTTTATTTTGTAGAAGGAAAGATATACAGGGTGAGCCGTGAGGAGGAAGATACCGTACAGGACTTTCTGGACTGCTTCCGCGATGCGGAGGCGGGGAAATCCTTATTTGTGGCGGCCAGGGACGTGCCTTCCTTCTGCCGGGATGTGCTGCCTTCTCTTGAGCAGGTTTTTACGCCGGACTATGTTTCCTTCAATAAGGAGGATTACGGTGTAAGGGAGGTTTCCTTTCAGATTTACCTGGACGCTCCTGAGAGGGACTATTTTACCTGTAAGCTCTATGCGGTGTATGGGGAGGAAAAATATGACCTGTTTAAGAGCGTCAGGCTGGACACGAACCGGGATACGGTGAAGGAACTGCAGGCAGGGCAGCAGGTGAAGCGCTACTTTAACGAATACAATGAAGGGGCAGGCGAAATGGCAATCCGGGATGATGAGGATATGGCCTATGAGTTGTTGACCAAAGGAATCCCGGAGTTTCAAGGGCTTGGTGAGGTCTTTATCTCGGAAGCCCTGAGGCTGGTGAAGGTATCCCCGGCGCCGCGTCCTACTGTGGGGGTATCCCTCTCCGGTGATTTGCTGGAACTTCGGATGACGGCCCAGGATTTGTCCATGGAGCAGCTGCAGGAAATTCTCAGCAGGTACAACCGGAAGAAGAAGTTTTTCCGCCTGAAGAACGGTGATTTTATCAATATGGAAGGGGAGGCAATCGGTGCTCTGCTGGAGCTGAAGGAGGGGCTTGATTTAAGCGCCGGACAGATAAGGAGCGGCAGAATCGAATTGCCGAAATACCGGGCGTTGTACCTGGACGCGGAATCAAAAGAGTGGATTGCCCTGGGTATGGAGCGGAACAGGGAATTCAAGTCACTGATTCGCAATATGAAAACGGTAGAGGATAACGATTTTGAATTGCCTGATTCTCTTGCAGAGATACTCCGGGAATATCAGAAGAAAGGCTTCTTGTGGCTCAGAACCCTGAAGCACAACGGCTTTGGCGGGATTCTTGCGGATGACATGGGCCTGGGAAAGACGCTGCAGGTCATTGCTCTTTTGCTTTCAGTGGCCAGGGAGAGCGGAGGGACGGCGGAAAGCGGGGAAAATACGGCGGCCAAAGAAAATGCTGCGGATGCCGGGAATGAGGGCAGGCATCCTCTGGCCCTGGTGGTATGCCCGGCTTCCCTGGTGTACAACTGGAACAGTGAGATTAACCGCTTTGCCCCTGAACTGCCGGTGAAAATGGTGGTGGGGAATGTGCAGGAACGGCAGGATCTGCTGGAGAGCTGTGGTGCAGGAGATGTTCTGGTCACATCTTATGATTTGCTGAAGCGGGATTTAGAGCTATACCAGTCTCTTGCATTTATGGTGCAGATTATCGACGAGGCCCAGTACATCAAAAATTACAATACCCAGGCGGCCCGTGCTGTCAAGGAAATAAAAGCCGGATTTAAGCTGGCTCTTACCGGCACGCCTATTGAAAACCGGCTCAGCGAGCTGTGGAGTATTTTTGACTATCTGATGCCGGGGTATCTATATTCCTACACCCATTTTCGGGACAGCTATGAGACGCCTATTGTCCAGGAGGGGGACGAGGGGGCCAGGAAGCGGCTGCAGAAAATGATTCGACCCTTTGTGCTCAGAAGGCTGAAAAAGGACGTACTGACGGATTTGCCGGACAAGCTGGAGGAGAACATGTATGCCCGCCTGGAGGGAGAGCAGAAGGAATTGTACAACGCTCATGTAGAGAGACTGCGCCTGTCACTGGACGAAAAATCGGATGAAGAATTCAAAAAGGGAAAAATTCAGATTTTGGCGGAGCTTACAAAGCTGCGCCAGCTCTGCTGTGACCCGGAATTGCTGTATGAAAATTACAGGGGCGGTTCCGCAAAGACCCAGTTGTGCCTGGACATTGTGCGGAATGCCATCAGCGGCGGGCATAAGATTCTTTTGTTTTCTCAGTTTACGACCATGTTGGCGCGAATCTGCCGGGAATTCCGAAAGGAAAATATTTCCCACTATGTATTGACAGGAGCCACCGGTAAGGAGGAGCGCAGGAATCTGGTAGAGAGATTTCAGTCGGACGATACCAGCGTTTTCTGCATTTCCCTGCGGGCCGGAGGGACAGGTCTGAACCTGACGGCGGCGGATATTGTAATCCATTACGACCCCTGGTGGAATCTGGCGGTACAGAACCAGGCCACAGATCGAACCCACCGCATCGGACAGGAGAACGTGGTCAGCGTGTATAAGCTGATTGCCAAGGACACCATAGAGGAAAAGATTATGCGTCTGCAGGAAAAAAAGAAGGAGCTTGCCGACCAGCTGCTTAACGCCGAGGAGGTGGGCAGCGGAAGCTTCAGCAGGGAAGAACTTTTGGAACTGCTGCAGTAGCGGCAGCCGGAGGCCTTTAAGGAGAAAAGGTATGGAAAGAACAAAAGAGATGAATAAGTATGCCGCCTATCTGAGACTGGCGGAGCTTTCCGAAGGCACAGTGGAGATTTATGTGAGAGAGGCAGAACGTCTGCGGAGATATCATGCAGGAAAAAGGATTACCAAGACAACCATGATAGAGTACAAGAAATATCTGAGTAGATCCGGTTATGCCCCTGCAACACAAAACCTTTATATAACAGCGGCAAACCGCTATCTGAGGTACTTAGGGCATGGGGAGAGTACAATCAAGATGAACCGTCTGCAGAACAGGCAGAGTCTTGAGGATATTATCACAAAGGACGAATACCGCGAGCTGATCCGGTATGCCAGGGAAAGCGGCAGGGATAAGTACTATTGCATTCTCAGAACCCTTGCCATGACGGGCATAAGAGTCAGTGAATTGCAGTATTTTACGGTGGAGGTGCTGGATAAGGGCGTTATACGAGTGACAAATAAGAAAAAGACAAGGGAAATCTGCCTGCCGGAAAGGCTTATCCGGGAATTGAGGATCTATTGCAGAAGAGCACAGATAGAAAGCGGAACCATTTTCAGAGGAAATACGGGACAGCCCATCAGCAGGGTTGCAGTCTATAAAATGCTGCGGAAAATGGCGGACATGGTAGGGGTGTCGGCGGAAAAGGCGCACCCCCACGGCTTTCGGCATCTGTTTGCAATCACCTATATGACCTTTTATTCCAATTTATTTGAACTGGCGGATCTGCTGGGACATTCCAGTCTGGAAACCACCCGGGTTTATGCAAGGAGTACCCTAAAGGAAAAAGGGCAGAGAATTAATATGCTGGATTTATAAACAATATTCATCACTGCAATTTACAGGATTTTTTCTGAAAGGTTTACAAAATACAATATTATGTTTCAAATGTCAATAACTTTTTATCCTTTTGCACCCATTTTTGCGGGTGCTTTTTTTATTTCATTTTTTGAAACGGTAATTTCGCAAAATGGAAGCGTGATATGCGGCCATATATTGCTTTAAAAACAGGTTTACATAATATTGTATTATGGCTACAAGGGCGAGCGGTTAAGATATCTATTAGGTAATTGCGAAACTCTCATTTTGCAAAGTGTCATTGAGCAAATTGTATACTCCATAAGCAGACACGCTTTCGCTCCGGGCTCACCGCAGCGGTACATAAGATGCCCAAATACGGCATCTAAGTACCGGCGGTTCGCAGGGTCTGCTTATGAAGGATACAATCTGCCCAATTCGAATTCCGAAAACCGGAGTTTCGCAATTGCCTGCAATATATAAATAGGAAAAGGAGGAAATAAGGATGGAAATTGTTCAGAGTATTCTTACACAAAACCCCTGCTTTAAGAGAGGAAGGCATATTACGGTGAGGGGGCTGATGCTTCACAGCGTAGGCTGTCCCCGCCCCGATGCGGAAACCTTTGTCAAAAAGTGGAATAATCCTGAAAGCAGTCGGGCCTGTGTACATGCCTTTATTGATGGCAACACAGGAAAGGTTTACCAGACGCTTCCGTGGGAGCATAGGGCATGGCACTGCGGCGGCAGCGGCAACAACACCCATATCGGAGTGGAAATGTGCGAGCCGGCCTGTATCCGTTATACAGGAGGTGCCTCATTTATCTGCTCGGACAGGGAGGCGGCGATGACTGTGGTTAGGCGTACTTATGACACAGCTGTGGAGCTGTTCGCGTTTCTTTGCAGTCAGTACGGGCTCAACCCTCTGGAAGATGGCGTCATCGTCAGTCATAAGGAAGGGCATGACAGAGGAATTGCCTCAGGACACGGCGACCCTGACCACCTGTGGAAGGGATTGAATACAGAGTACAGCATGGCGGGCTTTCGGAGGGACGTGGCGGCAGCTTTGGGACAGGCAGCGTCTACCCGGACAGAAACGGTATCCGGCAGGGCTGCATCTGTGGCGTTACCTTTAGCGCAGCCTGTACAGCCTGATGCGCCGCTGCCCGTGCCGCCCGACGCACCGCAGCCTGTACAGCCCGGCGGACCGCTGCCCGTGCCGCCCGACGCACCGCAGCCTGTACAGCCTGGCGGACCGCTGCCCGTGCCGCCCGACGCACCGCAGCCTGTACAGCCTGGCGGACCGCTGCCCGTGCCGCCCGACACATCCGCAGCGATGCAGGGGGCCATGAGCGTATCCGACAGCGGAGTGGAACTGGTAGCAAAATTTGAGGGGTGCCGCCTGGAGGCGTATAAGTGTCCTGCCGGAGTGTGGACCATTGGCTACGGTCACACTGCGGGGGTGAAGGAGGGGGACAGGCTTCCCTCTAAAGAGCGGGCGAAAGAGCTGCTGCGGGAGGACCTGGCAAAGTATGCCGCCAATGTCAACAGCTGTGTGAAAAAGGGGTTGATTACTTTTCCGCTGAGTCAGAACCAGTTTGACGCACTGACCAGTTTCTGCTATAACTGCGGCGCGGGAAGCCTTCAGAAACTGGTATCCGGAAGGGACGCAGCCACCGTGGCTGAGAAGATTCCCGCTTACAACAAGGGCGGCGGCAAGGTGCTGCCGGGTCTGGTAAGAAGGCGGGAAGAGGAAAGAGCATTGTTTCTGAGCTGAGGAGCGATGCGGAATTTGACACGCTGCTGTCTGGGCGGGGCTGTCAGCCGGGAACAAATGACAGGAGGAATACAGGATGCCGTACAGAAAGGAAAATACAGCGGATATCCCGTTGAAGGAAGAAAGGAAAAAAGGCGGCGCTATCATGGATAATGACTTTATTTTGCTGGATGATTTGGTCTTTGCGCCCCTCCATGCACTGGCGAAATCCAACTGCCGCCTTCGGGCGGAGGTTGTGGAAGCAATCCGCGGTATGGGAATTTCAAAGCAAAACGGCCAGGAGGAAGTCATTCATCTGGATAATTTGAATATTGCCTACGATCAGATTCGTCCGGAAGGTGAGGAGGGCTACAGCGTGGATAATCTGCAGGTGCAGGTTCCGCTGATGTCCATTGTACCCATCACCAATCTCAGCGTGGATAAGGCGGAGATTGACTTTTCCACAGAAATTAAGGCGGTCAACAATGAGGAGACCGGGGAGACGAAGATTAACGCCAGAATATGCTCGCCATCCCAGAGAGAAAGCGACTTCCTGCCAAAGGTGACCTATAAGCTTCAGGTGTCTTCTATTCCTGCCACAGAGGGAATTCTGCGATTGACAGACGCGCTGAGCGCAAATCAGGTGGCAAAGAAGCTTGACACTACGCCGGTGGCCATTGACGGAGATTTAGGTTCCCCGGATCAGAAAAATACGGTACAGCGCATCAAACAGCTGAAGACCAAAATCGGCAGGCTGAAACAGCTCCACCAGAAGATTTCCGACATGATTGCAGAGGAGGAGAGGCTTCACCAAATCAGTAAAGACAACTTTGCGGAGGATACCTATGAGTTTGACAGGGACAAGTATAGGATGGCGCAATCCAATATTATCAACCGCATCATGGAGTACGAGGAAGAAATTATGAATCTGGAGATTGGCTATGGCCTGGACAGGGATTATGAGTAAGCTCCGCAGCTTTATCGGCGGAATGAGACGAAAAAAGGGAAGGGAACAGGCTCCGTTTCCGGACAGGGAGACACTGCAGGAATATCTGGGACAGCTGGCGCAGGAGTTGAATCTGCGGCTGCTGTGCCGGGAAGAAGTGAAGTTTACGTCAGAAAAGGTGTTGTGGGTACAGGAAATTACCGTCACGGAATACAGAGATAACCCGCAGAAAAAGGCCGGACACAAAAAACATAAAGCCGTAAGGCGGAAAGAGAGGTAGTTACTATGGCGATTGGAGAACAATTTGCAGGACTGCCGATGGAACAGCTCATCGGTGCGCCGCTGACTGCAGCGGCAGATGCCAGTTTGAAACTGGCAAATTCTACGGCTGATTTTATCAACCGTGTGGGGTTTGACTCTAAAGGAAATCTGCGCAGCGTGGCATTTAAGTATGAGAAGCGCAGCATGAACGAGGATGGCACCAGCAATCTGGATGAAATGAAGGTGGAAGTGCCGATGCTTGCCATCGTTCCCATTCCGAACCTGCAGGTGGATGAGGTGAATATCCTGTTTGATATGGAGGTAAAGCAGAGTGAAAAAAGCGAATCATCCCTGGATGTGGGGGCGTCGCTGAACGCCACCGCCCGCTTTGCCGGTGTCAAGGTTAGCGTGTCAGGCAGTGTCAGCGTACATCAGGGCAACACGAGAAGCAGCGACAATTCGGCGAAGTACCATGTGGATGTCCGTGCCACAAACCATGGCGTTCCGGAGGGTCTTGCCAGAGTACTTGATATGATGGCGGCAAACGTGGCGCCTTCACTTGTTGGATCCACCATAAAAGACGGAAATGGACAGAACCTGTCAGAGCAGGCGCGGCTGAAAGCGGAACGGCTGAAGACCCTGAGGCAGGAAATCCGTCAGATTGAGATAAGGCTGACGGCGGCTCAGGACGGCTTTGACAACAGCATCCAGCAGCTTAAGCGGCTGGGAGAGACCCAATACAACGAGTATAGAGGCAGGATAAACACGCTGATGAACAGTTTTGAGAGCCTGGACAAGAAAATTGAAGATGCAAAGAGTGACGCGGAGCGCACGGAATTGGTGCAACAGAAAGAGCAGGATGAGAAGAAGCAGGCTGCATATCAGGCCGCATTGGATGAACTGGGGCAGTCCTGGACAAATTTCCAGAACCATGTGGCGGAGGATGTGAGAATAATTGCGGGCAGCGGCGATACGCCGGAGCAGGTTTCCTCCATGTTTGGCTTAAAGGCTTTGGATAGCGATGATAATGTGGTGGCCTACAGCGAGGGCTCGCAGTATGAGGGAATCTCCATGGCCCGGAAGATGGCGATTGAAAACCAGAGGAATGTGCAGAAGATTGACACAGAGCTGTTTCAAAAGAGAGCGGAGTACAGCGACGTTGTTGCCGGGACGTCTGCTCCGGCCGCGCTCCCCGGAAACACAGCAGGCAAGACAGACAGTCTTGAGAGTTAAGGACGCACGGATTAAAGCAGTCCTTCCTCAGGCCTTCGGCGCGGGAAACGCTTTAACCGGCGTTTCCCCGAAATACAGAGGTAAAAAAACATGGCAAACAGAGATGAAAAAATGACACTGGCGGACGTCAGATATATCAAGCTGGTACCTATTGGAAGCGTCAACCCCAATAATCCGCTGTCGGATCAGTCACGGATGGAGCAGGCAGCGCTCCTGAACCGCTGCCTGAGCGATTATCCCAAGGGAATTATTCTGGGAAAGGACACTTCTATCGGGAGATATATGATAGGGGAGCATGAGCTGACGATGGAAAAAATTACCTACCACATTGGCTTTCCCAGAAAGCCTGCGTGGGAGGAGGAAGGTACTGCAGGGGTGTGAAGCTCCTGCAGCGCCGGAATAGGAGCAAATATGGAGATAAACAGGGAAAAAGACGGAGATAAGTTGATTTTAAGGCTTTCAGGAAGGCTGGACAGCACCACATCGCCGGAACTCTCAAAGGTGGTAGATAAGGAGCTGGGGGAGGTGCAGGATTTGCGGCTTGACCTGGAAAAGCTGGATTACATATCCTCCGCGGGACTTCGGGTGCTGCTCGCCGCATATAAAAAGATGCAGGCGGCGGATGGCAGGATGACTGTCTGCAACACCGGGGAGAACGTCAGGGAAGTATTCAAAATTACGGGATTCGACAGGACCCTGGGGCTTAAGTGAACATAGGGGGGAAGATGAAAAAGAAGCGGAGTATCACGCGAAAGATAACAGGCCTGCTTCTGACGCTATCCCTGTCAACCCTGGTCTTGACAGGGGCAGTCAGCGCGGCAGGATTTTACTACATGAAAAATATATCCGGACACAACAGCAGAGAGCTGGGACAGTCGGCAGCGGAAAGCGCGGAGAAGGCCCTGGAGGAGGCGGCCTGCGAACGGCTTCGGACCATCGCCGCAGAAAAAGCGCTTTACATAGAGGAAAGATTTTGTGAGGCGGAAGCCTATGTGCAGGGGATCGCCGCTCTGGCTGAGAAAATCTATGAGGAGCCGGAAAGCTATCCGGACAGGGAGGTGCCGCTGCCCATAAAGGGCAGCGACGTGCTGGCGGTTCAGCTGCTTCGGTCGGAAAACCTTGTCAATCCCTCTGAGGAACAGCTGGAGGAAGTATTGAAGCTGGGAAATCTTCAGGAGCTTCTGGTACAGTACAGCGCCAATAATGAGATGGTATCCTCGGCTTTTCTTGCCACCGAAACCGGGTGGGTGCTGGTAGCTGACTGCACTGCTTACAGTAAATATGATCAGACCACCGGCGCACTTCTTTTCTTTGAGGCGGAAGACAGACCCTGGTTCCAAATAGCCGGGGAGGCGGGTCCGAGGGAAACAGTTTACACGGATGTCGTAAAAGACCTTCACAGGGGAAGCGATTCCGTTTTCTGTGTCCAACCCGTTTTTCACAACGGAAGGAGGGTTGCTGTGGCAGGGGTAAATTCTTATCTGGAAAAGGTGCAGGATGCAGTGCTGCATACCTCTGTCGGGGAGACGGGATGCGCTTTTCTGGTAAATCAGGACGGACAGATTATGGCATCTTCCGAAACAGAGGGCACTATTGCCGAAAGTACGGAGAAAAGGCTTGACCTTAGGATGAGTGAGAACGAGGCTCTTGCCCGGGCGGTAAAGGATGTGCTGCAGGGAAAGACTTCGCCGGAGGAAGGCGATCCGGAGACGCTTGTTCTGGATGGTAAAGAAGTGTATCTTGCCTATGCGCCGCTGGCAAAGCTTGGCTGGGGGGTTCTCACGGTGATGGACGCGGAGGAGGTTATCGCTCCCGCAGAGGCCGATAAAGAGCAGATATTGGAGTTGAGTGAGGCCGTTACCCAAAAACAGGAGAAGACCATTCGCACCATGCTGTCGGCATTTGCAGTCGTCTTTGGGATTTCTGTTTTGATAGTCAGCGCGGTGGGAATGTTGTTCGGAAGGCATATTGCGGAACCTGTACAAAGGCTGACAGAGAATGTGAGAAAAATCGGCGAAGGCGGCCCGGAGCATCACATCAGAATAGATACCGGGGATGAAATCGAGGAGTTGGGAAATGCGTTTAACAGTATGACTGCACAGATGAAAAGCTATGTGGACAACCTGACCCGGGTGACAGCTGAAAAAGAGCGTATACGCACGGAACTGCAGCTAGCAGCCGCATTACAGGCGGATATGCTGCCGGACGGCAGGACAGCCTTTCCTGACAGGAAGGAATTTACCCTTGCGGCTTCCATGACCCCGGCAAAATCCGTGGGCGGTGACTTTTATGATTTCTTTCTGCCGGATAGGGAGCATCTGGCGCTGGTGGTGGCGGACGTGTCCGGCAAAGGAATTCCGGCGGCGTTATTCATGGTAGTTGCCAAAACAGTTATTCGCAGTCACATCACTTCTACGGAAAATCTGGCGGAGGCGGCGGAAAAGATTAACACGCTGCTGTGCCGTGACAACCGGAGCGGCATGTTTGTTACCGCCTGGCTGGGGGTTCTGAATCTGGCGGATGGGACGCTTACCTTTGTCAATGCGGGGCACTGCCGCCTGCTGATCCGCCGGACAGGCGGCCGCTATGAATATCTGGCGGAGCCGGGCAGCTTTGTGCTGGCGGGGATAGAGGGAGTGAAGTATCGGCAGACGTCAATATGTCTTGCGCCGGGAGATATTTTGTTTCAATATACGGATGGCGTTACAGAGGCAAACGACGAAGCGGGACGGCTTTACGGGGAAACCCGTCTGGAGCAGTGCCTGAACGGAGGAACGGCCGCAGCGCCGGAGGATATTCTGGCGCTTGTGTGGGAGAACGTTGCGGAATTCCAGGGAAAATCGGAGCAATTTGATGACATTACCATGCTTGCGGTACGTTATAACGGGAACGCCGGCATTTGCTACAGGGGAAGGGCAGACTCGGGAAAACTGCCGGAAATATCCGCTTATCTGGAAGAGGCATTTACCCGTCATTCCTTTGGGCAGACAGAAATCCGCAAGGTATTGGTGGCGGCGGATGAAATATATTCCAATATCTGCCGTTACAGCGGAGCATCCGAGATGACAATATCCTGTGAGTTCAGCGGCCCGGAGGCAAGGATTTCCTTTACGGATAACGGCGTGCCATACAATCCGCTGGAGAATCCGGAGCCGGATTTGAATGCGGAGGCCCGGGAGCGCCCCATTGGAGGGCTGGGCATCTATATCGTCAGAAAAACCATGGATAAGGTTACCTATCAATATGAATATGCCCAAAAACAGAACCATTTGATAATTACAAAGAAAAAGGAGGAAAATTATGTCTGATTTTAAAAACAAGCTTATGTCTATGATTCAGCGGCACAATCCGGAAGTCGGGGAACTGGGGAATGCGGAAATTCCGCCGATTATTCACCGCATCTGGTTAGGGGAGGCAATGCGGAAACATACCTTCGAAACACTGATGCATTTTCAGGAACATATAACGGAAACGGGGACCTCATATATTCATGCTTTGTGGGTTCATTCCGCTGAGGACGCCGGACTGAAAAGTCAGCTTCATGACCTTCATGAGGCGGGGATGATGATTCGTGATATGGCTCAGGTTTGGGATTCCTGCCCGAAAATAGGGCAAACAATTAAAGAATGTATGGGAAATGAAGCAGGAGATTATACAGACTATAAGAAGGCTTCGGACATATTTCGGATGTTTATCCTTTACACAGAAGGCGGTATCTACATGGATGCGGATATCGGCGTTCGGGAGGAATTGTTTGATGAGCCGTTGTTTCATCGGTTTCGGTTCGAGGATGGCGCATATATGCCTCTTCTGGGGTCGATGGCCCCGTATGCGAATCTTTATGAACAGGCAGGCAGAGATATAGAGGCATATTTAGCCCAAGAATACGCAGCATACTTGTCAAATGAATACGGCTGGAACTACTTTTTTGCATCCGTGCCGGGTAATCCGGTAATAGGACAGATGCTGCAGGATGTCTGCAGCAAAGATGGGCAGACTATGACCTGTAATCTAATAAGTCGCTTTTATGCGGAGATACAGGGCGAGGAGAGGGAAACAAATCGGAAGGCATTATTTGATTTCGCCTTTGCACCTCTGGATTTACAATACTATACAGAGGCGTCTATAGAAAGTTAGAACAGCTATGGTTTTTATGCCGCGGCCATGGTATAATGATTCTGCTAACGCAGAATGCAAGGCAACCTATGTTGCCTTGCCACCGCTAACGCGGTGCATTATACTTTAGCCATGGCTTGAAAAGTAAATGCCCCTATGGGGCGCTTCCTTTTCTGCGCACATGGTATAATGTAACAAGCGCGGGCTTGCGAGTTTATATGAAACGCAGCCTTGCCACCGTCCGAAGGAGGAGAAGTTATGAATCTTGTGATTACCATGAGCCGTCGGTTTGGCACCGGTGCAAGCATGATTGCGGAGGAGCTTTCCGGAAAACTGGGTATTCCGGTCTATGACAGAGCTTACATTGAAAATGAGCTTCATGACAGTGACTTTTCGGACGAGGCGGAGGTCATCAGGAAACTGGCTCAAAGCGCCTGTATTATTTTGGGTCGTTGTGCCTCTGAGATTCTAAAGGATCAGCCCAATGTATTCAATATCTATGTCTGTGCCGATAAGGAAGACAGGATTCAGAGGATTATGAAAAAAGAGTCCCTGTCTCACGATGAGGCCAGGGAGTTGATAGAAAAGAACGACAGGGCGCGCTCCGAATATTATTACAGCAATACGGGCAAGGTCTGGGGCGATGTGAGCAACTACCATATGATTCTGGATACCTCTGCCCTGGGGGCAGAAAACTGTGCGGATATACTGCTCCGGTATTTTGAGCGGGTTGAGATTATCTGAGAGTGCCTGAGCCTGAAGGAAGGGAATTCGGAGTGTGGAGGTGAGTATGAAAATCGAAAGATGTGAGAAAGAGTCCTTTGTTGTAATAGGTAAAGAAGGTTCCTCGTCAGAAGGTGCAGGATTCATCCAAAAGCTGTGGGATGACGCCAATTCCCATTTTGCAGAGGTGCAGCATCTGGCGAAGAAGGACGAACACGGAAACGTAGGCGGAATCTGGGGGGCAATGTCTGATTTTTCCCGTTCCTTTCAACCGTGGGAGAATTTTGAAAAGGGACTTTATCTTGCGGGAGTGGAATGCAATGATGACGCAGAGGCCCCTGAAGGATGGACAAGGTGGGTCATCCCCGGCTACGAATATATCTATGTAGAGTGTGAGGGTGATGATACGTTTTCAAAGACAATAAAATATCTGGAGGATAATAATATTCCGCTGGCTGGGGCAGTTCATGACTTTACCTGTCCGCAGACCGGGAAGAATTATATGTTTTTTCCGGTTAAAAGGCTGTAGTTTCTTCTGTCTGTTCCAGTTTTATAATGATAACCATCATAAAAATCTGCTACATACATAAGCGAAGCTGATGCGGAGGACTATTATAGGAAAAATGTTTGAGCAGGATTAGGTAAGAAATCAAAACGCCCCTTTCAGCACATCTGTTACAGATGTCAGAAGGGGCGTTTTCTTTGTTCTTAACAGGAATAAATACCGTCTGATACGGCATGCTTTACGCTTACGCCTGCTTTTTCTTATGGCCGGAAACCATGAAAAAGCTGATTAACAGAGAGATGATATACAGTACAATAGTCAGGTACAGCACTGACTGATAACCGGTAGGGTTAATACTGTATTCATGCCCGTCAACCACAATATTGCTCCAGCTTCCCACCTTGTTTACAATCAGGGTTGCCACCTGGTTGCCCGTCAGGCCCGCAATGGCCCATGCGGAAAGGGTGATGCCGTGGATGGCACTGATATTTCCCATGCCATAGTGATCCGACAGCAGGGTGGGGACATTGCTGAAGCCGCCGCCGTAGCCAGCATTTACTACAAAGAGCAGAACCAGAACCAGTATGGTGAGGAGCATACTGCCGGAGCCGCCGCTTATAATGCTGCTGCCCTGCTTGGTGATTGCCTGTGTTACAATGACAAGAGCGGTAGCTGCAATGGAAAGTATGAAGATAATCTTGTAAATAGTATTTCTGTCCTTCATGGTGTCAGCCCACGCGGAGAAGCCCAGACGTCCGCCGGCGTTGAAAACTGCCGTGACGGAGGCCAGAACGCCGGCCATAGTGCCTAACCCGATGCACTTAATAATCATTTTTTCCTGTGAAATTAATGCAAGGCCACAGGTGATGTTGAGATAGAACATAAGCCAGATTCCCACGAACACAACAGGCTTGGTCTTGATGACATCGATAGCTTTCTGGCCCTTCTCCTGCTTTGCAGGCTCATGCCACCCGGCGGGCTTTGCCAGAAGCAGATGCCCTACGAACATCATGACAAAATATACTGCCGCTAAGATGAGGAACATTTGCCAGATGCCGTTCTTGCCCAGAGAGTCCAGAAGCGCCTGCATAATAGGGCTTGCAATCGCCTTTGCAGCGCCGAAGCCTGCAACTGCAAGGCCGGTAGCCAGACCCTTGCGGTCTTCGAACCAAAGCATCAGCGTCTTTACAGGAGACAGATAACCTGTTCCCAGACCAATGCCCATAATGAAGCCGTAGCAGATATAGATGCCAATCAGTGCAAGCACGCTGCCATGTCCGGTACTGGCGTACTGTTTGCCGCCATACCAGATAAAAAAGCCGGTGCCTGCCATGCCTGCTGCGAAGCAGATTGCCGCAATCAGAGATGAGCGGTGTATGTCCTTTTCCACTATGTTGCCAAGAAAGGCTGCGGACATGCCCAGGAAGAAAATGGCGAAGCTGAACGCCCATTCTGTGGCGCCCTTGGAAAAGCCGATATACTGGCCAATCTCCTCGCTGAAAATGGACCAGCAATAGACCGTGCCGATACTGCAGTGAAGCAGTAACGCGGGAATTGCAGCCCTTATCCATTTGTTTTGAACTTTCATGGAAAAACCCCCTTTTTCGATAAGTTTTTTTAACCGATTCCATGATACTCTTGTTTTTGACGAAATGCAAGAGGAAACCTGCCAAAGAAAACGGTATACAAATTCCAGGTGTTCTATTATAATATGTAAATAACTGTTTAGGTTCGGTAAGGAGGAAATATATGCACTCACCTATAGAAATTGCAAGAAATTTTGTGGAAATCGGAATACATAAAGTAAAGCTGTCCATCTGGAAAATGGTGATTTTGGGAGTCTTCGCCGGAATGTTCATCGGATTTGCGGGAATTGCTTCCACCACTATATCCGCAACTGTGGAGAACGGATCTGTTGCCAGGCTTTTGAGCGCCGCCGTTTTTCCGGCGGGAATGGCTATGGTGCTGGTGGCGGGCAGTGAGCTTTTTACAGGCAACAATCTGGTTATTATCAGTGTTTTGGAGAAGAAAATCAGACTGCGGGATATGCTGAAAAACTGGATTTTTGTTTTCCTGGGCAACTTCATGGGGGCAGCCCTTGTGGCGGTGCTGGTGGTGTACGGACACACCCCTGATTTGTATGGCGGCAGACTGGCGGAGAAGATAGTGGCATCCGGCTTAAGCCGTGTGGAGCAGAGCTTCCCGGAGGCTTTCATACGGGGCATCCTCTGTAATATTCTTGTCTGTATCGCGGTCTGGGCAGCCTTTGCGGCTAAGAAGGTGTCCGGTAAGCTGCTGATGAGTTTCTGGCCGGTGATGCTGTTTGTGCTCTGCGGGTTCGAACACAGTATTGCGGACATTTACTTCTGTATTGCCGGTATTTTGACTTCCGCGGAATACGGTATCAGTCCGGGGAGTCTGAGCATGACAAGCTTTCTGCTGAAAAATCTGCTGCCGGTGACCCTTGGCAATATTGTAGGCGGAGCAGGAATCGTAGGAGCCGGCTACTGGCTGGTATATTTGCATCGCACGCCTTATTCTGCGGTATCTATCGAGGCCGAGCAGCAGGAAATGGACATTGCCGAGGAGTACTGATTTAATTAGTTCATCAGGGTTAGACAGAAAAAAGGACATTACAAAAATATATATGCCGGAACAATATATATCTACATATAGAAAGAAGAAAACAAAGCATAATAGAATATTAAAATACATCAATATATAAAATAACAAAAATCATTGTTTTTGCTTGGAAAAATGATAATATTAGTAAAATCAAGGATAAATATAAGCAAGAGAGCGGGACAAAATTATGAACAAAACGAAGATAAACGAAAAATACAAAAAGTCCTACCACATGCCCCCGGAGGTTACCTATGACTGGGTCAGAAAGGACAGCATTGATAAGGCCCCTATCTGGTGCAGCGTGGATTTGCGGGATGGCAATCAGGCGCTCATCGATCCTATGAGTCTGGAGGATAAGCTGGAATTTTTCAAGCTGCTGGTAGAGATTGGATTCAAGGAGATAGAGGTAGGCTTTCCTGCTTCCTCTGATACGGAGTACAATTTTATCCGCGCGCTGATTGAACGGAACATGATTCCTGACGATGTGACAATCCAGGTGCTGACGCAGGCCAGGGAACACATTATCCGCAAGACTTTTGAGGCGGTGAAGGGAGCGCCCCATGCCGTGGTGCATCTGTACAATTCCACGTCGGTGGAGCAGCGGGAACAGGTGTTTAAAAAGGATAAAGAAGCAATCAAGAAGCTGGCAGTGGACGGCGCAGCGCTTTTAAAGAAGCTGGCGGAGGAGACGGAGGGCAGCTTTACGTTTGAGTACAGCCCGGAGAGCTTTTCCCAGACTGAGGTCGACTATGCTTTGGAGGTCTGCAACGCGGTGCTGGACGTATGGAAACCGGACGGAGCGCACAAGGCAATTATCAATCTGCCTACCACGGTTCAGGTGGCTATGCCTCACGTCTTTGCCTGCCAGATAGAGTATATGCACAAGCACCTGAAATACAGGAAAAATGTGGTGCTCAGCGTTCATCCCCACAACGACAGGGGCTGCGGCGTCAGCGACGCGGAGTTTGGCATTCTGGCCGGGGCTGACCGGGTGGAAGGGACCTTGTTCGGCAACGGCGAGCGCACGGGAAATGTTGACCTTGTGACGGTGGCATTGAATATGATGTGCCACGGCGTGGACAGCGGGCTGGATTTCAGCCGCATTATGAGGATAAGAGAGGAATATGAGCGGTTTACAGGGATGAAGGTTCATGAAAGGACACCTTATGCCGGAGACCTTGTGTTTACTGCTTTTTCCGGTTCTCATCAGGATGCCATCAGCAAGGGCATGACATGGCTGAAGGAAGGGAAAAGCGGAAAGCGCTGGGATGTGCCTTATCTGCCTATTGACCCCGGAGATGTAGGACGGGAATATGAGTCGGATGTTATTCGCATCAACAGTGTTTCCGGCAAGGGCGGTGTTGCGTTTGTGCTGAAGCAGCAGTTCGGGTATTCGCTTCCGGCGGCCATGAAGGAGGAAGTGGGCTATCTGGTGAAAGGCGTTTCCGACAGGCGTCACCAGGAGCTTCTGCCGGCTGAGATTTTTGCAATTTTTGAAGAAAATTATATCAATCCCCGGAACGTATTCAGGATTCCTGAGTGCCACTTTAAGCAGGAGGATGGCATCCGGGCGGAGGTGAGCATAGAACAGAACGGCGTCACACGGGTCATTAAGGCATCCGGAAACGGGCGCCTTGACGCGGTAAGCAATGCCATAAAGACCTTTTTCGGCATGAGTTATCAGCTGTCAGTGTATGAGGAACATGCCATTTCCAGGGGATCCAGTTCCAAGGCGGCGGCTTATGTGGGAGTGATGTGCGACGGACAGCTTTACTGGGGTGTGGGAGTGGATGAGGATATTATCAAGGCATCTATTGCCGCGCTGGCTTCCGCGGCCAATAAGCTGGCGGCAGAACAGCATATTACCTCCGGCAGGGAGGAACGCATTGTGGAGATCATCAGCTATATTCAGAATGATTATAAAAATGTGACGCTGGAGACTCTGTCCGAGGAATTTCATCTCTCCAAGCCTTATCTTTCCAAATATATCAAGGAAAAAGCGGGAATGACCTTTCAGGATGTGGTGAAGAAGGAGCGCATGAAGAAGGCTCGTACCATGCTGCGCGAGACCGGCCATACGGTGGAGACCGTGGCCGCGGAGGTGGGATATGAGAATGTTGAGCATTTTAACCGGCTCTTCAAGAAGACCTATGGAATGACACCGGTACAGTACAGGAAACAGCCTAATTCGAATTCCGAAAACCGGAGTTTCTCAAATGCCTGATAATCTTCAGAAAACAAAGAGGATGTCGCAGATTTCAGCAATCGGCGGCGTCCTCTTTTGATTTTTCCGCAGTTTCCGGAGTATCGGGAGCGCCCGAAGTATCTGAAGCCTCCGAAGTGCCCGGAATACTGGCGGCCTTCTGGTCAATCGGTTTCAGATGAAGCCAGCGCTCCATGCGGCTTCTTGGGAGAAGATAATTTAACAGAAGGGCTATGGCTACCCCGATGCCGGTGTCAATCATACGGTGCAGAGCATATTCGATGTGGTGGGCAGGCGTGCTGAAGAGGATAATGCACAGAACCACGCCCCCCGGCTGAACCCCGCCGGGCCAATGAAAGAGCACGCACAGGGAAATCATGACAATGATACCCAGAAAGGTGAGAGGCAGACGCAGCCAATAATTACCCTCCGGGAAAATAAGGTGTTCCAGCCAGTACAAAAACATGCCGATAAAGCCGCCGATAATTGTACCGAAAAAGCGGTTGCCGCCGCTGCGGCGGGATTCTTCCATATCGGCTCCCATGCCGAAGATAGCGCCGATACAGGCGAAGGTAGGATTTCCGCCGAAAAAGGGAATGGCATAAAGAAGAGCCGTGAGCATCACGGCAAGGCCGGTCTTGATGCTTCTCAGGCCCAGACCGGGGATGGGGGCATGTACGGAACGGTGTTCTTCCATATGTGTTCTCCTTTCGCTGGTTACCAGGCGTTTGCGAAGCGCTGCATAATCAGAGTTTCGCAATTACCCGGCGTACAGAATATATTCGGCAGCACTGCTGTCATGAAGGACAGGAAGTGCTGCCGGAATATTTAAAGACGGTGCGCTTTAAACGCTGGGAGTCTCGAAGCCGGGCTCAACCGCCACATGCTCTACGGTGTTGTAGCGCAGCTGCAGGAACTGTGCGCGATCCTTGTTGAACATCTTTCTCAGTTCATCGGAATAGCCTGCAATTACCCAAGGGAAAATTTCGCTCATCTTCTTCAGGATGTCCTGAGCGGTTGGCTCATCGGGAACGCCTACATTAAATGCGTTCTTGAAGCCCTCCACATAAATCATGATACTGTAGGTAGTGCCGGTTTTAACGCCGTTGGTGCGGTGTGTAGTGGTGTTCTGGTAAGCCCACATAATCTTGTTGTTGGGGATTGCCCTGGGCAGTGCGCTGTTTAGTCCGTAGTAGGTGCAAAGCCGGCCAATCCTTATGTCATTGTGCTTGGTGTAGCAGGTTGCCGAAGCCAGGTCGGATTCGATGGCGGCATCGGTATAGCCGGCAGTCTGGTAATCACCCATAAACCGCTTCAGATAGCTGCCCTTGGCGCCCTTTATGATGCGGACAACGCCCCACAGTATCAGCGCCACACCTCCGGCAAAGAGAAATACATAGCCGTATCTCACGGTGTCCATGCTTAAGTTTACGTCTATGTAATAAGGAATTGTGTTATCCTCAAATTCTGACTCGGTCCATTCCAAATCCTCTACAAAAAAATCATGGAAATAATCATAATACTTGTCGGGGAAGAATCTTTTTGCCTTTCCGTTAACCTTCAGCGAGTCGGGAGACGGCATCCCATAGGTATAGTAATATTCCATGATGTCATCCATCCTGCTGCTGAGCTTCTTGGGCACCTTAATTGCCAGATAGCGGTAATCTGTTTCATAGATGTCGCCGGTGGCAATAATGTACCAAACGTAGTTGATGGTAGTACGGTTGGTGGAGGTATTCTTGGTACCCTGCTCCAGATAACATTCATACACAATGTTTATATCTGCTTCAACCAACTGACCGCCCACCTTTTCCGGCCTTAAATCTTCGAAGGTTGCATACCCGGCCAATGCATAAAATGCGCTGCTTGCATTGAAAATGGCCAGAACCAGACCGACGATTATCAGGATAATCGACGCCGGCAGCGACTTTTTAAATCCTTTTTTCTTTAGCTCTTCTAACATGTTTGCCTCCTGTTCATAAGAAATTGTTATATAAAAACTTTAGCACAGAGAGAAAAGGTTTGCAAGGCCTGAACTGTAACTTTACAGTTCGGAAGGAATCGTGTAAAATATAGAACATGGCTGCGGCGCCATAGCTGCATGCCGAAGGAAAAACAGGTTCAGAATGGAGGAAAAATATGAAATTCAAGGATATGCCCTACGAAAGAGTGGATTTTGATCAGGTGGAAAAAGAAATGAAAGCGCTTATGGAGGAGTTTGATGCTGCGAAGAGCGGTGAGGAGCAGTTTGCCGTACATCAGAAATTCTATGAGTTAAATGACAGGGTAAGTACGCTGTACACCATTTCCCACATTCGTTTTGACATTGACACCACGGATGAATTTTATGAGAAGGAGCATGAGTACTATGACGAGAAACTGCCGGTATATAGTAATCTGGTGCTGGCCTATGAAAAAAAGCTCTATGATTCCCCTTACAGGGAGTACCTGGAGAGCAAGATAGGGCCTGTGGCTTTCAAAAATATGGAGATTGCCCAGAAGGCCATGGATGAGAAGCTGATTCCCTTAAAGCAGGAGGAGAACAAGCTGACAATGGAGTACGATAAGCTCATTGCCAGTGCGAAGATTCACTTTGACGGCAAGGAGCTGAACCTGTCCCTGCTCCGTCCTTATCTGGTGCATCAGGATAGAACGGTCAGGGCGGCGGCATGGAAGGAGTACAATGCCTATTTTGCGGCAAATGCAGACAAACTGGATGAAATTTATGACAAGCTTGTGAAAAACCGGACTGCCCAGGCCAGGATGATGGGCTATGAGAATTATCTGCAGCTGGGCTATTACCGCATGGGGCGCAACTGCTACGGTCAGGCTGAGGTGGAGGCATACCGGGCACAGGTGAAAAAGGATTTCGTCCCCTTTGCGGAGGAACTGCATGAGCGCAGAAGAAAGCGGCTGGAGCTGGAAAGCTTAAGCTGTATCGACAATGCGGTATATTTCAAGGAAGGAAACCCTGCGCCTATCGGTACGCCCGATGAGATTCTGGCAGCAGGACAGAAGATGTATGGAGAGCTTTCTTCTGAGACGAAGGAATTTATGGACTTCATGATGGAGAATGAGCTGTTCGATGTGCTGGGGCGCAAGACAAAGAGAGCGGGCGGCTATATGACCTATATGCCTCTGTACAATTCTCCCTTCGTGTTTGCAAACTTTAACGGCACCAGCGGGGATGTGGACGTGATTACCCATGAGTGCGGACATGCTTTCCAGGGATATCTCTCAGGGAAGGACCCCATCAGGGAGCATGGGGATATCGGCATGGAGACGGCGGAGATTCACTCCATGTCCATGGAGTTTTTTACCCAGGGCTGGATGGAGATGTTTTTCGGCGACAGGGCGGAGGATTATATTGAGATGCACCTGGAGGATTCCGCGGCGTTTATCCCCTACGGCTGCATGGTGGATGAGTTCCAGCACATCGTATATGAGAATCCGGACATGACACCCGCCGAAAGACATGCGGCATGGCTGAAGCTGGAAGGTGAGTACAGGCCTCATATGGATTACAGCGGCTATGAATTTTTTGAGAAGGGCGGATTCTGGCAGAAGCAGACCCACATTTATACTTCCCCTCTCTATTATATTGATTACTGTCTTGCCCAGACCTGTGCGCTGCAGTACAAGGTCAAGATGGACGAGAATTATAAGGCGGCCTGGGAGAGCTATCTGAAGCTCTGTAAGCTGTCCGCCAGCGATTTCTTCACCAATATGATAAAAGAGGTGGGGCTGGACAATCCCTTTGAGACCGGCTGCATGAAAAATATCGTGGAAAAACTTGAAAAATATGTGAAATGAGTTGCGAAAGCAGCAGACCATGGAGTATAATTACCAAAATTTTAATTAATCAGAGTTGCTTAACGGTTATCAAAAATCCAGTTTGTTAAGAAAGGATCATTATGTCTAAGAAGGTAACAGAGAACACAGAGGAAAAAAAGGTTGTGACGAAATACGACCTGAAAATGCAGAGAAAGGAAGAGGAGCGTAAAAAGGCCAAAAGGGATGACCTGATCAGCAGGATTACGGGGATCGCAGTCGTTGTAGTGCTGTTCTGCCTGGTGGCATCTTTTCCCATCCGAAGCTATCTGACCGTAAACGGCACTTACATCGAGGTGGCTGGAGAGAAGGTATCCAGATTGGAATTTGATTATAATTACAATCTGATGAGGAACAGCTACATTAACCAGAACAGCTATTACCTGAGTATGTTCGGAATCGACCTGAGCGGGGATTTGTCCACTCAGATGTATACTGATACGCTGACCTTTCAGGATTATTTTGAGCAGCTGGCGGTGGAAAATATTGCCAGTAACAAGGCTCTGCGGGATAAGATGAATGAGGCGGGATTTACCTATGATACCACCAAGGAATATGCGGAGTACGAGGAAGCGCTGAAAGAGGCGGCCGCTGCCGCAGGCGTGACGGAAAAGGCATATATACAGCAGCTGTATGGAGCATATGCCACGGCTTCCCGGGTGAAGAACTTTGTCACGGAAACAATGAAGCTGGGTGCGTATTATGAGCAGGTTTCTGAGGAGAATACGCCTTCCGAAGCGGATATTCAGGCATATTATGAGGAGCATACGGATGAATATGATTCCGTGGATTACCGTATTATTACCGTAAACGCAGAGCTTCCCACAGAGCCTACGGATTTGGCTGACCCTGCGGAAGGGACGGAAGGAACAGAAGGGAGCGATACGGAGGCGGCATATCAGCCCTCCGACGCAGAGATTGAATTTGCAATGGGAGAAGCCCGTGAAACGGCGGAAGCGGCGCTGGAAAACATTATCCGGATGGGCGATTTGCAGGAAAATGTGAAGCGCAGCGCGATTGCCGTTCAGCTTCGCGACTGGTTGTTTGACAGCGAAAGAAAGGCGGGGGATACCGCCGTTATTGAAAACACCACCAGTCATCTCTACTATGCAGTGGAGTTTGAGGGCCGCAGTCTGGATCAGACGCCTACGGCGGATGCCAGGATTATTATTGTAAGCGCTGACTCGGCTGTCAGTGCAGATGCTATGCTGGAGGAGTGGAAGAGCGGCGCCGCAACGGAGGAAAGCTTCGGAGAGCTGGCGGACAAGTACGGATCCTCCGTGGAAGGAGGCCTGCGGGAAGGGCTGGCTGCGGACAATATGGCGGAGGCTCTGTCTGACTGGATATTTGACAGTGCCAGGGTCAGCGGAGAGACCGCTGCGATTTTGGGCGGAGAGGGCGAAAGCTCTTATGTGGTTTATTATGTGGGGGCGAATGAGCCTTCCTGGTTTCTGGATATAGAGAGCACGCTGCTGGCTGAGCGAATGACTGCCTACATGGAAGAAATCTCCCAGGGTTATGAGGTGACGAATGCAAGAGGTCATCTGAACTATCTGAAGGTTCAGGAGGCGGCAGACGCGTCCGGGGATGCCTCCGGCGAGGATGATGAGTCTGGACAGGAATCCGGTCAGGATGGCGAGTCTGGGCAGGAATCCGGTGAGAGCGGGGAGTCTGAACAGGGTTAGTATGAAAAAAGCGTTGGTTTTAGATATTGATGGGACTTTGACGAATTCAAAAAAAGAGATTACCCCTGCTACCAGGCAGGCAATACAGGATCTGATGAAGCGTGGGCAGAAGGTGATTCTCGCCTCAGGGAGGCCCACGCCCGGTATGCGTAAGGCTGAAAAGGAACTGGAACTGGAGAGATACGGAGGATACCTGCTCTCTTTCAATGGGGCAAGGATTGTAGACTGCTATACAGGGGAAATCATCTATCAGAGGCTTCTGCCCCTTCCTCTTCTGCCGGGACTGTACCGTTTTGCAGGGGATAATGGGTGCGGTCTGATTACCTATCTGGGGAGCGAGGTTATCTCAGCCTTTCCTGCGGACAAATACGTGGAGCTGGAAGCCAGAATCAACGGTCTTCCGGTGAGAGAGGTGGATCATTTTACAGAGTTTGTGGACTTTGAGATCAACAAGTGTCTGATGACTGCGGAACCGGAGAAGGCGGAGACTCTGGAACAGGAGCTTCGGGAGCGGTATGCGGACCGTGCAGACATTTACCGTTCCGAGCCTTACTTTATTGAAATTATGCCGAAGGATGTGAACAAGGCGGCGTCTCTGGATAAAATCCTGCCTGTGCTTGGGGTGACAAGGGAAAATACGGTGTGCTGCGGCGATGGCTTTAACGACATCTCCATGATTGCATATGCCGGCGTGGGTGTTGCCATGGGAAACGCACAGCAGGCGGTGAAGGAAGCGGCGGACTATGTGACGGCCACCAACGACGAGGATGGGCTGATACAGGTGATTGAAAAATATTTTTAAAATATTCAGGAGGGAAGCGTGGGCAGCAAGCTTAAAATAACGGTGCCGGACAATGCCGGGCATATTGTGAAGACCATACAGGCAGCAGGTTTTGAAGCCTATGTGGTGGGCGGCTGTGTGCGGGATTCCCTTTTGGGCAGGGAGCCTCAGGACTGGGATATTACTACCTCCGCCACGCCGGAGCAGGTAAAGGCCCTTTTTCCCCGTACTGTGGATACGGGCCTGAAGCACGGAACCGTCACAGTACTGTACGGCGGTGAAGGCTTTGAAGTTACTACTTACCGCATTGATGGAAAGTATGAGGATGGCAGACATCCCAGCGAAGTAACCTTTACGCCGAATCTGGAGGAGGATTTACTGCGCCGGGATTTTACTATAAATGCCATGGCCTACAACGATGAGGCAGGACTGGTGGATTTTTTTGGCGGCAGGGAAGACATGCGTATAGGAGTGATCCGGTGCGTAGGCAAGCCGGAGGATCGACTTCAGGAGGATGCCCTGCGCATTCTGCGGGCTATACGCTTTGCCGCTCAGCTTAGATACCATGTTGACGCTTACACCATGACGGCAATCCGTAAGCTGGCTCCCAATCTGAAAAATATCAGTGCGGAGCGTATTCAGGCGGAGCTTGTGAAGATACTGCTCTCCCCCCATCCGGATTACCTCAGGGGGGCATATTCAATGGGGATTACAAAGGTAATTCTGCCGGAGCTGGATCGCGCCATGGAGACGCCTCAGAACCATCCCCACCATATTTACAATGTAGGGGAGCATATTCTTCGTTCCATGAAGGCTGTGGAGCCTGACAAGGTGCTGCGGCTTACCATGCTGCTGCATGATATAGGAAAGCCGGATACCCTGACGGTGGACGAGGATGGGATTACCCATTTTCATGGACATGCGAAGGTGAGCGCTGAGATGGCGGAGAAAATCCTGCGCAGGCTGAAATTTGACAACGCCACCATCAATATGGTGTGCAGGCTGGTGCTGTACCATGACTACGGAAACGATGTGGAGCCGGATGCGCGGACAGTGCGCCGTGCCGTGAATAAAATAGGGGAGGATGCATTTCCCCTGCTTTTTCCCATAAAATGTGCGGATATTTCCGCCCAGAGCGAGTATATGCTGGAGCAGAAGCTGGAACGCCTGGAAAAATGGGAGCAGCTGTACGAGGAGATGCAGGAGAAGCAGGAGTGTGTGACACTGAAAAATCTCGCGGTCACAGGCTCCGATTTGATTGCTGCCGGAATGACGCCGGGGAAGGAGCTGGGAGATGTCCTAAAAAAGCTTCTCGGGATTGTGCTGGATGACCCTTCCTGCAACACAAAGGAAAAACTGCTGGCTGAAGCGGAAAAGCTGATGAATTAACAACATACTTTTTTGCCCCACCTCATAAGATATGATGAAAGCAGGAGCTTTCGAGTCTGAACAAACATATGCAGGAGGGGCAGTCAGTGAATGATAGGGCAGTGGAATTACTGGAACAGTATGATATAGAGGTGCTTCGAACCAGGAAGGGAAGAGGCGCCATTGTGTGTGATACGCCGGACGGGTGTCTGATTTTTAAGGAATACAGCGGGAATGAGGAGCGGGCTGAGCTGCAGAACCGGCTGCTGCAGAAGATTGCGGCTGCCGGGATAGTGCGGACGGAAAGCATTATGCCCACCAGGGAAGGAAGCCTTTTCGTGAAGGATGGGGACGGAACGGCTTATATACTTAAAACCTGGCAGGAGGGCCGGGAGTGCGGTATCAGCGAAAGAGGCGAGTGCGTACAGGCAGTAAAGCTTCTGGCAAAGCTTCACGAGAGCATGGAGCTGCCTGCTGAGGAGGCCGGAGATTTTGCGGTCTATGCACCGGAGAAGGAATATGAAAAACATAACCGTGAAATACGGCGGGTGAAGAAATATTTGAAGCAAAAAGGGCAGAAGCAGCCCTTTGAGGTGAGTCTTCTGGGTTCCTGCGATTATTTTCTGGAACAGGCCCTGGAGGTTACAGAGGAGTGGAATCAGTACAGGGCGGCTTTTGAGAGAAGGGACGCCGGGGAGGAGAAGACAGGAACAGTCACATTCTGTCATGGGGATTACCAGTATCATAATATCCTGATGGCTTCCGGCGGCTGGTTTGTGGTGAACTTTGAGAAGTGTCTGCCGGACCGTCCCGTGCGGGATTTATATCTTCTGCTGCGAAAATTGCTGGAGAAGGGGAACTGGTCATCGGCAATGGGGTCGGAACTGCTGCAGGCATATGAGAAGGAATGTCCCCTGTCAGCGGAGGATCGCATTGATTTGTATTACCGGCTGGCATATCCGGAAAAGTTCTGGAAGATAGCAAATTTTTATTTTAATTCGGGAAAAGCCTGGATTCCGGGAAAGAATCAGGAAAAACTGGAGAAACTGACAGCACAGGAAAAAGAAAAGCAACGGTTTTTGAATGAAGTATTCAGGGACATTCACAGATAGGAGCAAGCAGTGAAAGTGAAAGACAAAAGAAGGAAAAGATGCAGAATCAGGACAGTTCTTCTGACTGTGGTACTGGTGTCGTCGCTGACGGCCTGCGCCAATCCGTTTCAGCGGAACGGGGAAAGTGGAGAAGAGGAGTCTTCCTCCGGGGAAAGGACGGACACAGGATTCGTTGTAACGGGACCTGACAGTTATGATTCGGCGGATACAGCTATACTTGTAGGCAGGGACAGCGAGAAGGGAACGGCAACCTTTCTGAATCTGGAGCTTGGGAAGCAGTATACCCTTTCCATAGATGGCACTACCCGGTTTTACGACAAATATGGGGAGAGCTTATCCTTTGAGCAGGTGGAAATCGGCGACATTGTGGATGTGACCTTTCTGAAGGCCAAAAAGCATCTGACTTCCCTGCAGCGTTCCCCCGGCGCCTGGTCCTATGAGGATGTGGAAAAGTATGAGATAAATACAGTGCGGGGTGAAGTAAGTATCGGTTCAGCTATTTATAAGCTGACCTCCAACACGCAGTATCTGTCAGAAGGCAGGAGCATGGACAGTATGGAACTGAATGCGTCGGACGTCCTGAGTTTTCAGGGGATTGACAGTCAGGTACTCACTATCCGGGTGGAAAAAGGGCATGGGTATTTAAGGCTGGCCAATGATGAGAATTTTGTGGGTGGCTGGATTGAAATCGGGCAGACGCAGATTCGCAGAATTACTGAGGATATGCTGCTTGTGGTGCCGGAGGGGAATTATCAGGTCAATATCAGCAATAAAGGCGGAGGAGGAATCAAGAGCGTTACCATCAACCGCAATGAGGAGACTACGCTGGACATCGGGGACCTTGAGATTCCGGAGCCTCAGTACGGTATGGTACTTTTTTCGCTGGATCCATCCTTTGCGGAACTGTATATTGATGGTGAAAAAGTAGATCCTTCCGGGCCGGTGGACTTGATGTACGGGATTCACCAGCTGATTGCCAGAGCCGAAGGGTATCAGTCTGTCACCCAGTACATCCGCGTAGCCCAGGAGTCCGGCGGGATAAATGTGGTTCTGAGTGCCAATGCATCAGAGGAGGACGAGGAGGAAAGCACAGATTCCTCCACCGATGCAGTTACGGATTATTATAAGGTACATGTGGATGCTCCCGAGGGGGTTGAGGTATATCTGGATGGCAACTATGTGGGAATTTCGCCCTGCAGCTTCCGAAAAAGCGAAGGGATTCATGTCATCACGCTGAGAAAAAATTATCATGAGACCAGGAGTTATACGATACAGATAGATGATGAAGAGAAAGATGTGTCGTTTTCCTTTGCCGGGCTTATTTACAGCGGAACGCCTACTGTCTCAGGAAATACGTCCTCCGGGAACACCTCCTCTGGAAACACCTCTTCCAGATAAAAACAAAAAATGCCGTAAAATCAGTATTATTGCGGAAAATACCTTGACAAACCATCGGAAACCAGATATAAATAAATATAGGTGTTTTGAGATGACATCTGAGAACATACAAAAAAGAAAACTCAGTACAGGAGGAGTTCAATATGAACAAAACAGAGTTAGTTGCAGCTATGGCTGAACAGGCAGGTGTATCCAAGAAGGATGCAGAGAAGACGCTGAAGGCTTTCACAGATGTTGTTGCTGAAGAGTTAAAGAAGGGTGGCAAGGTTCAGTTGGTTGGATTTGGTACTTTTGAGGTATCCGAGAGAGCAGCAAGAGAGGGAAGAAATCCCCAGACCGGCAAGGCAATGAAGATTGCAGCTTCCAAGGCGCCTAAGTTTAAGGCTGGTAAGGCTTTAAAGGACATGCTGAACTAAGTTAAGTTTCGATTACAGCGGAGAACCTTCCAGGGGGTTCTCCGTTTTCGTTTTTGGATGATACAGACTGTTTGCAAAGGGCTGGATGTTATTCCCCCTTTGCGGAATGGGAGGAAATTATGAGATTGGATAAATATTTAAAGGTATCGCGCCTGATTAAGCGCCGCACTGTGGCAAATGAGGCATGTGACAGCGGGCGGGTCATGATTAACGATAAACCTGCAAAGGCATCCGCAAATGTGAAGGAGGGCGACATCATCACTATCGCTTTCGGTAATAAAGAGGTGAAGGTGGAGGTACTGGATGTGCAGGAGACTGTGAAGAAGGAAGAGGCAAAAGAACTTTTCAGGTACATTTAGTGCATGAACCGGGCTGCATCCGCATAGGCTTTTAAAAAGGAAATCTTAAACGGAGGGGCTTATGGAGGATTTGAACAGCAGTATGCGCACCCACAGGATGACTATGACAAACCGGAAAAACTGCACTGTAAACGGCGTAAATGACGTACTTTCCTTTGATATCCATGAAATTCTTCTGGAGACGGAGCAGGGAATGCTGATGATAAAGGGAGATGACCTGCATGTGAGCAGGCTCACCCTGGAAAAGGGCGAAGTGGACATAGATGGCAGAATAGACAGCTTTACATATTCTGATGCGGCAGGAAGCGGACATAAAAGCGAATCTCTGTTGAGTAAGCTGTTTCGGTAATATTTATGGCAAATGAAAACGAATTTCTTTTTCATGCCCTGTTGATGGGCATTTTTATTACATTTGTCTATGACACCATCAGAATATTCCGCAGAGTGATTCCACACAACTCCTTTTTTGTATCATTGGAGGATTTAGGATTTTGGATTTATTGCGGAGGTTCTGTTTTTCTGCTTATGTACCATGAGAGTAACGGGGAGCTGCGCTGGTTTGCCGTATTTGGAGCGATTGGGGGAATGCTGCTGTACAGGAAGCTCTTCAGCCCTCTGTTTGTAAAGTATGTGTCCCTTCTTCTGTCCAAAGTGCTGGCGGTATTGGGGAAAATTCTGGGGTTTCTGCTGCGGCCTGTGAAAATTCTGTTTCAGAAGACAGCGGCAGGCGCAAGTCGTTTTAGTCACAGAATCGGCCGCAGAATTAGGAAGGCAGTAAAAATGAGGTTGACGTATCTTCTCAAAATGCTTAAAATAGGCTTAAAGGACAGTTAGATGCCGGAAGGGAGGGGTCTATGGCGAGAACGAGGCGAAGAGTCGCTTACCGTAAAAGAAATCAAAATCGTTTCAGTATGTTTCTGGTGTCGCTGGTGGTGCTGATGATTATGGTGACTGCCGCATGGCGGAGCGTGGAACTGCAGAAAAAGATTGATGCCAAGACTCAGGAAAAACAGCAGCTTGAAGAACAGATTGCCCAGGAGAAGAACCGGTCCCGGGAGATTGAGGAGTTTGGGAAGAAGATTCAGACGAAGGGATATATAGAGGATATAGCGCGGGAAAAATTGGGACTGGTTTATGAAGGTGAGATTATGTTTAAGGAAGAAAAGTAGCAGGAGTTTAACAGCTCCTGCTTTTTTTGTCGCAAAAATTTAAGTCTGTCCTGCCCGGTTTTGACAAAAAAAGCGGATAGGGGAATCTATACTTTGCGTTACAGTTCACGGGACATTGTCACACACTGTAAACTGAGAAAGCGGGGCATGAGATGAAGACAGTGGAAAGCGAGCTTCGGACAGCACAGGTATCGGAACTGTGCAGGCGAAGACTCTTAAATTATGCGGACAGCTTTTATGAGCTGGCAAGAAGCTATGACGGGAGCTTTTGTCCAGAAACAGAGGACAGGCAGGAAATCCTTTCCGAGAGAAGGATCTGGGAGAACCGCCAGATATTGAAAAGCCATCTGCAGGAAATGGCAAAAATAATGACAGACGTGGCAGGAGAGGTGCTTTGCTACAGACCTATGGAGGACAGAAAAAGGCGGCTTATTGTTCATGCCATGCGGGAGGAGGGCATCAGAGCGGAAAATCCCTGTTACATAACCGGAGATGACGGAAGAGAGGCTATTGCGGTTACCCTGAGTACGGAAAAAAGAGGAAGTATATCTGCAGAGGACGTGGCGGACATGCTTTCCGTCCTGCTGAATAAACGGCTGCAGCTTTCCGCAGGAAGCCCCTTTACAGTGGAAAAGGAGCCCCGCAGTTACATTTTGGAAGGGGAAGCGCGATTTGTGGCATTGACAGGGTTTGCCAGAGTGACGGAGGAGGACGAGACGGTTTCCGGAGACAGCTACGCGGTTCTGGAGACGGAGCGGGGGAAGCTCACGGTAATGATCTCCGATGGCACCGGTTCAGGGGAGCAGGCAGCGGAAAACAGCGGGCATGTGCTGGACTTGATGGAAAAGCTTCTGGAAGCAGGGTATGATCCCGAAGCGGCGGTGGAGATGGTGAATACGGCCCTGTTTGTCACAGGGGAGGACAGAAACCATCCTACGCTTGATGTCTGCAGTATGAACCTCTACAGCGGCGAATGCGAGTTCAGGAAGGTGGGGGGTGCCGCTGCGTTCCTGAAAAGAGAAGAAGAGGTAAAGATGATTGCAGAAGGAAATCTCCCGCTGGGAGTTTTTCAGCAGACAAAAATTCAGCCTATATCAATAAACCTGAAAAACGGGGATTACCTGTTTATGATGTCCGATGGCGTGATAGACGCATTCAGTGGACAGGGCTATGAAAATGCCGTGTGCAGGGCGATTGCGGACATGCAGGAACAGAATCCGGGAGAGCTGGCGGAGCGGCTTTTGCGGATAGCGCTGATTGCCGCGGGCGGCAGAGTGCGGGATGACATGACAATAGCGGTTATCGGGGTGTGGGAGAACAATTTATAACAGCAGTCTGTTGATACAGTCTCTGCAAATAGAGGTATCAATAGCTTGACAATTAAATAATATTATGCTATCATAAAACAAAACAATCAGCGATGGGAACTGGAGGGGGAAATATGTCAGTAAAACGGAAAGCTAAGGCAGTTATTTTATTAATGGCGTTATTTATTTTGACATCATCAGTGGTAGTGTTTGCACAAAGCTACTCCAATAAGTATGTATATGGTGATCAATTCACGGTTATTGTAGACGGGACGACGGACAATGACAGTAATTTTGTGACGGTTACGTTAACAGATATTTACAAAGCGGACGGCGCATCTTCCAATTATTCAAGGGTGAGGGCCAAAGTATATGATGCCAATAATGACAAAATTTCAGTAGGAAGCGACGTTGTGGTTGAGAAACAGAAGACAACAACGATTCTTTTGATTTATTCATACCCCAGTGGAACGCGGATGAAATTGCTCATGAAAGGAAATAATTCTTCATTAGACTGTATTGTGAATTTTGCTGCATCTATTTCGCAGTAATGCCAAACATCTCGATATTGGCTATATGTCATAAAATATAAAAAGAGGTTTGAATGAAAGACTACGCAAAGGCAATATGTGTACAGATGCGGTTGATGTTAAATAGGAAAGAGATTAAGATAATTTACTTAATCAATATGGGATATGTGTTGCTGACATATTTTTATTATGTAATTCACTATTGGGGGGAGGATGTATCTACAGTGCCTTCTCCCAGTGCAGTTTTTGCATTGCTGACAACCAGTATCTTTTTTGATGTGTATATTAGTATAGTGCCTTTTCTAGTGGTATTTCCATTTGCTATGTCCTATATTGATGACAAAAGAAATTATATTTTGCCGATTATGCAGGTGAGAAGCGGGGTCAGGGTGTATTATGTATCAAAAGCAGTAACCTGCTTTTTGGGAGGTTTTTTTTCTTTCTTTATCCCTATCATGATTGGAATATTGTTAAATATCCTGACCTTTCCGCAGAGTGGAATTACATTTCTGGGAGATTGCTTTGATGTAAATTTTAATGCGGCAATAACGGGAGCAGATGTGCTGATTGGGACAAAATGGGCAGGTCTTTGGTTTCCGCATTTATTCATTAAGTCACCTGACTTATACAATGTTCTTTTTGGTATATTTTTTTCAATGGCAACGGGAATTTTCAGCACATTTATATATGTTGTATCGTTCATGGTAAAACGACAGAAGCTGACGTTGTTACTGCCCTTCTTTTTGATTATCTCCGTTCTTAGTATTATAGACGAGTTTAGCATGAGACATCCGCCGTATATGTGCCTTAAGATTATGCAGTACATTACCGTAAACGCGATGTATGGGAAAAATCCGGTATACATATATATAATTCTGCTGACTATGATACTGCTGAGCTTTGCCGGTATACACAGGCAAATACAAAAAGATCAGTTGGATTAGGAACAGATACTATGGTAAAACGTAAAGACATTTTAAAGGCGATGTCCATTGTTTTGATAACCCTATTTAGAAAATACAATTTGTTCCTGCCGCGAATGGGGGCAGACCTTCCGGTTGCGGAATTGTTCCTGCAGAATATTTTTTCTGGAAACCCGTCCCGAAGGGAAACCCATGTTATTATGGTGATGTTCGGACTGCTGGAAATTGTGATATTCAATTTGTTGTTTGGTTCATATATATATCATGATCTGTATGAGAACAGCGCATATATATTTGTAAGGCAGAAAAGCAGGGAATCCTGGTTTGCAAAAAAATCTATGGGACTTTTTATGTATAGCTCGATTTACGGCTTTCTATTTATTGGAATAACATTTTGCTTGTGCGCGATATATTCTGCGCAGGGAATAGATGCTACAGCAGTAAAAATTGTGATATTGACGTATATTTTAATTTGTTTGTTTACTTTTTGGACCACTATAATGATTAATTTAACTGCTGTATTTCTCGGGGCGGCGTCATCGTTTATTTTCAACTATACAGTTTTAACGTTTCTATCGCTGTTTGCAGTTAAATTTGAAACAATACCCTTCGTAAATCATTTCCCGATATTGTTAAAACTGAATCCTGTTGCCAATGTTACAATCAACTGGAATAATGAAATTGGAAGCGGGTTACAGCCGATTATATATTTTATCGCATTATGCACATTGACCTGTGCGGCCGGCAGCAGGATCATTGCCCACATAGATATCAGTGTGAAAAACAAGGAGTAATCAATGAAAGTCGAAGTGAAGGATTTGTGCAAGCAATTCGGAAAAAACAAAGTACTAAATCATGTGAATCTCCAAGTAAATGAGGGAAAGATATATGGCATCGCTGGCAGGAACGGTTCTGGGAAAACCATGCTGTTCCGATGCATGGCCGGATTGGTCAGGCCATCCTCGGGGGAAATTATCTTTGATGGAAAAAAATTATATGAGGATATTTTCATGCCTCCCAATATGGGAATTGTAATAGAAAATATGGGTTTGTATCCGGATTTTACAGGGTTTGACAATTTGAAATATCTGGCAGGAATCAAAAAAAGAATAACCGATGATGAAATACGCGAAGCGATAGTAAGGGTGGGGCTTGACCCGCAGGATAAGCGTAAAATCAGGAAATACTCTTTGGGAATGCGTCAAAGGATTGTGCTGGCGCAGGCATTTATGGAAAAGCAGGACATCCTAGTGTTGGATGAGCCTACAAACGGATTGGACGAAGAAGGTATAAAGCTTATTCGGAGAATACTGCAGGAGGAAGCGTCACGCGGTGCAGCAGTGGTTATTGCCAGTCATAACCAAGAAGATATATTGTATCTGTGCGACGAGGTGTTTCATATGTCAAATGGGTGCCTGAAGGAAGAGGGACAAGAATGAAAAAACTTTGTTTTGCAACCATTATCATAATATTAGCGTGTATAGGGACGGGTATTGCTTTCAAACAAAGCGCAGGGGACAGCGGAATCAGCAGAATACAGAATATGGAAGATATCCGAGAGTTGAATTGTAATGTTAATCAAATATTCACAGAAGCGGATGTGGATTTGTTTATTGACGATGGCAGGAGACTGTTTGACAATCTGCCTGAAACTGTTGAAATATATGTAGTTACGCCAACAGATACTGTGGCACAGCTTAATTTTACATTCTTTCAGGAGGTTAAAATTATCAAGACCTTACGAGGTGTCGGAATATCAGACGAGATTGTGGAAATTGTAACGCCGGGCGGATTTTATGATCAGAAGTATAAGTATCATGACTATTCAAATGACAGGCCTTTGTATTATGGAATGACAAATATTTTGCTGCCGGGATATGAATATTTGATTTTTGTGCAGCCGCTTAAGGTCAATGAATACACGGAAAAAAAGCGGTATAATTTGGCTACGCGCATATTTGGTACATATAATATAACCAGTGACTATTCAAAGCCCATAAACAGGCCTGCCCATGAAATAGCATACAACGAGTACGGTGACAGTGAGTATCTATGTGATACGTACGATACCATAGAGCATCTGCTGAAATTCAAGCATAGTATAGTGGAGAAGTATCTGGATAATAGCTGAAAATGGCAGACGCTTGACTTTTTCCCGTGAATGGGCTAACATTTTCCATATGATAAAGCAGGCGGAAGAAAAGGTTTTTTCCTTCATGGAGAAACATGGAATGATACAGCCGGGGGACAGGCTTGTCCTCGGAGTTTCGGGAGGGGCAGACTCTGTTTGCCTCTTATTTGTGTTACTGGAATACAGAAAGAGGATACCCTTTGAAATGCTGGTGGTTCATGTAAACCATGGTATCCGGGGAGATGCCGCGGATGAGGACGCGGCATATGTGGAGGCGCTCTGCAGAGAGCAGGGACTTATCTTTCGGCTGGAGTCTGCGGATGTGAAGGGGCTTGCAGTCCGGGAGAAATGCTCCGAAGAGGATGCCGGAAGACGTCTGCGCTACAAGGCTTTCCGCAAGGCGGCAGAGGAGTTCGGCGGAACAAAGATTGCGGTGGCCCACAATGCAGGCGACAGGGCGGAGACCATGCTGCTTCATCTGTTCAGGGGAAGCGGTCTTAAGGGATTGCGGGGTATAGAGCCGGTGCGGGAGGAGATTATCCGTCCTGTGTTATGCCTGGAGCGTCGGGAGATAGAGGAATATCTGCGGGAAAGGCAGATCTCCTGGCGGACGGACGCCACCAACGAAGGAGACGGATACACCAGAAACCGGATTCGGCATTATCTTCTGCCCTGGGCGGAGCAGGAGGTGTCCGGCAGGGTGGTGGGCCATATGTGCAGGACGGCGGATATTTTGTCCGAGACGGAGGAATATCTGAGACAGCAGACTCTTGAGGCTCTGAAATGTTGTACGAACCGGGTCTCCGGCTTCCGGGGAGAGGAACTGGAAATCGACATTGCCGGATTTCTTGCCTTCCATCCCGTCCTGCGAAAGAGGATGATTTTGGCCCTTGGCGAGGAATTATCGCCTACAGGAAAGGATATCTCCGCAGTGCATGTGGAGGAAATTTTAAGTCTGTTTGAAAGAGAAGGGAACCGCAGTGTCAGCCTGCCCTTTGGCATCTGCTTCCGCAGGCGTTACGGGACGGTGGCCGCCGGACGGCGGGAGGCGGCAGAGCAGTCAGAAGAACTGCCAAAGCTGGATATGAGGCAGGTTTCTGTCAAAGATGCGGGGGAAGTTCCTGAAAATCAGTATACGAAACAGTTTGACTGTGATAAAATAAAAGAATCTCCGGTGCTTCGTTTCCGCCGGAGCGGCGATTATCTTACCTTGTCGGACGGCAGGGGGAATATTATTCATAAGTCTTTAAAGGATTATATGATTGATAAGAAGATACCCAGGGAGTTGAGAGACCGGATTCCCGTGCTGGCGGAGGGCAGCCATGTGCTTTGGCTGATCGGATACCGAAGCAGCGAATATTATAAAGCTGACAGGAATACAAAACGCATTTTACAGGTAAAATTAAAAGGAAACTGTGTAGACAGTGAAACGGAGGAGAAAATGTCAGAACATGTCAGAGTACTTTTGTCGGAAGAAGAGGTGGCGGCGAGAATCCGGGAAATCGGAGAGCAGATCAGCAGGGATTATGCAGGGAAAAGCATCCATATGGTATGTGTGCTGAAGGGCGGCAGTTTCTTTATGTGCGAGTTGGCAAAGAGAATTACCGTTCCGGTATCTCTTGATTTTATGTCGGTATCCAGCTACGGAAGCGATACCAAATCCAGCGGTGTGGTAAAGATTGTGAAGGATTTGGATGAATCTTTACAGGGTAAGGATGTGCTGGTGGTGGAGGACATCGTGGACAGCGGCAGGACGCTGAGTTATCTGCTGGAGATGCTTCATGACAGAGGGCCTGCGTCTCTGCGTCTCTGCACTTTGTTGGATAAACCTGACAGGCGTGTCATTGATGTGAAGGTAGATTACACAGGATTTAAAATTCCGGATGAGTTTGTGGTGGGGTATGGTCTGGACTATAACCAGATGTACCGCAATCTGCCGTATATCGGAGTAGTGGAATTTGACAAATAGGAGGCTTTGAATTTGAGACGGGAAGGCAGAGGATTTTATTCGTTTTTTGTATTTATTCTTTTTATGCTGTCAATTGTTCTGGTGTTCAATATTGTAACCCAGAAGATAGAGGAGGACTACACCAAGGGAGAATTTTTCACGGATTTGGAGGCCGGTAATGTCACCGGCGTGCAGATTCAGCTCAACAGCGAGACGCCCACGGGTGCGTTGGATATTGCGCTGAAGAGCGGGGAAAACAAGACCCTGTATGTGACGGATGTGATTGAGATGGAGGAGGTTATCCGGTCATACGGGTTTGATCCCATGGTCAGCGATGTGCCGCGGCAGAGTTGGGTATTGACTACCCTGGTGCCCATGCTGATTGTGATTGTGGTGGGGATTTTCCTTTTTATGATGATTAACGCCCAGAATGCCGGGGCGAGCGCGGGGAATGCCAAGATGATGAATTTCGGCAGGAGCCGGGCCAAAATGTTCAAGGGGGATAAGACCATCTCCTTTGACCAGGTGGCGGGACTGAGGGAGGAAAAGGAGGATCTTCAGGAAATCGTGGATTTTCTGAAGGAACCCGGAAAGTATAACAGAATGGGAGCCAGAATCCCCAAGGGCGTGCTGCTGGAGGGACCTCCCGGAACGGGTAAAACGCTTCTGGCAAAGGCTGTGGCGGGGGAGGCGCAGGTTGCTTTCTTCAGCATCTCCGGTTCCGATTTTGTGGAGATGTTTGTAGGCGTGGGCGCATCCAGAGTCCGCGATCTGTTTGAGGAGGCCAAAAAGAACGCGCCCTGTATCGTATTTATTGATGAGATTGACGCTGTGGCAAGACGCCGGGGAACCGGCATGGGCGGCGGGCATGACGAGAGGGAGCAGACGCTGAATCAGCTGCTGGTGGAGATGGACGGATTTGGTGTCAATGAAGGAATCATTGTTATGGCTGCCACCAACCGGGTGGATATTCTGGATCCTGCTATCCTCCGTCCAGGGCGATTTGACAGAAAGGTGGCTGTGAGTACACCTGATGTAGGCGGCAGGGAAGAAATACTGAAGGTTCATGCAAAAAATAAGCCTCTGGCCGAGGATGTGGATTTGAAGCAGATTGCCCAGACCACAGCAGGGTTTACAGGCGCTGACCTTGAAAATCTGCTGAATGAGGCCGCCATCAACGCTGCCAAGGGTGACAAGGCGTACTTGTGCCAGGAGGACATACGCAAGGCTTTTATCAAGGTGGGTATCGGTGCGGAGAAAAAGAGCCGTATCATTTCAGACAAGGAGAAAAGGATTACGGCATATCATGAGGCCGGCCATGCAATTCTGTTCCATGTGCTGCCGGATGTGGGGCCGGTGTATACCGTATCTATTATCCCCACAGGCCAGGGCGCGGCCGGCTACACCATGCCCCTGCCGGAGAAGGATGAAATGTTCCTGACAAAGGGACAGATGCTTCAGGATATCATGGTGTCTCTGGGCGGAAGAATCGCCGAGGAGATTATCTTCAAGGATATTACCACGGGCGCTTCAAGCGACATCAAGAAAGCCACCAAGGTGGCGAGAAGAATGGTGACCCGCTATGGTATGTCAGAAAATATCGGTGTTATCTGCTATGATGATGACGACGATGAGGTGTTTATCGGCCGGGACCTTGCCCATACAAAGTCCCACAGCGAGGCGGTTGCCGGGGAGATAGACAGGGAAGTGAAGGCAGTCATCCAGAAGTGTTATGCACGGGCAAAGGAAATTATTATGGAGCATGAGCAGGTACTTCACAGCTGCGCAAAGCTTCTGCTGGAGAAGGAGAAAATCAGCAGGGAGGAATTTGAAGCGCTGTTTACGGGAGCGGCGGTAACTGCAGGTACCGCAGAGCCGGTCTAAGAATAAAAAGGGAGTAATAGGAAGGTATGAATTGGATAAAATGCACAAAAATCAAATACAGTTTTTGTGATATTTGTGAATTTTAGGAATAGTCAAATGAGATTTTAAATGCTATTATAATATGCGTAACCCCCCCAATACATTGTATAGTTTTTTGCTATACCCCATAAGAAAGAAATACCTTCTCTAAAAAAGACAGCCGTATCGTAGCTGTCTTTTTTACTATACATTATCTGGTAATAAGGGTATAATAGGCAGTT
>JAAGKN010000554.1_pt1 | contig 85385 bp, 87 predicted proteins | sample 6206371 | NCBI WGS metagenome assembly JAAGKN01 (sample SAMN11533720, study PRJNA540317) | gut metagenome | isolation source: fecal pellets from male and female animal of same cohort | host: Peromyscus leucopus | place: USA:CA | collected 2017 | reverse complement strand
CATACACTCAGGTTAAGATTGACAAAATAAATGCTTAAGAGTTGTGCGAAGGTGTGAGATGACAAAGATCACATTTTATAAGACAACAGCAGGAGAATATCAGGGATTTACCTGTGACGGGCACGCAGGATACGCGAACTACGGTGAAGATATCGTGTGTGCATCTATCTCCGTACTTGTCATTAACACGATTAATTCTTTGGAACAGATTACAAAGGAGAATATGCGTGTGAATGCGGAGGAGGATAGCGGTGTAATCCGATGTCATTTTGTAGACTCGTCCTTGAAGGAAACTTCCAAGGCGCTTATGGATTCTCTGGTGCTGGGACTTACCCAGATTGAGAAACAATATGGGAAAAACTATTGTAAATTGACATTTGAGGAGGTGTAATACCATGTTAAATATGAACCTTCAATTTTTTGCACATAAGAAAGGTGTTGGTTCTACCAAGAACGGTAGAGATTCCGAGTCCAAGAGATTAGGTGCGAAGAGAGCTGACGGACAGTTCGTAAAGGCAGGAAATATCTTATACAGACAGCGTGGAACAAAGATTCATCCCGGCGTAAACGTAGGAATCGGCGGAGATGATACATTGTTTGCATTGGTTGACGGTGTACTTCGTTTTGAGAGAAAAGGAAGAGACAAGAAACAGGCTTCCGTATATCCTGTAGAGAAATAAGGCGATTGATTCGGGCTTCAGACATCCAGATGTTTGAAGCCTTTTTTTCGAGGAGAAAACTATGTTTGCAGATCGTGCAAAAATCTATGTTAAAAGCGGAAAAGGCGGCGACGGACATGTATCTTTCCGCAGGGAAAAATATGTACCAAACGGCGGACCGGACGGCGGTGACGGCGGTAACGGAGGAAGCGTATACTTTGAAGTAGATGAGGGGCTCAATACACTGACAGACTTTAGGCATATCCGCAAATACTGTGCCGGAAACGGTGAAAACGGCGGAAAGCGTAACTGTGCCGGCAAAAATGGCGAGGATATCATCATTAAAGTGCCGGAAGGAACGGTGATCAAGGAAGCCGAGAGCGGACAAGTCATAACAGATATGTCTGGTGATAACAGACGTTTTCTGCTTTTAAGTGGCGGAAAAGGCGGTAACGGCAATCAGCATTATGCCACCAGCACGATGCAGGCGCCAAGATATGCTCAGCCCGGGCAGGCGGCACAGGAGTTGGAACTTTTGCTGGAACTTAAGGTGATAGCTGATGTAGGACTCGTTGGATTCCCCAATGTTGGAAAATCAACTTTTCTTTCCAAGGTGACGAATGCCAGACCGAAGATTGCAAATTATCATTTTACGACTTTGAATCCTAATCTGGGCGTGGTTGACTTAGAGGATGCCAAGGGATTTGTGATCGCGGATATTCCCGGACTGATCGAGGGCGCTTCTGAAGGAATCGGGCTTGGACATGAGTTTCTTAGGCACATCGAACGCACGAAACTGATCGTGCATATCGTCGATGCGGCGTCTACAGAAGGACGTGATCCGATCGAGGATATCTATGCCATTAACAAGGAATTGGAAGCCTATAATGCGGAAATTGCACATAGACCTCAGATAATAGCTGCCAACAAGATTGACATGATCTATACAGATGATGATCCTGTGGCTAAGATCAGAGCAGAGTTTGAACCGAAGGGCATTCCGGTCTATGCGATCTCAGCAATCAGTGGTCAGGGACTTCGTGAGATGTTGTATGATATTAACAATCAATTAGAGCAAATGGACTCAAAGCCGGTTATTTTTGAGCAGGAGTTCTTCCCGGAGTATCATTTTGATATAGGAAGCGAGCCGTTTACAGTAGTCTATGATGAGAAAGAAGACGCTTATGTAGTGGAAGGACCTAGAATCGAAAAGATGTTGTCCTACACAAATTTAGAGTCAGAGAAAGGCTTTAAATTCTTTCAGGATTTCCTGAAAGATAACGGTATTTTGGAACAGTTGGAAGAATTGGGAATCGGAGAAGGCGATACGGTGAGAATGTACGGTCTTTCCTTCGATTATTATAAGTAGTGAGGTATATTATGACGAGCAAACAGAGAGCCTATTTAAAGAGTCTGGCGAGTACTTTAAATCCTACTTTTCAAGTGGGAAAATCCAGTCTGACACCAGAGTTTACTGCTGCGATTGGTGAGGCATTTAATACGAAGGAACTGATTAAGATTGCGGTTTTAAAAAACTGCATGGACGACCCTAATGAGATTGCGCAGATGGTTGCAGAGAGAACACGTTCGCAAGTTGTACAGGTGATCGGCAAGAAGATCGTATTATATAAACCGGACAAGAAGAATCCTAAGATTGTATTGCCGAAGGAGAATGTATGATTTGAAAAAAGTAGGAATTATGGGTGGAACATTTAATCCGATCCACAACGGTCATATTATACTTGCTAAAGAGGCATTCAGGCAGTTTGATCTGGATGAAGTGCTTTTTATGCCCTGCGGAGTGCCTTATATGAAGGCGGATCAAAAGATCGAACCGGCTCAGATTCGCGCTGAAATGACTGCACTGGCAATTCAGGATATACCAGAGTTTATCCTGTCTACAGTGGAGATCGAACAACAGGGGAATACCTATACCTATGCGACACTGGAGCGTTTAAAAAAAGTAAATCCTGATACGGAATATTATTTTATCGTGGGTGCAGACAGCCTTTTTCACATGACAAGCTGGGCGCATCCGGAACGTATTTTTGCCAATTGCTGTATATTGGCGGCTGTACGGGACAATAGAACACTTTCGGATATGGAGGAGCAGGTATGTCTGTTGAAAAGGCAATACGATGCAGACATTCGGCTTTTACAGATAGAATGTATGGATATTTCATCTTCGGATATCAGACGAAGAGTAAAGAGCGGAGAGCCAATCGATCAGGATGTACCGGAAGCTGTTCAGACATATATTGAGAGGAAGGGATTATATAAATGAAGACACCAAGCCTTTCAAAACTCAGAAAAGAAATGGAAAAGGAACTGGAGTCAAAACGCTATGAGCATACTTTGAGTGTAGCGTACACAGCGGCGAACCTTGCCATGGTACATGGTGAAGATATAGAGAAAGCATTGATTGCTGGGATGCTCCATGACTGTGCCAAGTGTCTTAGTCATCACAAGCAGATATCCATTTGTGAAAAAAATCACATGCCGCTGTCCGAGATGGAAAAAGAAGAGGCATCTCCGCTCATACATGCCAAAGCAGGCAGTATTTTGGCGCGGAAAGAATATGGTGTGACAGATCGGGATATTTTAAATGCAATCTGTTATCATACTACCGGAAGACCGCATATGAGTCCGCTTGAAAAAATTATTTTTATTGCGGATTATATCGAACCGGGACGGAAGCATGCCAAGCGGTCTGCAAATACATCAGATATGTATACCCGCAGCCTTGCCAAGTCGCGCAAACTTGCCTACCGGGATTTGGATGAAGCGCTATGCTGCATTCTTAGCGATACGCTTACCCACCTTAAGGAGAAAGGCGGTAAGATAGATTCTATGACACAACAGACATATGATTACTATAAAAAATTGAGCTTCGCTCAATTAAAAGAAGAAAGGGGCTTAGTGAATGAATAGTAAAGAAATTGCAAAACTTGCCATTGCAGCATTGGAAGATAAAAAAGCTGAGGATATCAAAGTAATCGATATCAGCGAAGTGTCTGTCATTGCAGATTATTTTATCATCGCAAACGGCACCAACCGCAGTCAGATACAGGCACTCTCCGATAATGTAGAAGAAACTCTTGGCAGAGCAGGGGTACCGTTAAGACAGGTGGAAGGGTATGATAATGCAAACTGGGTGTTACTGGATTTCCATGATGTGATCATTCACATTTTTGATAAGGAAAATCGTTTGTTCTATGATCTTGAGCGTATCTGGAGAGATGGTACGCTGATTGAGTCAGACACACTGTAGAATTGCAAAATATGAGAATGAAGAAGCCGGCATTGATGCATATATCACAATGCCGGCTTCTTATAGTAGTCTTTAGAATCATTTTGAATTGATTTCAAATTCAATCCGTGCCCACTATTCACTCGTATAAACAGGCTACGATTCAGCTTCCCGTGCCGTTCCGCCCGTATACATATAGAATGTGATGATATAAAGACCGGCAATACCTACTAAAGCATAAATAATTCTTGAAAGCCATGACATATTACCGAATACAAATGCCACGAGGTCAAAGCTGAAAAGACCGATCAACCCCCAGTTGATAGCACCGATAATGGCAATCGTCAGGGCAAGGCAATCTAACGCTTTATTTTTCATGTTTCATTTTCCCCTTTCATAAGAACCTTCAAGCTCATAAACAAAAATAGTAACTGTCCGATAATCGCATGTTTATCTGAATAAAAACAGCATACGAGACAGTTACTATTATTATGTCATATGTTAAGCTTGCTATACTGGAAAATAAACCAACACAAATAAAAAGCTTAAATTAGCTATAAAAAGTAATTTATTTGAATTTTGTTAGAATCGATCTACTGGCGGTACAATCTGAAAACGCCGAATACTTTTCCTAAAATCTGGCAATCATCAACAATAATTGGCTCCATAGAGTCATTCTCGGGCTGCAGACGAATATGACCATCTTCTTTATAAAAAGTCTTAACGGTAGCAGAGTCATCGATCAACGCAACTACGGTATCGCCGTTACTGGCTGTCTGGCAGCATTTGACAAAAATTTGATCACCGCTGAAAATGCCTACATTGATCATAGAATCACCTTTGACTTTCAATGCAAAGGATTCACCGCCGGGAACCATATCAGCCGGGACAGGAAAATAGCTCTCGATATTTTGTTCTGCAAGAATCGGCTGACCGGCAGCGACTTGTCCGATTACTGGAATAGAGACCATCTCTGTACGAACCATCTGGAAATTATCATCACAGATCTCAATCGCACGCGGTTTCGTAGGGTCACGTCTAATATAACCGTTCTTCTCGAGTGTTTCAAGATGAGAATGCACGGAAGATGTGGATTTCAGATTGACAGCTTCACAAATCTCACGGACTGCCGGCGGATAACCTCTCTTTAAAATTTCATCTTTAATATAATCAAGTATCTGTTGCTGCTTTGCGGTAATTTTACCATATCCCATAAGTTATAACCTTATCCTTTCCTGAACTTACAATTTGATTCGCATTAAAGACATAAAATCTCTATTACTAATTTAATTAATATTAGCATAACATAATCAACAATAAAAAGCAAACATATATTCAGAATATTTGTTCGATATTTTTGTAAAAAAGTGTTGACATACGAAAATATGTTCGATATAATACAAAACATAAAGAACATTTGTTCGCAACATGTGTTCTGTGTTTAAGGAAGGGGATATGCTAATATGTACACGAATAATATGGCTCATATACGGTTAGAAGATTTAAGAAGTGAGAGAAGAATCCTTAAGAATAGAATCAGAAGACAGCAGGAGATGAAGAAAAATTTCTTAATATTACTCATGACGGTTTGTTTGATTGTATTCGGTTCCGTCTCATTGAGTGGTTTTCGCTCAAATGCTAAAGATGACTCTACTGAGGTTTCGTATAAATATTACAAGAGTATCACGGTTGCTAATGATGATACTTTGTGGTCTATTGCTGAAGAGTATATGGATGAGAATCACTACGATTCCATTAATGATTATATTAATGAAGTTAAGAATATGAATTCCATGACAGATGATGTAATTCATTATGGGGAACATCTGATTATTCCTTATTACGATACCAATTTTGTGGGATGATATTCAAAACATTTTTTAATACCGTATTCTTTCAAGCAGCGCTTATTTATTCCTGCAAGTAACAAGACCTGTAGGCGCGCATACCTGATAATGTAAGATAGAATTTAAGTATAGATGGAGAGAATGGAAGAAACCTGTGGCTTATTTTAAGTTACAGGTTTCTTCTGTCATAAAATGCTGATACGCCGATGTTTCAATAACTAATATTTTTATATTATTCCTGATTGGGTTTTTCGCGAAGTCTGACTTTATCGGCAGCGTAGCGACGGCGTTCATCCTCCAATGCAGCATAGTGCTTCTTTGTCGTATTGACATCTTTATGACCGAGAACATCAGCTACCAGATAGATATCTCCGGTCTCGCGATACAGTGAAGTACCGTAAGTGCTCCTAAGTTTATGCGGGGTAATTTTCTTAAGGCTTGTGACGGTGGAAGAGTACTTCTTGACCATATTTTCTACGGCGCGCACAGAGATTCTTCGATTCTGCATGGATAGAAATAGCGCATTTTCATGACCGGATTGAGGGATGATATGATGACGTTCATCCAGATAATCCTGAAGTGCATTTTCCACTTCTTCTCCGAAATAAATAACTGCCTCGTAACCGCCTTTCCGGCGTATTTTAATGCCATTATTCTTGAAATCAACATCGCCGATATCGAGTCCGACACATTCTGACACACGAATACCTGTTCCTAAGAGTAATGTAAGTATTGCAACATCTCTTGTCTTGGTAACTTTATGGAAACGTTGTTGTGCCTTTGTCAATCCTGTACCGTCTTCCACCTGATCCAGAAGAATTGCTACTTCGTCCGCATCCAAACGGATGATTTCCTTTTCGTGCAGTTTAGGAAGAGGAACAAGTACTGCCGGATTTTTCTCGATCAACTCTGCCTGGAAGTAATAGTTATAGAAACTTCTGAGCGCTGCCAGCTTTCTTTTTTTGCCACGTTCATCATTCGTATATATTTTTCCATCTTTCTCATAATAAGAAAGAAACTCGATATATTCCTCGATGTCTTCCCGTGTAAGCTGCTCGAGAAGCGTCAGGGGATAATCGCGGATATCCATGCGCCCGCAATAGCTGTTATTATCGTGTAAATACTCAAAAAAAACACGAATATCATAGGCGTAGGCAAGTCTTGTTCTTGCGGAAGTGTATTCACTGATACCGCGAAAAAATTGTTTGCAGAAAGGGGGTAATGTATCTAAAACATCACGCATTTTCTGTACATTACCGATATTTTGCTGGTCATGATAATTGTTGTTGTTTTTTCCTTCCATCATAATTCCCATCCTTCCAGTCTGCCGCTTTGAATGGCAGTGAACATTCTTTCTTTAACACCCGGGGTTTCAAGATTGATTTCCCTAATAAGATTTTTGATATATTCCCGTTTAGTGTGTCCATCTGCAGGACATGGGCTTTTTACCACGGGAACATCATATTTATGTATAAAACCGATCACATCGACCTCGTTCATGTAGATTAAGGGACGTATCACGGTAATATCCGTCCGATCAAGGTAGGTGACCGGGCGGAAGGTATGAAATCTTCCTTCATAAATAAGTGACATCATCATAGTTTCTACTACATCGTCTTTATGGTGTGCATAAGCAACTTTATTGCATCCAGTAGCCTTCATAGCATCATTTAATGCGCCTTTACGCATCTTAGCACAGAGTGAGCAGGGATTGGATTCCTTTCTGTCGTCAAAAATGATTTTGGCAATATCCGTTTTGACAATATGATATTCCACATCAAGAGAAGTACATAGTTCCTTAATCTTGTCCAGATTCAGATTATCAAATCCCAAATCTACCGTAACCGCACACAGTTCAAAGGGATTCGGATAAAAACGCCTGAGTCCTTGAAGAGCATAGAGCAGGGTAAGACTGTCTTTACCGCCGGAAATGCCAACAGCGATTTTGTCTTTAGGTTCTATCATATGATAATCGTCTATTGCTTTACGAGTCAGACTGTAGACTTGTTGTAATTTCATGGAAATAATGACTCCTTTTTACTATAGTACGTGTTTCCAGGTTCGCTAAGCGAATCTCGTAAATAAGCTTTACTCATTTTTTTATTATACAAAATATTCGTTTTCTTAGCATTAAATTTTTAAAAATATAATGCAGATTATGAAAAAAATGGTATACTTAGAGTACGGTTATATATCAATTCAGAATGGAGTTTTATCTAATGAAGTTCAAATTTGACAAGAAATATTTTTATTGGGGTCTCACAGCTTTTCTGGTGATCGTGGCAAGCATTTTATTCTACTATATTCTTTTTCACAGATCCAGCCTTTCAAACGGTATCCGTACATTTATCGGAATCGCTATGCCGATTATAGATGGTTTTGTCTTGGCATATTTAATGACGCCTGTACTCAATAAGATTGAGAAAGCTATTATCAAACCGTTATATGCGAAGGCTAAAGTGCCTATGACAGCCAAGAATAAGCGGAGAATGCGTGGATTTTCTATATTAGTTACCATTGTCCTGATATTGATCATCTGCTATGAATTTTTCGGACTGATCATTCCGGAAGTAATACGCAGTATCCAGAGCATTATTTTTCAGTTCCCGATTTATATTAACAATCTTAGTAACTGGGCACTTGGTCTTATGAAGAACAATCCGGATTTAGAGGAAACAGTGAACGGACTGATTACACAATATTCACCTAAATTACTGGAGTATCTTAATACCAATTTACTTCCACATATCAATGAATTGGTCAAGACATTATCATTGAGTGTGATCAGTATTTTTAAAGCAGTGTGGAATTTTGTAATCGGATTTATTATTTCTATCTATGTACTTGGAAGTAAGGAGAAATTTGCCGGTCAGGCTAAGAAGATTGCTTATGCATTGTTTGACCGAAAGACAGGAAACGAAGTTGTTTCTAACTTTCGCTTTATCCACAGTACTTTTATCGGTTTTATCGGAGGAAAGATTGTAGATTCTATTATCATAGGAATTATTTGTTTTGTCTGTACGAGTATCATCGGTACACCTTATGCAATTCTTGTGAGTGTGATTATCGGCGTCACTAATGTAATTCCGTTTTTTGGTCCGTGGATCGGAGGAATACCAAGTGCATTGTTAGTTCTTATGGTTGACCCGATGCACGCTTTGTACTTTACCATTTTAATACTTATTATTCAGCAGTTTGACGGTAACATACTCGGACCGAAGATTCTGGGTGATTCCACCGGTCTTTCAGGATTTTGGGTTATCTTTGCAATCACTATCTTTGGTGGTCTGTTCGGTGTTTTAGGAATGGTTGTTGGCGTTCCGATTTTTGCAGTATTTTATGCCGGAGTCAAGGCAACTGTAAACAGAATGCTGCGCAAAAAGGATCTGCCTACAGATATACAACCTTATATGACAGTCGGTCAGATTGAGGAGTCTAAAGTTTTTACGGAGTATGTACCGCCTGCAAAGAAGAAAAAGAAGAAGGAAGAGAGTAGCAGCAATGAGGTTTCTGATTCAACGCACAAGTAGCGCCAACGTGTCCATAGAAGGTAGCACTGTGGGAGAAATTAAACAGGGATTCTGCGTATTTGTCGGCATTTCCGCCAGTGATACGATGGAAATTGCGGACAAAATGATTCATAAATTGATTAATCTACGCATTTTCAGTGATGAAAATGGTAAGACGAATCTAAATATTTCGGCGGTTAATGGAGAATTGTTAATTATTTCACAATTTACATTATATGCAGACTGTAAACATGGAAACCGACCGTCGTTTCTGGATGCAGGCAAACCCGAACCTTCGGAACAACTGTATGAATATATTATAGAAAAATGCAGAGAATTTGTTCCTAATGTTGAGCATGGTGAGTTTGGTGCGGATATGAAAGTATCCATTGTCAATGACGGACCGTTTACAATTTGGCTGGATTCGGACGTACTGTAGAGAATTGTGGAAAATATCAATGAGCGAGAGAAATCATGACGCATACTATATGTTTACAATGCTCTATATGATTTAAGTTAAGGTATATGGTTTTATAAGCAGAGAAATGTAATGTTTTATTAAATTGGGAAAACTAACTATTTTCCTGTATATCTATTCGTTAAACTTGTGTTTTGCGCATAGTTGTATACCTAGGCAGACTTCCCTCAAATCATCACAAATACCAGAAAATCCTGTAAAATCATGGCTGTGCGCCAGCTATAAGCTATGGCACAAGAAATTATAAGCTGTTTAATCTTTCACGGACTCTGTATCGCAACATATCCGGTATCTGATATGATCTGTTGACCTTGAGAACTTGTCATCCATTCTAGGAATAATGTAACATTTTCATTTGGATTATCGGCAAGCGTAACTGCATAAAGTTCTGTAGTGATCGGATATTCTGCTGAGCGAATCGTATCCTCATCGGGATAAACACCATCTACGGACAAATATTTAATGTGATCCGAATAATTCATATCTTTTACCATAATAGTTGCAAAATAACGGAATGAATATCCTATTGCGGAAGAATTATTCTGGTAATTTGCCGTTTTTAGGAGCAAATCACCCATGCTGCTGACATATTCTGTTTGTACCGGCTTTTTGAGCGAAATATCACCCATAAAATATTCCATCATTGTTTGAGAACCGGAATTTTCCGGTCGCTGGAATGCAAGAATGTACTCGTTTAAGCCTCCAACTTTTTTCCAATTTGTAATCTCTCCGGAATATATATCACGTATCTGATCGGAAGTCAGCCCATTGACAGGATTCTCATTATTGACAAAAAAGATGAATGCCTCTTTGCCTATCGGCGTCAAAACAAGTTCTTTACCGGTTTGTGCTGCCAATTCCTGCTGGCTTTCGGATGGTTTTGCACCAAAGAAGATATCCGTATCTCCTGCAATCAGATTTTCAAATGCGATGACTGTGTTATTGAATTTAACAGGCATTACGGCGTTAGGATCATCGTATTTGTTTTCTTTCGCATATTCCTGTATCTCACCGATATCTTTGTAACATGCGTTTGCAAAGGCGGAATAGACCGGATATGCCGCTTCTGCGCCGTCTAATACGGGCATCTTATCCGGGTCAGAGATTATGAATGTGGAAGGCTTATCCAGCTTAGCCAGAATATTTTCTTTATTCTCAACATAGTACGGTTCTAAGTTAGTGCTGGAATATCCGTTCTCATAGGCAAAATCGTAGCCGCGTTGTTCCGGATCGCGTTCTATAATATCTCTCCGCTTATAAAACCAGACTCCTTCGCTTATCAACAGCATTATGGCACTGCATATCAGTACCAAGCGAACATATTTAATAGGTAATGATTTTCTTACGATTTTACTTTTATGAAAGGCAAGACGCTCTCCCGCTGTAAAGCCGCCTAACAATGCTAAGTTATAGATCCAGTTCAGAAGCATTATCAAATGCCAGCTTCTATTAAGATGCCAAGCGCCATAAAGATTTAAAGATATAAGCGCATAAAGAAACGCCCCATCATATACAAACAGATTAAACATGATTAAGAGAAACAACTGCCAGAATAAATATACGAAGACAGGCAAATACAATCCGAACAAACTATCGGGTTTATGTAATTTGAATTTCCCAATACAGAAATACGCATAGAGAAACATTGCAAGTGCAACGAACAAAGGCGTATATAATAGAAATAAGCCAGAAGTATTCAAGCCCACTATGATTGTTATGGCAAGGGGTACAAAAAGTATATAAAGTCCCGTAAACATATAATATGCATCATAATCCGGCAGTGGCTGGTTATTAGACGATGCATCTTTAACTGATGAATTGTCTTTTATGTATGAATGATTCTCTGTATAAGGATTATATTGTTCCCGTTTCTTTTTGCTCATTAATAATGATCTCCAAAATAAAAGGACGAAAGCAAAAAATACCTTCGCCCATATTATTGTTTTATCTTTTTATCGGTTCTCGAAATCTTCCACAAACTGTGCAATCAATTTCACGGAACCGTCAATGCCAAGCACACCGCTGTTGATAGACAGATCATAACTGTCTGAACGTCCCCATTTCTTGGAAGAATAATAATTGTAATAACTCTGACGCGATTTATCTTTCTTGTTCATCATATCAATAGCCTTCTGCTCAGATGTAACATCGTCAAAACGCTCCATGATACGTTTAACCTTACTGTCTTTATCCGAGTGAATAAAAAGATGCAGACAGTTCTGATAATCATGTAATGCGTAATCAGCGCATCTGCCGACGATTACACACGGTCCTTCACTTGCAATCTTTTTGATCGTATCAAACTGCGCCAAAAAAACTTTGTGACTGATCGGCATATCTACAAATGAAGAAGAATTATATCCGAAAGAATAAGTATCCATCACCAGATTGTAAAGAAATGAATTGGTAGGACGCTCATCATGGCTCTGTATCATCTCCTCACAAAAGCCGCTCTCCTTTGCTGCTCTGGTTAAAAGATCTTTGTCATAAAATTTGATTCCGAAATATTCCGCCACTTTCTTGCCAATCTCACGACCACCGGAACCAAACTGACGACCAATTGTAATAATTGTATTCATAAATCATCACCCTTTCTTACATAAGATTATTAGTTTTCAGAAAATTGCTTGGAAAGCAAATTAATTATAATTATATTATATACATTTTTTGCCCGGAAAGCAAATAAAATACCGATAAGCAATTCCGGCAAAAGTTTTTGTTATATTGGGGTTGGAGGAATACATTTTATCATGTACAATATCATTCAGAAGATTTTACAAAAGAAAAACGGAGATGATACGATGAGTGACTTACAAGAGCATATAGAAAACTATCTGGAATATTGCCAGTATCAAAAAAGGCTGGATGATAAAACACTGAAAGCCTATCGGATCGACTTAAGGCAGTTTGCAGAACATATTTTGTATAATGGAGCAGACATTATCATATATAATAAAGAAATAACGCCTGTTTCACAAGAAATTTCAGAGATAAGACCTGTATTATTAAATGTTTCAGAGATAACACCTGTTGTATTAGAAAATTACATAGCACATTTGCACCGGACATACAAGCCTAAAACAGTCAAGCGAAAAATCGCATCTTTGAAAGCACTCTTCCACTATCTTGAGTACAAAGAAATCATTGAACGTAATCCATTCAGCAAACTTCAAATTAAATTTCGTGAACCCGTCATTCTTCCTAAAACAATTCCCTTGCATACAGTTGAACAATTCCTTGCAGTAATCTACACACAACGTAGAAATGCAAAGACTGATTATCAGAAGAAAACTGCACTGCGTGATGCGGCGGTCATTGAATTACTCTTTTCCACGGGAATGAGAATTTCCGAACTGTGCGCTCTTTCTGACAATAATGTGAATTTGTATGATAGAACTGTTTTAATCTATGGTAAAGGAGACAAAGAAAGGCGGATACAGATTGGAAACGATGATGTGGTCAGTATATTAGAGACTTATCGGAATGAATTTCTTCCAGAGATACAAGGCTGCGGACATTTCTTTGTCAGTTTGTCAGGAAAAGCTTTAACAGATCAATCCGTTCGCAGAATGATTCGCAAATATTGCTCTCTTGCTTCTATTGAATTGCATATTACACCACATATGTTCAGGCACACATTTGCCACGAGCCTGCTTGAAGCAGATGTTGATATCCGTTATATTCAAGAGATGCTCGGACATAGTTCCATTAATATTACCGAGATATACACGCATGTTGCAATGGCAAAACAGAGAGATATTCTCACAACAAAGCATCCGAGAAAGAATTTTAGAATATAATAACAACTGTTTTGATTAAAAAGGCACATCTAATTGCATACAGATGTGCCTTTTCTAAATATTTTGTTTATGTAAGTTCAATCAATGAACTTATTTTGCTTCTTTGCCCCAAAGAACTTTTCCACCATCGATCAGAAGGATGATAGCTAAGATTACAATCGGAACAATGATAACGTTCTGTAATACGTTTGTGAAGATTGCTGTGCCGTCTAATCCGCCGCCCATAAGCGCTGACATATTGTTCTTAAAGGAGAAGAACAGGGATACCAATGTCGCACAGGACATGAAAATAATCGGGAAATACAGCATCTTATTGTTTCTCTTATGTCTCTTTAAATAGGTGCCTACTGCAAGGAATGCAGGTACGGCAACTAACTGGTTACATGCACCAAACAGCGGCCATACTTTCTGATAACCTGCAAGGCAGAGTGCAAAACCGCAAATTGCTGTGATTATTGTAGCAACATACATATTGTCCAGTTTCAGCTTCTTGCCGGTCTCTGTGCCTGCAAACAATTCCTGGAACATGAAACGACCAAGTCTTGTACCGGTATCCAGAGATGTCAGACAGAAACAGGAAACTGCAAGAGAGATAATCGTATAGGTAGCGTTTACAGCACCTTCCGGGAATCCAATGGTTGCAAAGAATCCGGAAATCGCTGTTGCAAATACGATTGTCGGTGAACCATAACCTGCTGCTGCAAACTGACCATCTGCTGTCAAAGTTGCAACTGCGATCAAGGAAATAACTGCGAGCACACACTCGATCAACATGGAACCATAACCAACTAACAGCGCGTCCTTCTCATTGTCAAGCTGTTTGGATGTAGTACCGGATCCGATCAGTGAATGGAAACCTGAAATAGCACCACAGGCGATGGTGATGAACAGTGTCGGGAACAAGTAGCTATTTCCTACGTGGAATCCGAGAAATGCCGGAATCTGTACTGCAGGATGTGCTGCAAAAATACCAATGATCGCTGCAATCATCATAAAATAAAGTAAGAAAGAACTCAAATAATCTCTGGGCTGTAACAGAATCCATACAGGTGTAACAGATGCAATCATAATATAAACGAATACAAATGCAAGCCAGAAATTCTTAGAAAGATTGATCGGGAATGCAAGACCAATCGCTACACATGCCGCTAACAGTATTACACCAATGACAGAAGCAACCGCCATCGGAGCATTCTTTCTGTACACGAAGAAACCGAATGCAATAGCAAGCGGAATGAACAACATGGATGCTGTAGCAACGGAACCGTTTGCGTCACTTCCGGTAAAGGAGTTTGCAACGATATCTGCAAAAGCTGCAATTACGAGAAGTAATACGAGCCATGCAAATACGGTAAACAGAACTCTGCTCTTGTGTCCGATATTCTCTTCGATAACCTCACCAAGAGATTTACCCTCATGACGAATGGATACGAAGATGGAACCGAAATCCTGAACGGCACCGAAAAAGATACCACCGATCACAATCCATAAGAAACAGGGAAGCCATCCGAAAAATGCTGCCTGAATCGGTCCGTTGACAGGGCCTGCACCGGCAATGGATGAAAAATGATGTCCCATCAGAACCGGAGTTTTGGCAGGACAATAATCAACACCGTCTTCTAATTCATGCGCCGGTGTTTTGCGACTGGGGTCAATTCCCCATGTCTTGGCTAAGTATCTGCCGTATGTAAGATAAGCTACTACGAAGATAACAATAGCCAATAAAATTAATACTACTGAGTTCACACTAATCCCTCCTAATTTGATATATTTCTTTAGTGCTGGCTTTTCGCCATTCTTATATGAAATAGATTGCTCTATCCTATAAGCAGATCATAACTTAGGACAACGGTTCTTTATTGATGGAATACTTCAATGTTCTGTTTTTCAAGTATTTCCATGAAACCGGGTTTGCCTTCTCTGACATCGTTGAAATTATCTCTGTACATTTTTGCGGATTTGCGTCCCACATAATTCGTATAGACTTTCTCATCTTCCATAGTAGCACATACGATATGTGCCTGAGAAAAACCGCGGACATTGAACTTATAACCTTTTTCAAACTTAAAATGTTTGACAGCCTTCTGCATCTCTTTAGATAACGGCTGATTTGCAATCAGACTGATTGTTAAATAACTGTACATATGCCCTTCGGCAGGTAATTCCTCACCTTTGCGCACCAGCACCGGTTCCATATATTCTGTAACAATAGAATGTGCCTCGTCAATCAATGCCTGATCCACTGTATCAGTCTCTATGAAAAGAATGTGTTCATAACTGTCGGAAGACCACATATTGGCTTCTCTCACTAAAACATACTTCTCTACATGTGAAAAAAAATACCCATACGCGGGGTACTCTTTACCATGAATAACGTATGGCTGATATATATCAAATGTACCCGAGTATTTCCGTAACAGTTGATCCAGATAATCAGCAGTTTTCATTCCAATACCCCTTTGTATTAATATGCAATTAATCTTGCAAACGAACTTATTTGCACTAATAAGAATTTATCACATATACACGTAAAATACAATATTTTTATGCATATCACTGCAAGTTTATGCATATAACCCTTATAAAATATGCAGTAAATGTTCAAAATATTCCGGCAGCGGAGCTGTTACTTCCATATACTCTCCAGTGGATGGATGTACAAAACCAATCACCATAGCATGAAGCGTCTGACCTTCCAGATGATAAGCAGATTTACGCTGGCTATACACATCATCTCCTAACAGCGGGTTCCCGATGCTTGCCATATGGACTCGTATCTGATGCGTACGTCCGGTTTCCAACTGACATTCGATATACGTGTAATCTTTAAATCGCTGCAGCACCGTATAGTGCGTCACAGCAGACTTCCCATTAACATCGACAACTGCCATTTTTTTGCGGTCTTTCGGGTCTCTGCCGATAGATGATTTAACAGTACCGGTATCTTGTGCGATAACGCCGTGTACAATAGCCCGATACTTACGTGTGATCGTATGCTCTTTGAGCTGCGCAGCAATCGTATTGTGAGAATGGTCATTTTTACATATAATCAGAGAACCTGTCGTATCCCTGTCAATTCTATGTACGATACCGGGGCGCATCACACCGTTAATACCCGAAAGGTGATCTTTACAGTGATACATGACTGCGTTGACAAGCGTGCCGTTATAATGTCCGGGTGCGGGGTGCACTACCATTCCCTTAGGCTTGTTCACGATCAGTATATCTTCGTCTTCATATAAAATATCAAGCAGAATATTCTCCGCTTCAATATTCGGTTCTACAGCTTCAGGAATATCAAAGACCACCTCATCATCCACTTTAAGGCGATAACTAGCCTTCTGAGGATTGCCGTTGATCAGAACATTGTGGTCTTTGATACATTTCTGGATATAGGATCTGGATAAATCCGGCAAAGCATTGCTGATCCATTTGTCCAGCCGTTCCTCGTCCTCACCCAGTCCGATCTGATATGTGAATTGTTCCATAACCGTTTCTTCCCACTACATTCTTTCCGAGTTCGCGAAGCGAATCTCGCAAACGAGCTTGCTCGTTTTTTTACTTGATTTCCCGGTAGCGTTTCTGCTTAAAGCTGATAAAGTTCAAATCATTTTCTTTGTAGACAAATAAAAGCAAAATCACAAGTGCCACGGTTGAAACTGTCACATAAATATCAGCCACATTAAAAATCGGGAAGTTAATCAGCACAAAATAAATAAAATCAACAACATAATCAAAACGGATTCGATCGATCATATTACCGATCGCTCCGGCAGCAATTAAGCTCAGTAAAAGATGCAGTATCCGGTATTTCTTATTGTCCGGAGTCTTATAAAGGACATAACCGATCACACTGAGAATTACGACAGCCACAAAAATAAAGAAAGCCTTTTGATTTTGCAGCATTCCAAAAGCGGCGCCTCTGTTCTCAAGATAATTCAGTTCCAGTATGCCATTAATGATAATATATGCCGGTTTATCTTTCAGATGAATCACCGCAAGATACTTTGTATATTGATCTAATGCAACTAAGATAATGATCCCTAGCAGGTCAAGCACTAAATATAATTTCTTTTTTAAATTCATTCTTTTGCATCCTCATCGCTAAAATAGATTTCACGGATAGCTTCCAGTATCTCCTCGTCTGTCACTGTCCTGTCAATTACAGCTTTACCGACTTTCTTAAGCAGTACAAATTTGATCTGACCTGCGACCATCTTCTTGTCTGATTTGGTCAGCCTTAAGATTTCTTCAGGGTCAATGGAGTCGATGCTGATCGGCAGATTAAAAGGTACAAACATATCACGTACTTCATAGTATTCATCCATAGAGAGCCAGTTATGCTTCCATGAGATATAAGCCGCCGCAACCATGCCGAGTGCAATACATTCTCCGTGCATCATCTCGAAATTCATTGCTTTTTCGATAGCGTGTCCGATCGTATGACCGAAATTCAAAAGAGCCCGGTCACCCTGTTCTTTCGGATCTTTTTCTACAACCAGTTTTTTGATCGTACAGCTTCGCATGATCATCTCGGTAAGCACATCCATATCTCTGTCATGTATTTCATACATATTGTCTAACAGCCATTCATAGAATGCTGCGTCCTTGATCAGTCCATGCTTCATAACCTCCGCGAATCCGGCATAGAACTGTCTGTCATCCAACTGTTTGAGCGTAGATATATTCATATAGACCAATTTAGGCATATAAAACGCTCCGACCATGTTTTTGTAAGCATCAAAATCTACGCCTGTCTTGCCGCCGATACTGCTGTCTGATTGTGAGATCATTGTGGTGGGGATCTGAATAAAATCCACACCGCGAAGATATGTAGCTGCCGCATATCCTGTGACATCGCCGACGACTCCGCCGCCAAGTGCAAGCAGAAGATCCTTTCGATCAAATTGTTCTTCTATCAATACCCGATAAATGTCTTTGACGGTATCTAATGTTTTGTTTGCTTCTCCTGCCGGAAAAGAATGCAGAATAACCTTTTTGCAGTGACCATTTAAGAGATCGCGTACAGTATCACCGAATAATGTTGACGTATTGGAATCTGCAATGATCGCCACTCTCCGATTCTCCACGTCAAATGCCTGTAGTTCATCTAAAAGAAGATCGAAATCCTTGGTAAATACAATGTCATAGCATGGTTTCTTTTCATAATTGATCGTCATTCTCTCAGCCATAATTTCCTCCGTATCATATAAAATGTCTAAACACACGAAAACTTCCTGACGATGTTGTCAGGAAGTCAGTTCGTAAACATTAAATTCCATTGTTAATCGGTACATCAAAAGAACCTGATAAAATTTCCTGAAAATCACCGGAAATATCAACGCTTGCCGGTGTAATAATGAAGATATAATGTGAGATTTTCTGTAAATTACCTGAGATGGCAAAACATGATCCCGATGTAAAATCAATAATTCTTTGGGCAATATCAACATCAAGTCCTTCAAGATTGAGTACAACGGTTCTGTTGGCGAGGAGTGTCTCTGTAATCTCTCTGGCATCTTCTACCGTTGTAGGTTTGATTACACAAACTTCCATGCCTGTTCCGGGCATCTTCTTCATCTGACGCATCGGCGTTACTTTTGGCGTTGATTTCTTGATACCTCTGTCATCATCCATGGAAACATCATCTCTTACAGCGCTCGGTTTCTTGACAGGTTCCGGCTCGTCATCATAGAAATCATCATCATAGTATTCATCTTCTTCATCATTTAGTTTCATGGCATTTAGAAATTTATCCATTACGCTCATGTTTCAAACCTCCGTTACTTCGACTTGTTTCAATACTTATATACTTATGTATATTAAACGGTTGTATATTGTCTTTCTCCAAAAATACCGGTACCAACTCTGATATAGGTCGCGCCTTCTTCTATAGCGACTTCATAGTCTCCGGTCATACCCATAGAAAGTTCCTCCATAAAAACATTATCAATGTTTTTATGTATTATGTCAACATATATTTGTTTTAATTTTGCAAAATATAGTCTGTTTTCTTCCGAATTCTCTACATATGGTGCTATCGTCATAAGCCCTCTAATGACAATATTCGGCAGTTTAGAAACCGCTTCGACTAAGGATACAGCTTCCTCCGATGTCGTTCCGAATTTGCTCTCTTCCTCTGCAACATTGACTTCTATCAGAATCGATACCGTTACATTATTCTTGACAGCCTCTTTGCTGATTTCCTGCGCAAGCCGCAGAGAATCTACACTGTGGATCATATATACTTTATCTACAATGTATTTTACTTTGTTGCGCTGCAGATGTCCTATCATATGCCAGCGGATATCTTTCGGCATTTGCTCATATTTGTCCACCAGTTCCTGTACCTTATTCTCTCCGAAATCACGGCAGCCCAAGTCATATGCTTCCTTAAGCATTTCGATTGGCTTAGTCTTGCTGACAGCGACTAACGTTACGTCCTCGCGTGCCCGACCACTCCTGCCACAAGCTGCGATGATATTCTGTTCTACTGTGCCAAGATTTTCTTGAATCATATCAATTATTGCCCTCTTTCTATGCTTGGGCAGAAGTATATTCTGTAGAAGTCCCTCAACAAGCATCAGCACTTAGCGAGGTATTGAGTTGTTTTGCAACTCAACGAGCTTAGTGTCTGCTATGCTTGCTTGCGGAGCGAGAGCGTGACGCCGTAAGAATATACTTCTGCACAAGCCTGTCTTACTCATAAATAAATTCATTGTCATTCACCGTTGAGGCATCCAGTACAATATAGTCATAGACATTCAACCCATACACAGTGTTAGATTTTACAATAGAATACTCATCATTTTGATATAGAATACTTACCTGTTTGAAATCCGCATAACCTTTGTTAATGTTATATACGCCGATCAATGAGCCTGTTTTGCTGACTGCATGTTTCTGTGTGGATTCCGGTTTAACAATATAATTGCCAGATCGAAGCACTGTATCATCCAGATAGTATTCGGTGTCCGTTGCATCATAGATCGTGGTCTCTACAAACTCGGTTGTAGCGTTACCTTCCTCATCATAAGTTTCCAGCAATACACCATCATTGCCGCTGTTGCCGCCTTTAGTCACATATTCTTTCGGCACGATAAAAAACTCCTTCTGTACAATTGCGGAATTAGGAATCTTAAGACCTTTTTCATCCTCTAAAAGCAACTCAATATCAATGAAACGGTCTGTACAGAATGTGATCATCGAGTTGGTAAAAGTCAGTGAGACAAAAGTATCTCCATCTTCATTCGTATAGGTGTCCACTTCACCCCACGATGTATATTGATTCTTCAGGAATTTGACTTCTACATATTCTTTCTCTAATAATTCTTCAGCCAGATCGTCATTATCCTTGCCCAGCATAATGACGATCGACCAATCTTCATTGGTAGACAGCTTGTATACAGGATCACCGCCGGCAATCAAATCATTACTAATAAGATGTTTCTTCTCATAATTTTTCTGGTCAAAATAATCTGCGGTCATGTCTTCCAGTTTCAAGTCTTCATAACCGTCAACTGAATATGTAACAATACCGCTCTTTGGAGCGTAGCGGTAATTGATAAGGGACGTCCCAGAGGCATTATTTAGTGCATTTGCATTTTCAAGAATATTGTAATTGGAAAGCTTTAAGACCGTGCCTTCCACGCTGTATTTAAAATTATATACATCGGCAAACTCTGTTTGGTCAAAGCGGCTGATAAAAGATGTGATTTCTGCTTTCAGTTCGGAAAGATCTGCGTCTGAAAGGGAATTTTCTCCACTCTCGCTTGTGTGAATATAATCCGCCAAACGTCCTGTCTCATCGACGGCATAGACAAGATTATTTGCGGCAACACGTTCCCCTTCCCTTGCAAAATAGTTCACATATCCGGCATCAGAGCTGGTCACGATCTCCTCGGTACGCAGCGCGATTCCTTTATAGATACTATTAGATGTCAGCGATCCTTCACTGACACTGTAACCTACAATATGTTCTGTTCTGAAATACATAAATACACAAATCACGACATAGATAAAAATAGCTACAAAAATCAGCATACCGATATTCAGATTTAAGGGACGCCTGTATTTAGATATTTTATTTCTGTTATCAGCCAAAACAGAATCTCCTTTAACATATTAAAAACCTCGGATAACCCGAGGTTTTTATGGAATTACACATTATCGATTATGTATATCTTATAACGAAACAATAACCTTGGATTTCAGATTTTCGGGTAACGCATGCTCATCAACGGAAATGCTAAGTACAAAGTCTACATGGAATTTTGTGCTAATGGTTTCTAATTTGTCAATCGTAGCGCTGATATCATTTTCATCCAGACAGGCAATCTTCAAAAAGCTGTCAAAATACATATGCTGCAGATCGTGATCCTGAGAGATGATACCGCATATAAATCCGATAAATTCATCACTGTTTGTCACTAAATAATCAGAAACATCTATCAATCTGATCTTATTATTGAGTTCAAACATATGCTTAGTACTTTTGTCTAAATATACAACATTACCTTGTACATCTTTTATCTCTGTATTGACTTTATCCAACAAATGTTTTGTCTTTCCTTTACCCTTATTGCCTACGATTAATTGAACCATGGCGAAACCCTCCTAAAGTAAAATATTAGTATAGTCAGCGATATTAATTCGTCTATCCATATTATAAGGGAAAGACGTCAAAAAAACAACTAAAAAAACTTATTTGATAATCCCTAACAAATCTGTCATATCCGTATATAGATTTTCACCCGAAGTATCCTTCATAATAATGGATATATAGGGCGTTCCGTCACTGCTTTTTGACAGCAACATCAAGCAGTGTCCGGCGGCGCTCGTAGTTCCTGTTTTTCCACCGATCACGGTAACATTAGTCGGCATACTGTATGTTCCCTTAAGATAAAGATTCGTATTCTTTACTTCCAGTGGGACTTCAGCGCCGTTTCTGTCAGTATATACGGTACTGTATGAAGTCATCTGTATGATCTGATTAAATAAATCATACTGCAATGCCTCTTGAAAAATCAGATAGAGGTCGTATGCAGTCATATAATGCCCTTCCTCAGTAAGACCGTTAGGATTAGTAAAATTGCAGTTGGTCGCACCCAGTTCGACAGCTTCTCGATTCATGAGCGCTACAAACTCTTCTACCGAACCAGACACGCCTTCCGCGATCATAATAGCCACATCATTAGCAGAGTAGATAAGTAAAATATGCAACGCCTGATCCATGGTCATCTGATCGCCCGGCTTTATACCACACAACTGTGCACCCGGCTCCGTGATCAATACATTATCAGATGCCGTGAGCATCTTATCACCGGAAGTATATTTCATGGCAACAAGCGCAGTCATGACCTTAGTCAGACTGGCAGGATTAACCTGCACGTTCACATTTTTGGCATAGAGCGTATCAAGATTCTTAAGATCAAACAGCGCGGCAGCGCCTACTTCGGACAAATCAACTCCCGCCGCCTTGACATCTTTGTTCGCAACACAAAGCTCCGCTGCGAAAGGTTCCAAAATTTCCTGATTCATTGTTGTGCTTAAGAGCTGATAACTGCTCACATCGCTATTCAGTTGATATGCCATATCATATTTTGTGCTTCCGCACCCTGTCAATGTCATGGCAAATACAAGCAGCATGGCAGCTGCCTTACACTTTGTTCTTCTATTTGTACATTTCACGCCACTCAAGATCTCCTCTGTCGAGTGATTTGATCAACAACTCTGCCGATGCCAGATTAGTAGCAAGCGGTATGTTGTGTCTGTCACACAGCATCACGACATTGTTTACATCAGGTTCATGTGATTTCGGATATAACGGATCGCGCAGAAAAATAACGAGATCAATCTGATTATGTTCGATCTGCGCACCGATCTGCTGTGCACCGCCCAAATGTCCGGCAAGATACTTGTGAATAGTCAGATTCGTCACTTCCTCAATCAATCTTCCTGTCGTTCCCGTTGCAAACAATTCGTTCTTGCTCAAAATCCCCCGATAAGCGATACAGAAATTCTGCATCAGTTTTTTCTTTGCATCATGCGCAATTAATGCAATGTTCATAGAAACACCCTTCTTTACTTATATTTTTTTGCATTGCAATCGTACGTTGAGTACGAATCCTACCCCAATATACAGACTGACCAGCGAAGTCAATCCATAACTGACAAACGGCAATGGTATGCCCGTATTCGGAATAACGCGGATGGCAACAGAAATATTGATCATACCTTGAAAACCGATCAGCGCCGCAACCCCCGCCGCAATGATCGTCCCGGCCAGATCTTTTGCCTTCCTAGCTACCATAATACATTCAAATGAGATTAAAATCAATAACACAATTACAGTACAGCCGCCAACAAATCCAAATTCTTCTCCGATAACCGCATAAATAAAGTCTGTTTGCGGTTCTGAAATAAAATTACCGTTTTTTACGGAAGTGGACTCATTATTCTTGTATCCTTTACCATACAACATACCGGAACCAATGGCAATAACTGAGTTATTCTGCTGGTATGCCTCCGTATTGGCATACTCTTCCGGATAAAAATGGGCCAGAATACGTCTTTGTTGATAAGAGTCTATAATTTTCTGATCCGGCTGTAAAATCAGAGTAAGCAGAATAATAAATGCCGGGATCACTACTGCCAATGCCATAATGATATACTTCCAACTGATACCGCCGACAAACAGGATCACACAGAATAAAAGAATAACCATAATGCTGGTGGACAGATCCGGCTGCTTATAGATGAGTGCGATCGGCGGAATAAAAAGAAGTATACACAATCCAATCATTTTAATCGAACCCATTTCATCTTTGTGCCTCAAAATAAGCTGCGCAAAAAATAAGATCAATAAAATCTTAGCAGTTTCCGACGGCTGGAACTGTATGCCGAAAATATTCAGCCATCTCTGGGCACCGCCTCGCTCCACACCCTGACTCCGCACGAGTTCCAGAAGTACAATATTGAATATATACATGATCCAATAAAACCGAAGGATAATAGAATAATCGAACAAAGAAAGTACGACCATCAGAAAGAAACCGAAAACAAATCCTGCAATCTGCCTTGACTGCAAAGATTCTTCTGCGCTTCCGATGGCAAAAATACCGATCACAGTAAGCGCTACCACCAGAACGATCAATTTGAAATCATAGTCTCTGATATGGTATTGTCTTAACATGTTATCGCTCTATCCTCCTATTTAGTAGTATTGATATCTAAGATCGGTATATTGGCATAGAGTGTCGGATTTTTAAGGCTTCGACCTTTGTTTCCCGTCTTAGTGATCTGTATCTCCATACTTTTGGTATCGATCTTCATATATTTAGAGATCACCTTGGCGATATCGTCTTTGATCATCTCCATCATCTCCGGTGAACAGTTGACACGGTCGGAAATCAAAAGGATTTTCAAGCGGTCTTTTGCTATTTCCCTAGAGCTTTTTCGTTTTAATATATTTTTAAGCACAATCATCCCTCCTAACTCCGGTGAAAAATACCTGACACTCTGGTCCAGAAAGAGACGCCCTTCTCAAGATCAAGAAAAGGAACTTCCCTGCCGAGAACTCTATGACAGATATTCTGATAGGCTTTTCCCGCCAGCGTATTGCTTCCGACTAACGGTTCCCCCTGATTAGTGGCAATTACCACATTTTCATCGTCGGGAACCATCCCGATCAGCGGTAAGGAGAGAATGTCAACCACATCTTCCGAGGACATCATATCGCCCCGTTTGATCATATCGTAGCGAATGCGGTTGATAACTAAATCTATCTTATGTATTTCATTAGCCTCCAGAAGACCGATAATACGATCGGCATCCCGGATAGCCGAGACTTCCGGTGTTGTGATGACAAGTGCCCTGTCCGCAGCCGCGATAGCATTTTGAAACCCCTGCTCGATACCGGCAGGACAATCTAAAATGATATAGTCAAACTGATCTTTGAGATGACCGATCATCTTGACCATCTGCGAAGGATTGACCGCACTCTTATCACGTGTCTGTGCGGAAGGCAGCAAAAACAAGGTTGGATAACGTTTATCCCGTATGATCGCCTGCTTGATACGGCAGTTGCCTTCCACAACATCCACCAGATTATAGACGATCCTGTTTTCCAGTCCCATAACGACATCCAGATTGCGCAGCCCGATATCCGTATCGATCAGAATAACCTTTTTGCCCATAGCTGCCAGACCTGTACCAACGTTTGCGGTAGTAGTGGTCTTGCCTACTCCGCCTTTCCCTGATGTGACGACAATTACTTCACTCATATTTCTTCGTTGACCTCCTCAATATGATGCATTATCGTCCCCTGAGCGACTAGATGGGCAGATCGCTCAGTAATTCTTTGGTAATCGGTTCCATAATGACTCTTCCGTCCACCACATAAGCAATTTTAGGCTGAATCTTAGGTTTGATCGACCATTTGCTCTGTTTCTCTGATGTTTTATATTTGAAATCACCTATTTTTAGTTTCTCAGGTGACATTTCAAGCGCAACTACAAAGTGACCATCCGAACCGTCTCCACCGGCGTAAGCTTGTCCAAAAAGGCCACCCAAAATAACGATATCCTTGTTAGACACGATGCTTGCACCGGGATACACATCGCCCAGTACAATGACACTGTTTTCTGTCTCAAGAACCTGTCCGTCCTTCAAAGTACCTTTATAGAATTGACCTGCATTTTCCATAGCCTGTTGGTGGTCTGAAAGTTTCTGTAATGCCTTGACAAAGTTTTTGTTTGTCTCCTCATTTTTACCCATAATGCACATCACATTCAACGAAGAATTGGCAGTAATCGTATTGATGATTTGTCGTTCTTCCAGGTCAGACAACTGTCTCCCCTCAAAAGAAAGCACCATGCTCGCATCTTTGAAAAAATGTGCAGACTCTTTGAATTTGAATGCAATCTCCTCAATAAGCTGTGAAAAAGGCATCTCATCATCAAGGTAAATAGACAGCCCATTTTGAAAACTCTTAATAATAACCGGATTCTTCATATTAATCCTCCATCTGATTCCTCTCCATCATTTAATCCCCGTTGATCGTACCGCCCTCTAATTCACCGGCAGTTCCGGTAAGGATATCTTCTTCTTCCTTAAGTCCATAATAATACTCATATACTTCTTTTGCAATCTGTGCACTATAATCGGACGTATATCCGAATGCGACACGAACGGTAACGGATATTTCGGGATCCTCGTAAGGTGCATAACTGATAAAAAGCGCGTGGTTCGGTCGGTTGGTATTTTCCTGTGCTGTACCGGTCTTGCCTGCTACATCAACGTCCAGATCAGCAAAATATCTTTTGCCTTCCACTACCCTACGCATACCGGCATGAATGGCATCCCAATACTCGGAATCCATATCGATGGTGTTGCGTACTTCGGCGTGATTGTCTTCAATCAATGTATTATTGTGATCTTCTATTTTGTCTACTAATGTTAAATTATAACATGTTCCGCTATTGGCGACAGTTGTAACATATCGCGCAAGACCTACCGTGGTATAGTTATTGCTACCGTGTCCGATTGCGGAACGGACGGCATCTGTATCGGATACTTCGGGGGTATACTCCTCAATCTCCACACCTGAAGTTTCGGACAGACCATATAAATCTGCGGCTTTAGCTAATTTGTTGAGCGCCACATCACTGTTGTAGGTATCTCCTACGATTCCCAGCCGGTATCCCACCTCATAAAAGAACCAGTTGCAAGAATACTGTATACCGCCGGTCACATTTAAAGAGCCATGTGCTCCGGGATAAATATGACATCTGGGCGAAGGGGTGATTTTTTCAAAGACACCCGTACATGTAATCGTATCTGTAGTAGTAATGACTCCCTCGTTCAATCCGGCCGTTGACGATACGACCTTAAAGGTAGAACCGGGCGCTGTCCTCTGCTGGGTCGCATAATTGATCAGCGGGCGGGACAGATCACTGTTCAAACTTGCAAAATAGCTTGCATTTACACCGTTTGCCATCTTATTATTATCATAACTCGGATAAGAAACTAACGCCAGCACATCTCCCGTATTCACATCAGTGACGACCATCGAACCTGAATAGGGGTCAAGCGCAAGCTGTGCCGGAGTAATGTCCAGATTTTCAATTCTGTTCATCATAAAAGTATATGCCGTCTCATTGCCTGCTTCAAATTGTTGCAGTTCGTCTTCGGGAATATCCACGATATTCTGCTCTAAGAGAATCTGGCATATCTGGCGTCCCGTCAGTTCATCGTTACTGATCATGTATCGGTATAATCTTTTATCAAAAGCGCTGTCCGTATCCAACTGTTCAAAAATGTATTTCAAAATCTTGCGGTAAATCTCCACAGAGTCCGAATAGCGCGAATCAATATCCAATTTAGAGACATTGATCCAATTCTTTGCAATAGCATAATTTAAATATTCATTGAGGCTGATGACCTCATCCTTCGTCCATGCAATATACGTTTCATCATTACGGTCTACTGCATCTGACATAATGATGTTCTGATCATTCAGCATCGTGACAATATAACTCTCGTAATTCTTATACTCTTCCGTCAGATTTTCGTAAACAGTACATGTTTCCTCCAACTCTTCCCGAAGCGTTGCATATACTCTTGATTTTTTGTCCAAATATAATTCATGTACAAGTTTTTCATTCTCCCCGGCATGTTCTGACTCAAAATGAGAAGTGTTTATAATATTATTATTAATACATGCAAAATAGACATCATAGATCGGTATCGGTATTTTGCCTCCGCTGCCGCCTTCCGGAGCATGATATTCCTTGATATTTTCGATTTTATCCAGAAGTATCGCTGCAAGTTTGGACTCCAATATATGATAACCGATTCTCTGCAGGTCAGAATCTATCGTCAGATAGATATCATTTCCAGCAACAGACTCTACCCTGTCGCTCGTCTTAATAACCTTTCCGAGATTGTCCACATAGACAGTCTCCGAACCTTTCTGTCCTTGAAGTTCCGTCTCCATGGAAGCTTCAATACCGGATTTGCCAACAGTATCATTCAAGTCATAGGATTCGTTTTCTTCCTGAAGCACCTTAAGTTCTTCCTGATCGACTTTACCGGTATATCCGACTATCTGCGAAAAATAAATGCTGTCATTGTATTTACGAATAGTACCTTCTGCGATGGAAACGCCGTCAAGAACATCAGAATTCTCCATTATAACGGCAACGGTCTTCTCGGATACGTTGTTCGCCACGGTAGTAGCAATATACTTCTGATAATTGTTCGCGCTCATGGCATAACGAATCGTAATAATCTTAAGGACCTCTTCCTTGGTATAGCCGTAGCCCGGCACAAAACTGGACGAGTCCTCCTCATCCGTGTAATCGCCGATTCCATAATGGGAGGTCGCAGATGTGCCACACAGATAGTCGATCACTTCTGCGGCGGTCGCGGTCCGCTCCTTTTCTTTCAATTCGTCAATAGTCGGATAGCCATAGACGTCCGCCAGGAAACGTAATAGTTGCGTGCCCTCCACATTAAACTGATAATTGCCGTTGTTATCCAATACGATATTGAAATCGCTGATAATCTGATCTCCGCTCTGTTCAATCATATTAATGAGCTTGTAGATTGTCGCATTCAGTTCAGCATTCTTTTTTCTGCCGGATTCATATACATCTTCTATCGTAACGGAATATGCCAATTCATTGAATGCAAGCAGATTACCGTCGCGGTCCAGAATATTTCCCCTTGTAGGTGTGATCGTGCGTTCTCTCGTAATACTCAACTCAAAATTGTTATAGTACTCTTCACCGTTCACGATCTGCAACTGAAAGAGTCTGTAGATCAGAAAGCCGCCGATGCCAAACAGAACAAACACAAGCACAAGTAATCTGGATGTGATCATATTCATGAAGTTTTCTTTGAATTGTTCCAGTATATGATCAAACAAACTTTTTGCCACTCCTTAGTTCACTGCGCTCCAATCTGGTATTGATCCAGAGAATGAGCGGGTATAAAAATATAGTCACAACGATCGTATATACGATCTCAGGTAAGATAATGTGTACAAAATAATAGCTAAAATCAAATCTGCCGCGTAAAAGGAACAGGATCACATAACAGATAATCCCGTAAAAACAGTCGCTTGTAAGAATCAACGCTATTGGAAGCTTGATATCCTGCGGATAAAATATGGTGCAGAATTTGCCGTTCATATAACCGATATACATGTAAAGAAGAGAATAAAAACCGATAGAGTCCCCAAAAAAGATATCCGCCAAAAGACCGCAGAAAAATCCAATCAGAAGACCCGTTTTCTCTCCCCGCATAAAGCCAAAAGATGCCGTCAGCACAATCAGCAGGTTCGGCACAATGCCACTAAATGCCAATGTATGGAACACTGTACACTGCAACAAAAAACATATGAAGATCAAAAATGTAGTGATGATAACACGCTTCATGAATGCTCCTATTCTTCTATTGACTGCTTAAGCTGCATGATAACAAGTACTTCCTCCAAATGTTCAAAATCAACTGCCGGTGTGATATAACCTGATTTTGTTAGATTGTTGGCATCCTGATTGATGGTGCTGATATAACCGACCAGAATGCCCGGAAGATATTTGTCACTAATGTTGGAGGTGACAATCTTATCCCCCTCCACCACTACATTATCACTGTCCACCAGCTGTTCAAACTCAATGATGCCTGAGGCATAAAGCTTTAAATTCCCGGATACGATCATATTGTCGGAACTGGATAAAACCATTGCACTGACATTAGAATCGTCTGCAATGATTGCTTTTACCTTTGCCCAATTTGGTCCAACGTCCACTACTCTTCCGACCAGACCGCTTCCTGCCATTACGTTCATGTCAACGGCAATACCGTCTTTGACACCTTTGTTAATGACAAAAGAATAAAACCAGTTGCCTGAATCCCTTGCAATGATGCGGGCGCCGGTCTTCTCATATTCGTCATACTGGGCATCCAGATTGTATAATTCTCTCAAATTAGTCAATTCATACCGATCCTGCTGCAGTCTTGTATTCTCTATTGTCAGATCATCTACCTGCTGCTTTAAGTGTTCATTCTCGGCAAGCAGATCCCTGATCTGTACTAATTCTTCGGAACGCCCGGCAAGCCAGCTTCCAACGACACTGATTCCCTCCTCAAAGGGTACTACCGTGTAACCTGCCACAACGCTTAATGGACCGCTGAATACAGTAGTATTGAAGGTAAGCAGCACCATACCGGTGCACAGGATTGTTAAAATAAAAAGGAGATATTTACCGGGTAACGTAAATTTTTCTCCTTTTCTCTTTACGATTGGACTCATTTACTCATTCCTTCTATTGCATATGCTACCGTTTTATAATTATCATCATTGATGATCTTGGCAAGCCCAAGCGCAACACTGGTCATGGGATTCTCGGAAACATTAACCTTAAGTCCCGTCCCTTTGCTCATCAACTGCGCAAGATTACTTACCTGAGATGCACCGCCTGTCAGATAAATGCCGTGACGGTAGATATCCGCGGCAAGTTCCGGAGGTGTACGCTCAAGAATCACCTTGATATTATCTATGATCGTATTAAAGTGTTCAGTCAGACATTCATCCACAAGCGCAGTAGGAATTTCGCGCTCTACCGGAAGCCCCGTGACAATATCTCTGCCGTATACAAGTGCTCCAAGACGCTGTTCCTCCAACTCCAACAGAGACATCTTAACGACTTCCGCGGTCTTGCCACCGATAATAAGGCTGTATTCACGTCTGATAGCCGCTTTGATCGCCTCATCAAATTTGCGGCCGCCCACTTTGATCAATCTGCTTAAAACAATACCGCCAAGAGATAAAATAGAAATCTCTGTGGTATCAAATCCTACATTGACTACCAGAACGCCCTGGGAGTTCTTGACATCTATTCCGAGACCCAAACCGTCAGCAACTGCCTTATCTACAACCATGACTTTCTTGGCTTTCACGTTTGATTCCTTGATCAGATCCTTAAAAGCACGCTTCTCAACTTCGGTCACATCCCACGGCACTGCAATATAGTAATCTGCAGGTCTCAAATTATTTTTCATAAGATCACTCATGAAATATTTGATCAGCATTTCCATATTCTGGATGTCTGCAATCACACCGTTGCTGAGTGGATAAGTGATGCTGATATTGCTGGGCGCCTTCTCATACATCTCGAAAGCCGAATCCCCGTATGCAAATAAATTCTTCTTATTCTCGATGGCGATCATATTTTTTTCAACAAAAACATCGTCATCCGCGCGATTATATATTTTGATATTACTGGTGCCTAAATCAATTCCAAATGCGTTGTTAGCCAAAACAGCTACCCCTCTCTTTCCTGTATTGCACTTTTAGCATATGGCATCCGTGCCATCAAATTGCTTTCTTTAAAACTGAAATATTTATTATCCCCTATGATAATATGGTCATAAAGCGGTATATCCGTAAGCATTCCGGTCTGTTCGATCCGCTCTGTGACCCGGATATCATTCTCGCTGGGAATCGGGTTCCCGCCGGGATGATTGTGCAAAAGCATAATGCCTGCCGCCTGAACCTGCAATGCCTGTATAAATACCTCTCTGGGAGATACTATAGAGGCGTTGACTGTTCCCTTGGAGAGAATTCTTTCCTCAATCAGATGCAGACCGGAATCAAGCAGCAGAAGCATGATATGTTCTACGTTCTCATGCCGGAAACGTTCCATATAATAATCCGCAACAGACTCCGGGCTGTGAAAAGACAATTTACCTTTTGCCTTTGCCTGTGCCATTCTGGTGGAAAGTTCTGCAACCGTCTTAAGCTGGATTGCCTTCACTCTACCGATGCCGTCGATCTTTTGCAATTCCTGAAGCGGAATATGATAGAGTCCTAATAGTCCGTTGCCATAGTGCGCTGTCTTCGCCAGCACGGTCTCTCCCAGTTCCCTCGCGTTCATACCGCGGGTTCCTGTCCGCAAAAGAATCGCCAAAAGCTCTGAATCGGTGAGTGCGCGGCTTCCATAGGAAATAAATTTCTCATATGGAAGATTCTGCATCCTGTAATATTCATTGTTCTCATACTTGCCAGATTTCATTCAATCTCTTTCCCGACAGCTTCTCTCTCCTTAAACGACGGGTGAAGATCATCTTAAATAAATCGATATATGACAACTGCAGCCGCTATACCTATTATGCTTGCAATCGTAATCTTGATAGAAAGACCAAACGTAATGCTTAAGATCCCTAAATCCAATATGAGCGGCGAGGATAATCCGAAAGACTGTCCGTAATTCAACCATGTATTCGGAAAAAGACTTCCGATAAAGCCACCGATAACAATACCCGCCAGAATCAGCAGAAAACACGCCCAATTATTCTTACGCATACGAATGAGAATCTCCTTTCCCAACGCTCATTTTATCACAACAGTTTTTTGATGTATACAAAATTTGGCAAAATTTAATAAAAGTTTCAAGAAAAAATTGAGTTGCGCTCAATTGCGAGATTATGAGTATTTCTACGAAAAACTCGTCGCGAACTCGAAAAAGACGGATCAATTTCCTACCTAACAAGAAAACCTGCGGTAATGATCTGCTTGTCGATCAGATTCTGTAATGTCTTCAGTATTCCGAGTTTGGCGTGAGGGAATGTCAGACCGCCTTGGAAATACACTGCATAAGGCGGAGCAATCGGTCCGTCAGCGCTCAGCTCTATGGAAGAACCAGAAACAAATGCACCTGCCGCCATGATCACTTCGGAATCATAACCGGGCATATCCCATGGTTCAGGAGTAACGAAACTGTCTACGGACGCTGCCGCCTGTATGCCCTGACAGAATGCAATCACTCCTTCTGGAGATCCGAAAGTCACCGCCTGTATGATGTCATGTCTGCTCTCCGTAGCATTCGGCACTACGGGAAACCCGATCTTTTCATAGATGTTTGCCGCAAAAATAGCGCCTTTTAATGCGCTTGCCGTGACGGTAGGAGCCAAAAACAAACCTTCGTAAAAGGAAGAAAGAATACCCAGTGACGCACCGACTTCTTTACCGAGTCCCGGAGAAGTTAAACGATATGCCGCATTCTCCACGCATTCCTTTTTCCCGGCTATATAACCGCCGATAGGCGCCAGTCCGCCACCCGGATTCTTGATCAACGATCCCACTACCATATCCGCACCCACATCAGTAGGCTCGATCGTTTCCACAAATTCACCGTAGCAATTATCGACCATACAGATGATATCCGGTCTGATTTCTTTGATAAAATGTATCAGTTCACCGATACGTGACACAGACAATGTCGGTCTTGTCTGATAGCCTTTAGAACGCTGGATCGTGACAAGTTTCGTCTTTTCATTGATTGCGGCGCGTATTCCCTCATAGTCAAAAGACCCGTCCGACAGAAGGTCTACCTGTCTGTAGGAGATACCGTACTCTTTCAGAGAACCTTTAGACGGTCTGATTCCAATGACTTCTTCCAACGTATCATAAGGTTTTCCTACCGGGGACAAAAGTTCATCTCCGGGGCGCAGATTGCTCATAAGCGCAAGCGCAAGTGCGTGGGTGCCGCATGTGATCTGCGGCCGCACCAGAGCATCTTCCGTATGGAAAAAAGAAGCATAAACTTTTTCCAATGTATCTCTGCCTAAATCATTATAGCCATAGCCGGTGGTGCCGAGCAGGCACGCCTCACTGACATTGCACTCCTGCATGGCGCGAATCACTTTTAACTGATTATACTCAGCCACTTCGTCGATCTGTTTGAAACGTTCCTGCAATGAGTTCAGTATTTCTTCTCCGAATGTGTACACTGACTCTGAAATTCCAAATTGTTCGTATTGTTTGTTTAATTCAATCATTTTCTCTTCTCACTAAATAATTTTTTTATCGTTCAAAATATCCAGCATATGCCCGATAATCCGCTCATTGTCATAATCATAGTCGGGCTTGTTTACCCATATCACATCTTTCTCTCTGCGAAACCATGTAAGCTGTCTCTTAGCAAAATGCCTTGTATCCCGTTTGATCAGATATACGGCGTTTTCCAATGTAATACGCCCCTCCAGACAGTCCAATATTTCTTTGTAACCAAGCCCCTGCATAGATACCATTTCTCTTGTACACCCGCTCCCAGCAAGATTCGAAACTTCGTCTATCAGACCCTGCTGTAGCATCTGGTCAACTCTTGCTTCAATTCTGTCATATAACTTGTCCCTGTCATCGTTTAACACGAAGTATGCAAAGTTGTACGGAGATACGTTTTGGCGCTGCGTCTTGTTATGTTCCGATATTTTTTCGCCGGTCTTTTTATAAAACTCGATTGCACGGATGACGCGTTTTACATTATTGGCATGGATGATTTCACAGGACTCCGGGTCAATACTCCTAAGCTGCTCAAACAGTACTTCACTGCCCTGCGTCTTTGCAATTTGCTCTAACTGCCTTCTTAGGTCTGTGTCCTCATCATTTTCCGTAAAATCAACATCATACAAAAGCGCCTGAATGTAAAATCCGGTGCCGCCCACAACAATGGGGACATGCCCCCTTGCATATATATCATTGATTGCATCTTTCGCCATCTGCTGAAAAGTCACAACATTAAACTCTTCCGTGGGTTCTAAGACATCGATCAGATGATGGGGAATGCCACCCATCTGATCCGGCATGATCTTGGCAGAACCGATATCCATATGACGGTATATCTGCATGGAATCGGCAGAAATGATCTCACCGCCGACCTGTCTTGCAAGTGCAATGGAAAGTTCTGATTTGCCCACGGCTGTGGGACCGGTCAAAACAATAAGTGCAGGTTTATCTGTCCGATTCATTATGTCACGATCCTCTTAAATTTCTTTTCAAGTTCATATTTTGTCATGGATATGATCGTCGGTCTGCCATGAGGGCAGTTATACGGGTTGTCCAATGTCAAGAGCTCATCGATCAGTTGTTCAGCTTCTTCTATCGTGAGCCTCATATTTCCCTTCACAGCTGCCTTGCATGCCATAGTCGCAATACGGATGCGGATAGTCTCAGGCGTGCCCGTTACAGCCTCCGCTGACAATTCATCTAATATTTCATGAAAAAATTCTTTTTCTTCATAACCATACAAATCCATCGGAACTCCACGGACAGCATAGTCATTGCCGCCAAACTCTTCTATCGTAAATCCTAATGCATTGAAATCATCGCGGTGTTTTAAGTAGCATTCTTTCTCCCTGCCGCTCAAAGTTATGATTATGGGCGGGTTGATCGTCTGGGATACGATGTCATGCTCACGAAACCGTTTCATAAGCCGCTCATATTTGACTTTTTCATGAGCCGCGTGCTGATCAATGATAAGAAGTTTGTCATCGTAGGATATCAGCCAGTAAGTATCAAATAACTGCCCGATGATCTCATAATTTACCCGCGCCTGCTCCGACAGAATCTTGTTGTCAAACAGTTCCATCTGCACCGTACTATCAGTTAATTTGTGTGACATAGAAACAACGCTTTTTTCTGTATTGCACAAATTGCGACTTGATATGTCACTACTCGATACGTTATAGAGTGCCTTCTCATGCACGCGGTCGCTCGAAGAAACCCCGACAGATAATGTCGTTTTATATTCATTTCCATCCTCTGCCGCTGCAATCCGTCTGCGTTCAAAAGGTTCCGGTACAGATTCCTTCATGGTTACTTTATGATTCTTATCGTGCGTCTCTTTCGTCAAAGATACTTCGGGAATCATTTCCGTGACATGCAGTGCGTCATGTATCGCGTTTTTGACTGTCTCATAAAATAGCGGCTCGTCAGCAATTCGTACTTCCATCTTAGTGGGATGAACATTCACATCGATCCTCTTTGTATCGATCTGAAAATGAAGCACACAGAAAGGAAATTTATGCTGCATCAGATATTCCCGATATCCCTCTTCGATTGCCTTGCTGATCAGCGTGCTTTTGATATATCTGCCATTGACATAGAAAATCTCATAGTTGCGGTTGGCACGGTTGATTACAGGTTTCCCCAGTAGCCCGTTAATTGATACACCGTCTTTATCAAAATGGAACGGTATCAGCTCCCTTGAAATCTCCTTGCCGTAAATACGGTAGATGATCTCCTGCAAATCATTGTTTCCCGTGGTGTAGAACTTTGTCTGCCCATTCATAATAAATTTAAAAGATATACCGGGATTTGACATAGCAAGATGCTCCATCAGATCTGCCACATAAGAGCCCTCCGTCTGCGGCTGCTTTAAAAATTTCTTGCGCGGCGGCGTATTATAGAAAAGATTACGCACGAGAACGGTCGTCCCGTCGGGTGCACCGATCTCCTCATCTTCTTTCTCAATACCACCTTCAATGACATAACGGATTCCAGTGAGTTCCTGAGGTGTCTTGGATATCAATTCCACCATGGAAACCGCGGCAATACTGGCAAGCGCTTCCCCTCTAAAGCCTAGACTGACCAAGTCAGTCAAATCATCTGCTGATGAAATTTTACTGGTGGCATGGCGCAGAAACGCATTTCCGATCTGCGATTTCTCAATACCGCTTCCGTTGTCGGTGACACGGATGAGTGTCGTTCCGCCGTCTTTCAGTTCTACCGTAACGGCATCCGCACCTGAATCAATAGCGTTCTCCACCAACTCTTTGACCACACTTGACGGGCGCTCCACAACCTCGCCTGCGGCAATCTTATCAATTGTCTGATGATCTAATATATTTATAACAGCCATATGTCTTTTTAATCTGTCCTTTATGTATGGAATCATTTGTACAGGCAACATACCCCCTATAACCGCTGATGCCAGCGCCCTACCAACGGTTCTTTAATTTGTTTTGCAGCCGGTACAACGTATTGAGCGCATCTATCGGTGTCAGATGCCCGACGTCGATCTCCTGAAGTTCTTTGATGATATCTTCATCTTTGATCGTGGCAAAGAGGGACATCTGTTCCATGTCTACTTCATCATATTTCACAGGTTTACGTTTCTCACTCTTAATATTGATCTCAATATTTTGAACTTTCTCTATGATATCGTTGTCACTGAGCTGCTCTACGATCTCCTTGGCACGGTCTATGACCATATCCGGCACGCCGGCAAGCTTCGCGACCTGAATACCATAACTTTTATCCGCCCCGCCTTTGATGATCTTACGCAGGAAAACAATATCGTCGCCCTTCTCCTTGACGGCAATACAATAATTATTTACGTTGTCCATCTTATCTTCCAGTTCCGTCAGTTCATGATAATGCGTGGCAAACAGCGTCTTGGCACCTAAAAGTTTGCGATTGCTGATATGTTCGATGACTGCCCATGCGATACTTAACCCGTCAAAAGTGGATGTTCCCCTGCCAATCTCATCTAAGATAAGAAGGCTGTTCGACGTGGCGTTCCGCAGAATATTGGCTACTTCATTCATCTCTACCATGAAAGTGGACTGACCGCTGGAAAGGTCGTCGGATGCGCCTACGCGTGTAAAGATGCGGTCCACAATGCCGACATTTGCCTTTTTTGCAGGGACAAAAGAACCTATCTGAGCCATCAGGACGATCAATGCGGTCTGACGCATATATGTGGACTTACCCGCCATATTAGGTCCCGTGATCACTGCGATACAATGCTTCTGATTATCCAGATAGGTATCATTCGAGATAAACATGTCGTTAGTGATCATCTGTTCTACTACAGGATGTCTTCCGTCTTTGATATCGATGATTCCTTTTTCGTTGAGCGAAGGGCGTACATACTGATTGCGTTCCGCCACATAGGACAACGCCGCAAATACATCAAGCTGTGCAACAGCCCGTGCAGTTCTCTGGATTCGCTCCATCTGTGCCGTGATTGCGTCTCTGACTTCACAGAACATATCATATTCTAATGTAGATAATTTATCTTCTGCATTCAGAATAGAATCTTCCAGCTCCTTTAGACGCGGTGTAGTATACCGCTCTGCGTTAGCGAGCGTCTGTTTGCGGATATAATCATCAGGAACAAGATTCTTGTAGGAATTTGTCACTTCAAAATAGTAACCGAACACTTTGTTGTACTTAATTCGCAGATTCTTGATTCCGGTGCGCTCTCTGTCTTCCTCTTCCAGTGCGGCGAGCCAGTTCTTTCCATCTGTCTTGGCACTGCGCAGAGAATCAATCGTTTCGTTGAAACCTTCCTTGATAATACCGCCATCCCGGATAGAAATAGGCGGTTCTTCTATGATCGAATCATTTATAAGATTATAAATATCCTCTAAACTGTCTATATGTTCGTTGATTTTGGACAAAAGCGGCGCATTCAGATCGTTCAGTACTGTCTTTATGGAAGGCAGCATGGAAAGAGAATTGCGCAGGGCAATCAAATCTCTGGGATTTGCCGTCTTGTAACTCACTTTACCAAGCAGACGTTCCAGATCGTAGATGGCATTTAAGTACTCACGAAGTTCATCTCTGTCTACGCTTTTTTTGCCAAGCATTTCCACAGCGTCAAGACGCATTTCCATTTTCCCTTTATCGATCAAAGGCTGTTCAATATATTTACGCAACAGACGACCACCCATAGCCGTTCTTGTCTTGTCCAGAACACCCAGAAGGGAACCTTTTTTCTGTTTTTCACGAAGCGTCTCAGTCAGCTCCAGATTACGCCGTGTAGAACTGTCAAGCAGCATATATTTGCTCGTCAGATAAGGATAGATATGCGTAAAATGTACAAGCAAAGTCTTCTGTGTTTCATAAAGATATTGTAAAAGCGCTCCCGCTGCGATCAATCCCGTAGGAAAATCTTCAATACCGAGACCCGACAATGTATTTACATGAAAATGCTGCATCAGAATTTTACGGCAATGATCTTCATCAAAATAATGAGATGCGAGGGAAAAAATCGTGACTCCCAGACGGTTCTTCAAATCATCAATGTCATAACCGCTGACAAGAAACTGTTCATTACAGATGATCTCAGAAGGTTCATATTTATTTACTTCGTCTTGTAGTTTGCGGATATCATCCACTTCTGTCAGATAGTAATCTCCCGTGGTAACATCTGCTATAGAGATGCCCGTTTTGCCCGGAAAATAAACAACACACATAAGGTAATTGTTTCTTGTCTCCTCCATAGCCTGAACATTCAAATTCGTGCCGGGTGTGACGATGCGCACTACTTCGCGCTTGACAATGCCTTTTGTAAGTTTCGGATCTTCCATCTGTTCACAGATTGCAACTTTATGCCCTTTGGATACAAGTTTGTTCAGGTATCCCTCCAAAGCATGATGCGGTACGCCGCACATCGGCGCCTTCTCTTCCTGTCCACAGTTTTTTCCAGTCAGAGTGATCTCTAAATCTTTGGAAGCTACCAGAGCATCCTCATAAAACATTTCGTAGAAATCGCCCAGCCGATACAGGAGAATGCAATCCTGATATTCTTTTTTTGTTTCCAGATACTGCTGCATCATTGGAGTGAGTTCTGCCATTTATATTAACCGTCTTTCTGTATTTTCATAAAAAATCAAATTTCCTATAACATAAAATATGATTATATAGCGTATATTGCCTAGTGAAAAGGCTATTAAGCATTAGCTGACTACATGTCCCGTATAATAGAACCCATGACAAGTGTCCAGAGATACTTTGACCAGTTGCCCAATCATTGACTGGTCCGCCGGAAAATGAACGAGCATATTGTTGGACAAACGTCCTGTCATAAGGGATTCATCCTGCTCATTTACTTCTTCCACCAAAGCTTCCATAACTTGTCCTTGTAAAAGCGCTGCTCTTTCTCTTGCAGTATCCTGTACCACTTTCAGAAGCTTATCAAACCCTTCTTTGACTACTTCTTCCGGTACCTGATTCTCCATTGCAGCCGCCGGTGTGCCGGTTCTCCTGGAATAGATAAATGTAAAGGCATTATCATATTGAACTTTACGGACAACATCGATGGTTTCTTCCACATCTTCCAATGTCTCGCCGGGAAATCCCACAATAATATCCGTAGTGATGGCAATATCCGGTATTGCTGTCTTGATTTTATCCACCAGTGCAAGATACTGATCCTTAGTATACCGCCTGTTCATCGCCCGCAATATCCTGTCAGAACCTGCCTGCACAGGAAGATGCAGATGACGGCATATCTTATCGGAGTGTTTCATGACATCAATCAATTCATCGGACAGATCTTTCGGGTGGGAAGTCATAAAACGGATACGTTTAAGCCCTTCGATCTGTTCCACTTCTCTTAAAAGCTGTGCAAAAGTAATGGGATGCTCCAGATTCTTACCGTAAGAATTGACATTCTGTCCGAGAAGCATGACCTCTACAACGCCGTCAGCCACGAGTCGTTCGATTTCTCTTAAAATGTCCTTGGGCTCCCTGCTCCGCTCCCGACCTCTCACATAGGGTACGATGCAGTAACTACAGAAATTATTACAACCAAACATAATATTAATACCGGACTTGTAAGGATATTTACGGTTTACCGGTAACTCTTCAACAATCTGGTCTGTTTCCTGCCAGATATCAATAATCATCTCATGATTCTCAAACATCGTCACAAGAAGTTCTGCAAATTTAAAAATATTATGTGTTCCGAAAATCAGATCAACAAAACGATAACTTTTCTTGATCTTCTCAATGACGCTGCTCTCCTGCATCATACATCCGCACAGAGCAACTTTGAGATGCGGCTTCTTACGCTTTAAGCTGTTTAGAAATCCTAATCTTCCGTAAACACGCTGGTTGGCATTATCCCTCACCGTACAAGTATTATAAATGACAAAATCCGCTTCCTCCTCGCGATCTGTCGGCGCATATCCGATCTGTATCAAAATACCCAAAAGTTTCTCAGAATCGCGGGCATTCATCTGACAACCGAACGTAGTCACACAACACAAAGGTTTGTGTCCGATCTGCACCTCTAAATCCGCCACATAGGAAGCGGCTCTTTTCATATACTCTTTCTGTAATGCTAATTCTTTTTCATCGTTTGTGGATGTATACTGTGTCATAACATCTCTCTCTATTTCACTTTCTTACAACATGCAACTGCCAGTGAACCGGGGCCTATATGACATGCAACGCTTAAGGACAACGGATCTACATGAACATCAAATCCCGGGAATTGCGACAGCACTTCTTCCTTAAGCTGTAGTGCGGCATTCAAGTCATATGTATAGGCAATCTGCAGCCAGATATTATCGCTGGTTGCACCGCCGAAACGCTTCTCCATATCGTTTCGGATGGCGTTACACATAATGGATTTCCCCTGTGATACCGTTCTCGCTTTTGCGAAGGCATCCAGCTTATCGCCCTGAATCTGCAATACCGGTTTGAGTTTTAAGATTGTACCGAGCGCCGCTGCCGCAGGAGTGATCCTGCCACCCTTTTTCAGATAATACAGCGTGTCCAGCATAATATAGATACTGGAATTAAATTTGTCTTCTTCCAGAAAATCTTTGATCTGCTTAGCATCCATGCCACGCCCTGCAAGTTGAAGAGCATCAAGCGCAGACTGTCTCTGCGTGACAGATATCCTCTGGTTGTTGACAACCTGAACTTTGTTATCGTAATCTTCTGCGAGCATGATCGCGCTCTGACAGGAACCGCTCAGACCGCTTGACATCGGAATGTGAACGATCTCATCATAATCCTGAAGCAGTTCATCCCACAATTTCATTACGGAATCTGGCGTGGGCTGGCTCGTAACAACATTGGCGCCTTCTGCCAAACGCTTATAAAATTCCTCCTGCGTCAGAGTAATGTCTTCATAGTAAGTTTCATTGTCAATCATAAACGGCATCGGAAGTACATAAATCCCGATTTCTTTTGCCTGTGCCTGTGTGATTCCACTGTTACTGTCAGTGACTATTGCGATTTTCTTTGCCATATCTGCTTAACATCTCCATATCTTAACAATTTCCTACACAATAAAAATACCTACCTAACCATATTACTTTCAGATAGTTCTAAAGTCAACCTCATTTATTGAAGCATGTTCCAAATGCTTTCTCAAAGAAGCATATCGCTCGCTTTCAAGTACCGCATCCTGCCCCAAGATCCTGTCTGCCCACTCGCTGGCGTTTTGTAATATAGCGGCATCCTGATAAATATCCCCCAGAGTAAAGCACAAAGCGCCGCTCTGTCTGATGCCGAACAGATCACCCGGTCCCCGAAGTTTCAGATCCTGTGATGCTATATAGAAACCGTCATTAGATTCATTCAAAATTTTCAGTCGCGCCATTGTCTCGGGTTTCTGAGATTTACTCATGAAAATACAATATGACTGTGCATCACCGCGTCCTACACGTCCACGGAGCTGGTGAAGCTGAGCCAGACCGAAACGTTCCGCGTTCTCTACCATCATGACAGTAGCATTTGGTACATTAATTCCGACTTCTATCACAGTGGTTGACACTAAAACATCTATTTTGTGTGAAGCAAAAGCCTCCATAATGCGGTTTTTCTCCGTCGCTTTCATCTTACCATGGAGCGATGCAATTTGAATAGAGGAATTTAATATCCCTTTTAATTTCGCAGTATATGAGACGACATTCTCCAATTCATCTGTCTCACCCTCTTCCACCATAGGGCAAATAATATATACCTGCCGTCCTTCAGATACCTCTTTTTCTATAAAACGATAAGCTGTCTCCCGATATGACGTGTTCACCACACAATTTTTAATCGGAAGCCGATTGGCAGGAAGCTCATCCAATACAGATATATGAAGATCACCGTATAAGATGATTGCCAAAGTTCTCGGAATCGGCGTGGCGCTCATGACAAGCACATGCACGGTATTCCCTTTTTGCGCAAGACTCTCACGCTGTCTTACGCCAAAACGATGCTGTTCATCCGTAATCACGAGCGCTAATTTGTGATAGACCACCTTATCCTGTATCAACGCATGTGTACCGAGGATAATATTTGCCTCACCGCTCTCGATCTGCGCATAGACAGCCTTCCTCTCCTTGGCAGAAGTAGAGCCTGTCAGAAGTACGGGACGAATGGGCAGACGGTACTGTTTCTGCATCTTTATAAGAGTCTCATAATGCTGCGTTGCCAATACTTCCGTGGGCGCCATCATCGCCCCTTGATATCCGTTAGCGACGCACATAATCAGTGCAAGAAACGCGAGAATAGTCTTACCGGAACCGACATCTCCCTGAATCAGACGATTCATCGTATGTTCTGAAGTCAGATCAGTCCGGATTTCTTTCCAAACTTTAATCTGTGCATTTGTCAGTCTATAAGGAAGCGCTTCTAAAAGACGCTCTGTCTCGGCAACCTCTATCATCGGATACTCATTTGCAATCTCCTGATTAGCATCTTTCATTCTGCGTATCATCAGAATAAAGAGGAAAAATTCGTCAAAAACCAACCTCTCTCTTGCCCTGACAAGCGAGTTCTTATTATCTGGGAAATGCATCTGCCGGACAGCCTGCTCAAATGTATAAAAATTATAGACACTTCGTATCTCATCAGGAAGGTAATCTTCTGCGAAATCCACAGCATCTACAGCCTGCCTCATTGCTTTGATAATAATATTATTACTCAGACCTTTCGTAGTAGGATACCGTGGCAGCATACGATCAACCATTTTGCCATACTCTTCGGGTTTATACATCTTAGCCTGCTCCATCACGTACCGTTTCCCTTTGATTTGCAGACTTCCCCGAAAAATATACTGCACGTCCCGCTTTAAGCTGTTCTTAAGATAGGGCATATTAAAATAGGTCATATGCAAGGTGCCGCCATCCGTGCAGAAAACATCGAATGTAGTAATGCTTAACCCACGCACATGTCTGGTTGCAACGTTACCACCGATACGCCCCGAAATTGCCACCAGAGTCTCTGTATCGGCTTCGTCCAGACTGACAGGTGCCGCAAAATATTCATAGTCTCTCGGATAATAATGAACCAGCTCCTCCGCCGTAGTGACATGAAGCTTATAAAATAACTCCGCCGTCTTCGCCCCAATCCCCTTAAGCGCCGTAATATCCATATATTTCTTTCTCCGTAAATTAGTTTTCAGATAATTCGCAAACATCTCTTTACTCAAAAAATCCTTGATAATATGTTTACTATCAAGGATTTTTAAATCTCATGAAAATGCGATAATGAAACTGCTCCGCTTTTTCGAGTTCGCGACGAGTTTTTCGCAGAAATACTCATAATCTCGCAATTGAGCGAAGCTCAATTTTTTATTCTGCCGACACAATATAATAATAAATCGGCTGACCACCATACTGCAATTCAATATCACAGGAAGAATACTTTTCTTCTACCCGGGCGCGAAGCTTCTCAGCATCCTCCTCTGTGATCTCCGAACCGTAGTAGATACTGATTAGCTCCATATCCTCCGACATCATCTCGTCGATCATGTTCATCGTCACATCAGATATTGCCGTTCCGACGGAGAGAATGCCCGAATCACCGATTCCCATAAAGTCACCCTGTTTGATTTCCTTGCCGTCAATACTTGTATCTCTGACCGCATAGGTAACCTGTCCTGTAGAAACATTGACAATCTCGTTCTTCATAGTCTCTTCGTTTTCTTCCACTGTCAGATCCGGCACATAGTTGATCACTGCCGTGATACCCTGCGGAACAGTCTTCGTAGGAATGACGATAATCTTCTTATCCTTGACAAGTGACTGTGCCTGATTGGCCGCTAAAATAATATTTTTATTGTTAGGAAGGATGAAAATATTATCTGCATTAACCTGATCTATGGCATTTAACATGTCTTCCGTGCTCGGATTCATGGTCTGTCCGCCTTCGATAATATAATCCACGCCCAGTCCTTTAAAAATTTCATTGATACCATCACCAACCGATACCGCGATGAATCCAACCTCTTTCTTAGGCGCATCAGCAACCGGTTCCGCGGGTGCGGGCGTTTCCTTCTGTGAACTCTTAAACAGCTTTTCCTGATGTTCCAGACGCATATTATCAATCTTCATATTAGAAAGAGCACCATACTTTAATGCCTTCTGGATTGCAAGACCCGGATCATTGGTATGTACATGTACCTTTACCACGTCCTCATCTGCAACTACTACGATAGAATCACCGATCGATTCCAGATATGCTTTAAAGTCCATCTCTGTTTTAATATTAAACACTTTATTTAACATAATGATAAACTCAGTGCAGTAACCAAATTTAATCTCCGCGTTTGCCTGCGCTTCCAGATTCGGTCCGGAAGTCTTGCTTCCTGTGGAAGATGTGCTTACATCGCTCAGTGTCAGATCGATTTCTTTGCCCATATAAGCGTCATATACACCTTTTAATACCTGCATAAGTCCTTGACCGCCCGAGTCAACAACCCCCGCCTGTTTTAAAACTGGAAGCATCTCAGGTGTCTGCTCTAACACTTCATCGGCACGGATAATGACCTGATTAAGAAACTCTCCCATATCTTCCATACCACTGTCAGCCAGTTCTCTCGCCTTAATCGAGGCTCCCTTGGCAACGGTCAGAATTGTACCTTCCTTGGGTTTCATAACTGCCTTGTATGCTGTCTCTACTGCCTTCTCAAAAGCAGCAGCCACGACAGGGATCGTAATTTCATCACATTCTTTGACAACTTTCGTAAAACCGCGGAATAACTGCGATAGGATAACACCCGAATTACCTCTGGCACCTCTCAAAGATCCGGAAGAGATCGCCTTACACAGCGACTGCATATCGATATCACCTACATCATGAAGCGCCGCCACTTCTCTTGCCGCAGACATGATCGTCAGAGTCATATTCGTACCGGTATCACCATCCGGTACCGGGAAAACATTTAATTCATTGATCCATTCTTTCTTGCTCTCAAGATTCTTTGCTCCTGCGAGAAACAATTTCGCCATTGTTTTCGCATCAATTGTATTTGAAACCACCTCACTGTCCTCCCTTAGTCAATCACTCTGACACCTTCAACGAAGATGTTTATTTTTTCTATTTCAATTCCGGTAAACTCTTCCACCTTATACTTTACACTGCTGATCAGGTTATCCGATACCGCAAGAATGCTCACGCCGTAGGAGACAATAATATGAAAATTAAGCGTTAACTTATTATTGTTTAAGAGAACTTGAATACCGCGCGTCATACTGTCTTTTTTGAGTAATCTGACAAGCCCGTCCTTCACGTTCATGCTCGCCATACCAACTACACCGAAACATTCCATCGCCACTGTACCGGCATACTGCGCAACGACTTCCTGATCGATCGAAATATTCCCCATATGTGTGTCCATTGAAGAAACTTTCATAAGTTACCTCCTTATTATTCTGAATATACATTGATATTATAACCCGATATAGTAAAAAATGAAACAAAAATTATCCAGAAATTGGTCTCAACATATTTTTATGTCCAAAATATGTAATTTTTGCTTGCATTCCGAATTACTTTCTGCTATTATACAAATGTTGTGTGAGTGTATGACATGGACACAGATGCTTTTATGATAAAGCAAATAAGAATCGATTGTATCGTTAGGAGGTGCAAAGATGGCTAAATGTGATATTTGTGGTAAAGGCGCTCATTTCGGAAATAACGTAAGCCATTCTCATAGAAGATCTAACAGAATTTGGAATTCTAATGTCAAGAATGTTATGTGTAAAGTAAACGGTGCTAACAAGAAACTGCACGTTTGTACACGTTGCTTAAGATCCGGAAAAGTTGAAAGAGCTTAAGGGTTTTTGATTTATTAAAAAGAAAATGTGCTCTGTAAGGCGCACGTAAAAAAGAAGTTGGCTGTTTAGCCAACTTCTTTTTTACTTTTACGCCTGCTTAAAGCCCTCGTAATTTCCTTTCAAACTCTCATATTCTTTGTTGATGCGCTGGATGATCTCTTTATCTCCCGCCAGATTGTCCGGATGGAATATTTTGATCAGATCCTTATATCGCTTTTTCAGTGAAAGCGGATTGCTGACACCTTGGAAGAAAACAGAAACATCTAAACCATTATCGTAAACGCTATGCTCTCCCAGCAATTCCTTTTCAACCGCAAGCCTTGCCCACTCCTTCTCAAGACGCCGGCGGTCAATATCCAACTGACTGAATCCGCTTTGGAGGATCTCCATCTTCTTCTCAAAAAACTGGTTGTCCTCTTTCAATCTCTGGCGTTCACTGGAGATCTTGTGATTCAACAGTTTCATCTCTTCCTGAAACTGTATTTTCTCTTTAAGGAACTGTTCCTGCATATGCTCCAGCTCTTTTGCTGCGGTCACTAATCGTATATTTTCCCGAAAAAGCCATGCTTTGAGTTCCTGTAACTCATCCTCCGAGCCGTGCACTAATGTTTCTTCAAATGTTTCTTCAAAATTTTCCATCAGACAAACCTCTGCCGTAGCAATCTATATCAGTCACAGCAAAAAAAACTATAACCAACCAGTAACAATAAGACGATGAGAACCAGCCCGACAAAACGATTCACTAAAAAAAGCATAAACAACATGCCGGCAGCAATACAAAAAGCCACAAGACCTATTAATTTCTTCATATACTCTCCACGTTTATGCTTCTTTATACAGTATATGAAATATATTGCCAAATAGTTCTCCAATATATCAATTTATTTTATGACGGCAGCTTATTCTTCTTCCGGGAAAGCAATATCGACCGCTGCGTCATCTTCAATCATCTCTTCCTTGGGTGCTGTGAACTTATCCACGATATCTGGAATCATATCAAGCACCTTGGTAACAGTATCCTGATTCTTGATATTGACCAGCTTTGTAGAACCGTTCTTGATTACAAGCACTGCACTGGGAGACATTTTAGCGCTAAATCCACCAGCGCCGTTATTTTTCTTATCTGCTGCACCAGCTCCGGCGCCAACGCCGAAACTGACATCCACTAATGGCAGGATGATCGTATCCCCGATCTGTGTTGCATCTCCCACGACCGTCTTCGTACCGATCACGGCATTCATTCCCTTCATCAATGATTCAATCACGCCTGTAAAATTGTTATCTGCCATTATACAGCCTCCTTCTTCAATAACTTGATCAGTTTCTTAATATCTTTGTTAAAATATATCCGTATTGCGGTTCTTATGAACGTAAACGCTCTGATCTTACCACGAATAGATACATTCCCCTCAATGTGTGTTCGTTCAAAGTCTCCGACAACTTGTATGTTCTGTCCGATAAAGGGATAAAGCATCCCATATATGGCGAGTATTTCACCAGTGGTTGCGGGATCATCCATCCCGACAGTAATCTTTGCCTCAAATTTGTCAGGATTTAGAGCTTTAAAAACAGCCTTAAGTTCTCCGCTGCACAAATGCCATGATTGCTTAAAAGGTTCACTCTCGAAAACTTCCCGATAATATTCTATATTATCCAACGTAGATTTTATTTTATCACAGAACTTTCGGATTGTGTACTGTATATTTTCAAAGAGAGACTTTATTTTTTCGACAATCTGCTTGATTTTATCTATGATTCCCCGGATTTTTCCTGTTAGAGAATCTTTTTCTTTGACACCAGAGTCCGCTTTCTGTTGTGCCGGTTCTGAATCATACTCTTCTGCATATTCCGATTCCGGCTCTACTTCATGTTCGGTTAAAGATTCAGCTTCCTGCTGCAAATCCGCTGTGGATTCCAATTCTGTAAAACCGCTGTCAAATGCCTCGTAATCGTCGGTCGTATGGCTTTCATCGGCACTCTTCTGCTGAATATCTGTATCTGTCCTGATCTTTGCCGCATTTCTTTTTTCCTCTTCGGCAGATTTTTTCTCCGACTTCTCTGCTTTTGTTTTTTTCTCCGGTTTTTCAGCCTTTTTAGCGTCTTTTTTCTCCTTCTCGGGTATCCTGAAAAGCGTAAAAAGCATGAGTCTCACACGCACAATCACGTCAGAAGGATACCGCACGAGGATGTTTACCAGATGAAGCAGCCATGTAACCTTGACATAAGCCGTAAACGGCGGCTTATCCTCGCCCTCTTCTCTGTCCAGTCTGATCTGGTACCGTACCGGCACAAACAATGCACAGATAACGGAGAGAATCAAGATACCCAGAATACATAGCAGAACAATCCCTATGATTTTTAAAATGAGTAAGATAATATGTAGCATACGATTTACAAACGTTTCCTTTTCCTATTTCCACCATCCACTAAAAAGCCCTACTTTTGCTGTTCTGAAAACAGATATGCGATTAAATCCGCTTTGCCTGTCTTCTCTATAGCCTCTTGTGCGATCCGGCATATAATTTCGTTTGCCTCCGCCTGACTGCCTGCGATTCCTATGATATACGGCGGATTCTCCTTATAATAATACTGCTGCAGCATGAAACAGTGATATATTTCAAGCCTTCTGTCCTTTTCCACATATGCAATAACGTAAACATTCGTGAGTTTCGCATATTTCTTCAGTTTTCTTTTAACTTTATCGGGATTACTGATAGTATCCCCAATATAGAGGTTTTTATAAAATTTCATGATGAATTCCAATAATATCAAATAACATATTGATTATAATTTTGCCAACTTTAAATATTTTAACATACTTTGCCAAAATAAAATAGTGTAATCTACCAGGAAATAAATTTGCAAAAGAAAATACGAGGCACAAAGACCATCGAAATTCTCAGACAAATCAATGATGTTTTTAAAATATTGACACATATTACGCGAAAGATTTATAATTCGAGTAAGAATGGGGGAATTACTATGAAAAATGTAGCGCGTATGGCACTTGAAAACGGAATGGTGATCGGCGAGGATGTTTACAGTTACAAAAACAAGTTAATTTATCCGAAGGATACAGTCGTTGACGATACAGTGATCGCAAGACTGGCACGCTATTCTATCATGTGTGTATCTGTCAAAGAAGAGATAGACTATGCAACTACTCACTTTGAGAAAGTACGTCTCAGTTCTGAATTCAAATCTTTTGAGCTTACATACAATAACTGTATGGCGATTTACCGCAAACAGATGAAGAAATTCATAGAACAGGGTACGGAAGTTAAAATGAGCACCTTGATGGAAATATATGTAAAGATAACATCTCGCGCACGAAGCGGTGAGCAGTTGCTTGATTTTCTTTACAATATGCTGCCCAGCGAAGATGATATGACTTATGCCCACTGTCTCAACTCCGCCCTGATCGCCGGTGTATTCGGCACATGGTTAAATCTTTCCAAAGAAGATATCTTTCTTCTGATCCAGTGTGGATTTTTCTACGACATTGGCAAACTCAAACTGCCACAGGATCTGTTATGGAAATCAGGCAAACTGACTGATCTCGAATTTACCAAACTGAAGACTCACACGATGCTCGGATTTGATATGTTAAAAGATAAAAATATGAATGAACATGTATTGAAGGCAACATTAATGCATCATGAACGCTGTGACGGATCCGGTTATCCTTCCAAATTGCGTTCAGATAAGATTGACATATTTGCAAAATATATAGCGATCATCGATGCATACGAAGCGATGACTTCTGCCAGAACATACAGGGTTTCATTAAATCCGTTCCAAGTGATCACTAATTTCGAGAAAGAGGGCTATGTTAAATTTGATGAGGCGATCTTGAAACCGATACTGTCCCGCATCGCCGCAACGCAGTTAGGATTTAACGTACGGCTCACTAACGATGTAGAGGCCACAATCATACAGATCAATCAAGAACACCTCACCAGACCGTTATTAAAAACTGATGATACCGAGATCAATCTTGCAAACGAACCAGAACTTGATATTGCAGCAATCTACTGATTACTTTTGAACCACATATTCTCTTTTTTTAGTTCCAGATAGCTATTATAAGCCTGCTCCAATATCTGTTTCTCATTAGGGAATTTCAGAAGATGGTATGCCTCGTGATATTTATAGTATCCGGAATCGGTAAAATACTCTTCCTTTTGGGGTTTGCTATAATAGCTGTCTGCTATCATGAGGTACCAGTGTACTTCCTTGGAAACGACATCTTCGGGTACGGCAAAAGTATACTGGCTTTTTCCGATATATTTCATGATGGACGCCTCGACACCTGACTCTTCATACACTTCTCTAAGAGCCGTATCAACACGTGATTCGCCTTCTTCCATCGTTCCCTTGGGAAGCACCCAGCCTTCGTATTTATTATGAAAATGTTTATATAGTACAAGTATTTTCCCGCGAAAGATAACTACGCCTCCACAGCTTACCGCTTCAATCATATTAACTCCCTTTCTTGTCACAACCCAAAGTATTCATCGAAAATACGCTTGGCGATAGGAACTGCATAGTCACCTCCGCTTCCTGCACCTTCAATAATGATAGTAACGCATACTTCCGGTTCCTCTGCCGGTGCAAATCCCGTAAACCATGCATGTGAATCTGTCTTAACACTATTGTACTCTGCTGATCCAGTCTTTCCTGCCGCCGTATACGATAATCCCGACAACTTTGTTCCCGTTCCGCTTGTGACCACTTCCTGCATCAAAGCAGTCAGCGCTGTCGCCTCTTCATCAGACATTAACTTTTTGTATGTGGAAGCGTCAAATTGTTTGATAACGTTTCCTTCACTGTTTTTCACGCAATCTACCAGATATGGTTTCATCAAAACACCTTTATTGGCGATTGCACAAGTGATCATATTTAGATGAAGCGGTGTGATCTGTGTGGTCCCCTGCCCGATCGCTGCCTGCATAACATCGGAATCTGATGTAGCTTCATCGATTATCAGTTTACTCTGATTATATGCAAAAGAAACAGACAATTCCTCATTAAACAATAAATCGTTTAATGTGTTTCCGAAACGGACACGGTCAAGCTGCACTCCTATGTTGGCAAAAGATGAATTGCAGGACTTCGCAAAGGATTTCGTGAAATCCTCATAACCGTGAACTGTCCCATGATAACAGTTGATCTTATCCTCACCCAAAGTGAATCTTCCGCCGCACTGATAAGTATATTGATTATAAGTATCGGGATTTTCACGGATATACTCTAACGCTGTCACAATCTTAAATGTCGATCCCGGCGGATACAGCCCCTGCGTAGCACGATTTAAAAGCACTGTACTCTCTTTATCCTCTAAAAGTTCATCCCATATGCTGTCAATTTCATTGGGATTAAAGTCCGGTTTCGATACCATAGCAATAATTTTACCCGTAGACGGTTCCGAAACTATGATTGCTCCCTTATAAATGCCAAGTGACTGGTAGGCAACTTCCTGTACACCAACATCAAGAGTCGTATATACATTGTCACCGGGATACTTGTTCCCCGCAACCTCACTTGCAACCTTATCGGCAAGTTTTGCATTGGAATTGATCAGATAATAGTTGCTACTTGACTCGATACCGAATTTGCCGTTAGATGCGTACCCCACAACATGCGCAAACAAATTTTCGTATGGGTATGACCTGCTTTCTTTTCCGTCAGCATCGATCTTCGTCTCCGCAAGAACCTGTCCCCCTGCCGCATAGATCGTTCCTCTGGTATTCTGCGATATGAGCAGTTCCTGCCTGCCGTTATAGCTGTTATTAATCAATTCCTGCTGGTGCGTGATGGCATAATGACATGTATATCCCATCATACATAGGAATACTGCGACAAAAAGATAAGTAACCATTAATATCTGTCTATTACTCTTCTTCCGTTTCCTGTTCTTCGTCTGAGACAGTCTCATATTCTGTTCTTCGTCTTCGTTTTTTCTTCTTTTTGACACGCTTTGCTTCCTCTTCCCTCCTGATGATGTAAAGACCTTCTATAATAAAAAACATCATCAATGACGTCAATATCGAACTGCCGCCATAACTGACAAACGGCAGTGTTACACCGGTCATGGGTATAAACTTCGTACCGCCTCCTATTGTCAGAAACACTTGAAAAATATAAGTAACACCCAGCCCGAAGGCAATCAACTGATAAAACTTGTCTTTTAGTTTAACAGATATATTCATAAACATGATAAAACAACTGATCGCAATCAGAATCATACACATAGAAAATGCAATTCCGAGTTCTTCTGCCACCGCCGAAAACACGAAATCCGCCTCCACAAACGGAATGGAATCCGGAGTTCCGCGAAACAGCCCAAGCCCGAACCATCCGCCGCTGCTGATTGCAAAAAGAGACTGCGTGATCTGATACCCAGCATCATCAATGCAGCTAAAAGGATCTTTCCAAGCCTGCACACGCACTTGAACATGTGTAAAAAACTGATAAGCAAGCACCGCAGCGCCACATCCACCCGCAGTACCTAGAAACAGATAGAGCCAGTTTCCTGTAGCAATAAATACCATAAACACATAGACGATAAAAAAGATCAATGCACTTCCTAAGTCCCTTGATGCTACCAAAATAAGCACATGGATTCCTGCCAGCACTGCTGTCAGCGCAACGCGAAGAAAATCATGGGATTCATACAGTGCACCTGCAATAAAAAATACAAAAATAATTTTGACAAACTCCGAAGGCTGAAATGTCACGCCGCCAATCGAATAAGAAATCTTGGAACCATAAGTTGTTGCACCCAGGATCAATACAACTCCCAAGGCGGCAACTCCTACCGCCGCATAAACCCATGTAAGATTTTTAAGAAATTTAAGTTTGTGTATAAAATATGGTATAAGCATGCCGATGATGATAGAGACCGTCACGATAAAAAACTGTTTGATTGCCCGCTCAAATGAAAGCCTGCTCAGAATCACAAAACCTATACTAAGGAGCATACACATATTATTGATAATCAGTCTGTTTCCCGCCGGATAGATCATTCGGAAAAGCATGATCGTTGCAAACAACAATATCTGCTGCAGCACATAAAATAAAAGGTATTCCAATTTACCCGTCTCAAAACAGATCACTAAAAAGCATGAAAAATGAACCAGAAACATTAATAGATTCTGGCGGATATAAATACCGCTCCGGTTCTCCTCATCCTTAAAGCGAAAAACCAGAAAACATTCCAATGTATATAATGCAATGAACAAAGTAATAAAATACTTTGAAAGTTCAGTAATATATAATTCCATAAAATATTACTCCACGCCTCTTTTCAAATGCCCTGTCGTATATGCTTCATACGGAAATGTTCCGCCTGTCAGTATCTGTTGGCATTCCCCTGCTGATTCCATGGTAAAATCATAGCGCCGTATCTCTGCACCGGTCTTATTTACTTCATTCATTTTCAAATGAAGAGAATACGGTACAGAATTATAAATAATATTATAGCAATGATCACAGTTTAACTCCACCGGGAAATCTGTTCCGTAGCGGTCTTTTAAATGTATTGTCGAATACCCGCTCTGGTTTGAACGTCTGTTAGATTCTGTCTGCTTATTCATTGAAACTTCATTACTCTGCATACAACGTACAGCTGTTTTCCGGACACAATTTGCAGTGATCATCATAGGTATTCTGCTGTACACGATCATAGCGGTATTCATTCCGATTCCATCTGCAAATCGCGCAAGCTGACCTGCTTCTTTTCTGTTTAGTTCGTAAGGCAGTGTGTATTCTCTGCTATACTTCGCCCAGAAGCGAACAGCCTCACTATTAAAAGAATATAATCCGGCATCTGGAACAGCTTCATACTTTTTATCAAGAGTTCTGACATAGGACAATCCCTCAAAATTGCGAACAAGAAATCCTTTTACTAACGTGTCTGCCATAACTGCTTCTTTAAGTTTCTGTAAATATACTGCGTCTTTCGCACGCAGAACATAGGGAAGTGCCAGAAAATACTCTATATGACTATACTTCTCCATACATGCCGTAATCTGCTCACTTTCTCTGAGATACAAGTCACTGTCTATATAGATTCGGCGGCATGGGTGCCTGGCCGCAACAACAAACTGGTCATAAGTAGAAATACATATATCGTTAACAGGTTGTTCAAGTGGTATCGCAACATTTCGGGCTATCGTTTCATGCTGAGGCAATTTAACCGTCTGGGATATGTTGCCTGTATCTTCTGTTATCGGCTTATCTGGTTCTTCTACCTGTTCGCGCTTAGCCGTCAGACCTTGTCGTATAATACACTGCTCCTCATACGCATCTACGCCTTTCCGACGCAGTTCATTTAAAGCGCTTACCGGCATAAAAACGTTATCATCCATCTCGATATCACATACGGACACAGACACACAGGAATTGCCTGTCTTTAGCAGCTGCTTATTGATGTTTTCCCGTTGCAACGGCATTTTTTGTGCTTTATCAACAATACTGCCAAAAACCGTAACATCAATCTCAGATACATTATCGCAGATTGCCCCAGCATTTTCACCACCGCCGGATCGTGGCTGTATAGGAGATTGTCCCGTAATACGCAGGCGCGCAGGTTCTCCTGTTTTTAATTCTATCTGCATCTTTACGGGCTGTTTCTCCGGCTCCCTCAGATATTTCTCCCCGATCTGTTCCAAAAGCTGTTTATCGCTCCCTGCATAACTCGGTTTATGCAGTGTGATCATTTCCCTGCCGTTATGCCGTTCATAATATCCGGTCTGAATTTCACTGCGGATATAGAGGTTTTGCAGTTTTTGCATATCCGCTTTATCCACATGATACGCTTCTATTCCTTTTTCTTCATACAGGTCGATGTATTTACGGTATATCGCCGTAACACCGGCAGCATATTCGGGCTTTTTCATGCGTCCTTCTATCTTGAAGGAATCGATTCCTGCATCTATGAGCTGAGGAATGTATTCTATTGTACACATATCTTTGAGACTGAGCGGATAGTCTACCCCGTCAATTTTCTTCTTTTCCTCATAAATCTGATATGGAAGGCGGCAAGGCTGTGCACATCTGCCCCGGTTACCACTTCTCCCACCCAATATACTGCTAAACAGGCACTGCCCCGAATAACAGTAACACATTGCCCCGTGGATAAAGCACTCAATCTCCAATCCTGTCTCTTCTTTAATTCTGCGTATTTCCTTAAGAGATAATTCCCTTGCGGGCACGATCCGCTCTACACCATGTTCCTTCAGAAAAGATGCTCCTCCGGTTCCAGTCAAGGTCATCTGGGTACTTGCATGTAATGAAAGATCTTTAAAATGTTCTTTGATGTAGGCTAAAACACCTATATCCTGTACGATCACACCATCAAGTCCTGCCTCATACAACGGCCGCAGATAAGAATATAATTCTGCAAACTCATCCTCTTTTACCAAAGTGTTGACCGTAAGATATATTTTTCTTCCCATGAAATGGGCAATATGAATCGCCCGGCATATTTCCTCTTCACTGAAATTATCTGCATAGGCTCTGGCACCAAATCTCTCACCACCCAGATATATCGCGTCTGCTCCCGCATTGACAGCACCGAGAAATGCTTCATAATTGCCGGCCGGTGCGAGTAATTCTACTTTTTTATTCATAATTAACAATCTTTCTGAATCTTACATGAAAAGCCCTGTAGATTTCTCTGACAGGGCTATAGTTCTTATTTTTTCAATTCTTTCAACTCTGTTTCCATGCGGACAATCTTCTTGGCGTTCTCATTCGCCTCAGTCTGTAAGGTACGAACATTCTTCTCCGTGTTTTCAAGCTTGATCTGTGAGGCGATCAACTCATGCTTTAAGTCATACATTTCTTTCTCTTTATTCTGTATTTCTTCTTCCAAAAGGCTGATCTGCTTCTTTGCCTTAAAATAATCATCTGCAATATTAAGCTGTAACAGTACATTCTGTGTATCAAGGGACTGTCTCTTAAAACTGTCAACTTTATTATATTCCGCCACTTTATTATTAATATAAGAAGCGACTTTCTGCAAATACTCTTCACTCTCATAGCCGCTTAAGGTAAAAACTTTGCCGGCGATAATCACCTCGGTATCTGTTTTTGTTGACATAGGACGTTCCTCCAATACAAAATATGCCACCTAATACAAATGTATAATACAATATCTATTATATATAGCTTATGGCGGAATTTCAAGACTTTTTTAGATGTTGACATGATGTGCTTCATGCAATGTCACAAACCGGCATATTTATGTCATAAAAAATATCATGAAATTGGTAAAATTCATAAAAAAATCAAACGTTTTGACCGATATAAAAAATATATAATATAACACTTATAGAAACAGGAAACGGATTTCCGCATGTGTTCAAGGACAGGACTCTCTATAAGGTCTATTTTGTGTTCATGATTTTTATCATCTAACCTACTTTCCCCTGAACATCAGAACAGAAACCGTTCCGTATTTTTGAAAGGTATGGGATCAATATGGGCATGATGGTCGGAACAAACAACTCAGATGTAACCAGAATAGAACTAAGAAACAGGGACGGTTCATATGCGGGAACGCTGACCGTTTCAAAACCGAGAAAGAAAACTTCATCCAAGTCGCAAACAAGAAGTGTTTCTATGGCAGGTAAGAAAAAATATAAAAAGCTCAACTATAATTTCAAACGTCTTTCTAACCAGATCATGCGGACAAAGACATCTCTCAATGCTAAGCAGCTTACCACCAAGACAAAGTTTCAGATTGCCAATCTGCGCATGAAACTTATCAGCGGTGATTATAATTACATTGAAATTCACAATGCTTTGGTACATGCCGAGAAAATAGCCCGTGTTGCCAAAAAACGCCTTAAACATCTCGAAGAAGAAGAAAATATCGAAAAGACAGGACGTAAAGGCTTAACTGATCCGGAAGAAATGGAAAAACAGGAAGAAGATGATGAAGAAATTATAGATACCACAGGTATGACCCAGGAAGAAATGAAAGAACTTGTTCAGCAACTTCAAGAGGAAATGGAAAAAATCCAAGATGAGTTGGAACAAGCCATGGAAGAAACCGAAAATATGATGGAAGAATTTGTTCATGCGAGCAATCAGGAGATGGATCCTAACGATTTAGAACTCCTTAAGAAAAAGCATCGCTCTGAGGAACTCCGTGATATTATGAAGGCAGATATGGAATACCTTAAAGCTCTCTTTGATAAGCTTGCCAAAGATAAACAGGAAGGTGCCAGCAATATAGGAGATAATTCCGATAATTCTTCCGACTCTTCCGGAAATGTATCCGGTGTATCCTTAGAGCTCGGCGGTGTAGACATCCCTGTAGAAACTGCTGAAGCTCCGGTAGAAATTGCCGGTACTAATGTAGATGTGATGGCATAAATTAGTTTATACTGACAACTCCGTCATAAAAACATTATGACGGAACTTCAAGCCCTAAATGATGATATGTACGCTCCGTGACAACTCTGCCGCGGGGCGTTCTGTTTAAGAATCCGTTTTTGATCAGATACGGTTCATATACATCCTCTATTGTACCCGAATCTTCACCGATGGCAGCTGCCAATGTATCTAAGCCTACCGGACCGCCGTTAAACTTATCTATCATAGTACATAATATATTTCTGTCGATATGATCTAATCCCATCTTATCCACATCCATTAAATCAAGGGCTATATTAGCAATCTCTTTGGTGATCGCGCCATCATATTTTACCTGCGCAAAATCACGTACTCTCTTGAGAATACGGTTCGCAAGACGAGGTGTCCCACGACTTCTTCTTGCAAGTTCCGTTGCACCTTCTTCATCGATCTTCACCCCGAGAATCACTGCCGAATGTTGAATGATTACTTTTAACTCTTCCACCGAATAAAATTCCAGACGATGAATAACACCAAACCTGTCACGCAGAGGCGCAGTGAGAAGTCCGGCTCTCGTCGTTGCTCCAACCAGCGTAAAATGTGGAAGATCCAGCCGGATAGACCGTGCTGATGCCCCTTTACCGATCATGATATCTATTGCATAGTCTTCCATTGCAGGGTACAATACTTCTTCTACCTGACGATTCAATCTGTGAATTTCGTCCACAAAAAGCAGGTCGCCCTCTTGAAGATTATTTAAGATAGCCGCCATCTCTCCCGGTTTCTCAATGGCAGGTCCACTGGTCACCTTCATGTGAACCCCCATTTCATTGGCTATGATTCCGGCAAGCGTTGTTTTACCAAGTCCGGGCGGACCATAGAATAATACATGATCTAATGCGTCATGCCGTTGCTTTGCCGCTTCAATGTATACTTTAAGATTCTCTTTGATTTTCGATTGACCGATATAGTCATCCAATGTCTGCGGACGAAGTGAACCTTCAATTTTGATATCTTCCTCTATTAAATTTGTCTCGATCATTCTGTTGCCCATATATTGCACCCTTTATGTATTACAAGAAATCATCAGAACATATATTTCAATGCCATCTTTAAGATGCTCTCCACAGTTGTATCCTCGGTCACTTCCACTCTCTTAACTGCACTTGTGGCATCGGAAGCTGAATATCCGAGTGCAACTAATGCCTCGATTGCTTCTTTCTTCATTACATGATCCGTTCCGGCAGAGGTAGATGAAGTCCCGCTGACAGTGCCAGCCGATTCACCGAGTCCACGTAGAGTATCTTCCAGCGATATTTTGTCACGTAAGTCAAGAATGACCCTCTCTGCCGTCTTGTTACCGACACCGGGCGCTTTGGCAATCGACTTCGCATCCCCTGCCATGATCGCAAACCGCAGGGCATCCGCATTCATTACTGACAAAATTGCAAGCCCGCCCTTAGGTCCGATTCCGTTTACCGTAATCAGTTTCTTAAAAATTTCCAAATCATCTCTGGTCAGAAAACCATACAGAGAAAACGTATCCTCCCTCACAAGCGTATATGTATAAATTTTGACTTCATTACCGAGTCCCGGTAATAATTCCGCCGTGGTCGTAGATACTTTCACATTATATCCGATATTTCCTACTTCCACAACAATATTATCCTCTGTGATTTCCTCTAACGTTCCCTTCAAATAGGCGTACATAGTTATCTCCTGTCTCTATCTCAATATATTCTGCCGCGCCAGATACGGTTCAAGTTCCATAGCAGCAATTCCCAGCACCGCACCAGTCACTGTACCTGCCACTATCAGAAAAGGTATATAATATCCTACATAAAAAGTCTCCACAACAAGCATTGCAACTATGATCTGACCAATATTGTGAAACACGCCTCCCAGAACACTCACTCCAACCATCGAAAAACAGTGAAGTCGTCTGCCGATCAGCATAGCCGTAAAACTAAAAAATGCTCCTGCAAGTGCATATATGATCGCGTAAAGATTGCTGAATAAAAATCCCGATAATACAATACGCAGTGTGTTTACCAGTAAGGCTTCTTTCACATTAACACAATTTGTTATTGCATGTCTGTTATTATCTACGACGGAAGTATTTTGCTTCGGGTAAACCTCTTCTTTGTCACTACGATATAATAGCAGCACGACAATCAGATTGGGAAGTCCCAATTTAATTCCCGGAATGCCGAAGGAAAATGGGATCAGCGACTCTACATAGGCAAGAATCAGTGAAAGCGCCAGAAAAAATCCTAATTCTACTGTCTTTTTCATTATCCAACCACCCCGTCTAACGGTTCATCCGTTTCTTCTTCCGACGTACCGCTTCCGCCCTGCCGTGCCGGATTTTGCCCCTCTGAAACAGCGTTGCCGCTCATCTCAAGCACCAATTTGTTCGGTAGGCAGATAATACTCTCTCTGTCTGCGCTGATCGGTTTATGATGCACGCAGATCTGATCTCTGCAATCGGCGGCTTCCATTGTGACGGTCCCGTCCGTGACAGAAAAAAGATTGTAGCTTTGCTCCGTAGGAATCTCCGGATATTCCTCAAAATGCATGATATGTATATCCTGCCCTGAATCTTCACTTAACTCTTCACTTGTATCTTCATATTGAATCAGATAATAATGTGTCATTCTGTCCGAAGCAATGTCCTTCAAGTCTATTCTGTATAACTCAGTCCCGTCACGGGAAATGCTTATGGTGCTGCCTGTTCCACGTTGCACCATAAAAAAAATCCCGAATAAAAGTGCCGTAACAAAGCAAGCAGCAATCAATGCAATATCTGCTTTTTTCATGGAATAGATAATAGGTTGTTGCCTGTTGTCTAATTTTAGATTATTCATAAAAGCATCATAGCATAATCGAACATATGTTTCAAGTATAAAGATAAATTTACTCTTGAAACTTTACCCATGAAACCTGTTACTATAAAGTGTAATTTAAAGGGAGAACCACCGCTAAAACAACCACTCTATATAATCTCATATACCGCCGTCCCGTATGCAGGCAGAACACACTCACCAGACACGATTTCTCCCGTATATAACATTCGAGCCTGTTTTTTGATCTTATAAAAGACTTCCTCCGGCTGAAAATTCAGTACAAACAAGAATTGCCGGTCTGCTTTCTTTCTCATGACCACTTCCACTGTCTCCGGCGCTTCGATATATTCCTTGAAAGGCTCTGCAATACCCGTATATTCAAACAAAGTCTTCACGTTGTTTCTGGAAAATACACTGCCGAAGTGAATCACCCTGCCCTGTCCGATCTGTTTCTCGGTAACTGCCGCCTGTCCGGCATAATAACTATTACCGTAAGACGCCAATATCCTTGTGCCTTCCAGTGGTGTTATAATATCATGAAAGAGCGGCATGTCCATCTGTTCTCCGTCAAAATCTGCCCACACAGGTTCTTCCGCCGGACTTGTAAATGTAAAGTCAGTCACATCCGATCCTGTTAATTCCTGAAGGAGTCCCGGCTGCGGTATCATAACACACTTGCCGTTCATATCTTTATATCCCGCACGACAGCCAATAATCAATGTGCCGCCCTGTTCAACATATTCCCGCAAAATCCTGACACGCTCCTCATCGATCAATGTGGGATGCGGATAGAATGCGACCGGATACTTGTTAAGATCATCTGCATCGCTGTCCTTTTGCAGATATATCACATCATAAGGCGTGTGATTTTGTTCGGAAGCAATAAAAATTTCTTTCTCACTCTTCTGTTTCACTCTGTGGTGCCATGAATCGACCTCTGCGTCCCATTCATTGTCGTAATCTTTGATCAGTGCGAACGCCGCCGTAAACTCCGCTCCGCACACCGGATCTAATTTCTTGAATTTAGCATAGAAATCTTTTACCTCCGCAAGTTTTCTGTTATCCCTGTTATCATAATCCAAAATTCCATGCCAGTAGATCTCCGTTCCAACCGTGCATGTCCTCCACCGGAAAAATGAAATATAATCGGCACCCTGCGCAACGCTCTGCATCGCCCAAAGCGTGAGCTGTCCCGGTCTCGGCGCCGGACCTTCCATACGGGTAGTCCAGCCGTTTGCACCCGATTGTTGTTCCATAATGCCGAAATGAGGACAGATAGAACGTACTTCATTTAGGTTCATCGTCCATTTACGGTCATTCAGATCATCCGCATGAGCCAGATCGCGATCCAACCCAAAAGCAAAACTCGGATAGGAATCGTATGTATAGATGTCCAGACACTCTTTTTCCATAAGATGATTATCTACATTTCCGAACATACCATTCGTGGTAATAAAATCCCCTGACTTCTTATATTTTCTGATAATATCTGCCTGTATCTTACAGAATCGGAGCGTGCTGCATGAGATAAATCTGATATAATCCAGATGCTGATGCGGATTAATTCCCATGTTCAGAACCGGACGCGGAACATAAATCTGCTCCCAATCCGTATATGTCTGATTCCAGAATACCGTTCCCCATGCTTCATTCAGCTTGTCTAAAGTCTTATATTTATCTTGCAAATATAGACGGAATGCATTGGAATCTGCTTCTGAATAGAACTCATTAATTTCACAGTTAAGTTCATTATCGATCTGCCAACCGATGATTGCAGGATGGCTGCCGTAGTGCATTGCTTCTTTTTCCACGATTCTTGCACACAGTTTCTGATAGACCGGCGAGTTATAATTATAATGTCTTCTTCCACCGTGGCGATACGGTATGCCTTCTTTTGATGCATTCAGTACTTCCGGGTATTTCTCTGTCAGCCATGCAGGCGGCGTCGCAGTGGGAGTCCCGAAGATCACATTCATCTTTTTCTCGCTGCATAAGTTCAGAAACTCATCAAAAAAGTTATACTCAAACTTTCCTTCTTCGGGTTCTATTTTATTCCAAGCAAACTCCGCAATACGGATGACACTGATGCCTGCCGTAAGCATTCTGTCCAAATCCTGTGCCCACAATTCCTTGTTCCAGTGCTCGGGATAATAACATACGCCCATTGTCATTTCTGTCCATATGTGATTTTGTTTATTATTCATTTTTATCCACTCCTTTATTTTCTATGAGAATCGGTATCTTTTCTACAGGTTTCTCAATATCAATCCCAATTGATTTCCAATCAAGGCTTAAAATTCCTCTGCTTATTACTGCTTCATCATCCGCTATTAATAATTTCATGGTTGTATCTCTTCAAAGTATATCACATTCAATATACCATCCGCACCTCTGGCTGGGAAATTTTTTCTAGTTTAGCCTTTTACAGCTTGTGGTCGCATACTGGCAGGCAGTGAAGGAGATCAGCACAGTATCATAAAAACCTCTTAATTTTAGCCCATAAAGGCAAAACAAGAGGTTTTTCATAAGCTTTAACAATTTTTTAAATCGTATATCTTTGTTTACGCAGATTCTTTATCGTTTCAGATGCAAATTTTTCTATTTTCGCCCCTGAGCTTTTTCAAAATGACCACCTTCACGGCCAACATAGAATGCCCCTGCATCATGATTTTAAGACAGAGTGCTTTTGGACAGACTGCTATTCCTGCTTTTTTGCGTAACGCTTGATTTTCCATATGGCAAACGGCATTAAACCTGTGGTACAAACTTCGCATTTAATGCAGTAAAGCCAGTACATTGGCCAAATCCTTTACGGATATGATATCTGAATGTCCATTGTTCCCTTTTCTGTCAATCAGAATCGGTTTAATCCCTGCAGATAAAGCCCCAAGTGCATCTGATTGGTAGGAATCCCCTACATGAAGCACCTCATCAGAATTGCAGCCACTGATTTCCAATGCTTTTTCAAATAGCTCCCTATGAGGTTTATAGGCACGGACCATATCCGCGCACACAATTCCAGCCGGTAACAAATTGTTTAATTTCATAGCCTGATCCACATACTGCATTCCATTATTACTGATGACATAAATTGGGAGCGGACATCTCTCAAAAAAATTTCTTACATCCGGAAAAATTGGGGCATTCACCCAGAATCCCTGTATCAGCCTATGCAGCTCTTCTAAATCGGCCTTGAGCCGGAAGTTATCCACAAAATACTGCAATGCCCTGTCAGCAATTTCATCTTCTGTCAAATAAGAGTCCCCATAACTTGCTTCTTCAAGTTTCTTGATGACTCCCCACCATTCTTTTAGTAAAATTTCAGGATCGTGCAGGCTGCTGTTTTGACATATAATCATAACTGTTTCTTGAATTTCTTTTCCTGTTTCCTGCACAATCGTGCCTGTATAGTCCATAAATACTGCTTTTATCATCATTTCTGTCCTTTCTAAAATCAGAAGCCAGATGTTTTTACTCTGGCACATAATTACAAAAAATATTCGTTTTTCCTGAGGACTATAAGTTGAAACTTTTAACCCACGCCGCCATCGCATCCTTTGAAATGATTCCGTTCAAAACCCTTCCATCACGTAAGGCTGCCCCCTTGCAGCTTGGTCTGAGATTCTCGTTTGTCTTTCCCATTCCGCTTCCTCCCGAAGTCGCAAAGGGTATAATCATTTTTCCAGAAAAATCATAGCCTTCCAAAAATGTATTAATTATTGTCGGCGCTGTATACCACCAGATTGGAAAACCTACAAACACAACATCATACTGCTCCATGTGAATCTTCATGTCCTGAATTGCAGGCCTGAAAGAAGAATCATGCATTTCCACACTGCTTCGGGAATGTGGATTCTTCCAATCCAAATCTTCCTTTGTATAGGGCACTTTCGGTCTGATCTCATACAAATCCGCCTTAGCCGCCCCTGCCAGCATCTGCGCGGCTTTTTGAGTCACACCACTTGCGGAAAAATAAGCCACCAAAATTTTTTTATCTGCCATTGTCTCTACCGCCTTTCCTGTTTACAGCTTGTTGTTAATCTATTTTTTACATCCTTTATTATATTCTCTTTTTGATGTACTGTCAATATTTACAACCCATGGACAACAGCGTATACTTAAGGAAAAAAAGAAACGGAGCCATCACAATGAGACTTAACACCAAATGCTCTATCGCCTTACATTGTCTGGTTTTTATTGCTGAATATGAAAACAAACTCAAAGTAACCAGTGAAATTCTTGCCAAAAGCACCGGCTGCAATCCCGCTGCTATCCGGAGCATCCTGAATTGTCTGCAAAAATCTAAAATCATTTCCATCGTCCGCGGGATTGGCGGAGCACATTTGATCCAGGAGTCTGAAAACCTGACCGTATGGGAAATATACCATGCCTTGGAACCGGATGGTCTGGAGCATTTTATAGGAATCCATCCAAATCCGGCAGATTCCTGTCCAGTAGGGCAACGCATCCTATCCGTCTTGGAAAAACCCTATAAAGAAATTGGCACTGCAGTACAGGAGGCTATGGAAGGAATCACCTTGCAGGACCTGTTAGACTACTATCACGCCAATGATGATGTCCGGTTTGATTATGAGCCATAGGTACAAAAGCAGTATGCCTCAGGAATAATGTTCATACCAGCATACTGCTTTCTTTTCCGCTGATAAAACTATTTTCCATTCCGTATCTGCATACAGATATTCTTGAAGGTTAACAATTTTACCGCCATTCACAAAATTTTTCAAATACCCTAATTCCCATGTAAAAAAATATCCAAATTCATCTATTTTAGATAATTTTACATTTTCTCAAGCAAAGTCTGTAAATGATTCTGCAGAAAATTATCCTGCATATCAGACAATCCCTGTGCATTTAACTCCTGCACGATAATATTGCACACCGCCTCTATAATAAGTACTCTGCCGTCATTCGTATTCAGATTATAGAGATAATCATTCGCTGCTACGCCTTCCCACGCTTCTGTGGGATCGACCGTATAGAGCAAATTCAGCATGTCGCCGATTTCCGAGCAGACAGCCAGTTCTTTCATTCCCCGATGCAGCCATTTGTCGTAAGGGGCATATTTTTTGTTTAGAAGATACACGGTCCGCATACTTTCTCTGATAAATTCCGTCAGCGCAAGTTCTGCCGCTATTCTCTCTCCGCGCTTCATGGTACGGGCATAATTGTACTGTCCTGCCTGCGCTGCCTTAGCCATGCTCTGTGCAAGCCGCCGTATCCAGACTGGTCTCGGATAATATTTAAGAAGATTATCGCGAATTAACGTTGACTGACCAAGTCGGTCTGAAAATATTTTCCCATTTGTGGCAGTAGCCAGATCTGCTTCCGACATCCGAATCCATTCTTCATCTGTGACCGGCGCCGTATCACGTCCCATTATTCCCAGATAAAAATCTTCCAGACACAATACCCCGACTCTGCCCTGTCCCTGCTCTTCAACAACACGTCCGGTATAACCCATAAATTCCTGCGGCAGCGCATCATATGCCGCCTGCATCTGCTTGCCATATTGGCGAAACACTTCCCGCGGCAGCCAGATACAAAATGATGGACCATAATCATGATCCATCGATATCTCATCATCAAACCCAAAACACTCCGAACCTTGTCCGACCAGTCCAACTGCAATCTGGTCTATAACCTGTGGGAACTGTGTCTCAAGCATCTGCTTTCCATATGCCTCATAGTATTTTTCTGCCAGTTCTAAACCTTTCATCGTTTCAAATATTCCCTTTTCAAATTTTATACTTATGATATGCTTATATTTCCTGCATAATCATTCTATTGAATGGCACTTTTAACAGCAGCCGCTTTATCCAGATAAAACTTCTGCTTCTCAGCGTTTTCCAGCTTCTCACAGACCGCCGCACAATTTTCACAGAGAATCGCGTAACTCATATTCTCTCCGAAATGAATCTTGACCTCATAAAGAGCCTTTTCATAATATTCCAAGGCTTTCTCATAGTCCTGCATCCGATACCACGCCTCGGCTACACCAGCCAGCGCTCCGCTGTAATGTGCATCAGTATTTTCACCATTCTTTTCAAATAAGGACAAGGCACGCTCTAACAGTTCTTTTGCCTTCTCAGCCTGTGACACTTTAAAATATATGAGAGCAAGATTCGTCAACGTCGTAGCCGTCTCCATCTCTCCGCCTTCCAACGTCTCTATAATAGACAGCGCCTTATCCGCGTAGGTAATTGCCTCCTCATTCTCATCCATCTTTTCAAGCAAGATACTCATGTTATTGTAAAGTCCTGCATAACGGTAATCATTTGGCTGTAAAATACCATCATAAATCTGCAATGCCTGTTTGTAAAAACGCAGTGCCGCCGCATAGTCGCCCGCCGCACGATATGCTGTTGCAGCATTAAGAAGCGTTGTCGCAAAATGTTCGGTGTGCTCCATCTGCAGCTCCTCCATTAACAGCAACACATCTTCCGCCGCCGCATATGCCTTCTCAAACGCAGACACACTGCGGTAGAATCCGATCATCTCATTGCAGATGGAAATATAAGCTCCATAGTCTTCTTCCTCTTTCGCCTGTTCCAAAGATGCAACAAGAAAAGGATCGACCTTATCGATTTCCTGCTTTGCGAAATAAGAATCAAGTGTCTCAAAAAATTTGTCTACATTCATCGTAAATCGATCCTTTCTCTTTAATACTGCCCGTTAAAAATCTGTGCTATCGGTGAATCATCGGACAGAATAATCGTCTTATTGTCTCCTGTTATACTTCCTTTGACCGCATCAAGTGCACGGACGAATGAGTAGAAATCCATCTTCTCGGGATTCGCATAAGCATCCGAGAGAATACGCATGTACTCCGCTTCGCCTTCCGCAATCGTGGCTTCCGCCTTCGCTTGCGCATCTGACAGCATAATAGACACTTCCTTGTCTGTAGTATTTTCGATCATCTTTGCCTCAGATTTACCTTCCGCCGTATACTGAGCCGCAATATTTTCACGCTCAGAGATCATACGGGCATATACTGCCTGTTTATTATCATCCGGAAGATCCAGTTTCTTCACATCTACGACCACGATCTCAATTCCGTACTGTTCCTCTACATGATTGATCTGACCCATAATTTCTTCCGTCAAAGAGGTGATCTCGATCACTTCCTCTTTCGTCTCGGATAAGACCATGTCGTTGTTAGTCACATCTGTTTCGTTTTCATCGACTGTTATCGTCATTTTGCCATCACGGCTTCTGATTACTTCATCCTGTTTCATATTGGAAATTGTATTCTTCGTCGCATTATATACAATGGCATCGATACGTCCCTCCGCATTGCTTACGGAGCAGCTCAGTGTCTGTGCGAATTTTAACGGATCAGTTACATGCCACAACACATAACTGTCCACTATCATCGTTTTCTTATCTGATGTAATGACATCTGACGCCGGAAGGTCATACAGCAAAAGCTCTTTCGGAATAGTATCTACAGATTCCACAAACGGAATCTTGAAGGAAAGTCCCGACTCTGTCACTACACGCTGTACCCTTCCGAACTGTCTGATCAGTTTAAACTGATTCTGTTTCGTGACCACCATGGAATTGCCCAATACAATTGCTGCAACAACAAGTAAAAACACTAATGTAAAGCCAATTCCGGAACCCTTTTTCTTATCGCCTTTGCCTTTTTTCTTTGTCCCATCAGAGTTAAAGCGTTCAAAATTACTCGTTGTATTATCTGTATTGTTTGTAAAATTCATATTTTGATTATAGTCTGCCATGCTTATTCTCCTTATAAGCCGTTATTCATATAATAGAAAATTCCTACATTATCTTTCAATACCCGGCTTCAAATATATCTCATACTAAATCCAGTTTATCAATCTTCTGTTTCCGTTTATACTTTCACTGTAACAGCCCTACTCCTCCTCAGAAGTATCCTCATCTGAACTCCTTGTTGTTCCCGATGTAATACTGTTAGAAGAGCTTACAGAATTTGCAGCATCCGATGAAGAACTATCTGTCACAAAACTATCAAGCGGCAAGATCGTACTCGTGCTGCCGTCCTTGCTCTGAATAACGACTTTGACATCCGGAAGGATATCCTCCATCGCCTCATAGAACATTCTCTTCTTAGTTACTTCAGGATACTTTACATATTCCTGATACATAGAATTAAAACGTGCAACCTGACCGTTTGCTTCATTGATTCTCTCCTGCTTGGTCGCTTCCGCATCCTGCAAAATCTTATCCGCCTCAGCCTCAGCATTGGGAATCTGCTCATTACGGTACTTGTTTGCATTATTTAAAGCCGTCTCTTTGCCCTGTTTTGCCGTCTCTACTTCTTTAAAAGCATTCTCAACTTCCGCAGTCGGCGGCGTAGCATCCTGAATCGTTATATTGACAAGCTGAATACCGATGTCATAGTCCTCCAGCTTATCTAAGATCATCTGCTTAATATTGGACTGTATCTCGTTCTTACCTGTCGTTAAGACACTGTCTACACTATAGGAACCTATCGTTGTTCTGATACAATTCTGCGCAATATTCTTAAGAATCATTTGCGGGTCTTGTGAAGCGTATAATGCCTTGACCGGATCAGTCACTCTGTATTCTGCATAAAAATCAACAAAAATAAAGTTGTAATCTGAGGTGATCATCAATGCATCGGCTTCTTCACCTGTCGCGTGATAACCGATGGAAAATCCCTGAATTGTCGTATTCACCTTCGTTACCGTCTGTATAAAAGGAATCTTAAAGTGAAGACCGGGCGTTGTCACCGCTTTGGGTGAACCAAACGTGCACACCACAGCCTGTTCTTCTTCCTGTATGGTATAATATGATTCGCCCACAAGAACAAGAAGAATTATGATTGCTACTATAAATTTCGCAGCTGTCTTTCCCTTGCCCTTATCTCTTTTCATCATATTGCTTACTGTTTCATTTGTGTTCTTTTTAGTGCCAAACATATTTTTCCTCCGCTTAAATTCACTTCATTCTGTATAGCATCTATGTTATTATATACTATAGTAAGTAAAAACACTAATTAATTTTTGCTAAACTACAACATGGAGGAAGCTTATGAGAATCATATTTATCAGACATGGTGATCCGGATTATGTGAATGATTCATTGACAGAAAAGGGAATCAGAGAAGCCAGACTATTATCAGAGCGTACCGCCAAATGGCAGGTGAAAGATTTTTATTGTTCTCCTTTAGGCAGAGCACAGAAAACCGCTTCGTATACATTAGAAAAATTAAACCGTGAAGCAGTCACCTATGAATGGATGAAAGAATTTGCCTATTTCATTGACGATCCAACGACCGGACGCCACGGCGTTCCATGGGATTTCATGCCGGAATACTGGACCGAAATTCCGCAGATGTATGACAGAGATGAGTGGAAAAAAACAGACATCTACCGCTCCAATCCTGACATTCTTCCTGCCTACGAAGAAGTCTGTGAGGGAATCGATCGTCTTATAGAAGGGTACGGGTACAAAAGACATCATAATTATTATATCAATACAGGTGCAGAGCAGAATGATACGATCGTTATTTTCTGTCACCTTGGCATCACATGTGTTATGATGAGTCATCTTCTGGGCATCTCGCCTACCCTGCTGTTCCACAGCCTATATCTTGCGCCTACATCAGTGACCGTTCTTGCCACGGAAGAGAGACAGAATAATATCGCAGCTTTTCGCGCACAGGTAATCGGTGATACCACACATTTACTCTTAGGAGGAGAACCGATTTCCGCCGCCGGATACTTTACGGACGTTTTTCAAGGCTGATACATTATGTACCAGCCTCTGTAAATTATTCCGTATTTTCGATTTGCTAACGGATTCTCTCAGGGAATCCGACTTTTTTCTGTACTTTACGGAGTGTTTTTAAGGCGTAATAATTTGCTTTCTCCGCATTTTCCTTGATAATCTTATCGATATAATCTTTATTCTTGGACAAGTCCGCAAAACGATCCTGCAACGGCTTAAGTACGCCGACTACAGCTTCTCCTACCGCCATCTTGAAATCACCGTAGCCTTTTCCTTCAAATTCTTTCTCAATATCTTCCGGGGATTTACCTGTACATGCACTGTAAATATCGATCAGATTCCTGATGCCCGGCTGTTCTTCGCTGTAGCGCACACACGCCTCCGAATCTGTCACCGCCCGCTTAAACTTGCGGATGACAGTATCCGGATCATCCATCAGATAAATGCTGGCATTAGGATTCTCATCGGACTTGGACATCTTCTTGGCCGGATCTTGCAGACTCTTGATGCTTGCTCCCGCCTTGCCGATATAAGGCTCCGGAATCGTGAACACATCGCCGTAAATTGCATTAAAACGCTGTGCAATATCTCTGGTGATCTCAAGATGCTGCAACTGATCCTTGCCCACCGGAACCACATCCGCCTGATACAGCAGAATATCCGCCGCCATCAGGACCGGATAAGTAAAAAGTCCTGCGTTGATATTGTCCGCGTGTTTCGCTGCCTTATCCTTAAACTGTGTCATACGGTTCAGCTCTCCCATATAGGTAAAGCAGTTAAGAATCCATGATAATTCCGCGTGTCCTGAAACATGGGACTGATAATATAAGCAGTTTTTCTCCGGATCAAGTCCTGCCGCAATATATAATGTCAACAAATTTCTTGCACGCTTGCGAAGTTCCGCCGGATCCTGTCTGATTGTGATAGAATGAAGATCCACTACCGAATAAAAGCACATATACTCATCACACAGCGTCACCCAGTTTTTAAGTGCTCCAAGATAATTACCCAGCGTAAGATTTCCCGTTGCCTGCATACCGCTGAACAAAACTTTATTTCCGTCTATCATTTTTCCTCCATTCCGAAGTATTTCCATTATAATGCACAGATACATGCACTCTCAACACTTCTAAGGTTGTACCAAAAAACAGTTTAGCATTGCCCTTTCCTTCCGTCAACCAAAAAGAAAGGGCAAAATACAGATATTAATTATCTATCGTCACATCCGCATCCGGAATTGTTAAAAGGTCTGGAATCAAACCGCGGTTCAAAACGCGATTCATTATTGTTGCACGGACATCCATCGCGGTCATCGTCACGGTCTCTGCCACAATCACAATCGCACTCTCTGTCCCTGTCACATTCACGTTCTCTCGGACGGCATGGCGGCTTCGGCGGTTCTACCGGTCTACACTCGGAATTACCGTTTCCGCACCGTCCGTTTTGATTCCAACCAAGCAATAATAAAGGAATTATCCAACAATTCATAGCTCTCATCTCCTTATTTCTCATACCTTATCGTATGCAAAAAGGAGTGAGAGGGTCACTCATCTTCTATGATTTCGCAAAATTCTCGTTCTGATATACCGAAAAGTCTTCTCTTCACCATAATCCGCCAACATGTGCAGCAGAAATTCCAACTGTCTTTTGGTCTTGGGATGTAACGGCGGCGGAGTTATAGATGATTGATAATATGAAAGGGGAGCACCATCTGTATAATCTTCTCCGTTGTACACTTTACTTGCCGCAATCCGATCCATAAACATCTCAATGACATAGTGCTGCGGCATCGGTGCCGGAGCCATACCACCCTTAATATCCTGAGCGCTGTAATCAATCCAGTACTCATAGTGGTGTTTATTTCGTCCTTTATGGTGCAACCACGATGATGAATATCCTATATCCTCACGTTCCGCGTTGTTAGGGCTTCTGTTTCCCTGCCAGTATATGGCACCCACAATAAATTCTGTCGGGCTGAACTTAGACAGATCATGCGTGATTCCTTGTCTATACAATCCCACTTTAAAACAGCCTTCCATGACTAACCATTTGTGATGCATGACTGTCTTCAAATGTTCCCATGCCTTATTCATCATATCATACTTCCTTTTTTTTGTCCCTAGCCGGAACGTCAGAACAATCTTTAGATGTATAAATCGCTATCGTCCGTGGTGCGACATAAATCTCCTGCAAAATTCCCGTTGACTCCTCTACATCTTCCACTGTTTCGTCCGTGTTAGTGGACATATACAACACCCACTCCTTACCTTTTGGAAGCTGTGGGAGTCCGAAATACTGTGCCTTCCAATGAAGATTGATGCCAATATAAAAGAAAGTATCATCTTTATGACCGTCAATCTCTCCGTAATGTCCGCAGTACATGATTCCCAAACTGCGACTTGCCGGACTTGTATCCGGTCTCCACGCTTCTCTTCCATGATAAGAAATATCAGGATAACCGCAAGACAGATAATCCATTCCTTTAAGCAGTGTCCTGCTGTGCAGTATCGGATGCTCCTTGCGAATGCGGATTAGTTTCTTTGTATATTCTAACAGTTCTCTGCCGCTTTCCATCTGATTCCATTTAATCCATGCAACAGCATTGTCCTGGCAATACGGATTGTTATTTCCATTCTGTGTATTGCCGAATTCATCACCACCGTACAGAAGCGGAGTTCCCTGTGACAACACCACGAGAGTCAGTGCATTCTTCATTTGTCGCAGACGAAGCTCTGCAATGTTTTTTCTGCGGCTCTTTCCTTCCACTCCGCAGTTCCAGCTGCAATTATAATCTGTACCATCCTGATTATCCTCGCCGTTTAACTCATTGTGCTTGCGATCATAAGAAACCATATCCGCAAGACGCATTCCCTCCCATTTGGCAATATAGTTGATAGTCCCCGTCTCCGTGCGGTTATTGCGTATATGAAAAAGCAGTGAATTGATCATATTGTCATCGCCTTTAACCGCTTTGCGCATATCATACATGAAACCGTCACTCATCCATCCAAGACAGCGCGTATCTGCCATATAGTCCGTAGATACAGGGCTGTACTGCTGTGACGTGAGAAGTTTTGTCTCACTTAAAAACGGATCTTTGGCTATAGCTGATACCGGCAGTTCCACTCCCATCAAATGAAATCCGTCTACATGATATTCTACTACCCAGTATTTCAATATCTCCAATATTTCCATCGTCGTTATTTCCGACGGAAAATAAAACTGCATGAGCACTTCAATATGATTTCTGTGCAATTCTTTCACCATATCTTTATATTCAGACACGGCATCTGCACTATAGGCATATCCGCTCTTCGGGACATAGTAAAGACCCTTTTGATATCCCCAGTAATTCAGCTTATACTCTTTTTCCTTCCGGGTATGATCGCTGCCTTCGGTGTCAATCTGTACCGGAGGTTGTTTATATGATGCCACTGCCTGCTCCATCGTCATAACCGCAGACGATGTCTCCCGTATCATAACTTCATCGAATTCGTATGAGGGCATCAACAAAAGTGAGGTGATCCCCAATTCCTTCAGATAAGGAATTTTCTCTAACAATCCCATATATGTGCCCTTGTGCTGCACACCGGATGACTTGTGTTTCGTAAATCCACGGACATGCAGGGCATATAAAACCATATCCTCATACGGAATTCCAAGTGTCTGATCTTTATCCCAGTCATAAAAGCTATCCTGAACCATACATTTAGGCATAGTTTTCTTAATCGTACCATATCGATACGGATTCTCTATCCGTTTACAATACGGGTCCTGCCATGTACAATTACCGCAGTAAAACAAATATCTGCACTCTTTATTATTGTATCCTTTTAAAAGCATGGCATAGACGGAACCCACTTTGCTCTCCTTCGGAAAAGGAATTCGCACTCCGTTTTTATGTTTTCTGTCATACAGAATCACACCAAATTCATCTGAAATATGGTCGTGTTCTGTCTGTCGGCATACTGCTGCAATGTGCATGCCTTCCTGTCGGAAGCACACACCCAAAGGGTACGCCTGTGTTCTAGTCACTTCAAATTCTTTATGCATTCAATCCTCCGACAAATTAGGTCTCGTTATCATTCCATATGAGTATTTTAACATAGAAAATCTTTTTTCTAAACAAAAAAATATTTGTACATTGAATATCTGTGAATTTTACTATAAAATATAACTAATTTCCAGTACATAAGGAGGCAGTTATCATGGGTAAAAACAGTAATCAAAACGAAAACAGCGGCTATGATGCGGAAGAAATGACGGTAGATCTGGAACTGGAGGACGGAACAAACGTCACATGTGCCGTCGTAACCATCCTGACAGTATCCGAGCAGGAATATATCGTACTTCTTCCTCTTGACGAGCAGGGAGACAATAACGACGGTGAAGTCTGGTTTTACCGCTACAGCGAAAATCCCGATGATCCTAACGAAGAACCCGAGCTCGATTATATTGACGACGATGACGAGTACGAAGCCGTGGCTGATGCCTTCGATGAGTATCTGGACTCGGCAGAATTTGACGAATTGGTAGGCGAAGATGATTGATGTAAACATTTAAGAAACCGGGAAGGCATGTCTTTTCCGGTTTTTCCCTGGTATGCCATGACCCACAGTTTTTGTCTGGCTCTGGTCATTGCCACATAGAACATCCGGCGCTCCTCCTCGATTTCTTCCTCTGTCTGTGATCTGGCAGAGGGTATCTTCCCCTCCTGACAGTCCGGTATATATACCGTATCAAATTCTAATCCTTTGGAGGAATGCATTGTCATAAGACAGATTCCTTCTGCTTTCTCCATTGGTGATTCTTCTTTATTTAATTTCACAGGATGGTGTGCATGCAACATTTCGGTGTATTGACTAATATAGTTATTCATCTCCTGTAACGTCCGGAATTTCTCGGAAAATTGCTGAAATTCAACGGCTGTCCGTATCAATTCTTCTCCTTTATCCGCACCGTATTTTTCCTGCAAATATCTGTCATATCCGATTACCTTACGAATATAGTGTATCTGTAAATGCAGTTTCTTAGATTTGAGACTATTAAGTTCCCGAAATAACTTGCGAATCCGCTCCTGTATGACGGGCGTATCTAAATAATATTGAAGCATCTCCTTTTCATTCACATACTCTTCCGGTACACTTTCTCTCTTGATATATCTGACCGGTCTGTTCATGATCCGCAGAAAATATTTTCTCTGCATATTTCCCCACGCCAGCATAAGATATGCCATAATATCTCGGATGACGAAATGTTGAAACTTATTCTGCGGCGCTTCTTTCATCATAAAAGGAATCCCGTTTTTGTGTAAATTCTGAGCCCAAAGGGCACATTCATAATTTGTTCTGCATATCATTGCACAGTTTTCAAGCTGACCATCCTGCTCTTTCTTTTTTAATTCATATATCAGACATTCCTGTTCTTTTTTCTCATCTTCAAATACTAACAGGTTGAAGCCTTGATCTTCTTCATGAAAAGCATGTATCTGTTTTTTCACGCGGTTATTATTTTCTTCGATCACTTTTACCGATGCGTCTACAATCTGCCTGCCGCACCGATAGTTGATATCTAGGAAGATTCTGGAAGCATCGGGATAATCCCTCATAAAATCCTGCATACTTCCCGGACTTGCCCCGCGAAATCCGTAGATCGACTGGTCATCATCTCCTACAATAAAAAGATTGTTTTCAGGCAGTGCCAGAAGCTTTATGATCTCGTACTGGCTCGGTGAAATATCCTGAAATTCATCGATCATAATAAATTCAAACTGCTTCTGCCACTGGGCAAGAATATCTGCGTCGGATGTCAAAAGCATGTGACAATATCGCATGATATCATCAAAGTCCATCTGCTTAAATTCCTTAAGATATTCTTCATACTCTTTGGCAAGAAAACAGATATCCTCGGAATTAATCTTCTGTACAGACATTTGCTTTATAACAGAAGTTGTCTTATAGATATTCAGTAAACGAATCAGTTCCTCCATATCTTCTTCCTGAATATGAACGAACCTTTTGTGCATATGTATGAGCTGTCTGATCATTTTTCTCTTCTCAGATTCTGTGATAATGGAATAATCGCGATACCGCGTCGATTGTTTCAGAATATGATAGAGTACGGCATGAAAAGTGCCGAACTTCACCGGTGGTCTCTCCGGTTCCATGAGACGAAAGAAACGTTCCTGCATTTCCAGTGCCGCTGCTTTCGTAAATGTGATGACAAGAATGTGTGACGGGTCTACACCCTGTGTTGTGATGAGCTGTTTGATACGTTGTACGGTGACATAAGTTTTGCCGCTGCCGGGACCCGCAAAAACCTGCGCAGCCCCGACAGTATGCATGATTGCTTTTTCCTGATTTGGATTTGATATCGTATCAGGCATTCTGTAATTTCTCAATTCCTTTACGGATTCTTAATAGTGACTCTTCCTTGCCGAGCACTTCCATGATCTCCGTAGCCCCTGCCGGCGTCATCTGTTTGCCGGAAACAGCCGTTCTCACCGGCCACATCACATATCCGTTCTTACATTCCTTCTTCTCTACATAGGATACGAGCGTCTGATACAGTGCATCGTTGCTGTAATCCGTCTGCTCTTCCAGAAGCGGTAATAACTCCTGCAATACTTCCAGTGAAGACTCTGAGTTTGTCTTCATCTTCTTGTGCGTATACATCGCCACATCATATTCCGGTAATTCTTCAAAGAAATCCACCATTTCCTTGATATCCGGGAAAATTTCTATTCTCGTCTTAACCATTGCCGCGATCTTGTGAAGATCCAGATCTTTGGAGAGTGCTTCTTTTAAATACGGCTCCGCCATCTCATAGAACTTGTCCTCATCCATCGCTTTAAAATATTCGCCGTTCATCCATTTGAGCTTCGTATAATCAAACACTGCCGGCGATTTGGAGAGATGCTTGTAATCAAATTTCTTAATGAGTTCTTCCAAGGTAAAGATTTCTGTGTTATCTTCCGGACTCCAACCGAGAAGCGCAACAAAATTAATGATTGCTTCCGACAAAAAACCTTGTTCAACTAAATCCTCATAAGAAGAGTGTCCGCACCGCTTAGACAATTTCTGGTGATTCTCATCCGTGATCAGCGGACAATGTACATATTCCGGCACTTCCCAGCCAAAAGCTTCATAAAGCCTGTTATATTTCGGCGAGGAAGATAAATATTCATTGCCCCTCACCACATGGGTGATCCCCATCAGATGGTCGTCCACCACATTGGCAAAATTATAGGTCGGATAACCGTCTGATTTAATCAGAATCATATCATCCAGTTCTGCATTATCTACCGTGATATCTCCGTAAATATCATCATGAAAAGTTGTCGTCCCCTCCGTAGGATTATTCTGTCTGATCACATAAGGTTTTCCGGCGGCAAGATTTGCCTCCACTTCTTCCTTAGATAAATGTAAACAATGTTTATCATATACATTGATCTCTTTGCCTGCCACTGTCTGGGTCAGAGACGCAAGCCGCTCCTTATCACAAAAACAGTAATATGCTTGACCTTTATCGATCAACTCCTTAGCATACTGTAAATAGATTCCCTGTTTCTGACGCTCACTCTGTACATACGGTCCGACACCGCCGTCTTTATCGGGGCCCTCATCGTGGACTAATCCTGTTTTCTGAAGAGTACGATAGATAATATCCACTGCCCCTTCCACATAACGTTCCTGATCTGTGTCCTCTATTCTTAAGATAAAATCACCGTCTTCATGCTTGGCGATCAGATATGCATACAATGCTGTTCTTAAATTCCCTACATGCATACGCCCCGTAGGACTGGGCGCAAACCTTGTTCTTATTTTCTGACTCATGTCTTCCTCCATCTATCTCATCAATTATGCTTTATCCGGTAGTGGTTTATCAGCAGACGCTTTAAAGGAACCAACCGCCTTAGCTGCCGCCGGAACCGCAATGTTAGTACCTGCACCGGCAACACAACCGCCCGGGCATGCCATGCCTTCGATCAGACAGCCATTCTTCTTACCTGCCTTGGCAAGCATCAGCATTTTCTTACATTCTGACAGACTCTCCGCATGTTCTATATTGACTTCCACATCGGGATAATACTCTCGCACGCACTCTTCAATGGCGCTTGCCACACCACCTGCAACACCGTATCCGCGCCCTGCACTCGTAGCGCCGTTTAACTTATCCATCGCCTCAATTTCATTTAACAGAATGCCTTTTGCTTCAAAAATACCGACTAACTCCTCGAAGGTAATTACAAAATCCACATCAGAGCGGATAGTTCTTCTTGAAGCTTCCAGTTTCTTGGACGCACACGGTCCAATAAAGACGACTTTCGCATCGGGATGATCCTGTTTAATGATCCTTGCTGTTGCTACCATAGGTGTAAGCGCATTCGATATCTTGTCTATCGTCTCCGGGAAGAATCTCTTCGCCAATACAGACCATGAAGGACAGCATGATGTCAGACTGAACGGAACATTACCTGTAGCTACCTCCGTAGCATAGTGTTCCGCCTCTGCTATTGCACCGAGATCAGCGCCGAGCGCCGTCTCATAGACATCATAAAAACCTAACTCTTTCAAAGCCGTCTTAAGCATATCCGGCGTCACATCCGGTCCGAACTGCCCTGCAAAAGCAGGCGCCACCTGTGCAATAATCTTCTTTCCCGACTGCATGGCGCGAATCAACTGGAAAATCTGCGATTTATCCGCAATCGCACCAAAAGGACAGTTTACCATGCACTGTCCGCAGGAAACACACAGATCGTTATCGATCACCGCTCTTCCCTTTTCATCATTCTTAATCGCGTTCACGCCACAGGCGCCCGCACAGGGTCTTACCTGATGGGATATGGCATCATAAGGGCATACCGCCTTACATTTACCGCATTTGATACATTTCTCCGGATCGATCACAGATTTGCCGTTCTGCATGGAAATCGCGCCTCTCGGACATACTTCCCTGCAAGGATGCGCCACACATCCCATACATCTGTCTGTCACCCGATAACAGTTCTCCGGACAGGCATTACATGCGGATGGAATGACCTGCATAAGCGGCGGTTCGTAGTATTTCTCTGAAATATTACTCTCCTCCAAACCTTGCGTCAAATGAACCAATCGGTTCTCCGGGCGAAGGGAAAGCCCCATCGCAAGTCTGATGCGTTCCCGCACGATTGCGCGTTCCCTGTAAATGCTCTCATATTGTGACTCATCATAGTCAACGATCTTATATGGAAGCGCCTCGACATCATCTTTTAAATTGGCTGAATGATAAGCCAGATTGGCTACTTCTTTAAATATGCGGCGTCTGTTCTTACGAACCTGCGTATCAATTCCTCTCATGATATTCCTCCACTAGCCGTATGTTAATATTTTCACAAACTTCTCTCATAGTACGGCATATAAAACCCCGTAAGTTATCATGTATATTTTTACACAAACTTACGGGGAAGTCAACAACTCATTACGAGAGAATTACAGATCGCCTGGTCATTCTTTTCGAGTTTGCAGAGATGCTCAGCATCTCATGATCTCGCAATCGAACTTTGCTCGATTTGTTATTTTTTGCGGCGTCTCAGCCATATGACCAGTCCTGCGATCAGACAACCGATCGGAAGCACGATCACTGACACGAATCCCACGATGTAAACAGACCGTGCACTGAATATCAGGTTTCCGATTTCATAATATTTGACCGGAACGGCGACACTATCCTCCCGCTCTGCCAGACTACTTACCATACTGCTGAATAATTTGACATTATAACCGGGAACGATGTCATCCGCATTCGCCGTAAACATCTGTTCCGTTGCCACAATGACTGCCTGAGATGTCTCGCCTTCTGACGTATATTTCTCTGCTTTCATGCCAATCACAAAAGGACCGTCAACATCCGTATCGCTCTTACGGTAATCCTCCGAGTCAGACATATCTGTCTTGCTGAAAGCACTACTGCTTGTCGTCAAAAGCGGTTGATAGTATATATCAACAGAATCTTCGTCATAAGTTAACCCTCTTGCGAACGGTGCGAATACCACACCGTTTGCCACTGCTTCCGTAATGGTATCATACTCAATCGTAGGAATCAGGTAATACGGGCTCTGATAGTAACATCCGGGATCATTCTCCACGATCATACCGTCCACAACAGACACACCGTAATATCCTAAAATCTGTTCGAAATTATCCATACTCTCATTTGTCCATGTAGGAACAATGAGTGCATTGCCTCCGTTATCAAAGTATGCACATACCTTATCAACATCATCGGACGAATAATCACTTGTAGGTGCATTAAAAATAATACCGTCGGCATCTTCCGGGATTGCATCTACCGCATAGAGGCTGAGTGCTTCATATACCACATTTTCTTTATCAAGAGCATTAGTAAAACGCTCATCAAACGGTAATTCATTATGTCCCTCTATGATATAGAACTTCGGAATATCCTCAGAAGATACCCGTGCGATTGCAGATACAATCTGCCCCTCGCCGTCATAGCCTGTAATCTCATTCTGATAAGTGGCATAGTTAAACTCATATGCATAGATATTGCTATAATCCACTACTACATTGTCATATGGTCCAACTACGATCAGACTGTTTCCTGTAGGTTCTATATCCGTATATTTGTAATAAAATTTCGGATTTGCCACCGGATTGATATATTCCACATTAATATGACCTGACAATCCTTTAAATTGCTGCAATGTCTTGTCAAGATCGCTGTCTTTTGACGACTCATCCGCCAGTACATAAATTGTGACATCCTCCGCCAGATCCTTTATTGTCTGCACAGTATTATCCGTAAGTGTATACATCTTATTTGCCGTTACATCTATGGATGTATACTGATCCGGGACATAATTTAAGCCCAAATTGATTGCTATCGTTAATGCCGCTGCAACTAATATATTTGCTGTACTGTAAGCCCCAAGCTTAATGCCTCTGCCCGATACCGCATATCTGCGTTTCTGTATTGACTGCACCGTACATAACAATATAAATGCCGTAAAGGTTAAATAATACGCAATCGCTTCAATTTGAAGATATCCGGTACATAAGGAGTCAAATCTGCCTACCATATCAAAACAATACAGTATTTTTGTAATGATTCCCGTAATGCTGTTTGTACTCAGACTGGATATTACGCTGCAAAGCCCTGACATGATATATCCCGAAAATAATGCTACAAGAGTAAGGACAGCCGCAATCACTACACTTTCCGTCAGTGAAGACAGAAACAATCCGATTGCCAGTCCAAGACAGCCATACAGGAAAAAACCAAGCAGTGCCGTATAGGAAAGCCCTATCTGAAACTCTCCCGCAATCGCCAAAAATGGCGGTGTGAGTCCAATGATAACCGTTGGAATCGCAAATACCGTCACCAGAGCAAGATATTTAGCCGCTACAATCTTACCTACCGATATCGGCGCCGTCAGAATCAGTTGGTCTGTCTTATACTTCCGCTCTTCTGAAAGTGTACGCATCGTCAGAATCGGAATTGCAATGATAAACAGGAAGACAATGCTCTGTAAAACATAGGATATCGTCGGATAACCTGCTAACATGTTGAACACCGTAAAATAGATTCCCATCACAAACAATATGGCAGCTACAAAAAGCCACCCGATAAATGAGTGAAAGAAGGATTTCAGTTCTCTTTTATAAATTGCCATCATCGTCTGTTTCCTCCTTCTCCATAACTATTTCCTCGTCTGTATCTTCATCTTCTTTTGAATCATCGGCATCCGAATCCTCACTTTCTTCTGAACTTGTATCTTCACCATCTTCATCATTATCTGTCAGCTCTAAGAAAATATCCTCCAAGGATTTCTCCAGCCGGTTCATCGACAAGATCGGCATACCTGCCCCGGACAACGCCAGTGAGAGTTCTTTTCGGATATCTGCGTTATCCATTATATCTATTCTGACATGAACGGCACCCTGCTCCTCCGACGGCTCTATTGCAAAAGATTCAACTTTGTCTATCTCTTGCAAAATATTTTCCACTTGCTCTTTTGTACCGAGCACAGTCAACTCTAATTCCACTTTAACCTGCATCATATCCTGAAGTTCTTCCGGTGAACCGCTTGCCACCAGTTTGCCCTTAGATATGATCATAATATGGTCACATACTGCACTCACTTCGGATAGAATGTGGGAACTTAGAATAATCGTGTGTTCCTTGGCAAGGTTCTTTATCAAATCACGCATCTCTATGATCTGTTTAGGATCTAAGCCTACCATAGGCTCATCCAATATAAGCACCTCCGGATATCCGATCAATGCCTGTGCTAACCCCACACGCTGTTTATATCCTTTCGATATATTTCTGATTAAGCGGTCTTCCACCTCAGCAAGCCGAAGTTTTTCCACTATTTCTTCCACGTGTTCTATTCTGTCCTTCTTCGAAACTTTTTTAAGTTCCGCTACAAACATCAAATACTCCCATACCGTCATTTCCGCATAGAGCGGAGGTATCTCCGGCAGATAACCGATACATTTCTTGGCTTTCTCCGGCTCTTTTAGAATATCATAGTTATTGATCTTCACTGTTCCGCTGCTGGCAGCGATATATCCTGTCATTATATTCATCGTAGTAGACTTTCCCGCACCGTTAGGTCCGAGAAACCCGTAAATCTGCCCGTTATCCACTGTAAAAGACAAATCGTCCACTGCAGTATGTATGCCATATCTCTTTACTAAGTTTTCAACCTGTATCAAAATATGTTCCTCCTTCCAAAATAAGTACTCTTATAAATGTACTAAGAAATTGTGTCCCTATTCTTATCAAAATGTGAAAAAAATGTGTTCAACTCTTTAAACACGCCGCCACGATTATAACATATTATATTATTAAAAACACTTGAAATTTAGAAAGGAATCGCATGAAAGATTATATGTACAAAGAGAATTGTGACAAATTCCCTCTCGCAATGGCATATGTTCCGTGGCAGCATTTTAACGGAATCTACGATAATCTTGATGAAGCTCTGGATGCCGGAACAATATTCCCGGAACTTGACAAACCATTTACAGGAAGGAGATGTTGTAAATAATGAATATGCATTTTGCTAACGAGCAGGAAAAACTGCTTCACGATATCGGTGTGCTGGACTTCGTCGTCATCGAAATGTCCCTTTATCTGGACACTCATCCTACCGACAGAAATGCGATGGAATACTTTAACCACTATAATCGTATGACGAATAAAGCAAAAAAAGAATACGCTGAGAAATTTGGTCCTCTGACGATCGCCCAGATCGATACGTCCGATTGTGGCGGCTGGGATTGGGCAAAACTGCCTATGCCTTGGGAAGGAGGTTGTGCTTAAATGTGGAATTATGAAAGAAGACTCGAATATCCTGTTAACATTACGGAGCCGAATGCAATGCTGGCTCAAGCTATAATCAGCCAGTACGGTGGACCTGACGGCGAAATGGGCGCCTCTATGAGATATCTGTCACAGAGATATGCCTGCCCCTATAGAGAGGTTGCGGCTGTGCTTACGGACATCGGCACCGAAGAATTGGCACATCTTGAAATCGTTGCTACTATCGTGCATCAACTTACCAAAAATTTATCAATGGAAGAGATCGAAGAATCAGGATTCTCAAACTACTATGTAGATCACACCATCGGCATCTGGCCGCAGTCTGCGGGCGGATTTCCGTTCAGTGCCGCACAGTTCCAGTCAACGGGCGATATTATCACAGACTTGATGGAAGACATGGCCGCAGAACAAAAAGCGCGTCTGACCTATGATAATATTCTAAGGCTCATCCACGATCAGGAAGTCTGCGAGCCGATCAAGTTCCTGCGCGCACGCGAGGTTGTTCACTTCCAGAGGTTTGGTGAAGCAAACCGGGAACATTGTAGTAAATCGGAACACACAAAATACAATCACTAAGACGCATACCCACATTTCCTCAAAGCCAAGTCAAGGATTTACCGCTTTAGCGGCGTTTACGTCCTTGACTTGGCTGTTTGGCGTTGATACTCTCGGAAAGGCATAAAACTCTCAACCTTGACAAAATATGTATTGATACATATAATGTATGCTAGCAAACTAAAAAGAGGTGAAACTTTTGCATACCGCATTTGGACTGAAAATTAAACATCTTAATAATCTGATTACAAAAAAAGTTTATGCATTATTTACGAATGATGAATACCCTTTTATCAGTCATTCCAGTTTTTTAGTAATTGATTATCTATATGAAA
>JAAGKN010001026.1_pt1 | contig 85598 bp, 70 predicted proteins | sample 6206371 | NCBI WGS metagenome assembly JAAGKN01 (sample SAMN11533720, study PRJNA540317) | gut metagenome | isolation source: fecal pellets from male and female animal of same cohort | host: Peromyscus leucopus | place: USA:CA | collected 2017 | reverse complement strand
TTTATCTTTATATTTTACATTTACCATCCATACTGGTAGTAAAGCATACTCTCTTTTTGTCTCTTTGGCAGTTAGATTATTTCTTTGAACTAAGGTTGATGTATACATTTTAGCTTCTGATGTTAGAAGTTCTTCTGCTGAGTTTAGCGCTCTTTCTTCTACTTCTTTTAGAAGCGTATCACCTTCTGTATCATATTTCTCGGCATAAAAACCTGATAAATACGAATGATTATAAGGAATCATGTCGCTATATTCAAATGGTTCTAAAGTATTCATGATGGCATTGTCGAATCTTGTCGAACCATCAATTGGGATACCAGCAAAATCCATTGTTCCGCCTCTTATAACATCATAACTACTGATTTTTGTATAATGTGTATCCCCAATAGTCCAACTTTCAACTTTTTTTCCTAATATTTTTAAATTACCATTAACATTTATATTATATAACCAGAATGGAATATAGATACCTCTTATTTTTTCAATGTTACTCTCATTATTAAAGTCTTTAGGCATTAGTGGTCTACCATGAGAAAGATTTTTAAAGGCTTCGATAGCTTGTTTTTTTTCTGTTTTGAAAGGGATTATTTTATCTGGAGTAAAACCTCCTGATAGCTTGCTTTTTAGAATAGCTGTATTTCCACAATAAACACAAAATGTGGCAGCTGTCTCTTCATCAGCTATTATTTCTGCTCCACAACTTTCACAGTGATAAGAAATGTAATCATTATATTCATCTGGTGGGGTATCTTTTGTATCAGTATTATCTAGTGGAGAAGTTTTTTCTTTATTCTTTTCAATTTCCTCTAATGTGAATGAACTACCACAATATTCACATTTCCATTTACCTAGTTTAGGATTAAATGAAATAGATGCGTTACAGGCTGGACATTTAGTTTCTAAAGCCTCTTCCTTCTTCATATTCTCACCTCTACTCTGTTACTAATTATAACATAATAAATTAGGTAATTTATAATTTTATAAAAAATATTTTAAATAAAAAGAGAAAATCTATTATACTAAATTTTCTCTCTAATCATTAATTATAGTTAGCCGTTAATTGTACAATTAATTTTTATCATATTGAAAGTTATAACATCATCATCAAATATTTTAAAATAAATTCCTTTAACTGATATGTTTTTTTAATACAATATCAGTTATTTTAGCTTCACCATCTGGCATAGTAAATTTATCACCAGTAATTATGTTACCATTCATTTTAAATGATTCCACATCATATGAAGATGAATTAGGAATAATTCTGATTTTTTCTCCTTTTATGGCATACGTTCTATTAATCTTTACATCATAATTACCAACAATTGAGATTTTATATTCATCATTGCTTAAATCTATTATAAACGGATTATCATAATTTCCATTACCTTTACTAAATTCAATATCTGGGCGAAGAACTATAGCTGGTCTAACACCATTTGGTAAAGTTACATAGTCCCTGCTATCATTCATTATCCAACTACCATTGTTAGTCATTCTATAATTATATGCATAAAGTCTAGGTATATATTTGTTAGGGGTCATAGTCCATTGATAGCTATTTGCTTTACCTGATGCAATGGCATTAGAAGAAATATATCTTTCATGATGAGTAATTAAACCAACAGGATATGTTAGTGCTCCATTTCCATTTCCATTTTCTTTACTTACAGTAAATCTATCAGCTTCATTATCACAATAATCATTACTAAAACCAAAAGTTTCTGCTATGTTTCCACCATTTGGGTTCCATCCACTGGTATTTAAATGATTTAAGTTTCTGTCATTGCACCAGACTGCATCTTCTAAATAATCTGTGTATAATAACATATTCTTTGAATACCATAAGTCTATCATATTTTTTATCTCTGAATCAATTTCATTAACGTGCATTATTTCGTCTAAAGCTGTTTCTACATTTTTTCCTTTTTCTATATCTATATAATGTAAACCGTAATAGACGTGATAAATATATGAAATCTTTTGACATTTTCCACTTGTATTCCAACATGTATAGTGAGTATTTTTTAAAGTTTCTTCAGCATTTGGCCATTCATATAATTGTTGTGTTTCGCCACTTAAAGTATACTCATCTTTTTCAGTATCGTAAGTAAATGAATTTCCAAACATATATTTATTTGCTATGTCAATATATGTTAATGATATATCTGAAGTTGAGGATACATAATAAATTGTAGAACAATCAGCTGTTTTACAGAAGTATTTATTATTATAATTTTTATATTTTAAATACCAATCATTACTAGCAACCTCTTCTAAAGTTGAAGGATTCAGCATTTGATTTCCAGATGCATCTTCAACTAATGAATCAGAAAAATAATACTTTTTATTTATATTACTTATATCTTCATTGTTCTCTAATGTGGCATAATATATTTTAGAATCGGTAACTGCAATAACGTAATAGATTGTACTACTAGTAATTGATTCTTTAGAACTTCTAAGCGTATACTTACCAACTAAATCTTGAGGATTGATTGTAGTATTATTTTGATATGGATTTACTAAGTTATATCTTTCGAAATTTTGTTTTCCCCATTCATAACTATCTGCAAAATAATAACTATTATTTATATCACTTTCATATAAAAGATATTCATATGAATAATTGGATAATTTATTTTTACTTGGATATAATCTGTTGTACATATATCCAACATCGTTAATTTCACTAGATTCCTTATTGAACATGCTTGTTCCAATTACTGCATAATCTGTAGAATTATTAATTGGATAAACATTAGCAGCAGTATTAGAATAATATGAATCAATATAATACAAAGTACTACAAATGCCATTTTTATTGGCACAAGTATACTTTCCAATTAAATTCTGATAAGTCGAATCACTCCATGTTGCTTCTTCTATACTACCAGATATATTAAATGTTTTTGTAGTATCATCATAAATGTACTCTGTTCCATAACTATAATCTGATGATAATCCACGAGCTGTCTTATCAATATAGCCGACATGATCACCTCTATCTGCTCCACATTTCCCCTCAGAATCTGGTTCTCCATTATAGAGCATTTTTACGCCACCTGTTTCAGTCGTCATATACATTCTCCAACAAAATCCTCCGAATATAACATTATTTTTTTCTGATGAATAATAATAATATATATTTCTATCTTGATAAGCATCTTGCTGAACTTGTTTATATAATGTAATCCTTTCATTTATTTTCCCATTCATAGATTTCTTTACATTTATTTTACTCCAATTTCCAACTATTTTTACATCATTCTCTGGCATAATAAAGTAATCATTATTTATTTTTTGCACATTATTTGTAACTATTTTCCATCCTTTAAATTGATAATCACCACAGGTTGGGATATTATCACTTATTGCAACTGTATCAAATACAGAGTATTTCTTTGTTGTAGGAACATTATTTACTCTACATCCACTTGGCTCGTTTGCATCATAAGATACCTTATAATTATCTACTAGAACTGGAGTTTTTGAACTCTCTACATCTTCGTTACTTTCTTTAATTTCACTTTTTATTTTCTCTTTTGAGTTTGTCGAATAAATTTCTTTTTCACCAATTAATTCATCTTTTAATTTAGCAGTTATTTTCATCTTAGCTTTTGTACCAGATTTCAAGTCATCAATTTTCCAAGTGATTTTTTGCTCGTTCTTATTAAATGTTATATTCCCTTGTGTTGCTTTTATATCTTTTTCAGCTTCTACATAAAAGTAATTAGTATCAATGTAGTCTGTAATTTCAAAATCTTTGTAAGGTTCTGGTGAAAGAGATGCATCAAACAAAACATTATTAAGTGTTTCCATATCTGCAATAAACTGATTATCAGTAACATTCTTTATTGGTTCAAGAATACTGCTTCCCATTTCATATTGAACTCCATTAATCGTAGCAAAAGGATAGGCATTTTTTATGTATTCATATTGAGTTATTTCATTTGGAGTATCTTCATTTGGATATCCATCTGTTAAAAATAATGCTATACATTCTCTATCATTTTCTTTCTTATATTTTTTTAGAAGATTAGCAAGATTAACTAAAGCTTGATAATAATTAGTTGTATCATCTATATTTAAATTATTAACATAATCAATCAATTCTTTTTTATTATTAGTTAATGGTGAAACAATTTGTGATTCTTTTCCAAATGTGATTAGAGCTGCTCTGTTCTTTTCATTAGATAATAAATTGTCTATTAATTCTATTGTATCATCTTTTACTTTATTTAATTTTTCTCCTTCCATAGAACCAGACACATCCAAAATAAAAAATATATCAGTATATTTATTATTTGCTTTCATGACAGTATCTAAATCAAAAGTAATTTCCACTACTCCTTTGGATATCCACTTTGCACTTTTATCTATTTTCCAAGAACCGGGGTCTTTTTTATTATAGTCTAACTTTTCAGAAAGTATCTCTACACTCTTAACTGGTTGTAACTCCGCAAATATTTTGGGTACAGTAATAATACCTAAAAGAATAATTAGTAAAGAATATAAAAACATAACTTTATTTTTAGCTATATTTTTTTTAAAATACCTATTAATCTTTTCTAATTTATTCATACTCATAATTACCTTTCTGGACGTATTATTCTATATAAAGAATAATACTTACATCTATGTTTTGTCAAGTTTACACTTCAATCCTCAAATACATATTTTTTCTATCAAATTATTGTTTGTGTTATAATCTTATTTGAGGTGTTAATATGCAGAGAATTAAAATGAATCCTACTCCTATTATTTTAAATAATACTGATTTTCAATCGATAATTTTAACGGTTATGTTTCCTTTTCAAGAAACTGTTGAAGATTTAGCAAAGATACAATTACTTCCAAGGTTACTTAATAAGATGAATAATAAATATCCTACTGAAGAGTCTTGGCAATTAGAAAAAAAGAAAAACTTTATTCTTAGTGCAGGCTGTTCAAAAAGTGTTATTGGCTCTACTGGATACTTTTCTTTTGATTTAGTAATTCCGGATGTTAAATCATTAGAAATGGATATTTTAGAAAAACAATTTAGTTTATTCAGTGAAATGATTTATAATCCTAAAGTAGATAATAAGCAATTTGATAATTTTGAGTTTGAAAGAGAAGTTTCTAATATTAAATTAGGAATGAATAATGCTTTAAAAAATATTAGGTCTTATCACAGTATTAAGATTAGAGAATTAGTTGATGATGAAGGTATTCTTTCTAGAGATTTGATTCATAATCAAGAATTATTAGATGAAGTTACTCCAAGTAATCTTTATGAATACTATTTAGAAGTTATAAAGAATAATCAGCCAATAATTTATGTTATGGGAGACGTTTCTTTAGAAAAGATAAAATCTTTGTGTGATAAATATTTATATACTAAATCTTTTGAACTTAATTATTTTCCAGCAGAATTTGATAATTTCTTGAAACCTAGAGAAACTGTTTTAGAAATTGAAGAAGAGTCTAATTTTAAAGACTCAATATTTTCTTTAGTATATAAGATTAAAGATATGAGACATGATGATGTAATCTTACTTAGTGCTTTAAGAGATTTATTAGCTTCTATGTCTTCTAGAAGATTAGCAGAAAAACTTAGAGATGAAAATGACTTAATATATTCTTCTAAAGTCTTAACTTATCCACATTTTGGACTTTTTGAAATAACAGTTTACATTAATAAGAATAATATTGATTTAGTTAAGGAAAAACTTTTTGAATTAGTAGATGAATATAAAGATGAGGAATTAATTACTAATGCCCTTAACAACATAAAAGAAAGAAAACGTGTTGATTTAATTAGACAACTTGATGATAAATTCTTTTTATTTGATGATTTTATTTTTAGTGACTTAGAAATTGATATTACATTTAAAGAGTATTACGAACGATATATTAAAATAACTGCCAAAGATATAAGTAACTTTGTTGATAGATTAGTTTTAGATACTACTTATTTTTTAAAGGAGGGAGAACATGAATAAACTAGAAACATTAGATTTAGACAATGGTTTAAAGATATACTTATATAATGATTCTAGACGTCATTCTACTTTCTTTCAATTGACTACTCTATTTGGAGGAATTACAAAAGAATTTATAGTTGATGGAGTAAAATATCATTTTCAAGATGGAGTGGCACATATATTAGAACACTATGTGGTTGAATGTAATAAAGTTGGTAATTTCTTAAAAGAATTGGGAAAAAAGCAAATGAATACAAATGCATCTACTCATTATAATATGACTAATTTTTATTTTGAGACGGTTGAGAATGTTAATTTTGGTATAAAAACATTATTAAGTGGTATTTATAATGTTGATTTTAAAGAAGAAAAATTAGAGAAATTAAAAAATCCTATATATCAAGAGATAAGAGGAAGGAAAGATAATAAATTTTATCATAGTAATATAATGACTCTTAATAGTTTATTTAATGATATAAAATTTAGGAATATTGGAGGGACTATTGAAGAAGTTGAAGCTACTACTATTCAAGATATAAAAGTCTGTTATGATGCCTTTTATCAACCTAGTAATCAATTTATAGTGGTAGCTGGTAATTTTTCTAGAGATGAGGTTATCAAGGAAATAAAGGACTTTTATGATAATTTAAATATCGAGAAGAGAAATGTTGAATTAATTACAAATAGTGAAAAACTAGAGGTTTATAAGAAAGAAGATATTTTATACTTTCCTACTCCTCTTGATTATGCTGAGATATCATTTAAAATTGATGTAGGTAATCTTTCTCCTAAGGAAAGATTAGATTTAGATTTTTACTTAGGATGCTTTTATAATCATTTTTTTGGAATTACTTCTTCTTTACATAAAGAATTTATAGACAAGAAAATTATTACTACTGGTATAGGTTGTAATGATAATAGAATTGATAATTATTTAATAATTAGTATTGGTGCTTATACTCATGATGTTTCATATTTTAAGGAAAAAGTCATAGAAATAATAAAAAATATGGATTGCTTTGATGAAGAAAAGTTTGAATTGGATAAAAAGTCGGCAATTCTTAGAATAATTTTAAGAGATGAAAATGTTATGAAAATGGTTATGCCATTTATTGATAATGTTGTTAATTTTGATTATCCTTATTTGGATAATGTCAAAGATCTTTCTGAGTTAGATTTTGATGATTATGTCCAGTGTATTAAAAATTTAGATTTTTCTAATTATACTACTACAATAATTAGAGAAAAATAAAAAGAGTTAGTGTTTTAGCTTTTGGGCCTACACTACTCTTTTTTATATTAATGAGAATGCTATTAGTGCTAAAGCAATTAATAAAGTAATTACATATAAGACTATTGCTGTTTTGTATGTGTATACTTTTTTTACTTTACCATCTATTTCAATTGTCTTTAACTCTACATAAGGTACTGGACTTCTTCTATACCAACCTGTTACTTTTACTGTTTTATCAAAGTATTCAGGAGATTTAAATAAGGCAAATATCTTATTTATGATATGAATTGGTTGATTATAATCTAAGAATATAATTCCAGTATTATCTTTAATAACAAAGTCTTCATTGAAGATACATCCTGGATTTCCACGACCTATGATTGTTCCTTCTAGACTACATGGAATTGATGTAATATGTGATACTTTTACTTCACTTAATAATTCTCTTACTGTTGAATCTTTAAATGGTAATGTTCTATATCTTCTTTTAAATTTGATGTATGAAAATAATAAGCATACTAACATACAGATACCCAATATTGCGAAGAAATTTCCTGTTGTTTCTACCATAAATATAATTACAAATATTGAAGCAATTACTGATATTGTTGGTAGGAAGTTTATTAATAATTCAACTAGGAAATCATCTACATATGATTCTGTCTTTTCTAAATCAAATGTGATGTATGCCTCTTGATTATACTCCTTGCTTCGTTCTGAAATCGCTAGCAATCTTTTAGAAATTAATGGATGTGTTGAATGTAATTCATACCATTTTGCCCAGACATTCCATTGTTCCCATTTCATTGCTTGTTTAATATTTTCTTTATCTATTTCACCATTACTTGAACTAGCTACTACTAAACTTTTTGATGTTTTTGAATCGAATATTCCTAAAGCATTAGATTTTGCTACTGAATGTTTTTCATTTGTTTTAGCTGTTGTCAATCCATAACCTACTTTTACTAAAGCACTAGCTAGTGCATTTGGATTCTTTGTTGTTTCAATTGAAAGTTGATCTGCGTAATATTCTCTAGTTCTTGATAACCAAAGGATAATGTAATTACTAATTAGGTACATGACATAAGCTATCATTCCAATTAGTTCAATACTACTATTATTGTTATTATCTCTATCATTAGAACTACAAATTTCATAGATAGCATAAAGAAATAATGGTACCAATTGAGCAACAGTCATAAAAAGCATATCATAATGAACTGCATGTCCTAATTCATGAGCTACGACAGCCTTAACTTCCTCTTCTGTTAAGAGTTCAAATATTCCTCGTGTTAAAACTATTCTAGCATCATTTTTTGTATGTCCATAAGTAAAGGCATTAGGTGCTCCATCATCAATATATCCAATTTTTGGACATTTCATATTCTTGCTTGAACATACTTCTTCGATGAATTTCTTCAAATATTCTGGTATCTCATATTTAAAGTTTGCTTTATAGAACCATTTCATTGATAAGTCTGTAAAGAACGGTGATACTAAAAATTGGATAATAATTATTATAATACTTATTCCAATACCTAGTATTACTGGAGCACCGACTAAAATACTTACTAAAATTACTATAGCTGCTAAAAATACATATAGACTCCCTAATGTTATTAGGGAAATACCTAATAAATTTCTTTTCATTTAAATTATCCTCCTATTTTATTTTATTCTATCACTTATTGTCGAAAAATGGTATAATATATTCTAATTTTATGGGAGGTTATGTGTCAATGTCAAACTTAAAGTCTATTACTATTACTGATGAAGAACTCAAAAGATTACGCTTTATTGGAAGTGGTGGTTTTGGAAGTGTTTTTGCCGATGAAAATGATGAATGTACTATAAAAAAATATCACGATAAAGTAAAGTCTCTTGATTATTATGCCAATAATCCTTGTTTACGGATTAAAAGAAAAAAGTTTAAGAGATTGAATAGATTAGCTGGGAAAATAAAATATACTGATGTTGGACTAGAACTTGTATATAATGGTTTTAGATTCATAGGAGTTAAAAAGAAATACTATGATGGAAAGACATTGGATAAGTTAGAAAATATTTCTTTTGACGAAAAGAAAATAATAACTGCTAAACTAATTAGAAATGCTAAAGAGTTAACTAGCCATCGTATTTACAATCTTGATTATAAAACAAATAATGTTCTTCTTACTAAACAAGGCGAAGTAAAAATAATAGATTTAGATGATATTTATACAAGAGTCACTTTCTTTCCTAATTACTTTCATAAAAGAAAAAGTTTAAGAAAATTAAAGGAAACAATTATATATTATTTTTATAGAAATCAATATGAGTTTTCTAGTGATGTTGCTAAGATGGTAACTAGTAGTCCAGAGAATAATCCTACATTACAAAAAGATATGTCATATGAAGAATTACATGATTTTGTTAATGAAATACAGTTAGAGGATAATATTTTAATAATTAAAACTTCTTGTATAAATAAAATAAATAAGCAAGCTTTGAAAAAATATGTTGATGATAATAATTTATTTGTTGTTTTAGCACTTGATAAAAATACCTTACATTACAATGAAAAGGCTGTTGTTGCAATTAAAACTATGAATGATTGTGGAATCGATGTATATGATATTTTTAAATATTCTGATGATTATTCGCAGGATGTAGAAAATTACATGAAATCTCATGGATGTATAAATGTTCATACATATGAAGAAGATTTTAAAATACTAAAAAAATAATGGTTACTTGATTTGTACCATTATTTTTTTATTTATTTAATTAATGAATCTCCATCTATTTCAACAGGAATAGGTATATTTAATATATTTAAGATTGTCGGAGCTATATCAGCAAGCTTTCCATCTTCCTTTAGCTCTATTCCTTCTCTAGTAATTATAAAAGGAACTTTATTTGTTGTATGAGTTGTGCATACAGTTCCGTCGTCATTAATCATTACATCGCAGTTACCATGATCGGCTGTTATAATCATAGTTCCATCAATTGAATTAATTTTATCATATAATCTTCTTAAGCATTTATCGATAAATTCTATGGCTGTAACAGCAGCTTCATAGTTTCCAGTATGTCCGACCATATCTCCATTAGCAAAGTTTAATATAACTATATCTAAATAATCTTTTTCTAATTCTGCAATAAGTTTATCTGTTATTTCTTCGGCGCTCATCTCTGGTTTAAGATCATAAGTTGCCACCTTTGGAGATGGTACAAGAATTCTATGAGCATTTTTTAAGTCTAGTTCTTTTCCACCATCAAAAAAATAAGTTACATGAGCATATTTTTCTGTTTCTGCTATACGTAATTGAGTAATTCCCAAATCATCTAGATATTTTCCTAGTGTATTGTCTAACTCTTGATGATTAAATGCTGTTAATCCCTTAACGGTTTCTGTTATTGGCATCATTGAAACTAATTTAATATTATTAAACTTTTTTGTATCCATTGGTGAAGCTTCAGGATTTGTTATTGCAGTAAACATTTCTCTTAATCTGTCTGGTCTATAATTAAAGACAATTATTCCATCGTTGTCAGATAGTTCATTTTTTTCTATTATAGCTGGTTTTATAAACTCATCTGTAATGTCTTTTGAATAAGAATCTTCTAGTAATTCTTGAGGAGTTTCATAATTATCTCCAAGTCCATAACAAATAGCATCATATGCTAATTTTAATCTATCATAATTATTATCTCTGTCCATTGCATAATAACGACCTGATATAGTAGCAATTGTACCAATATTCTGTTCATTTATTTTTTCCTCTAGCATATTTATAAACTTCGGTGCACTATGGATATCAGTATCACGTCCATCAGTAAATAAGTGAAAATACACTTCTTTAACATTATTTAATTTACACATATCAATTAGAGCTAAAAGATGTTCTATACGAGAATGGATTCCACCATCACTAATTAGCCCCATAATATGTAGTTTAGAATTGTTTTCTTTTGTATGATTTATAATTTTTAAGATATTTTCATTATTAAAGAAATCACCTGTATCAATTGAATTATTAATTAGCTCTTGTGGTTGATAAACTACTCTACCTGCTCCTATGTTCATGTGACCTACTTCAGAGTTTCCCATTTGTCCTTTTGGTAATCCAACTGGCTTCCCAGAAGCGTCTAATGTTGTGTGAGGGTATTTACTTTCTAAATAATCAAAAGTTGGCTTATTGGCATTTTTAAAAGCATTTCCTTTTGATTCTTCTCTAATACCACAACCATCTAAAATACATAAAAGTAATGTTTTTTTCATAAGCATCACTACCTTTCCATTAATATTATAACACTTTGACAGGTAAATGATTATAATTAGTTGATATTTTCTTATATAATTTTCTTGATATGGGGCAGCATTTCTTTGTTCATTTGATATAAATCGAAGAGAAAAATAATACCTATAAAAAAATAGCTGTTATTAGTTAACAACTATTCTTTTGACATGTTTTACTGTCTTTTTCTATACATTTAATAAGACATTCAAATTTTTTGTAAGTTTCTTTGCGCATCTTAGTAGTCAATTTTTCATAGGCATCTTTTTGTTTTTCACTTACCCCTGATTCTAGAGAGATGGCTTCACCATTAGCCACAGCTACTACATTTGGAGCATAGATTCTTTTTTCTTCTGCTGATACTGTTTCATCATCTTTTGTTAAAGTATATTCTTCTAATACATTATCCATCTTTTCTAATAAATCTCTGTAACCATCAGAGCCTTTTTTTGTAGTCTTTATGTTTCCATCTTTATCGATTTCTTTAACATCTCTGATTTTTTCTACATCAACATAATATATTTTTGAAATTGCTTTATCATTTCCAACCTTTATTAATTCTTCAATAATACTTCTACACCATGGACAATCTTTAAAACCAAAATAAACTAAAAACGACTCTTGATTTTCCATCTTTTCGACAATCTCTTCAGCAGTTTTATATACCATTGGATTTTCTGCTGGTATAGAAACTTCTCTTATCTTTTTATCATCTTTTTCTCTCGCAGTATTATTAATACTTTCATATTCCTTCTTAAACTTTTCTGCATCTGTTAATTCTACCTTTTCACTTTTACAACCAGTCATAGATATTAGTAACACTATAATTAACAATAATTTAATAAATTTCTTCATACTATCACCTACTTCATCTGTTATTATATATGATATTTATAAATAATTCTATAGAAATCGACATTTTTTAAAAGATTAGTTTCTTTTTTATCTTTTGGTAATGCTTTATTTTATTATTTTCTATTAGTTTACTGTTAATTTTTAATGTATCTTTAGATTTATCACTATTATCTTTTAAGAAAATTCCTTTTTCTATCATTGGCATTATCATATCATCAACAACTTTTTGAATTGATTTGTGAGGAATATATCCATTATAACAATTAGCTATATTCTCAGTGGTTGGTATATCATCCAAAGAAAGATATGATAATAATATCTGTCTTTCCTCAACCCCTAAATTATTTTTCCTATTAATATAAGCAATTAAACGTTCTTTTTCTATTTCTAGTAAAGTACTTTTTAATATAAATTCTAAAAAGTAAGTTATGTTTCCTTTTTTTCTAGATTTTTGAATGGACTTTTTGTATTCTTCTTTAGAAGACGTAATTGCTCTATTAAAAATTGTGTATTGACTGACATTTCTATTTAAAAGATACCATGTAGTCATCATTCTACTAGTTCTTCCATTAATATCAAAATATGGATGAACGTATATCATATAATAATGAAGGATTTGAGATTTAATAAAGATGTCGATTTGTGATAATGTATCTTCATTATTTAGATATTCAAAAATAGACTGCATAGAACTATCTACTTTTTCTGGTGCTAATCCTTTATCATAATTTATATCTAAATAATCACTATTTAAAATATATACATCTTTTTGACGATAATATTCTCCCATATTTTCATGCTCATATTTATCTAAAAGGTTATTACTTAAAATATTGTATAATTCATTTAGTGAATCTTTTGTTATTACTTGTCTTTTGCTTATGAACTTGTAGGCATTAACAATATTAATAAGTCTATTTTTTTCAGAAATACCTATATCTTGATTATTTGTTATACTTTCTATTAATTCAGCTAAGGTATAATTATTATTTGGAAATTTTATAATATCTTTAGGCATGAACATTTCTACTTCTAGATAATTACTTGATGATGATTTAAAATCTTTTATGGATGATGTAATTTTACTTTTTAAACGATTTATCCTGTACCTATTATAATAAAGACATCTACTATTATCTATTTTAAGATTTTTTATTTTAATGTACATCTCAATTCACTTCTTTTCATGTTCCTGCAGTATTTGTTTTTATTGATTATACAGAAAACTATATGAAATTTCTACAGTAAATTTAAAAAGAACCTAAATGGTTCTTTGTTTTACTTTTTATCAAAATCTGATTCTTTCATTGTATATTTATATACTTTATCAAAGTCTTCAACGTAGAATTCTGATTTTATATTGTTTACTCTAACATGAACTATTGGTTTTTCTAGTGTGTCTCTAGCATCTAATAGTTCTAAGAAAGTAGCTACTTTTATGGTTCTTTTAGTAGTTGCTGGATATTCTTTATCTTTTATTTGAACAATAATTCTATCATATTCTCTTAGTATTTGTTCAAGTTTCTTTTCATATTCACTTTTCTTATTAATTGACTTTAAGATAAAGATTATTAATCTAACAATTATTATGATTCCTATTAGACTGAAAATGCAAGATATGATTGCATAAGGAATAGTTCCATCTTTCCAGTGATTTTTTGCTGTCGTAGATATTATATTGTTGTTATTGATTTCATCTTTTGTGATGTTGAAAGTTTGAGTAGACAATGGGACTACAACCTTACCAACACTTTTTTTAGAATCTCCATCTTGAAGATATAGAACTATTTCAGCATAAGAATCAGAATCTAATGAATAATTATTATTATATTCAGTAACATAATCATTATATTTAGAAAAAGGTATTTCTACATTTTCTGTGATACTAACAACATTTGAATTACTCTTAAATGTCTTCTCTTTTAATAAAGTTTCATTTGATGTGTATAGAACTTTATCTTCGGCTTCGGGTTTAAATACTTTAATAGTACTTTTTATAGAATACTTATAGTTGTGATTAACTTTAGAAGTATAAACAGCATTATAATTGAATGTTACAGGTATACTTCTTGTTATTGAAGAAAGATATTCCATTCCCATACCCAAGCATTCTTCTTTGTAATGGTCATTTGGATTTAAACAGACACTATAATCAATACTACTTCTTTCATCATAAGTTATATTATTTTTACTACTCTCAATACATTTAATTAAGAAAACGAAAGCTATTACAAACATAATTATTGCTAGTAATAGTTTAGTACCTATTCTAACTTCATATCCTACATATTTATGATGATTGTCGTTTGTATTTTTGCTAGTATTACTTGAAGAAATAGATGTACTATCCTTTTCAATTGTACTAGGTATTACAAAACCATTATTAGTAGGAACAGTATAAATCGTATCTTGTTGATTTTCTATAGATGTTTCACTACTATTGATTAATGGTATACTTGTTGCACTATTATTTTCATATGGTATACCATTTAAGTTATTGCTTATAGAATTTTCTGAATTAGTAGATGACTCCATAGTATTAACTTCTATAGGTGTTTCTGGTATATTGTAGTTTTCATTTATACTAGGAATTTGAATTTCATTGTTTTCAAAGATTTGATTTTCTTGATTTGTTACATTTGTTGGTTCATTTGTAATATAATCATTACTTTCAAATGGTAAATTTTCATTATTTTCTATTGGTGTATCAGGATAAGATAATGTTTCGGGAATAGTTGGATTAGCATAATTTGTATTTATATCATTTATGTTTTGGACTGAATTATTTATCTCAATATTATTTTCATTATTTATATTAACATCAACTAAATCATCTGATTGTTCTAAGTATTCACTTGGTACTTCAGCTGTATTTGGAATATCAGCTATAGTATTAGCATCATTAGTTTGTTCAACAATATCATTATTATAATTTTCAGGAATTGGTTCTAAGACGTCTTCGATATTACTATCTAAACTATATTCATCCTTATTATCTATATTATTATCTGTATTTAATTCGCTATCCTCTTCATCAAACATTTCTAAGGTTTCACTTATAAGTTCACTATCAATAATTTGTGGCATATTTCTAGTATTATCACTTATAGCTTCTTGATTTGAATTGCTAGTATCTTCTAATTCTTCTATTATATCATTATTTTCCATGGCAACCTCCTTTCATAAAACATTATTTTATTATCAGTTCACTCAAGGCAACTGTTGGTAATCCCATAAATAGTATTCTGATTTTTTCTTGTCCTACTATTGAATCCTCACTAACTACCCATGAGTCTTCTCCATTATTGGCATCACCTTTTGTTTTATAATAAACTTTATTATCCTTTTTATCTACTTTGATAATTCTATGTACTATTGTTTCTCCATCTTGTGTGAATGCGATAATATCGTTTTCTTTATATTCTTTTTTCTTTTTATCAATAATGATTACGTCTCCTTTATTGATTGCTCCAGTCATTGATTCTGAACCAATTGCTAAAGCATAAAAACGTCCAAAATTACTTACTAAATATACAATTCCTGCTAACATAACTAGTAAAATTATACTAAAGGCACTTTGAATATTAGCCATTGTTTTATACTGTTTACTATTAGTTATCTTTTCTCTTTTGAAAAAGAACATTTTATAAGCAATAGCTAGCAATAATAATGGCATTGATGTTAATAATAATGTATTTATGTAATCTCCTAAATCTGGAAATACAGGTAATATATAATTAGGAAGTGTCATTATTAGACTATATATTACACTATTTTTCTTATCCGTATAATATGTTGAGAATGTTAGAAAAATATTTTTACTAAAATATGGTATAACAATAACCATAATAAATTGAACTAACTCTACTCTACTGTGAATATTCTTTAATGTAATTTGTGTAGTAATCTCTAATAAACTAAATACTAGTATTGATAATATTATTAATGGCTTATAATATTTAGAACTTTTTATGATACATTCTCTCATATTTTCAATTGCTAATACTAAAACGGTTGATGTTATTACATTTCTTAGTATTCCTAGGATACTTCTACTATAATTACTGTAAATGAATCCAACAAAGAAACCTATAAAATAAATACATACATAATATGAGAGTGTTACTATTAATATTAATAATAATAAATCTTTTTTTGTTCTTTCTTCTCTTCTATCAACTTTAAATATGTAATATATTGCGCTAGCAATTATGATTAATTCTAGTACTAATAGAATCGAATTTGAAGTTTTTAAAAGTAAGAAGTGAAAAAGAGTCCATATTAATAGGAATATTTCAGTGAAAAATACTTTTTTAAACTGTGTTCTCATAAAATGACTCCTTTTCTTTCCTTCTATTTATTACTAATTATCTTGTCCGTAAACTAATGTAAATCCTGCTCCTGTGTGAGATACTTCTTCATTTAATACTTCTGATGATACATCATAAGAAACAACTAGGTAAAAATCTGATGTTCCGTTTGTTTTTAATACTTTTTGTTCTCCTCTTTTCAATGGTGTTAGTCCAGTGTTATCTTTTGCTAAACTATAAACTACATTTCCACATACTAATTTTCCTTCTACACTACTGTTGCAAGAAACTCCATTTGGAGATGATGCTGTGATACTTGCTAAGTTAGCATCTACATCACCTTTATTTTGTACTGTTAGTGGATAGTTACATTTATCTCCTGGTTTTGATAAAGTTATTGCATCAACAGTAACTGAGTTATCTGCAACTGTTGCGTTTCCGCATACTGTTGTATTTGTCCCAGAGACAATACCAGCTACTGTTCCTTCTTTTAATTTGATGTCCCATTCAAAGGCACTTTGAGTAACCTTTCCGAATTTTACACTTAACGATGTGCTTAGAGCAGCATAGGCAACTGTTACTCCTATTACTGCTACTACTAAAGCAAAGATTGATACATACATACTCTTTCTATCTTTATACATTTTATTTTCTCCTTTTCTATTTCTTAATTCATTTATTATTAATTATCTTGTCCATATACTAAAGTAAATCCTGCACCTGTATGTGTTACTTCAGCATTAAGTACGTTTTCTGCTACTTCATAAGATACAACTAGATAAAAATCTGATGTTCCATTTGTTTTTAAAACTCTTTGTTCTCCTCTTTTTAAAAGATTGATTCCTGTAGTATCCTTAGTTAATTTGTATACTACATTTCCACATACTAATTTTCCTTCTATACTGTTATCACAAGCTACACCTGTTGGTGAAGTTGCTGTGATACTTTTTAGGTTTGCATCTATATCTCCTTTGTTTTTAACAGTTATAGGATAATAGCACATGTCCCCTGGTTTATCTAATTTTACCGCATCAACTTCTGCAGAATTTTCTGTAATTGTAGCAGTTCCGCAAGTTGTTCCACTTGTACCTGCTGCAATTCCTTCAACTGTTCCACTTTCTAGGCTGATATCCCATGTAAAGGCACTTCGTGTAACCTTACCAAACTTAACTTTCAATGATGTGCTTAATGCTGCATAAGCAATAGTAACTCCTATTACGGCAATTACTAGCGCTAAAATTGATATATACATTCCTTTTCTATCTTTATTCATCTTTCCACCTCTTTCTTATTTATGCACATAGTTCAATGTGAACCCTGCTTTTGATTGGGTACTGTTTTCACTATTTATACTGTTTCCTGTATAAGATATTACTAAGTACATTGTTTTAATTTGATTTATTCCTACCTCATGATTTATAGAAACAGGATTATTACCATTTATATCATTTGCTAGTTGATAAGTTATGTTATTGCAAATCATCTTTGATTCTTTAGAAAAGTCGCAGGCTGCATTACTTGGTGTTTTAGGTGTGATTGATTCTAGTCTAGCAACTACTCCTCCATAATTTTCTACGCTTAACTTATAACTACAACGATCATCTGGTTTTGATAGTGCAATTGAATTAACTGTAATGGTATCTTTTGTCACAGTTAATTGTCCACACTCTCTTCCTGTTGCGCTGGTTCCAAATGCTTCTCCTTCAATTGTTCCTTCTTGAAAACCAATATCCCATGTTATTGGTTTCCCAGTTACTTTTCCAAATTTTATATTTAGATTTGTTCTTAGAGAGGCATATGCAATAGTTATTCCTATCACTACAATAATTAATATTGATATTGAAATATACATAATTTTGTGTTTTTTATTCATATTACCTAACCTCATTAATTCTGTGCATAGTTTAGTGTAAACGCTGCTCCGGCTTGAGTATTATTAGCACTATTTAGTGTTTCTCCTGTGTATGATACAACTAAATATACAGGAAGTGTTGCTCCTATGGCTAATGACTTATTACTAGTTAATAAATTATTACCTGTACTGTCTGTAGTTATTTTATAAGTTAAATTACCACATACCATCATTGAACCATTTGATGTGCTACACGCTATTCCATTTGGATTTTTTGGTGTAATACTACTTAGCATAGCTGCTATGCTACCACTGTTCTTTATATTTAGTGCATAGGTACATTTGTCATCTGGCTTTGACAGAGATGTTGCTCCAACTGTGACTGTGTTTGTAGTAATACTAGCATTTCCACAACTTCTTCCTGTTGCACTTGTTCCTGATACTGATGCTGTTGCTGTACTACCTTGAAAACCAACATCCCATGTTAGTGCATTTTGGGTAATATCTCCAAAGTCAATATTTAGATTTGCGCTAAGAGCTGCATAGGCTAATGTTAAACTACCAACAATTATTGCCAGTGTAAAAATTAAAATATACATCATCTTTCTTTTTTTATTCATTTTATCTTCACCTCACAGTCCTTGCATTATGCTTGTGCATAGTTGATAGCAAATTTAGCTCCAGATTGAGTTACTGCTGAACTATTTAATCCTGTACCTGTATATGAAGCTACTAAATAAACTGTACTTGAGGCACCAGCTGCTAAAGTTTTGTTTGTTACAAGCGCGGTACTACCCCCACTATCACTTGTTAGTTTATATGTAATATTACCGCAAACCATAGTAGCTCCACTTGCTGTTGCACAAGTTGTACTAGTAGGTTTTGTTGGAGTTATTGAACTTAATGTTGCGGCTATGGTACCACTATTCTTTATAGTTAGTGTATATGTGCACTTATCTCCTGGTTTTGATAAAGTTGTTGAAGCTACACTAACGGTACTTGAGGTGATAGTTGCTGTTCCACAGCTTCTTCCTGTTGAACTTGTTCCTGCTGCAGTTCCACTAGCAGAACTTCCTTGAAACCCAACATTCCAAGTTAGTGCATTTTGACTTATTCCTGAAAATGATACATTCAAAGCTGTACTTAGAGCTGCATAGGCTACTACTATTCCTAAAACAAGTACTGATACTATTGCTAAGACTACTGTTAATGTTTTTCTATTCTTAATAAACATCACCTCCTTTAGTATAAAGTATTATTTTTGACCATAAACTATCGAAAAACCAAAACCAGCTTGACTGAAAGAACTTTGATATGCACTATTGCCAGTATATTCTATGGTTAGAGTTATGGTTTCTTCTGTATCAGTACTTCCACTTTTTTTCTTTATTACATCACCTATTTGGGGTTGATTTGTATTTTTTGTGTAACCTAGTTTATATGTTATATCACCACAAACCATAGTTGCTCCACCATTTAAAATAGAGCATGATACACCACTAGGCATTTTTGGTGTAATAGATGTTATTTGTGCATCAATATTTCCTTTATTATATATTGGTATATAATATTTACAATAATTTCCTGGCTCATTAAATTTAACTTTAATTCCAGTAATTGTTGTTTTTGATTTAGGACTAATCGAGTTGCATTCAACGAGATTATTGCTTAACATTGGATGAAGCGGCTCTGTTACCATGTTACTGTAATATTTAAATCCAACATCAAATGTTAATGATTCTTGAGTTATCTCCCCGAATTTTGTCTCTAGTGTACTGCTAAGAACTGCATAAGCAATGCTTAGACATACTATTCCAAAAACTAAAATTCCTATAACCATAAATAGAACATTATAATTTTTTCTTCGCATTGCTTAAACTCCTTTCTTATTATCAGACTATTACATATGGAGTATCTTCACTACCATTCCCAAACTTATATTTAACATCAGCATTAAGTGAAACTGCTGGCTTGACATTCGATGTATTATTTACATTCTGCATAGCAGATCTTCCATTAAAAACTCTGGCTTGTTTTTCTACATACGAATGAGGTGTCATTGTCCAATAAGAATCTTCATCTCCTAAACTCGTATTTCTGTCATTATATGTCATCATAATTTCTTGTTGAGTAACTAACCCTACAGGATAGGTTAATGCACCATTGCCATTTGATTCATTTACTGTGAATCTATCTTCTTTGTTTCCACAGGTTAAGCCGATTAAATTCGCATTAAAATAAATATTACCGAGTGGATTACCTAGTCCAGCATAATTAATACTTGTGTCGTTGCACCATACAGTATCTTCAAGATAAGACGAATACTTTGTCATATTATTTAAATACCATGTATCTACAGCACGTTTAATTGTGGAATTATTAGAAAATCTATTTTCTGTATTAGAATAAAACTGCGACTTTTCCATACTTTCAATTGAACTGTTGTCAAGCTTTGTATATTCAACTTCCCCATTATTATACGCATATAAAAATAGTAGAGTATCACAACTTGTTGTCATTCCTATGCAGGCAAAGTGATAATTATCTATTACTTCTTGACTGGCGTTTACATTTTTGGGATTATCCAAATTAAACTTACCAGTATTATTATCATAAGAAAAACCAGTTCCATATATCCAACTTCCCTGTCCCTCTCCTGGTTTAGACTTTTGCTTTTCTCTATTTTTTGTTAATTCAATATAATTTATATTGCTACCATTATAATTTGTTACATATATTATATCGTCACAATCTGAAGTTAAATTTCGACAAGTAAAGTGATTTCTATCAATCATAGTTGTGCTAATTGATTCATTTGTTGGATTATTAAGTTTGTAAAAGCCATTGGAATATTTAATACCATCACCAAAGGTAATATTATGTGTTGTGGCTGATGCTAAACTCTCTGGTGTTGTTCCGTTTGTTAATTCTGTATAGTAAATAAGATTATCATTATAAAATAAAATGTATATTAGTGTGCTACAAGTAGAGGCCATCCCTCTACATGCATAGCGATTTTCTGCGACTACTTCTTTACTAATTCCTACATACTTTGAATTTTTTAAATTATACATTCCATTTTTGTAGTCAAATCCATCTCCAAATATTAATGCTCCTTTGTCTGTTGGTGGAGTCATTGTATATACTCCATAACTATTGGATGTATATAAATCTGTATTTCCATACATATAACCTGTGTGAGTTGATAGATTGTTATTGTTATTAAATTGTACTAATGGACTTGAAGTTTGCATTTGACTGTTTGAGAGAGTTGAACCAGATATGCCATTGCATTTTCCATCTGTAGTTGGAGTTCCATTATAAAGGATTTTTACTCCTCCTGTATCAGTTGTTCTTACAATTTTCCAGCAATAATTTGCGAAGATTACATTATTATTTGCTGGTCCCAGAATATTATAGTAATATACTTTTTTATCTCCTTTAAAGGTGCTTGTACTTCCTATATATTCATGTACACCATTAGATGAATTTGATGATAATGATTGTATTCTATCATACAGTTTCATTTCTCTTTGTTCATATTCCAAATCACCCGATATGCTCAAGCTTGAATTTACTGCGGAATACCCTACACTAATTAGACACACAAAAAATAATAAGACAAATAATGATATGGTATTTACTAATTTATAATTGATTTTTTTCATTTACTAACTACCCTTCAATAAAGTTTATTAACATATATTTATCTACTCTTTATATGCTCTACCTACTATGCTACATTATGTTATAATTTTACCTTTTTAACCATATTTTGTCAAGGTAACCATACTTAGATGATAATAAAAAAAGAACTTCATTGTAGAAATTCTCTTTTAACTATCATAGTCATCTAAAAATGAATGATATTCTTTATTCTTCTTATATCCAATTACAGTATCTAAATTAATATTTGAGGCACTTGTAAATATATTAGAATCTACTCTATCATTTGTTTCTTTTAGTTTTTTTATAAGTTGTTTTATTTCTTTCCTTTTACTTTCTTCCTCTTTTTTCGATACTTTTTCAGTAAAGTGACAGGCACAATTTAGGAATGTTAATTCATTAAAATTTTTCCAAGCGATTATGTCATCTTCTTTTACTAAGAATAAAGGTCTTATTAACTCTAAACCTTCAAAGTTTTCACTATGAAGTTTAGGCATCATAGTCTTAAACTCCGCTCCATAGAACACAGATAATAGAGTTGTTTCAATTACATCATTAAAATGGTGTCCTAATGCTATTTTATTGCATCCTAATCTCTTAGCCTCTTTATAAAGACACCCTCTTCGCATTCTTGCACATAGGTAGCATGGACTTCCTGTAGTAGCTTCATCTACAACGTCAAAAATATTTGAATTAAACATTTGTAATTTAATATTTAAAATTTTAGCATTTTCAATTATTTGTTTTTCATTTTTTTCATTGTACCCTGGATTCATACAAACATACTCAACTTTGAAAGGAATATTACTGTGCTTCTGTAACTCTTCAACACATTTAGCAAGTAAAAATGAATCCTTTCCTCCACTAATACAAACCATAATATGGTCATTTTCTTTAATTAATTCATATTCTTTAACTGCTTTTACGAAACGTGACCAGATACTTTTACGAAACTTTTTTATAATTGTACGTTCTATTTCTTGATATCTTTCCATACTTCTCCTTAATATTTATTTTTGATTGCTTTTATATACTTCTTTTATTATCCCTCCACCAAGACACTCTTCTTTATCATAGAAAGCGCAAGCTTGTCCTGGGGTAACAGCTTTTACACCTTCAGGATACTTTACTATAACTTTATTATTTTCTAAAATCTCTAACTCAACAGATACAGGTTTAGCATGATAGCGAAATTCTGCTGAGCATTTTGTTTTAATATCAGATATCCAATTTACATTTTCTAAAAGACAGGAATTTGAAATTAATGTATCATCATTACCTATTGTTACATATAGGATGTTTTTCTGCATATCTTTTCCTACAACAAAGGTACGGTCTGATGTCCCACCTATATTTAATCCTCTTCTTTGCCCTATAGTATAATTTGATAATCCTTGGTGTTTTCCTATTATTTTTTTAGATTCAATTTCTATAACATCGCCTGGAACACTTTTTATAGACGAAGATATATATTCTTTGAAAGATTTTGTGATAAAACATACATCTGTTGAATCTTTTTTATTTGCAACTTCTAAATTATATTCTTCAGCTATTTTTCTTGTTTCTTCTTTTTCTATTTTTTCTAATGGTAGTAGTAGTCTATTTAATATATTTTTAGGTACTTCACATAAAAAATAAGTTTGATCTTTTTTCTTATCTTTTCCTCTAAATAATTTATTGTCTTCTATTCTAGCATAATGACCTGTAGCTATATAATCACAATTATAATTTAACATCTGTTCATAAAGAAAATTCATCTTAACTTTTTTATTGCATAAAATACATGGATTAGGAGTTATTCCACTTTTATAATCATTTAAAAAGACATCCATAACTTGTTCTTTAAACTCTTTTTGATAGTCAATTATATGATGTTCTATATTTAATTTTTCTGCTATTTTTATGGCGTCTGTGGCATCGAAATCTTCAATAAATTTAAATGTAATTCCAATAACTTCGTAACCTTCTTTTTTTAACAAGGCTGCTGCTACTGCTGAGTCTACTCCACCACTTAAGCCTACTGCTACTCTTTCCATTTTTACACCTTCACTTCTTTTGATTGCTTATTATAACACTTTTAATGCTAGTTAACAACTTCTATCAATACTGTAATTATATCATCTTTTGATGTTATGTAATAGTTTAATAAGTTAGTTTATATGAAATAGACTTATTTATAGATTAATCATATCTTATTTATATATAACTTTTATATGGAGGTAATATGATTAGAGAGCAAATTAAATTAATAAAAGAAAAGGACCCAGCTATTAAGTCTACATTTGAGGTGTTTTTGTATCCAGGATTTAGGGCTTTGATTTATTATAATATTTCACATTGGTTTTATTTGAGAAAAAGATTCTTTATAGCTAGATATTTGTGTGAAAAAGCTAAAAGAAAAACAGGAATTGAGATTCATCCTGGAGCGACTATAGGAAAAAGATTATTTATAGATCATGGAAGTGGTATTGTAATTGGGGAAACAGCAGTTATTGGAGATGATGTAGTCATATATCATGGAGTTACTTTAGGTGGGGTTAGTACTGCTAAGAAAAAAAGACATCCTACTATTGGTAATAATGTTATGATAGGTTGTCATGCAATTATTTTAGGAGATATATGTATTGGAGATAATGTAAAGATTGGTGCAAATAGTGTTGTTCTTCATGATGTATTAGATAATTCTAGTGTTGCTGGAGTACCTAGTAGATATGTAAAGTAAAAAATGTCCGATTTGGACATTTTATTTGAGTTTATTGGTTACATAGATTGTTACATATTTTACTTTCAATTTACGATGTTTAGTAATATCCTTTTTTATTTTATTCTCAAGATTAGTTACTTGTCTAAGACTTAGTTTTGAATCTAGCTCAATTGTTAGTTGCATTTTATAATAAGAACCATATTTTATTAATTCGTACTTATATTTTTTTATCTTTTTGTTTTCTTCTAAAAGAGCATTTATTTTTTTCTGTTCTTCTTCATCTGTTTCAACTTCACCAATTATTGATAGAGAATTATCTACTATTATTTCTAAAGCTGTTTTAAAGACTATGATACCAATTAAAATTGAACCTATAATATCTGCTTTTTCAAGTATTGGGTACTTACTAGAAAATTGTAGAATTATGGTAATTATTACTACTCCAATTGTTGAATATAAATCTGCTTTTGATTCTTTTACAGATGTTATTAAAAGCTGAGAGTGAATCTTTTCTCCTACCTTGTGCATTACTCCAATCGCTATCAATTTTAAGAGGAATACAATTAACAATAACCAAAGTAGAGACATTGGTGGAATAATAGTTTTTTTGAAAAAACTACTTATAATTATATATCCTCCTAATAAGAAAAGAATAACACCTACGAATAAATTTGTTAGATACTCTACTTTTCCGAAGCCAAATGGATGATATTTAGTTGGTTTTTTCTTTGAAATATTTGCACCTAACAAACAAACTATGTCAGTGATAAAATCACTAAATGTGTGCATTCCATCTGCGAATAATGATCCAAGTCCGTAGAATATACCACCTATTATCTTAATGATTGCGATAAAAAGATTATTTATCATACTATAAATTAATACTTTTAATTCTAATTTCATAACTTCACCTACTAATTAAAATATTATTTTATTTTGTTTTTGTTTTTTAAATTTGTAAAGCTTAGCAGGTTTTTTTCCAGCAAAACTTTGAGTTTTGTGAGTATCGACTATTAAGCCACTATTTAGTAACTTCTTTCTAAAATTGCGACGATCTAATTCTTTATTTAGGACTGTTTCATAGACTTTTTGTATTTCTGGAAGTGTAAATCCATGTGGATATAGTTGTTTTAGAACATCTGAGGTCATTACTAATTTCTTTATTTCTTCAACTGTTGCATCTAATATTACTTTATGATCATATGCTAATTCTTTAGGAATTTCTTCTAAAGTAAACCAATGAGCATCTGTAGTTTTAGTTGTTTCTTTTAAGATATTGGCCTTATCTATATCTACACTGCATACAAAGCTAAAGCAAATCATTCTCTGTAAGGGAGACCTATTTATATCATCAAATATCTGAGCCATTGTTAAGTCAACATCATCAATGTTTGTTTTTTCTTTTATTTCTCTTTTAGCGGCATCCATTACTTTTTCATCGTTGTACATGGCACCACCTACTAAAGCCCATTTATCTTTGAATGGTTCATTTTTTCTTTTTATTAATAGTACTTTAAATACTCCCTTATCAACTGTAAAAATTGTAGTAAGAGCATGAATACCAATATTTTTATATCTTTTGTTATTTATTTCCATATAGTAGTCTCCTATTTTTTGATTTGCATTATTCTTTTCTATTTTAAGGGGATTAGTAAGTTTTTGTCAATATTCTTGTATATAATACTGGTTATAGTATAGCACATTTTTATTACTGTTAAAAATATTATAATATATAGAAAAAGTCAGTTTAACACTGACTTCTTTTTTGATTCTCGTTACTAGGATGATATTGGAATTTCTTGACCTTATAGGTTTGTGCTCTATTTCCAATAATTATGTTAAGATCTTTTACTATCTTATTTAAACCGTTTCAATTCCTATTGGACAATGGTCACTTCCATAGATATCCTTATATATGATTGGATTATTGATATGATTGATGTATGATTTTGAGACTAAAAAATAATCAATTCTCCAACCAATATTTCTCTCTCTTACTCCTTTCATATAACTCCACCAAGTGTATGCATCAGTTTGGTCTGGATTAAAGTATCTAAAAGTATCAATAAAGCCACTTTCTAATAATCTTGTAAACTTATTTCTTTCTTCATAAGTAAATCCTGCATTTCCGATATTTGATTTATAGTTTTTAATATCAATCTCCTGATGAGCTACATTGAAATCTCCGCAGATTATTACTGGTTTTATAGTCTCTAATTTTTTTAAATAAGTTAGTATTTTCTCCTCATAATTCATTCGAGAATCCATTCTACTTAAATCTCTTTTAACGTTTGGGACATAACTATTGACCAAAAAGAAATCTGGATATTCTAATGTGATGTTTCTGCCTTCATCATCATATTCCTCTTCTCCAATTCCACATACTACTTTTAGAGGCTTTACTTTTGAATAAACGAGAGTTCCAGAATAGCCTTTTCTTTTAGCAGGATAAAGATAGACATAATAATTTTCTGGATAGAATGTTAGTTGCTCTTCAGTAACTTTCGATTCCTGAAGGCAAAAAACATCTGCAGCTACTTCAGAAAAAAATTCCTCAAAGCCTTTCTTTAAACAAGCTCTAAAACCTGCAACATTCCATGATATTATTTTCATTATATTCACCTATTTCTTTACTTTTTTATTTACTTTAATAGATACTATTATACAGTAAATTATTGATAATGCATAAATTTTCTTTTTTGGTAAATACTATGACTGGAGGGAATAATATGGAGAACAATATTAATACATTAGATGAACTTAATAAAGGTTGCTGCATGGGGATGACTGCTTTAGACTATATACTTGAAAAGGTTGATGAATTTAGTTTTAGAGAGTTACTTGAAAAACAATATAAGGAGTATCAAGAATTATCTAATAGAATTGATGAATTATATAGAGAATATACAAATGATGAAATACATGAGACTACTGCTATGGAAAAAATGATGACTTGGTATGGTATTCAAAAAGATACAATTCTTGATAACAGTGTTTCTAAACTTGCAGATTTACTTATAAATGGAACTAATATGGGAATCATTGAAGGTAGAAAATTACTTAATAATAAAACAATGGATAAGAAAGTTCATAAGATTTGTGGAGAATATGTTAAGGTTCAAGAAAAGTATATTGAAAAATTAAAAGACTTTTTATAAAAATAAATAGTTCAACTAATTGAACTATTTTTCTTTGTAATCATATTCCCAAAAACTTAATTTTCCCTTTGCTGGAATAGGATTAATTTTTTCTATGTTTTCTAATTTAAAACCATAACCTTCCCAATCAAGTTTTTCTTTAATCATTGAATGATAAACTAGAGGATTTTTTTCTTTTAATTCTTTTTTTAAGGTTTCGTCTAACTTAACGCAATCAGTCATATTACACTTGGCAATAATCATACCTTGTGGATATTCTAAGTTTAGATGTTCATATCTTTTCATAGCTTTTTTATCTACTCCAAGGCCAGCATGTATTAATAATTCTCCACGATACTTAGCTCGCCATGTACGAAATTCATATTCTTTTAATCCTTCAGCTATTAAAGTAGCAAATGGTTGTTTTATAGTAATCGTTTTCATAATTTCTCCTTTTTGATACCTATATTCTAACATAAAACTATAAGCTGATGATAAGTATTTTATTTATTCTTATATATGGATATTTTAATTGTTGTTATATATTGTGTTATAATGTAGTCAATTAGTGAGGGATTGTTATGTACTTTATCCAAAAGAATTTGACAAGACTTAATAATAGTCAAAGTACCTTTTTTCTTGACCCAAAGGAGTTAAGAGAGATTAAAGGAAAACTAAAAAAGTCTGAATATAAAATATTTTATCCATACAAAGATAGTGAAAAGTGTATTATTTATAAAAAAAATATTCCAGAAGTATTATTATATGAAATAAAGATTAAAATTCCGGTTAGACATCAAGATATACTTGGTAGTATTTATTCTTTAAATATTTCACATGAATTATTTGGTGATATTCTGCTTATTGATAATAGATATTTTATTTATATACTACCTATAGTTAGAAACTATTTTGAATCTAATTTCTTAATGGTTAAGAATAGTTATATTGAACTGGAGTTACTTGATATAGATTATTTAAAAGATTATGAGAGAAATTATGAGAAAGTAGAACTGATTGTTTCTAGTAATAGAATCGATACTATTGTTTCAAGTATTTGCCATTGTGGTAGAAATAATGTAAGTGAGATGATAAAGAAAAAAGAAATCATGTTAAATTATGATTTCTTGAAAGATTCTTCTTATAAACTTAAGGAAGATGATACTTTTAGTATTAAAAAGATTGGCAAATTTAAATATAGTGGTGTTTTAAAAAATACTAAGAGTAATCACTTGATTGTTAAAATATTAAAATATTTATAACTAGTCTCCTACTTCAATGTCTCCGGAAGTTGTTTTGATTGATAATTCTGTTTCTGCATAGCGATTGTTGTTGGAAATATCTACTTCTCCAGAAACTGTCTCAGTTTTTACGTAACTACTTATATTTGTATCTATTTCTACATCTCCACTGATTGTTGAAATTTTAGAATTACTAGTAAGTTCTAATATATTTATATCAACATCCCCTGATGTTGTTTTTATTTCACAGCTATTAGTTATTCGATTAACTTCAACTTCTCCAGAAACTGTCTTTGCCTCTAATTTACTAACTTCATTTATTTCAATATCTCCGCTTGTAGATGATAGATTAGCTGTATCAGCACTAATTATTCCAATATCTCCACTTACTGTTTGTATTTTAATATTTGAAAGTTTAGTTTCTGGAATATAAACATCTCCACTTGCTGTTTTTATGTCTAATTCATAATCTATATCTTCTGGGATGCTTATGACTATTTTATGTTCTGCGTAATGGCAGATTCCAATGCAGAAATAAGATTTTTCTTCATTAATGTTTAATGTTTCATCATTTGTTGAAAGTGTTAAATCTTTTTCATCTGATTTTTCTCCATAATATTTTACTTCTAATTTATTATTATGACTTTTTTCTAATTGAATATCAGCAGACTTAGTAGTAACTGCTATTTTTTTTACGCTTTCTGTTATCTCTTTTTCATATACTAATTCAGTTTTTGTAGAGAATTTAAAAAAATCTGTTTTGCTATTTGGTTTAACTAAAAGAATTATTAAAATGATAGATAGAAAAATGGCTATAATTGTTAATAAAACAATTTTAGTAATAGTTAATGATTTATTCTCCATTTTTTTCACCTCTTAATTCAAATAATAATTTTATAATGTTTTCAAAGACTGCATAGATTAACCAGATAATCCAAGTAACATGCCAAGCCATGGTTGAAAAGCTTAATAAAAGATAGATTACTAAGAATATAATTGAAAGAGTTTCTGTAATTATTTTTAGTTCTCGCTCTTTTGGTGTTTCTATTTTTTCTTCTTTTTCTTTTTTTGAATAAACTACTCCTTGATATACTATAAGACTTGTTGCTAATCCGCAGATTAAAAGGAAGCCACTTACTCCAACTATTTCATCTACATCTAAAAGCTCAAAAAAGATTATAAATACTACACTTAGAAAATAAAGAAATATTCCTAAGGAAATCATAAATGCTCTTTTTTTAGTTATACTATTAGAATTGTTATTTCCATTGGTATGTACTTCTTTTTTATCTTCTATTATTTTTCCACTTAAAAGTTCATCTGTTGTGATATTAAATAATTCACAGATAGGAACTATTTTGTCAAAGTCTGGTTTAGATTCTCCTGTTTCCCATTTTGAAATAGTTTGTCTAGTGACATTTAGTTTTTCAGCTACTTCTTCTTGCGATAAGTTTTTCTTCTTTCTTAAATTATATAGATTTTCTCCTAATTCCATATTTTCACCTCACGCCTTAGATTATATTATTTTTAGAGGTTGCACGCTACCAATTGTTGTTTGAAGTTTGTCAACCAACTTTAACATTAGTCATACATAATGTTTATATCAACTAAATTATCATCAATTCCATTTACTTTTCCATTGCTACTAATTTGCCATATTTTGTATTTTCCTTGGTAATCAGTTTTTGTTGTATAGTGAGCTAACCAGACTGGATAATCTTCATTTTTCCAGATGGTTTCTAGGTAATTTTTTGAACTATAAAGCATACCTTTATAGCCTTTTTCTTCTATTGTTTTATTAAATGTATTAGATACTTCAGTTAGTTTATGAAAGCTCAAATTAAATTCTTGAAATGAATTCCAATTTTCCCAGTCAAATGCTATTTCTAAATCAACTTTATATTTTTTTATTTGCTTTAGAACCCATTTTGCTTCTTTTTCAGCATCCTTTTTACTGTTAGCATAAGAATAAAAATAAACGCCTACTGGTATTCCTACTTTGTTGAAGCCTTCTATATTTTGTTTAAATTTAGAATCTAGAACATATTTTCCTCCTATGCCATCTCCTCGTCCTACTCTAATATAAACAAATTCTACTCCGGACTCTTTGACTTTGGAAAAGTCTATATCACCTTGCCAATGAGATACATCAATACCAATTTTAGTATTTTTTGTTTTATGTTCTTTAATAATATCTTCATAGTTAGTTGATTTGACTTCTGTAGGTACATTGGATTGATTTTTACTTTTTTCTTTGACATTTAAAGTAAAATTTTTAGTTGATTTATTTTTTGAGGAATCCTCTCCAATAAAAGTTAAATCGTATTTTCCAGCAGTGTTTAAATCATACTCTCCTTCGATAGTACATTTAGGGTTATCATCATAATTATCACCGCAAAATAATTCTTCTGCAATGTTTCCTTCATAGCCTACTGTTACTGAAAATGAATTCATTTGACTGATTATTGGAGGGGTTTTATCAACTATGTTTATTTCAATTGTATAAGGCACTTTTAAACCTTCATCTGTTTTGTACTCAAAATCAATTCTCTTCTTTCCTAATTTTGTTGTATCAATCTTTGGATTAGTTAATAGATTGCCATTTATTTCGGATATTAGATCTTTAAGTCTAATATTTTCATATACTTCAATTTCTTCTTTTGCTACTTTTATTATTTTTACAGCATTGTTTATGCAATATTTCTTATATATAAAACCAATTAAAAAGATTAACACAATTGTAATGATTGGGATTGTTACTACGAATATTAGTTTCTTTTGTTTCATATATTCCTCTACTTTCTTTTTTTATTATAACAGAATACGAAGGGAAAATAAATCTTAAAACTAGATTTTGATTTTTGAGTGAAACTTATCTTTAAATAAAAAGAAGTTTATCAATACTAAACTTCTTTTTTACCTTTAAAGAAAATTAATAAGACATTTAGAATTGCTAAAAAGGTAACTCCTACATCTGCAAATACAGCCATATAAATTGTGCTAATTCCAAATACTCCCAATAGAAGAACAATGAATTTTACAGATAAAGCAAGAATGATACTTTCTGTTACTTTACGTTTTGTCTTTTTTGCTGTCTCGATAGCATTCTTAATGTTTGAAAGATTATCATACATTAAAACGATATCACTTGCTTCGATAGCTGCGTCACTTCCTATTCCTCCCATTGATACTCCTATATCAGAGATTTTGATTACTGGAGCATCATTAATACCATCTCCAATAAACATTACGCTTCCCTTTTCTTTATAATCCTCTACGTACTTAACTTTATCCAGTGGTAGTAAGTTACTGTGATAATTTTTAATTCCCACTTTTCTACTTACTTCTTTTACAATTTCTTCATTATCTCCAGAAAGAATTATAATTTCTTTATTTATATATTTTGATAATTCTGATATATTTAAACTACTTTTTTTAATTCTATCAGAAATTACCATATATCCTTGGTATTCATTATCAATTGCTAAGTAAATTACTGTTCCTACTTCATCTGTTTTTTCGAAGGACACTTTATTATCTTCTAAAAGCTTAGCATTTCCAACTAATACTTTCTTTTTAGAGATTGTACAACTAATTCCCTTTCCTTCTATTTCTTTGTAGTTTCTTATTTCTTCTACTTTTGATTTATTTTTTTCTTTTATGGCAATTGCTATGGGATGAATTGAATTTTCTTCTGCCGATGCAACTATTTTTAAAAATTCTTTTTCTTTTAGATTAGTATTTATTTTTGTAATTTCAAATATTCCTTCTGTTATTGTACCAGTTTTGTCAAGTATTAAGTAATCGATATTAGTTAATTTTTCTAGTTCTTTAGAGCCTTTTATTAATATACCTTCTCGTGAAGATGCTCCTATTCCACAAAAATATCCTAGTGGGACTGATATAACTAATGCACAAGGACATGACGTTACCAAAAATACTAAAGACCTATATAGCCAAGTGTTTAAGTCCTTACCTAGAATAGTTGGAATTAGGACTAGTAATATTGCTATAATTACTATTACAGGAGTGTATATCTTTGCAAATTTTCTTATAAATGTTTCAGTTTCTGATTTGTTATTGTTAGAATTTTCGATTAAATTGATTATTTTTTGAGCAGTAGTTGTTTTATAAGTTGAAGTTGCTTTAATTTTTAATATTTTATTCTTATTAATGCAACCACTTATTACTTGATCATCTGCATTGACTTTTTTTGGAACAGATTCTCCAGTAATTGAAGCTGTATCCAGATATGATTCACCTTCTATTACTATTCCATCTAGGGGGATTTTTTCACCTGGTTTTACAATGAAAATATCATTTTCTTTAACTTTTTCAATAGAAATATCTGTTATTTCTCCATTCTTAATTAAATGTACTGTTTCGACGCGTAAATCCATTAATTTAGTAATTGATTCTTTACTTTTATGAACCGCAAGGTGAGAAAAGTATTCACCTATTTGAAACAATAAGATTACTAGTACGGCTTCTGTGTAACTTCCGATGAAAAAGGCTCCAATAGTTGCGATTATCATTAGAAAGTTTTCATCAAAAATTTCTCCCTTTATTATATTTTTGAATGCTTCTATATACATTTCATATGAAATAATAGCGTAACTAATTAACAAAATAATCATTTTTATAGTAGTACTACTTATTAGTAATGCACTAATAAAAAGTAACGTACTAATGATAATTTTAATTAAATCATTATTCAGATATTTTTTCATTTACATTACCTCCGAAATATGTTCTAATCCATATTTTAATATCACTTTTATGTGATCATCTGCAATACTATAATAGACGTTTTTCCCTACTTTTTCTGTTTTTACTAAATTTGATGAGCGCAAATTTTTAAGTTGATGTGAGATAGCAGATTGAGAAATGTCTAATATTTCACTCATCTCATTAACACAAAGTGGTTTGTTTACTAAGACATCTAAAATTCTTAATCTTGTTTGATCTCCAAATATTTTATAAAATTCACTTAAACCATATAATAATTCTTTACTATGTATTTTCATATATTCTCCTTTTAATATGAATGATTGTTCATATATTCATATTAATATATTATGATATTCTTGTCAATAGTTTAAAAAAAAGAAGATACTATCTTCTTTTAAATTATTTTATTACATTAAGTTTTCTTTTATTAACATCGGTATTATATGTTTTCCTAAAATACTCCCTACTTTGATACCATTAGATTCATAATTTCTATCAATCCAGATTGCTTCTTTTATTTCATTTTTAACTTTTATATTGCCTTCTATTTGTACTAAATATGCTTGAACATGAATTGGTTTATCGGAAAATACAGCAATATCATTATAACCACCAATGAATTTTGCATCTATTAATTCGACATCTAATTCTTCTTTTAGCTCTCTTTTTAGTGTTTCAAAATCAGATTCTTTACCTTCACGTTTTCCGCCTGGAATTATGCATTCTTCACGATTATTATTTTTTCTTTGAACAAGTATTTTTTTATCCTGAAGAATAATTCCTCCAACTTTATCTATCAATTTGTTAATCCTCTTTTTTCTGTAATTCTTCTAAGGCTTCTGATAACTGAGCTGGACAAGAAGTATTTTTGAAACCGCATTTTATATCTTTTAATTTTTCTTTTATTACTTCTACATCTTGTCCTTCAACTAGAGCAGCTATTCCTTTTAAATTACCATTACAGCCTCCAGTAAAAGTTAAATTATGAATCTTTCCATCCCTAATATCAAAATCTATCTGTTTAGAACAAACACCTTTAGGTATATAAGTTTTATGCATACTACTTTACTCCTTTTATTTTATGAATTATTTTAAATAAATTGTAATGCCACGTTATTGGAAGCTCAAATTCTCCAATCAATTCTTCAACATAACCATTAAAACCTCTTTTGAATTCATAGATACCATAATCTTTAGGATGTTCACTTATGTTTTCTGGTATTCCATAAAAGTTATGTTTTTTAAAGCCATTTTCTATTCCATATTTTATTAATTCCCATTGAATTAAATACTGAGAATTGAATTTCATATATTCTTCATAGTTTCCACTAGATAAATAAATTATTTCCGGTTTTATTAACATGAACATTGAACCAGATAGTGTAATAATGTCTTTTCCTTCTTTTTCAATTATTTCTCTGGACTCTTTAATACGTTTGTTGATTGATTCTATTTCAATAGTTAAGCCTTTTTTTTGACCATCATTGTATTTGGCATCACTTAAGCTATTCATTTTATCTTCTTTTTCTTTTTTCTCTTTTTCAAGACCTTCTATATATTTTTTTAAATTAAGTTCTGTTATAAAATATTTAACCTCGTTTTTGTCATGAAATAGTTTATACATTTCTTGAAAGTAAGATAATTTTCTTACAGCAAATCCTTTTCGACTACCAGTCTCTTCCATAATGTTTTGAAATCTTTCTAACTCATCATACGATATTTCATTTACAGTAATACCAAACTTTTCTGTTTTTCGAATTTGATTTCTAGTATTTGGCTTCATCTCTTTCAATATTTGTTCTTCACTTTTTCCTTCTAAGTCTAGAGAAAACATCCAGCCTACTTGTTCTTTATTTTCGGTTGGAACTTTTTTAAAGCCTAGTTTCAAAAGATTTTCTACCACATTGGAGTTGTCTTCACCATTTTCTACTACATTTCCGTCAATATCTCGTTCTTTATATATAACATAGGGATCAATCCTTAGAATATATCCTTTTTTATCCTTAATATATTTTTTCAACTCATTAGTAAAAAATGTTAATAAATTATTATCGGTAAAATCCATTAAATAACCACGTGGAGAATAAAATTCATATCTGCCAAAGTGTCTTTTATGACTTAAAAGCATCGTTGCGGCGATAATTTTCTTGTCTTTCTTTACTCCAACATATGATGTTTCCCAATGAGATTTCTCTCTTAGTTTAGAAATTTCTGGAGCTGATAAGAATGTTTTTAATGGATGACTTTCCCAAAAATTCCTGTATTCTTTTTCTGTAATTTCTTGAAATTTCATATAATTCCTCCTCGTATGTTTCCTACAAATATTATACCATATTTTTCCATAATAAAACTACTTATAGGTAAGTAGCTTATTTTATTTGATTTTTCTTTTTAATAATTTTTTTGTTTTTTTTATTTCTTCTTCAATTTTTTCATCGATATTATCAACTAATTTATCTTTATCAAAAATAGTAATAATTAGAAGGACAATTACAATAAACAGAAGCATTAATGATGCACATAAAATTATATTGAAACGGTCTTTTTGTCCTTTAGTTGTATCTAAGTAACTATTAGTAAGATAAGTTTCATAATTTTCTTCAGTTATCTTTACTTCATTCTCAGCGGGAACAAAGTTTGGAATATTTTTAATAGCTAGATTTTTTATCTCATTATTAGTAATTACTGGATAACCATAGGCTCTGATTGTTTCTGGTACTTCAGTAGTTCTTTCATATGAGTAATCTATTATAGCTTTATATTTATCATAATCAGATTCATCAATAGCGATTATGTAAGTATGCCATAGTCCTGTTGATTCTTTTTCAATGGCAAAATGAATTCCAACATTGCTTTCTGGATAGTAAGCAAATTTTTCAGACATCTTAGATATTTCAATATAAGTTCTTTCATCAACATTTTCTACTTCATCCCAAGGAACAACATTTTTCTTTTCTTGAAATAATTGATATGATCCAACAAAAAGAATAGTAATAATTGCAAGATAAACTATACAAACTAACATTTTTATAACTAATCTTTTTTCATTTATTTTTTTCTTTTTCTTCATATTACTTCCTCTACCCTTGATATAATAATAACATATTTTTGAAAAAAAGAAAATTTTACTAAAAAAAAGCTATTATAGCTTCATTTTAATTACTAATATCCACCGTCTATTTTTATTATTTCACCATTTATATAGGTATTTTCATCGCTACTTAAATAATAGATGAAATTGGCAATTTCACTAGGATTTGCAAATCTTTTTAAATATATCTTTTCTGTTTCTTCTTTAATTAATTCTTCAGGTAAGTCCTCATTCATTTCAGTATTTATCCAACCAGGAGCAACTGAGTTAACAAGAATTTTTGGTGAGTATTGTAGTGCAAAATTATGAGTTAGAGAAATAACGCCTGCTTTTGAAGCATCATAATCAATACTTGTTGGAAAAAAGGCATTAATACCATTTGTTGAAGAAATATTAACTATTTTTCCAGAATCATTATTATCAAACATGTAGCCACCAATACATTTACACATCAAATAAGTTGAGCTTAGATTGTTGATTATTGTTTCATTAAATATTTGACTGGTTCTTTCAGATAAATCCATATCGTATACAATGGCGGCATTATTTACTAAAACATCAATGTGACCAAACTTTTCTATTACCTCTTCTAGTAGCTTTTTGACATTTTCTTCTTTTGAAATATCAAGAAAAGTTTTTAGAACATCAACCTTATATTCTTCTTTTATTTTGTTCTCTACTTTAGTAAGAGAATCAATATCTTCTTTGTCATTTATAACAATATTATATCCTTTACTAGCAAATTTGTAAGCAGTTGCTGCTCCTAGACCTCTTCTAGAGCCAGTGATTATTACGACTTTTTTATACATATATCCTCCTTGTTTATACATTTTTATTTTTTAATTTTGGAATGAATATCTCCGCAAATTTATAACCATCGCGATTTAATATGTATAGGTAGCCGATGGTCGAGAAGACTAAAGCCCCAATAAAATTTACAAATAAATCTTTCATGGTATCTATGATTCCAATATCTAAATATCCACCTTCTATAACATTTACTGTCTTATTGTTATTACTATAAATTTTTACTTTAGTTATATTATTTATGGTAATAGGCTCTTTTTCTCCTTTTTTGTTTAGTTTAGAAGAAGAAATTTTTTGTACTATTCTATCTTTTTGCATATCTTTATTTAGATAATAGTCTGCAGAAAATTCTGCGAATTCCCAAAGTATTCCTATAGTCATAGAAAAGCAGAAGGCAACTACTGATACAAATAATGGCGTCATATTAATGTGGAAATCATCTGTATTATTTAAAATATCAATTAAAGAGAATCCAACTGCAGCACATAAGAAGCCATTAAGTGTATGAAGCATTGTATCCCAATGAGTAAAAAGGCCATAAAAATTCTGAATTTCACCTAATATTTCTGAAGAAAATATAAAAAGATAAACTATTATTTCTAATGTTGTTGGTAATTTAATATTAAACTTTTTTGAAATAAACATAGGTAAAGTGAATAATATTAAAGTTAAAAAGCATAGAAAAACATTATTCCAGTTTTGATGGATGCTTTGAGCTACCATGCAAAGAATAACTAAAAATCTAAGGATTAAATAGACAGTAATATTTAACTGTTTTTTCTTTATAATATTTTTTACTCTTCTTCTAGGAAAAGTAGTGTTGGCCTTATTAGACATTTTATCACCTACTAATTATTCATCAAAAAGCTTTTTGACATTTTCACTAGGTACTAACATTTTCATATTCTTCTCTACACGAAAAGAAAATTTTTTAGAAGTAGTTTTATATTCCTCACCATCAATACACCATGATGTTTTTGGCCCTGTTAAGAACTCTATTTCAAAATTGTCTGTCTGGTAATATTTTATATCTGGTATATCTTTTACATCCATAGTACTTATTAAAACTAATATTTTTAACATATCTTTTTTTGTTTTTATGTCTGCTAATGCTACTTCAAACATATTATCATCTAACTTTACATCATAATATACATCAGGTTGACCAGCAATTCTTGATGAGTTAGAAATGAAGATAAATGAATATGTTCCTTCGTATTCTTCACTCCCTACTTTATATTTGATGTCATAGCGATTAATTTTATTACGCAATTGCTTAATTCCATACATAATATAGGCGATTTTACCATATCTTTTTTTTAAGCTTCGAGGTGTGGCATAGGCCATATCAATATAATCACCTAGACATGCTACATATATGAAAGGTGTTTTATCAATATAGCATACATCTACTTTCTTTTCTTGTCCCTGAAGAAGTATTTCTAAATTTTCATAAACACTTTTATTTAACCCATACATATTTCCAACATCATTAGTACTTCCCATAGGAAGAGGAGCAATGGTTAATTTTTTTCGTCTTAGGACATTTCCAGATACTATTTCATTTAATGTTCCATCTCCGCCACCGCTTATTACAAGTGATGTTTTATCATCTAAAGCCTGAATAATATTTTTGGCATCACCTTTGGCTTTAGTAAAAATTATTTCTGTATCGTATCCGTATTTTCTTAAAATATCATAAAAGTCTTGGTAAGTAGTTATTTTCTTTTTTTTTCCACTTTCTGGATTCATGATGATTACACATTTCTTCATGAGATACCATCTCCCTTTGATACTTTTATTATATCATTTTTAATTTTTTTTACTAGCTTTTAATATTTTTATTACAAAAAAGAAAGAAAAAAAGGGAGTATTCCCCTTTAATAATAGAATATACTCATATCCACTGCCCCATTTATTCCGGGTATTGAACCATTATTAGTATACTGCCATCCTTCATAAGCTTCTTTATATGTAATTTCTGGTCCCCATTGAGCAATCCAAGTTGCATATGGCCAGGCATATGAAGGAAATCTTGAATATACGTAGCTTTTTGAGGCATATACTCTAGCATTTATTCCAAGGTTACTTTCTATTTTATTAACAAATGTTGTTATCATTCCACCGTATTCTTCTTTACTTATTCCATAGCTATTTTCTCCTGTAGAATTGTCTTTCCAGCCTTCTAAGTCATAATATATAGAAAATAAGTTTGAAGCTATATAGACAGGATTGTTTCTAATAGTATTGATAACAAAGTCTGCTTCTAGGCTTGCTTCATATGGGTTTAAAGCATAACTAAATAAATATACAGAGTATGGTATACCTAATCTATTTAATTCACTAACATTATATAAGAAGTAAGTATCAATAAAATTGTAACTATACCCAAGCCTTAGTATCACTCCATCAACCATACCGGAATTTTTTACTCTCTCCCAATCAATATTTTTTTGATGAGATGAGACATCTATTACAATCCTTTGATTTACATAGTTTTCAAACTCTCCTGTTATAGAATTAAATTTGAAGTATCTTCCGACCATTCTTTGGACACCTTTTGCTTGAGTTCCATCTGGATTGTAATAGTACATTTTTCCATTTATATATTTGAAACCTTCTAAATAACCAGTACTAGGATTAAAGTAGTAATCTCTTCCTTCTATATTTTGATTTCCATATGTTACTGTTCCATCCATATTTAAATAGAAATTATCATTGTTTATTTTCTGCCAGCCTGTTTTTAGAGCCGAATTTACGTTACTGAAGAAGTAAGTCTTTCCTTCTAGTGTTTGGAAACCTTTTAGGGCAAACCCATTCTCATCAAAATAATATTTTGCGTTATCTATAGTTTGCCATCCATAATTGATTGTTCCATCTTTACTTAGGTAAAATAATTTTCCATCTATTCCTTGCCAACCTGTTTTTAGGGCTGATGTTATATTACTGAAGAAGTAAGTCTTTCCTTCTAGTTTTTGGAAACCTTTTAGGGCAAAGCCATTCTCATCAAAATAATATTTTGCATTATCTATAGTTTGCCATCCATAATTGATTGTTCCATCCTTACTTAAGTAAAATAGGTTTCCATTTATTCCTTGCCAACCTGTTTTTAAAGCTGAGTTTACGTTACTGAAGAAGTAAGTCTTTCCTTCTAGTTTTTGGAAACCTTTTAGAGCAAAGCCATTCTCATCAAAATAATATTTTGCATTATCTATAGTCTGCCAACCATAGTTGACTGTTCCATCTTTACTTAAGTAAAATAGGTTTCCATTTATTCCTTGCCAACCTGTTTTTAGAGCCGAGTTTACATTACTGAAGAAGTAAGTTTTTTCTTCTAGTTTTTGGAAACCTTTTAGAGCAAAGCCATTCTCATCAAAATAATATTTTGCGTTATCTATAGTTTGCCATCCATAATTGACTGTTCCATCTTTACTTAAGTAAAATAAGTTTCCATTTATTCCTTGCCAACCTGTTTTTAGAGCTGATGTTATATTACTGAAGAAGTAAGTCTTTCCATCTAGTTTTTGGAAACCTTTTAGGGCAAAACCATTTTCATCAAAATAATATTTTTCGTTATCTATAGTTTGCCATCCGTAATTTACTGTTCCATCTTTACTTAGGTAAAATATGTTTCCATCTATCCCTTGCCAGCCTGTTTTTAGAACTGATGTTATATTACTGAAGAAATAAGTTTTACCTTCTATTTCTTTGAATCCCTTTACACGAATTCCATTCTCATAATAATATTTCTGTCCTTCTTCTACTTTCCAGCCATTTTCTAAAGCTACGACTGGAATACATTGTATTAATATTATAAATAGTATCGCAAGAGTAAATTTTTTCATTGTTGCATCATCCCTTTATACAATTATATTTATATATTTTTTAACTATCCATATTATTTTAATTTACCAAACATGAATTTTATTTTATCTGATATGCCATTTGCTATTTTCCATCTTTTACTTTCAACTATGCTTTCCAATTGATTTTTTAATTCTAATATTTGTTGTTCAGATGATGATTGAAGATATTCATATCTTTTATCCCTTTGTTCTATCTCATTAGTTAAATTATTGTTATTTACTATTAGCTTTATATTATTTGAAATTAATTCAATACTATTAGATTCCATTTGCTCTAATATTTTGTATCTATGTAAATTCATTTCTACGCTGTCTTCTATTAATGGGTTACACTCTACTATCCATTTATAGTTAGATTTTTCGCTAATCAATTGATTAAATATTTTCAGCTTTTCCAACAATTCTTTTCCATGAGATGACTTGATAATTATAGCAGATACTCCTTTTTGATCATATATATTAGGGTGATGTAGTCCTACTCCCCAATAATCTCCCATAACAATATCAGCAGCATTATTTTTACCTTTATACTGGCAGTCATAACATGAATATCTTGAAATTACATTATTTAGATATAAATTCATGAGATCACTGTCTTGATACAGTAAAGTTTCAGATGAAGAATTTGTTATAAGTTTTATTGTAGGACTATCCCATGCATAGTCTTTTCTATGATAAAGAACCTTTGTGTTTTTAGGATACTTTTTCTTTTCTAATATTTTATCAACTATTGTATCATTCATAACTCCATGACAAATAACTGCTGCATAATAAATATCTTTGTAATCCTTGACAAGCATTCTTATTGCTGCTATTTGGCAAGGTGTTCCACTAAATAGTATTTTTTTATTATCTTTTATATCTTTTTTTATGTTATCTATTACATCTACTAAAGAGCTTTGAGTATACTTAGAACCAGATATTTTCTTTAGTTCATTTTCTTTCGTTATTCTTATGTGCTTAGTTTTGTTATTTTGAACAGTAGCTCCGTAGACTACTCCTTTCAACTCATTTATAAAACTTTTAGCTAAAGTACTGAAGAAACCTCCAGAAGAACTTTCTTCCTGAATATTAGTATTAGTTGCTTTACAAGCATAACTTTCTTTACTCGTATAGCTCTTTATCTTGTTTTTTATTGGACAATTTTTTCTACACAAATTACAGTTATTACATTTTTTTAAATCTATTTGAGGGTAATAAAAGCCCATATCATCTTGAACAAAATTTATTGCATGTTGAGGACAACTTTTATAGCAGACTCCACAGCCAATACAATCTCTTTTTTCACATATTGTAAGTTGTTCATTTTTAGCTAATTTGTCCATTATTTCAGAAAATATTTTAGATGATTTTTTTACCATTTTAGGGATAACTTTATTCATTTGTTCTTTCATAGCTTCTTTATTTTTGTCTAGCCATTTGAAAAGACTTACAATGTTATCTGTATTCAACTCTTTGTAAGGTACAACGTAGTTATCGTAAGTACCAAAGATATCTTTGGCAATTCCTTTTGATTTAACACTGTATCCAATTACTAATGTTGGTATCATTTGAGAATATCCTGCGATAGAGGCATGTGTTCTTGAAGCAATTAGTAAATCGCACTTAGAGATTATATATTTTATTTCAGAGCAGTCATATGTATCTTTTTCTAAATGAACTCTATCTTCTTTTTTAAATTCTTCCTTAAGCTTTTTTAATATAGTCATGTCATTTGATTCTTTTTGGATAACATGTGGAATTAAATTAATACTGTATTCTGTTTCTCTTAAAATATATTTCATTAATTTTATAAGTGCATTATATGAATCCTGCTTATTTAAATCAATTGTAAATGGAGAAAAATTTAGTCCTACTATTTTTCTATCTTGATACCAATCATCTAATTTGATTTTTTGTGGTTTTAAAGAAAATGCTGGATCAGCGCATAAAATTAACTTTTTTTCATCAACATATCTTTTTATTGCATCATAAGAAATACTTTCACGTATGTATAAAATATCAAATAAATTCATATCATTAATTAAATTTACATCATTTATTTCATCGAATAGTGAAGCACCCCAAAGTATTAATTTTTTATTTTGTTTTTTTACTTCTTCATCAATTGTATAAAGCCATTCACTAGCATTATAGCAATAGTTATCTCCACCACAAGAAATTAGTATATCTTGATTTTTTATTTCTTCGATTAGACCTTTTTGAATTCGATACAACTCTTTACGGTCTTTACTATAAGTGTCTGTAATCTTACTCTGACTAGAAATTTGTGACATATACTTTTTTACTTGATTTTGATATTTTTCCTTATTATAAGAATTATATAAACTCGCAACTGTAATTTCATCATCTTTACCTATTTGATTTATAGTTGACTTTACGATTGCTTCTACCCCTCTATTCTTATATGATCCTACACCATATAGCAATATTTTACTCATACTAAAACTTCCTTTATCTTGATTTTTAAGATTTTATCTAATTAAAATGCGGAATAGTATTTTATATTTGATATATAATAAAAAAGTTCTAAGGATTTATACCTTAATTATTTTATATTTTCATTCAACATACCCTTCCCCTAAAGTAATGCGACCAATCTTATATATCAATTATAGTTTATTATGTTTCTTTTTTCAAGTAGGAATTAATTTTGACGTTTACTCATAAAAAAATAGAGCTTTAAGCTCTACGACTTTTATAAAATATTATTCATTAATGTATGGAAGTAAAACTCTTGTTATTTTAGCATATCCCATAGTATTTGGATGAATTCCATCATTTGTATATGTTGAATCAAGTTCTCCATCTCTATCTGTTAATTCATCAAACATATTTATATATACTACATCGTCTGTATCACAATATTCTTTTAATCTTTCATTAATACTTTTAATAATCTCATTATCTCCAGGTTCAGCTAAAGTCTTTTTTAATTCAGTATTTATTGGATAAATTGATTCTAAATATATTTTTGCCATTGGACGATTTTTCTTAATTTCTGCTATAATTTTTTTGATGTTTTTTATTATGTATTCTTGATTTTCTTCTGATTTATCTGGCATAAAATCATTGATTCCTATTAATAATATTACTTTTGTAGGATTATATTGATAAAGCATTTTATCCATTCTATCAAGTAAATCCTGAGTTTTATATCCAGATACTCCACTTTTTAGAACTGGCATATCCCCATATATTTCTGATACTGGATATAATTCAGTTATTGAATCCCCAAAAATAACTACATTTTCATTTCCTATTCTTTTCTCCTTTTTCTCGTTGTCCTTAACTAATTTAGTCTCGGCTTTACTTTCTGGCATATTAACAATACATACTATTAATAGTGCAGAAGACATGGTTACTAAAAATGTAATCACAATAGTTAGAAAAAGAATTTTTGCTTGATTATTTCTCATATTCATCACCACTATTTGCTACGATTATGCCCATTTACGACATCTCCTTTATTATAACATTTAAATGGGAAAATTTAAATATTAACTTTACTTTTATCATAATAATTTACAATATTTTAGTGTTTTATATCAAATTTTATTTATAATAATGAAATCTTATTACTTTAGAATATGTTTTTTACATTAATTTTTTATACCGCCTGAGATTATATATTGTATTTTTCCTTAAAAATTTGGAATGATTTACTGCACTTAGTTCTGAATTTTTTAGCAAGACTACTATTCTCAATAAAATTGAATAACACTTGTCTTAACAATTCAATTATAGCACAAACTATATATATTAAGATTGCCATTAATAACATATAGAAAATAAACGATATATTATTTCTGTTGTTTGATGCTAATCCTATTGCTTTATATAGACTCTCTCTAATGTAATTATTTTCATGAATAAAATAGATTCCAAGCATTAGAGGAGATACTCTATTAATTAATTTAGACTTAATATTCAATGAACTAAAGATAGAAAAATATGCAATACTTTGGATTATTATTATTGGATTACTATAATTTAATGATGAATAATCTATGTATGAAGATATAGTGTCAAATAGATTATTGATACCTTTAATTTTTATTCCAACATAATATATTATGGTGTTTAAGATAAAGCAGCTTATTACTGTTATAACCATTTTTTTGCGGAATTCACTTACTGATTTATTTTTAAAATAGGTACTTTTTTGAGGCGGATAAATCCTTAAGAAAGCTCCTAGAAAATAAAGATAGATAAAATTATAGACTGAATAACCTGTATTAGTAAAGAATTCTCCTCCTGTTAAATATGGAATTATACAGAATATAATAAATCCTGTTAGTATTAATCTTTTAAATAATTTTTTATCTAGATTTTCTATTAATATATTTAAGAATGGACTTATACAGTACAATATCAAGTAACATTTAATAAACCAATAATTATCAATACCTATCGGTGCTAAATCTTTTAATATTTGAACTTTACTGATAGAAATCCAACCAAAGAAAAGAAATACTAGCATAATAACTACTCTATAGAACCAACTACTCTTTATTATATCCCATATTCCATTAAATTTAAATTTTGATTTTGACTGATAATATCCTGTTAATAAAACATAAGAATTTACATGAATACAGACAAAAAATAATATCATATTATAGATAGCTAAAGCCCATTCATTTTTTATACCTTGTAATCTCACAAATATAGTTACGTGCCAAAGAACTATAAAAAACATAGAAATGAGACGCATCAACTCATGATTAGAATTTTTATCTTTTTTTACTGCCATAATAATTACTCCTTTGAACACTCTATTATATATAGTATATTAAAAATAAAATGTAATTGCAATAAGGCAAATATCTTTTATTTAATATGTATAAAAAAAGAAGCTAATCACGAAAGAAATGCTTCTATATTTATTACTTAATTTTTAAATCATCTTGCATTGCTTTTATTGTTTTCTTTGATGAAGATGTATAATTTTTTCTAAACTTTTTGTACTCTTCAAAGATAATTTTCTTGTTTTCTTTTACTTCTAATATTCTATCTTTTAATTCATTAATATCATCATCACTTTTCATAACAAGAAACTTCTTTAAAACTTTGTTATCATCAAAAAAGTCTGTATTACCTACTATACATGGAATTCCTCTATCCATACTTTCTAGTATAAGTGGATAACTTGTTCCGCAAAAATTCACATAGAGATTAATTTCATTATTGCATAAAGTTGCTCTTATGTTTTTTTCTTTTTTAACCTTAAGCTTAAAATCTTTGCAAAACTTAATTACTGGTTTTATTGGTTTATTTAATCTTACTTCATTATAATCTGTAAAAGTAAGTGCACTTAGCTCATTTACAATACCAGAATAATAGTCTTCTGGATCAGATATTATTCCTACTGTATTTCCAGAACACTTTTCTTCTACTTTAATATCTAATTGCAAATATTTAAATTTGTATTTATCTTTAAATAATTCATATGTAGCTTTGTTTATACAATATACATTTTTAATAATGCCCATATCTAAATATTTTAAGATAAGAAGAAGTTCACTAAATTTATCTATGGTAGAAAATTCGGAAATTGAGTATTCGAAAATAACACTAATATTTGTCTGTTTTGGAAGCATATTTAAGATTAAGTATGCTTCCTTGTTAAGATTAAAAAACACTATATTTGAGCAGTCATTTAATTCTGTAGCTATTTTTTCTATATCTTTTATTTCTTCGTCTTTCTTTGTGTAAATTACATTTTTCTCTCCAAAACAATACTTTAATGATTCACAGTAATTAGATAACTCATTTACAATTATTTTTCTTTTACTCATTAGCATCATCCTCACTGTCTATAAATTCTCTAACTAATCTTTTACCTTCCTCAAGATTATTCTTACTAAATTCATCATATAGGGATAAGACTTTTTTGGTATCTTTCATACATGTATTAATTTTGTCTTTTATATCAATTGGATTATCTTCATTATTTACAACCAAATATTTCTCTAACTCTGTCTCTTTAAAGTAATGGTGGTTGTTTCCTGTTATACATGGTACTCCAACGTAAAAACTTTCAAGAGGTAACATTGGCGCACATTCAGAATAAGTTACGTAAAGATTTATATCACACTCACTCATTCTTTGAAGTAGTTCAGCTCTTGGAATTGCAGTTTCTACTCCATCTGTTTCAATCCCCAGAATATGCATAAAGTCATTAGCAAACTCTGATTTAGGAACAATGTCTACAACAACTTTCTTTTTCATCTCTTTGCTTAGTAAGGCAATTGCACCTAGACTTGAAAAGACATTTTTTCGCCAATTGGTTGTTTGAACAGCATAAACTCCTACTCTGAATTCATCAGCTTTTTTTTCTTTCTTTTTAATGTCATAATCAATATTTACTAAGTTTCTTAAGAATGTTGTATTACACTTCTTATCCTTGTAGAATTCAATAAGACTTTCTTTACAGAATGCCATCTCACTGACAATTTTTTTCTTTTCTAGATTGTATATTTGATTGTTCATTTCCCAACCATATTCATCTAAGTACTGAGAATGACTTCCGTGGAAATATGTTTTAACAATTACTCCTTCTTTATGAAGTTTCTTTGATAGTTCAGCCCAGCCAATACAAAATCCACTAAAAATTACTTCTTTAATATTGTTATCAATTAAAGTTTGTTTTACTTGATTGATTTCTTTTTTAGAAATTAATTCACCACATGGAATACTGTTTTCAAAAAGTTCGATTGTAGCGTTAGAAACTCCTGTCCATTCCGGATTATGAAATGCAACATAGTAATTATCTTTATTTTCCTGAATTTTTTTCAGTGCTGAAGCTACCAATTCTTGATGCTCTTCATTATTTCTCTTTTTGTATTTACGATATTTAATAACTGGTTTCAGCAAAAACATTAGTACTCTTTTTACTAACCTAAATAAAGCAAATATTTTAGTTGCTAATTTATTACCTAATAAGCTAATAGTTAGATTTTTCAAATGACCTTTTGGTGTAATGTAGTCGTAATGAATGTAATTAAATACCCTACTATTTGAAGTTGTATTTTTAGTATGACCATCAAAAGAAAATGGATAGAAGTAATCATTACCATAGATAGTAATATCATTCTTTAAATATTGTGTACTTTTGTTTTGTTGATTAAAATCTGGTAATACCTCTTTTAATATTATTGGTAAATCCAAATAGAATCCATTGTGTTTACCTTTTTCGAAATCTTTGATGAATTTTTTATAAATTTTCGTGGCTAAATAACTATTTGGTTTTGAAGAATACCAAATAGATGCATTAATATTATGTCTTTCATCAACTCCCAAAAAAGTACTACTTTCTTCTAATAAATCATTAATACTTTTTACTAACTTTAGATTTTTGTCTATGTATAATCCACCATATTTATAAATTGCATATATTTCCAAGAATATTTTTTGAAGTCCATAGATATTTGTATCACGAACTTTTTTGGCAATCTCCTCATCGATTGTATCTAAGTCTTTTATACTCCATGTCTTAACTTCAAAGTCTGGTAAGTTGGTCTTCCAGCTATCTAAGCATTCTTGACTAAATTTTGGGATATTTGAATCTTCGTCTATGAAGTAATGAATATATTTTACCATACTTAACCTCCCAATCAATTCTACGATATTTTCTCAAATAATTCTTTAGCTTGTAACATGCAATCTTCCATAGAACAGTATGTCCATGCTCCATATCTTCCGATACTGTAAATATGTTCTTCTGAAAATTCTTTGAATGTTTCTTTTACTTTTTTGTCAGTTTCGCTTTCTATATGAACGTATGCTGGACTCATTATTATTGATTCATGATCAATTAATGTTGTCTCATCATCAATAATTTCTTGTTTTCTTAAATTTTCAAGTGTTAGTTCTAATTGTTTTTCTATCTCATCATTTGTTATAACTGCGTCTTTATCATATCCGATTTCTATATACATACTTAGTTTATCAGCTGATAAGATATTATCATAAAAACCAATACGATAGTAATTACAATCTTTACTTGGAATATACATCCAATGTTCTTGTTGTAATTTTGACTTTTTATTAAAACCTAAATTGAAAACTAAAACTTGATTATAAGATAATTCAGCTTTTAATTTTGTTAACTTTTCTTCTTTAAATAATTCTAAGAATTTATTAAGTGGTGATGAGTTAATCAAATATTCATACTCTATCTTTTCTCCGCTATCAGTTGTAGCAATTCTGTTTTCAATATCTATAGATACAATTTTTGTATTTAGTTTAATTCTGTCTTTCTCTAGATTATCATATAATATTTTTATAAATGTTTCTGCTCCATGTTTAGGATATAAGAACTTATTATTATAAGAAACATCTGCAGAGTTTCTCATATTATTAATAATTTGTTCTTTGTTTGCATAAGGGAAAAATCTTCCCATAGCGTCTTCATCTAATTTTCTTAAATCAATTGCATAAAGTTTTTCATTATAAGGTTTTAAAAATTTTTCAGTAATTGATTTACCAAATTTTCCATAAAGCATTTCTAGAAAGTTATCATATTTACCTTTCTCTTCTTTATTGAATAAATCATATAGACAATCAATAAATTCCTCTTTTTCTAATTGATGGATATTTGTTTGAAAAGGATAATCTATTAATAAGTTTTTGTCATATAATATCTTAGTGCATTTATCTTGTGTAATAATCTCATCTTCTGGAACTTTATCTAAAAATTTTCTTTTAAATTCTTCAGTCTTAAAGTGAAAGAAGTGTCCTGCATAATCCCAGACAAACCCATTCCTTTCAGTTGTTCTACAATAGCCACCTACTTTATCATCTTTTTCTACTATTAAATAGTCTTTTTCTGCATAGTTTGCAAAGGTCAAATTAGAAATACCTGCTCCTATTAATAAATATTTTACTTTCATAGTTACCTCCTAATTAATTTACTTACTTTATTTATGAATCCACTCATCCAAATAAGATGTCCATTTGTTTTTCTATGTAATTTTACTTTTCTTCCGGCTATTCCTGGATTGTTGTAAAAGGCTGGATATTTTTTAAACTTTTTATCAAAAGATATGAAGTGTTTGTTATCCTTAAATAATTCTGTTGATAACTCATATTGTCTTTTACACATTGGGAAAATAATACAATCTTTTAAATAGTTTTGTTTACTTTCTGATAATTTATCTTCTTGTTTTACGTATTCTTCAACTATCCTTAGACATACTTTTTCATGATGTAATATATTTTTCTTGTATGACTCTTTAGAAATAGACTGACCTTGTCTTCCTAAATAGTAATTATAAATATCTAACGGATAGTATGATACTGTTTTTGCATTTATATATCCAATTAGGTTGTACTCCATGTCTACATAGAAACAATGTTCATCTATCTTAAAGTTAGCGTTTTTAAGTACTGATGTTTTATAAGTACTTGTTGGTAATAATGGTCCATACATAATAAATCCATAATCATTTCCGTTATAGTACATATTATCCATATCATACACTGCTCCTGGTGTTAAGTTTGGATAAAAACAAGTAGGATTATAAATAGCAGTAATAGCAAAATCCTCTATGTAATTTGAAAGAACTATGTCGCTGTCTTCTTCTTTTAGATGTTTTATTAACTTATCTAAGTTTTCTGTTAAATAGTAGTCATCTCCGTCCATAAGTCTAAAGTATTTTCCTGTTGCCAATTCTATTCCTTTATTTATTGTAGAACCATGTCCTCCATTTTCTTTATCAATTACTCTTACTATTGGGTTTTTACCTTTATAATCTTTTAATAGCTCGTTACTCTTTTCTAGAGTATCGTCTTTTGAACCATCATTTACTATTAATATTTCTAAGTCTTCAGCGTATTTTGATCTTAATAGGCTTTTTACTCCACCCTTAATGTACTTTCCTACATTGTAAGATGGAATTACAATTGATAGTAAAGGGTTTTTCTTTAGAGTTGGTACAGCTAATTTTTCAACAACATTAAAATTATTTATTGTATCCATATCTTTTTTTATAGAATAATCATAACTACATGTTTTCATTACTGATTCATGCATCTTTTTAGATAAGTTTTTAAATGTCTTAGGTTCGTTATATAACTTTTCTATTAAATCAGCGTACTCCTTGATATTTTCTGTTTCACAGAATGTTCCCAAACTTTCATCAATATATTCACAAGTTCCTACATTTTTTGAACTTATTACTACACATCCTGACATTGCAGCTTCACATGAGGATACTGCTTGGGTATCGAATCGAGTTGCAAATAGACCTATTCCATTATTTGAATGCATCTCTCTTATTTCATCATGCGATAAGAATTTCTTATAAATATGTACATTTGAGAACTTTCTTAGTGGTAATAATAATTTTTCGTGTAAATTACCATCTCCATATATTGAAAACTCCATGTCTTTGAAACATTCTCTTTTGCTTAATTCAAGTATTACTCTTACATCTATATCAATTGAATAAGTATTTAAATCATCAAACTTTCTTAAGATAAATACTTTTTTTCTTAATTCTTCGTCTTTTTCTTTAAATGGAAATTGCTTTTCATCAATGAAACATGGGATTATGTCGGCGTTATTGTATTTAATACCTATTAATTCTTCACTCATTTCTTTTGCCCATTTTGATACAAAAGCAAATTTAACATTTGGTAGGTTATTATATTTTTTTATATAGTAATCTCTAATTTTATAAGTATTAGTCATTATTTCTGGAACAGTATAATCATTTGTAAAGTAAGGCTTTCCTATTCTATCAAAGGCACGATATAAGGCATCTGTTCCGTGAGAATATAAAATTATTTGAGTATCTGATAAATCTTGTGGTTCCAAAATTTGAAAGTATGCTGGATCAAAAAAGTGAATTAATATTTTGTCATACTTTTTTACTTGTAATAAATTTCTTATTTGGTTGTAACCTGTTCTAACATACTTAATTTCTTCAAATGATGAAAATTCAGTTTTATCAATGTATTCTCTATTTACTACTGCAACATCTACTTTCATTTTATTTTCTTTATACGCTAAGACTCTTGAATGAATAAATGAAAATAGATATTTATTTTTTGATAAAGGATAACCTGGACAAATTAGTAATATATTTCCAGAAAAATAATCCTCTAGGCTTTTTTCTTCTTTTTCTATGTCAATTGTTAAGTCTTTTATTTCTAGTGTAGACTTTGGTAATATTGATATTCCTATGTATACTTTTGTAGGTAAGTTATTAATATAAGCATCATCATTGATATCAATAGATTGAATAACTCTTAATCTTCTACTTAAAACTTTTATAGTTGCATTTTCAATTGCTTCTTTATTTCCTTTGGAACTTATGTGTATCCTATTTTCTTTTGTCTTAAATGATTTTAAGAAAATTATTTTTTCTTTTTTATCTGAATTATTCTTTATTATTGTTTTATTTTTATCTCTTTTGATTGATATATTTAATGATGTTTTTATAATTCTTTTTCCTAGTATATTCATAGTATTACTCCTTACCACCTTTGTTTTTTTTCTTACGCTTATTATTTTTTTCTTGAGCTCTTTTTTGAGCTTCTTCTAATGTTTCTCCCATTTGGAAGTAGTAATAAGCATCTATAACCTCTTCAGGGTCACCTGTCATTTTTATTTTTCCATGTTCTAACCAGACTACTTTAGTACACAATTCTCTAATACTTTCTAGTGAATGTGATACATATAAGACAGTTGTTCCACCATTAATCATACTCATCATTTTATTACGACTTTTTTCTTGGAACTTGATATCTCCAACAGATAATATTTCGTCGACAATAAGAACTTCTGGATCAACAATCGTAGCGATTGAAAAAGCTAGTTTAGCAATCATTCCTGATGAATAGTTTTTAATTGGAACATCAAGAAAGTCGATTAGTTCTGAGAATTCCACTATTTCATCGAACTTACTATCAATAAATTCTTTTGAATAGCCTAAAACAGCACCATTTAAATAAATATTTTCTCTTGCTGTTAGTTCAGAATCAAATCCTGCACCTAATTCAATCATTGGAGCAATTGATCCATTAACTGTAACTTTACCAGTAGTTGGTTTCATAACTCCACTTACAATTTTTAATAGTGTTGACTTTCCTGCACCGTTACTTCCAATAAGTCCAACAACTTCTCCCTTATTAACATGAAATCCTACGTCACTTAGGGCATAGAAGAATGGATTATCTTTCTTCTTAGTCTTTCTAATTCTTGGATCTAACATATCTACGAAAAGCTGTTTGAATGAAAATCCTTTATCGATTCCCATTTTGAATCGCATTGTTACATTATTAATATCTATCATTTTGTTTCCTCCTATGCGTAATATATAAAGTCATCTTGGTGACGCTTAAATACTATTGCTCCTATTAGTAAGGCAAGTATTCCATATACAACCATTAATATTAGATTTACTGTTGATGGACAATTTCCATATAGGATAATATCTCTTGCACTATTTATATATGTATATAATGGATTTAATCTAAAAATTCTTTGTAAAGTTTCTGGAATTATTGATATATCATAGAATACAGGTGTTGCATAATTCCAAATTGTTAGAATGATACCGTAAATGTAGAACATATCACGGAAAAATACTGAAACTGTTGATAAAATGAAGCTTACTCCTACTGTGAATAAGAATCCAAAGAAGAAGATTACTGGTAACAATAAATACAACCATGAAATATTAGAAATTGTCCCTGTAAATACTATTACAAAGAATAATGGAATTAGTGTTAATAAAAAGTTAATTCCACAGAATAGACATTTCGATAATGGGAATATATATTTTGGTATATAAACTTTTGTTAATAAATTAAAGTTAAATACGACTGAAGTCATTCCATTATTTGTTGCTTCACTGAAGTAGTTGAACATAATGAAACCTACTTCGAAGTATACAAAATAATTAACTCCAGGCACACTGAACTTGAACATTTGTGAAAAAACTACAGCCATTACTAACATCATTAAAATTGGATATAGTAAAGACCATACAACTCCTAAAATACTCCTTTTATACTTTACTTTAAAATCTCTTGATATCAATTGTCGCATTAAAAATTGATATCTGTTAAAATTTAACATAATGTTTTTTAACATTTTTATAACCTCCTTAGTTATTGTTTTTTGTTTTTTTGTAACTGAAAATTTCTAGCATGCTAAACACACATTTTAATCTTCTCATTAATTATTATATAATAACTGATATAAAAAGTATAGTTTTGCTTACCTTTTTCAACTGTTTTTTAAGTGATGACAAAATTAATAAAAACTTTTTTATAACATTTTTAAGCTAATTATAATTTTGAATTAGGCTTTTTTATTTTAATTAATTAAACTATTGATATATGAAATTACAATAGATTTTTGTTAGTAATTTGTTTTTTTCTATTGTTCTTTTTAAAAATGTTCTATTTTGATAATATTTATTTTTCTTGTAATCAGGTACTTCTTTTTTCATATAATCAAAAGCCTCATCAATGAATTTTGTAGCTATTTTCTTATCTTTTTGATATCTTTGTTGAATTGTATAATTAGTTATTATACGTACAGTAAGTCTATCTAGACTCTCTTTTATATACTCTTTATTTTTAAAGTATTTTCTAATAATATCTAAAATTTTTAGTATATCAAATACTCTTTTATCTCTGACTGTTGTTTCACTATTATCGTGTATTGCATAATAATTAAGACATTGATCTATTTTCCCTATTTTTTTGGCTTTATCTAATGCTTCTAAAACGAAAGGAGCATCTTCATATTTTAAATTTTCAATAAACTTAATATTATTTTTTACAATCAAATCTCTTTTATAAATTTTAGCCCAAGGTGCTAAATTTTCACTTAGTATATTTGGATTATCCTTTAGCGATGTGTTTTTGAAACTTGGTTGATGTTCTTCTTCGATGTTTCCATTGTCGTATATTTTGTAGAAATCACAAATTACAATATCTAGCTTATTTATTTCTGCTTTATTATACAATACCTCACAGGCATCTTTTTCTAAGAAATCATCACTATCTAAAAACATGAGATATTTTCCTGTTGCTTTTTCAATACCAAAGTTTCGTGTTTTTCCTATTCCTTGATTCTTATTTTTATAGTTTTTAATACGCTCATCTTTGTATGATTCTATAATTTGTTCTGTACTATCTGTAGATCCATCATTAACTAGAATTATTTCTAATTCTTTTTTTGTTTGATTAACAAGTGAATCTATACATTTTCTTAAATATTTTTCGGCATTGTATATTGGTACAATGATACTAATATCAGCTTTACTCATAATTATCTTCCTCAGTTTCTTTTACTATATAAATTGGTCTTTTTTTAACTTCTAAATAGGTTTTTGATAAATACATTCCAATAATTCCTAAAAAAAACAGTTGGACTCCACTTACAAAAATAACAATACAGGCAAGTGATGGCCAACCACTTACAGGGTCACCATAAACTAACGTTTTAATTATGATGACTACAACCGCAATAAAAGCTATAAGACAAAATAGTATTCCAACGAAAGCTGATATTACTAATGGCATTGTCGAGAAGGCAAGTATCCCTTCTAGTGCATATCTAAATAATTTGATGAAGTTAAACTTTGATTCCCCTGCTATTCTGTCTGGTGCTTCATAATCAATCCATTTAGTGTTAAATCCCACAAAGGAAAAAATACCTTTTGAATAGCGATTATATTCTTCCATATTAATGATTGAATTGACCATTTTTCTTTTCATTAATCTAAAATCCCTAGCTCCAGGAACTTGTTTTGTTGAAGAAATCATTCCAATCAACTTATACCAACAGTTTGTAAAGAATTTACGAAAGATTGAGTATCCTTTATGAGAACTTGTACATAAAGCAACACAGTCATAGTCTTTTTGCTGAATTAAACTATACATCTTTTCTAACATTTTTGGTGGATCTTGCATGTCTGCATCCATTATCGCAACATAATCACCTTTGGAATTTTCAAGACCTGCATACATTGCTCCTTCTTTTCCAAAATTTCTGGAAAGAGATATATAACGTACACGATTATCTTTTTTTGCTAATTCTTTGATAATTTTTAATGTATTATCACGACTACCATCATCTACGAAAAGAAATTCAAAATCTGTTTCACTCATATTTTTTGTAACTTTATCTGTTTCTTTATAAAATGTTGGTAATGTTTCCTCTTCATTAAAACAGGGAACAATTAATGTTATTAAATCTTTGGTTTTTCTCACAATATTCACCTTACCTCTTATTAATCTCATTATACTCTTTTGCGATAGTAAAATCTAGGACTGAATCTAACTATAGTTTTTTTTGCTTTTCTTGGAATTGTATCTGCTTGGAGATTGTCGAAGATTTTTTCTTGTTTTAAGATTTTTAAATATTGTTGATAGTCTTTTTTATTTAAATCACATATTTTTATAAGCATACTGTTGGCTACAAAACTTTTAAAACATTTTTTATTAAGCTTAGTTTTAGAGATTTCAGATATTAAGTATTTATAGTGTGTATAAAAATCGTCTACTTTCTTTTTTACCTTATCATAGTTGTTGCTACTCATAATACTTCCTTGTCGTTGTAAATAATTGTATCCAATATAAGATATTGAAGATACATTCTTAGCTTTAATAATAACTAGCGGCATTAACCCGAAGTCTTCATGAATAGTTCCTTCTTTAAATTGATATTTTTCTTTCAAATAATATTTCCTTTTTATTGCATAACACCAAGCATTTTCAACAAAGTGATATTTTGTTATTAGCTCAAAAGCTTCTTCACCACTTTTATTTTCGAATGCAGTTTCTTCGTATTTTTTTATTATATTAGATTCTTCATCAACTTCTTGGATTTGAAATCTTATGACATCAGGACTATTTTTAGTTGCTTTGTTAATTTCTTTTAAAACATTAGATTCCCAGTAATCATCGCTATCTAGAAATATAATATAGTCTCCTTTAGCATGCTTTAGTCCAGTGTTTCTCGCTGCACTTAAACCTTTATTTTTCTGATTGATAATCTTAATATCTCTATCCTTTATTAACTCAATACTATTATCCTTTGTTCCATCATTTACAACTATAATTTCATAATCACTAAATGTTTGTTTTTCTACGCTATCAAGACATTTTTCTATATACTTTTCAACGTTGTATACAGGTATTATTATACTAAATTTCGGCATATTCTCACATCTTTTCTTTTATTTCATTTTAACAAATAGACCACTAAAAGTCTATAAATTACTGTAAATATAAAAGAACAAGAAATTTTTCTTGCTCTTTATAATCTTTTAATTGTTAATTATTTCTTCTAATAATTGTAATCTATTATTCTGAACTTCATTTAAATCTATATTTAATTTTTTTGGTTGTTTATTTAAAATTTCTCCTACTTCTTCAATCATTTTTTTACTATCCTTTGATACTATATAGGCATAATCTTTCATATCTATGAAATCATCACTTGTAGGGATTGTTGTAATTATTTTTTTATTAAGAGCTAATGCTTCTAGGTAAGTTACAGGAAAACCTTCATAGTCGGATGTCAAGATTATAAAATCCGCTACTTTCATGTATGGATATGGATTATTTTTCTTTCCCATAAATATTACATTGTTTTCTAAGCCTAGTTTTTTTGAATAAGAAATATACATCTCTTTATCTGGTCCATCTCCAATTATCCATAATTCTATATTTGGTAAATTATTAGTAAGATCTATAGCTCTTTTTAATTTTTTAGAATTGTCATCTAAGCGACCAACGTATACAAATAGCATTTTGTTTTTTTGTTTCTTCTCAGTAATCTTCTCAGTACTTTTATTAACTATTTCTTTGATGTTTATAAAATTATTTAATACTATTGTTTTATCTTTTAATTCTTCATAATACTTTAGAAAAGATTTTCTAGATTCATTTGAAACAAAAATTATATGCTTATATTCAAAGACTTTTCGACTATCAAAGAATTCTCTAAATTCTTGCTCTTTTTTATAAATATAACTATAGTCACTATGTACATAAAAAGCATTATTAATAGATGCTATTTTAGCTACTTTATTACAACTAAAACTATATGTTGTGTAGCAACAACTAAAGTCATAATTTTGATAATTAAATACCTTGAAAATTAGTTTTCTTGTTGCATTAATTATTTTTCTAATAATTGATATTTTGAAAGAAGAAACTCTCAGTTCTTTCACAGTAACATTTTTATTTAATTTAGAAAGTAAACTTCCCTTTTTCTCTTCTAAAATTAGAGTAATATTATATTTTTTTGAATCTAGATTATTTAATAAATTTACTTGAGCTACTTCTATTCCACCTATCTCTAAGTTTTTTCCAGCAAATAGTATATCTTTCTTTTTTCTTTTTGAATGAGATAAAATTAAGATAATTGATAAAAGACTAACTGATGGAGCTGTAATAATATGACCAGTAAAGAATGATAAGAATATTATTAGTAATAAACTTGTATGTAACATATATTTTTCATAACTAAACTTTTGTTCTTTTTCTAAAATTTTATATAGAATATATAGTGTTATCATAAAAAATACAATGAATCCAATAGTTCCATGACTGTAATAAATATCAAAATAGTCCATTTCAATCATTTTAGTTGGCTTATTATTTTTAAGATAACCTATACCAAATAATTTTTGGTAAGTTGAAGCGTTCTTATAAAGAGTAGATTTTTTCTCTAAAAATGTTAATCTTTGGCTAAAAATAAAGTGGTCAATTAATTCTTTTTTTTGAAATACTTCTGTTATACTGTCTAATTCTAAATAATCTAGGTGAGTTTTAATATTCTTATAAAAATTGGTTTTTGGAATAATAATTGACATTGATAGTATACCTATTAGAAGAACAAATAAAGATATTATGATGTTCTTATATTTCTTTTCCTTAATAGATTTTATCCATAGATATAATAAACTCATTAAAATTGTTATAGCTAATGATAGTAATGGTGTTTTAGTTCCAATCATTAGTATTACTACCATATATATTATAATAGATATAATCTTTGGAATAATATTTTTAGAAGAAGAAAGAATTATAAACATTATTGGTGTAAGAATAGAAATTATTCCACTAATTTCATTGGCAGAATTAAAAAATCCTAGGGTACCAGCCTTAGTTATTTCATAGGACTTATAACCAATTCCTAAAACTAGGGGCACAAATATTAGTATTAGATAGAGAAACAAAGTTGTAAAAAGAGTTAGTTTACTAATTCTGATTTCATTCCTTAATGAATATAGACTTATAAAAAGGATGGGAAAATAATATACTTTTATTAACCCCTGTACTTCTTGGAATAATCCACCATCTTTATAAAGAAGAATTCCAATTAAATAGAAAATACAGTACAATCCAATAATAAAGTATGGAATCAAAATATTCTTCTTTTTAAAGATAAATAGTATTACAAAACAAATAAAAGCAAGAAAGACCATTCTAATAATAATTCCAATTGTTATATTTATATCCAGTAGATGAAGACATAAACCAGTTAATAAATCTAGTATTGGCTGCATAATAATGAATATCGCTATTATGATATTTAAATTTCTTTTGATTATTTTTTCCATTTTGTTTCTCCTCTTATATTTTTAATTATAACATGGAGGATATTCTTTCGTAAATCAGCGATTTTTATTTCTTTTTTTTGATATTATTTAGCATAGATAGGAAAATATATGGAAGAGAAAATAATTGTTAAAGTAGAATTTAAATTCTCTACTTTTTTTAAAATAATACTTATACTTATTTATCTTTTTGGTTATTTAATGTATAATTATTATAATAATGGAGGTATATGATGAGTAATAGGAAAAAATCAAAGAAAAACTTTAAGTCTAAAGACTCTGATGAGATAAATAATGATGTAGTCAAAATTAAGAATGAAAATAAATCTACAGAAAAGGAGGAAAATCTTAGGGATAAGACTTCTGTTTTAGAAAAGGATGAAATTAGTAATCTAATTGAAGAAGATTTAAGACCTAAGAAAAAGAATATGCGTATGAAAAAACATATATTAGTAAATATTTTCTTAATAATTTTAATAAGTGTTTCCTTAGCTTTTTTAGGAGTAAATATTTGTGATAGAAATACTTCGGCTATTTCTTTAGTTGGAAATTTATTACTTGCTCTATTCACTATTTTATTCGCAGTTATCTGTATTACTTCTAATAAAAAAAATAAAAGTACAATGCTTATAAGTAGTTTATTACTACTAAGTTATTTTGGTTTAGAACTTAGTAAGTCGTTTAATGTTATTGGTGATGCTGAAATTGAAGATTTTAGTGGTAAGACTATAACTTATGTTATGCAATGGGCCGAGAAAAATAATGTTACTGTAAACCAAGAATATGAATATAGTGATATGGTTAATGAATATAAAGTTATTAGTCAGAATACTAAATCTGCAGATAAAATTGAAAAAACAAAAGAAATAACTGTTTCAGTAAGTGAAGGACCTAATCCTTCAAAAGAAATTATAGTTCCAAATATGATAACTTGGGATACTGAAAGGGTTTTAGAATTTGTAAAAAATAACTATTTAAGTAATGTTTCTGTAGAATTTGTAGAGTCTGAGAAAGCGCAAGATACTGTTATTGAGCAAAATACTAGTGGTACTTTGAAAAGAGATGATGAATTAAAACTTACATTTTCTTATGGTGAGGAACTTGGATATGAAGAAGTTGCATTGATTGATTTAACTGGTAAAAGTAAGTTTGAAGTTGATTTTTATATGAAACAACATCATTTGAAATATGAATTTAACTATGATTTTTCTAATAAGCAAAAACGTTATTTTGCAATGAAACAAAGTGTTAAGCCTGGTAAAAAAGTTAAAATAAACGATGAAGTAATTACAGTGACTATAAGTATGGGTCCTAAAATAAAGGTGCCAGATTTCAAAGGTATGAGTATGACTGAAGTTACAGAATGGGCAATAAAAAATAAAGTTAAATTAGAATTTTCTGATAAATATGATGATTCTGTAAAAGAAAATGATGTAATAAGTTCTAACTATGATAAAGGAAAAATTATTGAACAAGGTACAGTTGTAAAAATAATTTTATCTCGTGGTAAATTAACAATGCCTAAATTTAAATCATTCAACGAGTTTAGAGAATGGGCAGATAAATATGGTATTAAGTATGAAGAAAGTCACGAATTTAATGATAGCGTTGAGACTGGAGAAGTAATTAGCTACTCTTACAAAAAGGGAGATACTATTAAAAATGGTGATACTATTATTGTAAAGATTAGTGATGGTAAAAAAAGAGAAGTTCCAAATTTAAAAGGACTTACTAAGAATGAAGCTATAGCTAAACTAGAAAAGGCTGATTTAAAATATAACTTTGTTTATAGTTCTAGCAATGATGTTGCTAAAGATAAAGTTATAAGTCAATCAATTAGTTCTGGAAGTGAAGTATCTAGTGGAACTACAATTACTGTTACTTTAAGTAGTGGTAAGAAGGAAGCTACTTCTAATAAGGGCTCTAGTAGTTCTAGTAGTTCTAGCAAGCCAAGTAACTCTGGTAGTTCTAATTCTGGCGGTTCTGGTAATTCTGGAACTACTACTCCAACTTGTGATAGAACACAGACAACAAAAGTTTATATTTATGATGAGTTAATTTCTAATGTACCTGAGACAACTTGTTCAAAGATAAAGACAGCTTATAGTAATGTTCACTTTGTTTGTAGCTATGTTACAAATCCTAATTTGAATAATGGTCAATTAAGTAACAGTGGATCAATTGATGAAAAGACTTTTAACCATTGTGATACATATACATTAAGTATTGTTAAAAACTAAAAAAGAGTTCACAACGAACTCTTTTTTTAATTGAACTCTTCTTGAAAGTTTCCATCTATGAATATTGGTATTTCTTTTCCATCTTCAGTAATCCCAGTAATACTTAGATCCTTATTACCAATCATAAAATCAACGTGAGAATCACATTTGTTTAAATTATATTCTTTTAACAATATATCTTTGTCTATTTTAGGACCATTTTCTATACATTCTGTAAATGAATCTCCTAGAGCTAAATGACATGCGGCATTCTCATCATATAAAGTTTCTAGAAAGACTTGATTACAGTTAGATATAGGTGAATCATATGGAACTAGAGCTACCTCTCCTAGCATATTAGCATTTTCACAAACATTAATCATTGATTTTAATGTATTTTCCCCTACTTTAGCATTTGCATCTATTACTTTTCCTTCCTTAAATGAAATGGAAAATTCATCAATTATAACATCTTGATATGATAATGGTTTTGAAGAATAGACTATTCCTTCTGCGCTTAAACAATCAGGTGATGTAAATACTTCTTCTGTTGGGAAATTAACTAAAACTTCCTTTCCATTAGCTAATTTTTCACACCCTGAAGCCCAGATATGTTTTTTTGGTAAATCTACTTTGAAATCAGTACCATTAGTACTTTTATACTTTAATGTTTTAAATTGATAATCTGTTAATTTTTTTCCACGTTCTTGAAGTTTTTTTATTTTTTCATTCCATATTTCTACTGGATTATTCTCTGTGATACTGCAGATTTCAAATATTTTATTCCATAATTCTTCTACAGCATTTTCAGAATCTGGATATAATTCCTTAGCCCAGGCTTCTGTTGGAACTGCAGCAATACACCAAGCCAACTCTGATTTATCTCTTTTAGCATCAAACTTCTTTCTTGTCTCAAATGAGTATTTTGTTAAGGCACTCATCTTTTCAGAATCAATATCTTTCATAAGTCCTGGTGTTTCAGAAGATAGCATCAAGAATGCAGCATCTTTTTCGGCATAGACATTCCATGGTTCTTTATTCCAAAAAGATAGTTTTTTCAATTCTTCTATTTCTAGATTTTTCAAAGCTTCATGCTTCAGATATGGGTCAGTTAAGTCATAATAAATATCCTTAATTCCCATTTCGTAAGCTTTTTTTGTAACAATTCTTACAAAGTCTAATCTTTCAATGTTACAACTTATAAATAATGGTTGATTCTTTTCTATTTTTAAACACGTTTCAAGTAATACTTCAGCATACTTTTCTAATAATTCAATATTCATAAACTTTCTCCTTACATTTTTATATTTTCTTTTTTCTCTATTATTATACATCTTTTTAAAGAAAAAAGGTAAAACTTAATTGAGCTTTACCTTTATTCTACATTTAATTCTATACGATATCTCTTATTCTTATTTACTGAGAAGCTATATTTTTTATTGTTAATTACTGCCTTTACAGATGAAACATCTCTTTGAATTACTTCATTTAGTTCTCCGAAGTCATTTATATTTGCTTTGTTTGTTATATATATAGCATAATTTCCCTTTGGAATATTTGAAATATCAATTTTATTATCAAACCATGCCCTAGTTTTATCTAAGTTATCATTTAAAGTTGCTCCAACCTTGTACATACCATCTGTAATACTTCCTAGGTCATACTTATATTTTTTATAAGTACTTGTATTTTCAAAGACAATTGTTCTTTCAACTTTTTCTGAGGATGCAAGATTCATTCCTGATGAATAAGAAGTACCTTTTATATGCAACTTATTATTTGTGAATTCTAATGCTCTGTATTGATTAAATTGATTATAAGTACTTGTTGCATTTTTATCTCCTATTTTCTCTTCTCTAACAATTAGTTCTAGCGGAATTTCATCTTCTAAGTAGTTATTTCTTGTTGTTACTGTTTTTTCAGCTGTGTATGATGAAACTTGCTCTCTTAAAACTTTGTTACTAATTATAGATTGCGAATAGTAGTCATCACTTAATGTAACAATGTATAATTTGTAATCACCATTTGGAATATTTTCTAAGTCAATTTCTCCTTTAAACCATGAATATGTGTAGTCCTTACCATCAGATGAGAATACAGGTCTAGTTATCTCTTCTTTGTCAGTTATTCTTGTTAGTGATTGAACATAAATATCATCGTTATTTAGGGATTCATATACTAGGATAAATCCTAAATCAGTATCTAGAGTATTATTTATTCCTTTAATAGCATTGTACCCTTTAATTGTTAATTTTTTGTTAACAACTTTTAATGAATCGAAATAGAAAAGTGCATCTTTTTCTTCCATATCTTCAAGAATAGATATATCATCAACTACAGTAATTTCGATTGTCTTTTTTGTCGTGTTATTAGCTGAATCTGTAACTTGATATGTTACTTTGTAATCTCCAATTTTACTAGTATCAACTGTGTTCTCAATTACTTTAATTTTTGATGTCAAATTTCCATCTTCTGGGTCTGTTGCTGTTACATCTTCAAGTTCATCAAAATCTTCATCAATGAAAACATACTGATCTGTTGCATTAATTACTGGAGCTCTATCTTTTACAACTTCAACTTTTATTTCTTTTGTTGTTTTCTTATTATTTTTATCTGTAACTTCATAAACAATTTTGTAAGTTCCAATTACTTTTATGTTAACTGTATCTTCTACCACTTTAATACTACTTGTTAAATCTCCATCTTCTGAATCTATTGCAGTTACACCCTCTAACGCGTTGTACTTTTTATTTTGAGTAAATATCTTGTCTTCTGCGCTTATTACTGGTGCTTTGTTTTCTTTTACAGTAACTTTTATTGTTTTGGTAGCAGTGTTTCCAGCTGTATCTGTTACTTGATAAGTTACATTATAAACACCTGGCTTATTAGTATTAACGTTATTACTTGTTATTTTTATCTTGCTTGTTAAATTACCATCTTCAATATCAGAGGCTGTTACTCCATCGCGTTCATTGAATGTAGTTCCTTCAATAATTGTCTTATCTGCTGCACTGATTACTGGAGTGTTATTTTCCACTACTGGTGTTGATAAAGATATTGCAACTCCTGGAGCCGATGCTAAGGTATAACCATAGACATTATTGTTATTTGTTAAACTTACTGGTACCTTATACCATTGACTTCCATTGGCATTTACTGTTTCTAGGACTGGTACATATGAATTTGTGTATAGTCCACTAATTAATGAGTATTTTGCATCGTCAGTGTTATAGTTTACCCAGGTATATTGATTTCCTGAAACTGTAACACTTACTTTTCCATAACTTGTATTAGTAAACTTTAAGCTATCAGCACTTACCCACTCTTTTTGATCATACCAATAGTCACTTGTTACTAAATATGCAACTGGTTGATTATTTAAATATGCTGCTGTGTATACCATTACGTATCTATCTTTTAACAATGTATTTCCTGTTGGTGACGTTAAAGCTGAATCATAGAAGTAATTTGTATTTTTAGTAGTTATCGCTACTCGTGGCTTCAACTCTGTATTCTCGACATATAAATTGTATTGATAGTTTTTATTTTGATATGCAGTTACATTATTTGGACTTATATTTCCATTTTTTCCTTTATTTATTTTTTTAACATTACTTGCAGGTACATAGACATATCCATTCCAATTATAATCACCAGAAGTTATTTCATTGTAATTTCCATCAATATTTAAATCACTTACTACTTTATACCATTTTTCGTTATTTCTAGTTATTTCATCAACAATTACTAATCCATCTTCTGCTTCTGGGTATGTATAAATTAACTTTGATGAGGCTGATGGTTCTTGGTATGCGTTTGTAGGTCCATTGACAACACCTAATTGATAATAGTTATAGTCTTGTAAACCTAAGGCACTGTCTAATTGGTAATAGTTAGCTGCCATTTTTTCTGACCAATATGTATCAGATGCATATTTAACATTCATTCCAATCCATTTATCACCGAATTGTGGTCCGAAATAACGCCAATCTCTTGGATGGGCATATCCATATGTTATCCATTTTGAAGCATAACCCAAAATACTACTAGAAAATGAAGCATACCAGTTAGCTGCTTGTGTTGGATTAGAATCTACTGCATTAAGTCCGAATCCATTGTTTTTATTAATTGCTAAGTTACTTGTTCCATTTCCTGTTTCATTTCTACTAAGACTCAAAGAAAGAATTGCATTTACTCCATATTTTTCTTGGGCATAATAGAAAAATGTTCCCATTCCATATAATCTAGATGAACCATTATCAGAAGCATTTCCATATGCATTTTTCTTAATTCCTAAATTATTTCTAATATATTCATCAATGTTTGTACTTGAGTAGCTTGTTCTTGTATGATTTGACAAATACATATAGTAGTTATAATATGGACTACTTTTATTTACAGAATTATTATAATTATTATTCTTGTAATCACTGATTAGTGTTGCTAAATCTCTATAAAAATAATGACCATCATAACTATAATATTTTCCAGGAGTAAGCATATCAGGTTTTGGACCGATTGTTCTTCCACCAGAGCCATTATAGTAATTTTGAATTTTTGCAACATAGTTATGTCTTATACTTTCAGATGTTACAGTGTAAGAACTCATTGATTTAATCCAAGTAAATGGGACGATTTCATATGCTTGTTGTTCAATCCATCCAGTATAGTTACCAATTCTTACTTTTGCCATCCATTTATTTCTTGTAGATGAATATGCTGTATCTATGTGTGCTCCATCAACTCCTCCATAAAGAGATCCTGTATCCATATATGTGTAAGCTGATTTGGAATTTATATCGTTATAGAAATAAGTAAGAGTTTCAGGATTTACACTTAAATCTAAAAGAGCTGCATTAGAATCAATAATTTTAGTAACTCCATTTACTTTTGTCATTATTGATAAGTCAATTGCTCCATAATTCTTCATGTATTCTCTTGCCTCTTCATAAGTTCCTAGACAACCTACAGGAAAAATTCCTCCGTCATCATGAAAACCAGCTACTTCGAAGTTCCCGCATAAATTTCTGTTTTTATAATCATTAGCATCCAAGGCATAAACATTCTTTACACTTAAAAATATAGTTGCTATGATAAAGGCAACTAATATGCGTTTTTTATTCACAGATTATACCTCCATTCTATTATCTTATTTATATTATACCAATATTCCATATGTAAACCAGTAGTTTTGTTTTATTTTTATAAAATTTGACATTTTTTGACAGTTAATTTTTTTTAGATAATTATCCGCTTCTGTTAACTTGATAATTTTTCTATAATTGAGTATAATTTTATAATAAGCGGTTTTATGTTTGGAGGCATTTTATGACAAAAGACGTCGATAAAAAAGAGAAGAAAATTACTAATGTTTTTATAGTTTTATTTTTAATTGTTGCAGTTGCTTGTAGTGGTTTTGCTATATTTGAATTATTGTTACTTAGTGCAATTGAAACATTGATTAGATATATTATTATAGGTATACTAATACTCTTAGATTTATTTTTTATTTCGAAGACAAAAAGATTATTTAAGGGAAAAAGTAAGAAAAAGAAGAAACCTAGAAAGGGATTGTTTATTTTTGTATTATTTATCTATGCCCTACTTTGTTTCTTAGTTGGTGGAATTATATTCTACGTCTATCAAAAAGTTGATGGATTGAATAAGGACTCTGTTACTTATACTTCTAAGCTTTTGACAATGGCAAATAGTGATATAAACGAAATTGAAGATATAGCTGATATGACAATTGGTATTCTTGATGATAAAAAAAGTCCTGAGGGTTATATTATTCCTCAAGAAATTATTAAAGAAAATAAATTAAATGACGAAAATGAAATAAAAAATTATGATGATTATACTTCAATGCTTGTAGATATGTATGCTAATGAATTAGATGCGATGTTTGTTTCTGGAAGCTATGTTTCGATGTTTTCTGGAATCACTGGATACGAAAATATTGAAAATGATACTAAAGTAATTATTAGTAAAGATAAAAAAATGAAAAAATCGGCTACTTCATCTGTTGAAACTGCCTCTTCTGGTAAATCAATTACTGAACCTTTTACCATTCTTTTAATGGGAATTGACTCTACTGATGAAGTTTTAGAAAAAAATGCTATTGCTAATGGTGATACTTTAATATTAATCACATTTAATCCTAAGACACTTAATGCAACTATGATTTCAATACCAAGAGATAGTTATGTTCCGATAGCATGTTGGAGTGGTAAACCAGAAAATAAAATTACACATGCTGCTGCATATGGTAATGATTGTATGATTAATACTATTCAGAATTATTTTGATACAGATATTGATTATTATGCAAAAATTAACTTTAAAGGTTTAGTTAAATTAGTTGATGCTGTTGGAGGAGTTGAAGTTGAAGTTCCTCAAGTATTATGTACTGATGATTCTTCTCGTGGTGGAGAAGTTTGTATACAACCAGGACGTCAAGTTTTGAATGGTGAACAAGCATTAGTTTTTGCTAGAAATAGAAAAGCTTTGGCAAATGGAGATTTTGGTAGAGCTCAACATCAACAAGAAATAATAATGGCTTTGGTAAATAAAATGAAAACTATTAAAGATGTTTCTACTTTTATGGATATATTAAATACTATTTCTAACAGTTTAGATACTAATCTTACTACTAAACAAATATTATCATTCTACAATGTTGGTAAAGATATTATAAAGAAAAGTTTAAGCTCAGAAGATGCTGATTTGATTAATATTCAACAGTTATTCCTTCAAGGTACTGGACAAATGATATACGATGAGCGTGCACGTATGGTATTATGGGACTATGTTCCAAATAATGAAAGTCGAAAAGACATAATTCAAGCAATGAAAGTTAACTTAGAATTAGCTGACCATGAGATTATTAAAGAATTTAGTTTTTCAATTAATGAACCTTATGAAAAAGAAGTAATTGGTGAGGGACCTTATAAGAAAGAAGGAACTTATACTCTACTTCCAGATTTTACTGGTGATTCGGAAGCTACTGCAAGAGCATCAGCTACTAAATATGGAATTCCCGTTACTTTTAAAGGAAATGGCGGCTATGTAGTTAGTCAAAGTTATCCTGCTAATAAAAGATTAGATTTAATAAAAGGAAGCGTTGTTTTAACTTTATCTGGTTCTTCTGTTAAAGTAGATGATGATAAAGATGATAATAAAACTACTACTAGTAAACCTGTAAAAGATAAAGAGCCTAGTAAACCTCAAACTTCTACTGGCAATTCTGATCCTGATAAGGAAGATGGTGATAAAGGCGATATTGATCCACCTGATAATTCTAATAATGAACCTGATGAATAAGTTAAATTATAGAAATCTTTCTAGTTTTAGAAAGATTTTTTTATTTCTTAAATATTTAGTCTATAAAAAAGAACTACTTTATTGTAGTTCTACTAAAGATAATTTTATATCATCATGAATAAATATTAATTCTGCTTCCCTTTGATAATCAGAAAAGTTGTCATCTGTATATGACCAAGATACTGTAACATGATAAGCTTCTTCATCATTTTTTTCACCATAAGCATATTCTTCTTGATCTACACTTTCAATTTTTATTTCTGATACAGTTGGAAGAGATTGCTTACGATTATTGTAGATATTACTTTCTACATATTTATAGTATGTATTTTCTGCATTTTGTAAGAAATTTTCTGATATTTCTGAATAGACAAAATCAACTCCACCAACATCAGTTTTAGCCATTTTGTCATTTAATGAATAAAAGTCGTAGATAAACATTTCTGATATTTTCTTCACATAAGCTTCTTCATCTACTTTTTTTGCAGTTAATATTTCTTTTAGTTCAGAAAACATGTCTTTATATTTCTTTGATTTATTGTCTTTTAATTGATAACCATATTTTTTGATTTCATTAACTACCTTTACTTCTTTAACGGTTTCTTTTTTAGCTACTTTATTGTAGATGAAGAAACCTGCAATTATAGCTATGATTAATACTATTAATAGCAAAGCTCTTTTTGCTTTCTTTTTCAACTTCATAATTAATCCCTTTCCTATTCATTCTTTTCTTTGTTTTTATCTTCATTTAGTAAATCAAAAACGATTATATTATTTGATACATCCAATATCTTATTTGCATATTCTGTATTTGAAGATATTTCTTCTTCTGATATTGGTTCTTCTGATAATGGTAAATAGGCAGCCTTTTGACTATTGTAGTACATTTTATTAGTTACCCAATTACCGTTAGGGAACACTACTATGTTGTTTTCATTTATATTGAAGATATCATGTCCTAGAGCATATTTATTATAGAAACCAAACATATTTCCTAAAGTTGGCATTACATCATACATACCCATAACATTTGTTATTTCTTGATTTAGCTTAGTGTCTTTCATATCTTTAGTCCAAATGATGAATGGTACTCTTCTACCAATTTCATATTGATAAGAATCATATTCCTTATATTCTGGATCCTCTTCATCAAGAAGTGAATCAGTTTCCTTATCATAGTTATACAATCTATTATAATCTTTTCTTGATAAACGAGCATCATGGTCACCATATATTACTACTACTGTATTTTCTAGTAATCCTTCTTCATCTAGTCCAGATATTAATTCTCCTAAAGCACTATCAGCATAGTGAATAGATTTAAAATAATTACCTAATTTTGTGCCCTCCATGTATGGATATACTTTTTCTTCTGTTGTACCGTCTTCATTGGTAATAGTTTCTTTTATATCAACAGGAAATTCACCATATTTATCAGTTTCAGAGAATGGTGTATGGTTTGTTAGCATAATCATTAATCCATACCAGCTATCATGTTCTTTATCTATTTTCTTTAGCTTCTTAATAGATTGAGAGAAAAATTCTTTATCTGCTAATCCAAGTCCAATACTCGTTTCTTTAGTAACTTTGTAATCTGTTTTACTATAAAACCTATCATATCCTAAAGTGTTATGCATAGCTCTTCTATTCCAAAAATCAGCATTGTTAGCGTGCATACTAAATGTATAATAACCTTTTTCTTTTAACAATAATGGTGTAGATATGTACTTTCTGTCTGAGTACGAAACAAAAGCTGTTCCACTCTTAGTAGGCATTAATGAAGTATTATAAGTTAATTCTGAATCACTACTAGTACCAACACTTACCTGAGAATAAAAGTTTGAAAAGAACATTCCTTCACTGGCTAACCTATTTAAGTTTGGAGTTGCATCTTCACCATTAAAATTTTGTTCCATAGCATTTGTCATCATACTTTCAGCATGGATTACTAAAACATTTTTACCTGCAAAGATATTAGTATATTCATTAGTTTGCATTTCTCCAACATTGGCATAGTACTCTTTAAATTCACGATTAGCTTTATCATAACCGAACATCGAATTTATTTTAGGCTGAATTGAAGTTACTAAATCATTGGCTTGATATATATAAATTCCGAATCGCATTACTATGTATTCTTTATTCCATTGTTTAAAGAATCTTGAAACATCTAATGATGAAAGTGTTACTAGGAAAAGAACTAGCATTACACCTGATGCTCCAAGAGTTTTGAAAGCTTTCTTTTTTCTGTCTGATTTTAACTCAATTTTCTTATAATAATTCTTCTTTTTTAGTTTTAAATGAACTATTATTAGAGCTAATGGTGATAGGATATAGACCATATCTTTTAATTGTAAAACATTTTCTACAACTGCATCTCCAACATCACCTATGTATTGTGTAAGAGATAGCATGGATACAGAGGCAAAAGATGTATAGAAAGTATAGTAAACCGAATTAATCATGCATATTGCAGTTAAGAATATATTAAATGATAAATAATATGTAAATCTATTTTTGGGTTTTATTAGATAACCAAAAGAACCAATTGCTGTTGCAATTATCGTATCAGCTAAGATTGCTTTCCATGATAAATAATTTTCTAATGAGTGCATACAAAAGAATCTTAAAACAGTTGAGCTTAATACTGTTGTAATTACAAAAGTCATAAATAAGATGTTATTTTTAAAATATTCTCTAATTAAATGTTCCTTTTTAATTTTTTTTGCTTTTTTAATAATATTCTTTTTTAGGTTATTTAAGCTATTTTTTATTCTTTTCATATCATTACCTCGCTTCTATTATTATATCATGCTAAATATACTTTTTCAATGTTTCCTAAACCATTATACTACTAGTATATTCTAACATAGAAATCATTATAAAACTAAAAAATAGAAGATTTTACTCCTCTATTTTTACTCTGTAATTACTAGCATTGATAACCATGCCTAAGACAAATATGTATGATAAAAGGTAAACCCATAATAGTAGTATTAAAATGTTAGAAATACTTCCATAAAAGACATCATATCTGTTAAATTTTGCTATGTAAAAAGCGAATATTTCTGTTGATAATATCCAACCAATTGAAGTAAATAATGCTCCTTTTGTAGTTGTAGTTGTTGGTATTTCTTCATCTGGAGCTATTACATATATTAAATCAATGTTGAAGAATAGGATAAGTAGTATTATTGGGTATTTTAAGATATGTAAGATATGATGAAGTACGTTAACTACACTACTACTTCCTGTTACTTGTTTTATAATATCAAACAATGTACTACCAAATACGGGTACTGCGATTAGAAATAGGAAAAGTCCCACTATCATAAAAGTCATAACTATAGCTTTTAGTCTTCTTCTAATAATATTACTAGGTGTTACCTTATATATTTCATTTGATGTATTTATCATTGAATATGTCCCATTAGATGCCAGTAGGAATGCAGAAAAATAGAAGATGATGATATTAAAATTAATTCCATCTCCTCCCATTATACTATTTATTATAGTTGCAATCTCTGCAGGTACTGATGATGATATAGCAATTCTGATAGTTTCTGTAGAAATAGAAAGCGCTGCAGCCATAGTTGCTATTAATGCTACTAATGGAATAATTGTTATAACTAGAAAAAAAGCAAGCTGACCTGGTAATATTCGCATTTCTGGTTTCATTAGTAATTTGAATATTTTTAGTATAAAGTCTCTTGCTTTTTCCATGTTCTCACCTTTTATTTGTAATCTTCTTTATTAGTAATCATTTCTAAAGTTGCTTCATTTATAGCATCATCTAAGGTTTTAATTTCATCACTTATAATACTATATCCAATTGCTGCTCCAAACTCATGTGGAAGATTTTTCATTTCTTTTGCTAGTTTCTTAGTGTAAGTACTTAATTTGTCTGTCACTATAACCAACTAAATAGATTAAGAATTCATTTCCATCAGTTCTAATAATTTCGCTGTTTTCAAGTTGTGTATTAACTAAAATTCCAGCTGCTTTAATTATTAATTGGTCTCCTTCTTCATGTCCATAGTTATCGTTAACATATTTTACGTTATTTAAGTCAACCATTACGATAGACTGTGGATATACTTCACATTCTTCCCATTCTGGCATTTTAACATTTAGATAATTTCTATTCTTTAACGAAGTTAACATATCTGTATATTTGTGTCTGTCTGTTATTTTTACTTTTTTAATTTGTTTCTTCTTCTTTATAAATAGATAGATGATAGTTAAAATGATTATTGGTGTGAATATTAAAATTAATACTATAGTGTATACTTGTTCTAATGTTGAATCTTCTAGTATAGATGCATTCAAGTTTTCAATTCCCGTATTACGATAATTATAATATGAGTTAGTACTAATAATATAATTGAATAAATCATAGAACGCTTCATTGTTATTCTTAACCATAAATTTGTAATCGTTCATCATTGTATCTTTATATAGCAATTTCAATTTTTTAAACTTGTTGTTTTGATAATAAGAATAAATTTCGTAATCTACAACAATTAATCTGTCTTCAGCGTTTTTTATTAACTCATCTAAATTATTATAAGCCTTAATGTTAGCTTTGGAGTTTGTTGAAAAATAATTATACAATGAATCATCTTTCAACATGGCAATGTTTTCACCTTTTATACTTTCAAATGAATTTACAATATGATTATCTTCTTGTCTTCCTAGTATTGCATAATCCTCAATAAAAGTTGATAGTGTTGGTGAATATTTGTCATTGTTATAGTTATAATAATCAAAGTAAACATCAACTTTTCCTTTATCAATTGCCTTTTTTAATTCTTCTTTACTAGAGTATTCTTTAAATTTGAAGTTGATATCGGCTAGACGAGATACTCTATCAATGTATTCTCCGGCAATACCTGAAATTTTTTTATTAACATTAACTTCATATGGTTCATTTTTAACGTAACCATATACATAATTTTTAGATATTAATGAAGCTTTTGTCTTTGCATTTAATTTGTTTTTATCTAAGTAATAGTTTAAATAAGCTTTGTTATACTCTTCAACGTATTTTGTTTGTCTCCATTTATTGTAGTATTTAGTTACTATTGTGTTAAGTTCTTTGTTATCTTTGCTTAGAGATAACACAATCTGTTTTTTTATTTCTGTGAAATAATAGTTAATTGAATATTTATCCTTTTCAATTGTATGGTCTAAATACATTATATTAGGAACAATTATCATATTTACAGTTTCTGTATCTAGTGCTGCATATAATTCTGCTATTGTTGTATAAGACTTAAATGATAAATTAGTTCCGCTTTTTAGGTAATAGCTAATTTCTTCTGAGTCTTCTTTAAATACACCAAAAGTTATATTCTTCATTTCTTTAATATTATTTATTCTTTGATATTTTTTTCCTACTGCAACATAGTTATCATTAAAAAGAAAAAGGTCGTCTTTTGATTTTTTCTCATCATTGTTAAGAATTTTTATCTTATAACTATCTGTTGTTGGATTTGAATTTTTCAAATATGGTACTTTGTTAAATTCAATTCCTATTTGCTCTTCGAAGTCATCTAAAAAGTCGAATATAATTCCTTCTCCATTGAATGCATATAATGGATAGTCGTTAACTATCTGAAAATCATAGGCCTGTTCTTCATGTTCTTCTACCCATCTTTTTTCTGCTACAGTTAATGTAGTTGATTTATCTTCTTTATTATAATAGCGATATACAAAAAAGAATGTAACTGCTGCTATTAAAAGAGATAATATTATTACAACTTTTTTCTTCATAAACTAACTCTCCACTCTGTCCTTTGTCCATGATATTTGATCTTTAGTATGGTGTTTATATCCCATTATTGGAAATTGACTAGTATTTTTGTCATTTTCTATTAATAATTGGATATCATAGTATTTCTTTTCTTTATTAGAAAATTCTTCAATTGCTTTATTTCCTAATTCTTTAGCTGTTTCTAAATTTACATCTTCATTCGTTTTCATATAGATATTAATAATTCTTCCAGCTATACGAACTTTAACCTTTGATGTGGCTTCACTTAATTTCTTTTCTACTTTCTTTTTTGTTTCATTGCTGATTTCTACATCTTTTCTATCATCTAACCTTGTTCCATATATAGCCATTGGTTCATCTGATAAAAATACCTTTTTTACGGTAAAGATTCCTAATAAAACAGCAAAAAATACAATTATTGCTACTATAGTACTTGCATTCTTCTTTATAAATTTCATATTCTCACATCCTAATATATTACATTATACACTATGTATTAGGCTTTTTCAACTTGCAAATTACTATAGTTCTTCTTTTAGAATGTCCATTGCTAATTTTGGATTAGCTTTTCCTTTTGTCTCTTTCATAATTTGTCCCATCAAATATTTAATTGCACGGTCATGACCATTTTTATAATCGTTAACACTTTCTGGGTTATTATTTATAATATTTTTAATTATATTTCTAATTTCATTATCATCAGTGATATTTTCAATTTCATTCTCTTTTATAATTTCAGCAATTGTTTTTTCGCTTTCTAAAACTTCATTTAAAATATCTTTTAAATTTTTACTAGTTAGTGTTTCATTTTCCATACATTTAACTAACTCTATGAATCTTTCTTTACTCAAGCTTGTTTCCGTAATTATCTTCTCTGTCCTATTTAAGTAGGCCGAAATATCCCCTAAAAGAAGATTACTAGCAATCTTAAAATTAACTTTTTCGCATAATAATGTATTAAAATAATCACTTAAGCTTCTATTTTGAATTAGTTTTTTCGCATTAATCTCTGAAACACCTTTTTCTAGGTAGATTCGTTTTCTTTCATCAGGTAACATAGGAATGGATTTTTTTGCATGTTCAATCATTTCATCAGTAATGATTACAAATGGGATGTCTGGTTCTGGAAAGTAACGATAGTCATTACCAGTTTCTTTTACACGCATTAGAACAGTATCTTGTAGTTTATCATCAAAACGTCTTGTTTGAGGTTTGAACGTTTCTCCTGCATCTACCATCTTTGTTTGACGAATTATTTCTTTTTCAATACTTAATCCAACATTAGAAATAGATCCAATATTTTTTATTTCTACTTTTGTTCCAAATGGTTCATTTTCTTCTTTTCTTATTGAAACATTAGCATCAGCTCTCATTGATCCTTCTTCTATCTTACAATCACTTATATTTCCATAGAATAAAAGTTCTCTTAATTTCTCTAAGTACAATTTTGCTTCTTCACCACTAGACATACATGGTTTAGTTACTATTTCTATTAATGGTACTCCTGCTCTATTGAAATCTAGTAAAGTCTTAGTTCCGCGATGAGCACTTTTGCATGTATCCTCTTCAATATGCATTTCTTCAATAAAGATTTTTTTCTTTTCACCGTTTACTTCTATCTCAACATAACCATCATAACCAATCGGAGTTCTTGCCTGAGTTATTTGATAGTTTTTGGAGTTGTCTGGATAAAAATAATTTTTTCTATCAAAATGCATTTGACGTCTTATTTTACAATTAAGAATAGTAGCTGCTTTGATAGCTAAATTAATAACCTCTTCATTTAGAGTTGGTAATGTTCCAGGATAACCTAAGTCTATAACGTTAGTTAATGAGTTAGCCATTTCACCATAGCCGTTTTGAGAGTTTGAAAAGATTTTTGTATTTGTTTTTAATTCTACGTGTACTTCAACACCAATAGTTGGAATATAATTACTCATTATTTTCTCCTCCTTTTGGATTTAAATTTAACTTTAGTTCTTTTTCTATGAAGCTCGCTAATTGATATATTTTTGCTTCTTCAAATGCATTTCCAATTATTTGCATTCCAATAGGCATATGATTATCATCAAATCCTATAGGAATATTCAAGCCTGGTAATCCGGCCATATTAACTGGTATTACTAAAACATCATCCATAAAACTTTTACTAGGATCATCCATTGAATCATTTAAATTATATGCTGTTGTTGTAGTTGTTGGTCCAATTATTAAATCATATTCTTTAAAGACATTAATAAATTCTTTTCTCATATCATCTCTGATTGACAAGGCCTTATTATAGTATGTTTTAGCATTTTCTCCGCTTAATAGGTAAGATCCTACCATAATACGTCTTTTTACTTCTTCACCAAAACCTTCTGCTCTTGTACCGTAATAAACATCATCAATATCTTTTGGATTTTCTTTTGAGAATCCATATCTTATACCATCAAATCTTGCTAAGTTTGAGCTTGCCTCTCCCATCGCTATTATTTGATATAGTGTAACTGCATTATCAACATATTTTATATCGATATAATCTATTATTGCACCTTTGTTTTCTAGCATTTCAATAGTATCTTTTACTTTGTTTCTTATTTCTTCACTAACAATATTACTCATAAAGAAATTAGGTACCGCTATTTTCATTTTACTAATATCTTGACCTATTAATCTTGTAAAATCTTCTGTTTCTTTGTTTGCACTTGTTAAATCTTTTTCATCTTTACCAGAAATTGCATTTAAAAGAAGTGCATTTTCATAGACGTTTCTTGTCATTGGTCCTATTTGGTCTAGGCTTGATGCGAAGGCAACTAAGCCGTATCTTGATACTCTTCCATATGTTGGTTTCATACCAACGATTCCTGTATAACTAGCTGGCTGTCTAATTGAACCACCTGTATCACTTCCTAGGGCGAATAAAACATCTTGTGCCGCGATTGTTGTTGCAGAACCACCTGATGATCCTCCAGAGATTTTTTCTTTATTCCATGGATTTTTAGGTGCTCCAAAGTAACTTGTTCTACTGCTTGATCCCATAGCAAACTCATCCATATTAGTTTTTCCAATTATAATCATGTTTTTTGATTTTATTTTTTCAATAATAGTTGCATCATAAATTGGAATAAAGTTATCTAACATGTGAGATGCACAAGTTGTTCTTAAACCTTTAGTGACGATATTATCCTTTATAGCAATAGGAAGTCCAAAAAGAATATTATCAACTTCTTTATTAGATAACTCTTCAGCTTGTTTTAGGGCTTCTTCTTTGTTAAGTGTAATATATGCATTAAGTTCTTTATTATTTTCAATATTCTTAAATGCTTCTTCAACTAGGTCTACTGGTGTGATTTTCTTTTCTTTTAATAAATTATTTATTTCTTTTATGCCTAAATTTAAATATTTCATATTATGCTCCCTCCCCATCGCTTATTACTACAGGTACCTCAATATAATTACCACTATGTCTTGGGGCATTATTTATTACTTCTTTTGGATTTAGCATATTTCCTGCTTCATCACTTCTTAATTTAGTATTATCTTCCCAGCAAGCTATTAAAATGTCATCATCATAACCTTCTACGGAATTTATTTTTTCTACATCATTTAGTAGTTTTTTTAATTCTACTTGGTATTTTTCTATTTCCTCTTCTGTTAGTGAAATCTTAGCTAATTCTGCTACATGTAATATTTCTTCTTTTGATAATGTATCTTTCATTAAAAAGACTCCCTTCTTTAACTCATTTTATTATACCATATTCTTGTATTAATACATAGAAAAAGAGTTTAATAACTAAGCTATTAACTCTTATTGTTCTGCAAAACAGTTATCGATATATAGTGTATTATGAGTGTTTTTTGTTTTTGCTTTAAAATCTGTTACTGTTCCAATAAATGTTATTTCTTTTCCTGTTTCAAATTTATCTAGAACTGATTTTTTACTAGCCATAGTACATATCATATCTAATGAATATTTTTCTCCTTCATCTTTGTAACTAACTGTAATTTTATTATCTTTTTTATTTACTTTTTCTAGAGTTGCTGTTATTCTCACAAACTCTTTATAATATTTTTTATATGTTTTGACTTCGTTACCTTGCATTTCAATTGCTAAGTCAATACCTTCTATTGTTAGTGGTTCAATATTATATTTTAAATTCCAAAATCCTAATTCTTTGTCTCGTCTACCTTGTAATTGTTTGTATTTTATTACTTTATAACCAAAACCATAGTAAGCTTTTGAACCACCGTCTTTGTATTTTTGAATTGGGATAGCGAAAAATGGTCCTACATCGTATCTTGCAACTGATATAACATCAACAGTAATCATAATTAGAATAATCATGACAATTGAAAATACAATATTTATTATCTTTTTGAATTTTCTTTCTCTATCTTGATTATATTCTAATTCATCTTCCATATAATTTTCATATTCTTCATCTGAATAATCACTATCAAACTCTTCATAAGTTTCTTCTTGGTCATCTTCTACTTCAGTACTGTCAATTTCTTCATTTGATTCGTCAAATGTTTCATATACTTCTGTTTCTTCTTCCTCAATATTTTCTATTTCATATTCTTCAGTTGGTTCATAATTTTCAACATAAGAAGACATTATTTCCTCTTCTTTAGTTACTATGTTCATTATATCGTCTTCATAAGAATCAAATTCATTATTTCTCTTTTTTCTTTTAAACATAATTCCCACCTCTTTACTCCCTTTTTATGCGCTATATTATAGCACTTTTATGATGGTTTGTAAAGTGCAATCTCTTGATGTAAAGAAAATTCGAGGATTATATTTCCTCGATTGTGTAAATTTATTCTTCCGTTAACTTCTCTTCAAATTCTTTTTCTGTCCAAATTTCTATTCCTAAATCTTGTGCTTTTTTATATTTACTACCAGGATTAGCACCTACAATTACTACTGATGTTTTTTTAGAAACTGAATCAACAGTTTTTCCTCCTAGAGATTCTATCTTTTCCTTCGCTTCATCTCTAGTAAATATTTGAAGTGATCCTGTTAAAACAAATGATTTACCAGTGAATGCTTCTTTTTCCTCTCTTTTTTGACCTAAGTAAATCATGTTTATACCTAAGTCTTTCAATTCTTCAACCATTGCTTTATGATGGTCTGTTTGAAAAAAGGAAATTACACTTTTTGCAATTATTTCTCCAATATCTGGTATATTGACAAGTTCTTCTAATGTGGCCTTTTCAAGATTTTCCATTGTATTAAATCTTGAAGCTAGAAGCTTAGCTGTTTTTGCTCCAACATGTGGGATTCCTAAAGCAAAGATTAACTTTTCCAATGAATTATTCTTACTTTTTTCTATTGCTTCTAACATATTAGATACGGATTTCTCACCATATCCTTCCATTCTTATTAAATCTTTTTCGTGGTCTTTTAATGAATATATATCAGCAATATTTCCTATAAATCCGAAATTATAAAAATCTTCAATAATTCTATCACCTAAACCATCAATGTTCATCGCATCTCTTGAAACAAAATGGATTAATCCTTCAATGTGACGAGCAGGACATTTATCATTCAAGCAATAATAATCAACTTGGCCATCTTTTTTTGTAAGTTGACTATGACACATTGGACATTCTGTTATCATATTAAAATCTTTTTCTGTCCCAGTTCTTCTTTCTACTTTTGCTTCTACTACTTCTGGTATTACATCTCCTGCTTTTCTTATCGAAACAATATCACCAATTTTTAGGCCTTTTTCATTTACATAATCCTCATTGTGAAGTGTAGCTCTTGAAATTGTTGACCCTGCGACTATAACTGGTTCTAGGACAGCATTAGGAGTGATTTGACCAGTTCTTCCTACTGTAAATATTATGTCTGTAAGTTTAGTTAGTACTTCAACAGCTGGGAATTTATATGCTGTTGCCCATTTTGGATACTTGGCAGTATAGCCTAATTTCTGCTGCTCATTTATATTATTTACTTTTACTACAACTCCATCTATGTCATAAGGAAGTTCTTGGCGAATTTTTCCTTTTTCTTCAATAAATTCTATTACTTCATTAATTGATTTAACCAATTTATTATTTGGATTTGTTTTAAATCCTAATCTTTTCATATAATCAATTGCTTCTGAATGAGTGTGAAGATTATAATCTAATGGGTTTGGTAAGTGATAAATGAAATTATCTAATTTTCTTTCTGCTGCAATTTTTGAATCTAATTGACGAATCGAACCTGCTGCAGCATTACGACAATTCTGTAATAGCGGTTGATTTTTTGCTGCTCTTTTCTTATTCAAATCCTCTAAAGTTTTCTTGTTCATGAATATTTCACCACGAACTTCAATATCTACTTCCTCTTTTAACTTTAGTGGGATTACTTTAATTGTTTTTACATTGTGAGTTATGTCCTCACCTATTGTACCATCTCCTCTAGTTGCTGCACGGACTAATTTTCCTTTTTCATATAAAAGTGAAACTGATAAACCATCTATTTTTAACTCACACATATATTCAGGAATTATTCCTTCTTTTCTTATTCGTTCGTCAAAAGTTATTAATTCACTTTCTGAGAAAACATCACTCAATGACATCATTGGTATTTTGTGAGATACTTTAGTAAAGCCTTCAATTATTTTTCCTCCAGCATGCTGAGTTGGAGAATCTTCTCTTAACCATTCTGGATGTTCTTCTTCAATTTCAAATAACTCTCTTAAATATTTGTCATACTCTTGGTCAGTTATAGTTGGATTATCTAATGTGTGATAATTATAATCTGCTTCGTTTATTATATCTATTAATTCATTCATTCTTTCTAACATGTTTTCATCATCCTTTTTGTAATCATTATATTTATAATAACATATAAGTTTCTCTTAAAACAATCATTTTATGGACAAGAAAAAGACACAGTTATTTGTGTCATTTTTAATTATCTTATCTTCTGTTTTTTCCTATTTTTCTAAAAAAACAAAGAAAGTCTCTGTAGTAGATACTTTTCTTTTTAAATTAAGCTAGCAAACGTACTCTCCTTTTTTGCTATGTACTATTACAATAGCAATTGCTCCTGTCATAATAGCCAAAATACTCATAATATATACATACTTTGGAATTTCTACTGCTGTGTTATCTACACTTACTACCTGAGAATTATCAGGAGTAGTTATAGTACTTATATCTTTAATTTGTTCTTCTGCATCATCTTCAATTTTTTTAAGATTTTCTATTAAGTATTCAATATTCTCATAGTTATGAAACATGATTAGCTCTTCTATATCATCATTATTTGAAGACATTGCAAGATAATTTATTGAGAATATTGCATTAGATGATGTTTCTGATAATCTTGATTCATAATTAAATCCTTTGCTTCCATCTTCATTCATACCTATGGTTACTATATTAAAAACTTGGCTATTTGTTTTGTTAAGTGTTGTTGTTGAATCTGGAAGTTCAATATCAGGGACAAATAATTTGTAAAATTCTCTTATAGTATTTATATTTTTAAAATATTGGTATGCCGCTGGAGCTTTTGTTAACTTATATTTTACTACTATGTCAGTAATAAATGATATTTCTTTTGTTACTTGGTTATACTCATCATTTAATAACTTAGTCAATTTTTCTGGTGTAATACTTAAATTAAGATTTATGAAAGTAGTTTTGTAGTCATTTAATTTATCTTCTTTATACTCAGGATTTATAGTGTATTCTGTTGGAGATAGTTCAATAATTCTAGTAGCTTCACCTCTCATGTATTTTTCACCATCGATGGATTTAGTAATAGTTGTGGTAACACCATTTTCTTCAGTTGTTGTGGTAGTTTTATTTTCAGAGTTCATTTTATATACCCTTAATTCTACACCTTCAATCGTATATTCAAAGTCCTTGTATGTTAGTGTTTGAGGCCATGTTTGTGTTCCTGTCTGAGGAGCAATCTCCTCTGATTGAGGAATAACTCCTTCTGTTTGAGTGGTAGTCTCCTCTGCGTGGACATTTAGTGTTCCTAGTATAATTATAATAAACATTGTTCCTATTAATATTATTCTATTCTTCATATTACTCTCCTATTATATCTTTAGTATATTTCTTTTATACTTTAAAAGTCAATTAAAAAAAGAAGTATTTAATCCAATTTACTTCTTTTTACTTCTATTTCCATAAATTATCAGGATACTCTCCTATACTGTTTAATTCCTTCAAAGCTTTTTTTACATTGTCCGTGTCATTCTTATATGTAACTCCATACCATGTTGCATTAGTCTCAAAGACTTCTACTGTTGCATATCCTTCTTTTATAGAAGTAAATATTGCATCTGGCATGAAAAACTCACATGTATCAGTTTTATCTTTATTATTTTTTAAAAATTCTAGAAACTTTTCCTCTAAGTATGGAAAAAAACTTGGTGTAAATAAAGCCAAATTCATTGAGACTATATCATTTTCAGATATTTCAAATTCATTACCTTCATTTAGAGATGTTGCTACTATTTTTGAATCTTTTCTTTCAATTGAGCATTCAATAATGTTGGTTAGTAATCTGTTTTTCACCTCACAAATACCTCTTTTTACTGCTCCATTTTCAGTCATTGTATTTTTTACTTTATAACCAATCATAGCATATTCATATGGTTTTTTTTCAAGATTTAAATTATCTAATACTTCTGCAGCTTTTAAGTAAGCGTCTTTTCCATAGAAATCATCTGCATTGATAACAGCAAATGGTTCATTTATTTTATCTTTAGCACAAAGAATTGCATGTGCTGTTCCTAATGGCTTAGTTCTTTCTTTAAATAATTCTTGATATTCTTCTGGAAGAAGACTATTATCTTGGAAAGCATATTCTGTTTTTATATGTGGTTCTATTCTCTTCCCTATTGTCTCTTTAAATAAATTATAATTTTCTTTTTTTATTACAAAAACTACTTTGTTAAACCCTGCTCTTTTTGCATCATAAATTGAATAATCCGTTAAAAATTCCCCACATGGACCAAACGGCTCAATTTGTTTTAATCCTCCAAAGCGGCTTCCCATACCAGCTGCCATAATTAAGAGAGTTTTATTCACATTATCTCCTCCTTTTTCTTACCATAGCTCTTTTGGATAGATACCTGTATCTACTAGTTTTTTAAGAGCCTCCGTAACTATTTTTTTATCTTCCTTATATGTAATTCCATACCATGTTGCACTTGTTTCAATTACTTTGACTTGCCCAATTTTTTCTTCTGTGTATTCATTTAGCACTATAGGAATTAAAAATTCACAACTACTTAAGTCATTTTTATTATCTTCTAAAAACTTTATCATTTTATCTTCTAATAGTTCAATTAAACTTTGATCAAACAATAAGAAATTCATTGAGGCAATTGTGTCCTTACTTGTTGTAAAGATTTGACTTCCATCTAATGGTTCAACTTCAGCTACATCGCCTTTTAATAATACTTTGCTTTCAGTTAGTTTTACTAACTCATTATTTTCATCAACTTCACACACACCTCTTTTAGCTGAGCCATTTGGTGTTAGTGTATTTCCTAGTCGGTATGCTACTATTCCATAATGATTTTTTGGTATATTTTTTAAATATTCTGCTGCTTTTAAGTAAGCATCTTTTCCATAAAAATCATCTGCATTAATAACAGCAAAAGGTCCATTAATTTTTTCTTTTGCACAAAGAATTGCATGGGCTGTTCCTAATGGTTTTTCTCTTTCTTTTAGTAATTCTTGGTATTCAATTGGAAGGATTGAATTAGTTTGAAAAACATATTCAGTATGTATATGAGGTTCTACTCTTTTTCCAATTGTCTCTTTAAATATTTCATAATTTTCTTCTTTGATTATAAAAACTATCTTTGTAAAGCCAGCTTTTATCGCATCATATACCGAATAATCAATGATAAATTCTCCTCCTGGACCCATTGGTTCGATTTGCTTTAATCCACCAAAGCGACTTCCCATACCTGCTGCCATAA
>JAAGKN010000655.1_pt1 | contig 85664 bp, 84 predicted proteins | sample 6206371 | NCBI WGS metagenome assembly JAAGKN01 (sample SAMN11533720, study PRJNA540317) | gut metagenome | isolation source: fecal pellets from male and female animal of same cohort | host: Peromyscus leucopus | place: USA:CA | collected 2017 | reverse complement strand
TATATATATATATATATACATTAGGGTGCTTTGGTGATTTTTCTAATATCTTTATATTTAAAAGAGAAACTTAGACTGTAATCAAAATTTAATTTTGATTATAGTTTAGGTTTCTTTTTGCTTTTTATATATTAAATAAAGGAGAAAAAATATGGATGAGTTAATGAAATTAGCAATTGAAGGTGATATGCTAGCTCAAGAAAAAGTTGGAACAGCATATATGAAAGGAACAAACGGGCTTGAAAAGAATTTAAATGAAGCTTTAAAGTATTTTGAACTTGCAGCAAATAATGGAAGTGCTATGGCAAATTATCAATTGGGAAAAGCTTATGAAAAAGGGAATGGTGTTAATTTAGATATTGAAAAAGCAAAAGAATATTATAAAAAATCTGCAGATAATGGATATATAAATGCAGTAAATACTTTAAAACAATTGGAAAATAAATCTCAAGAAACAGCAACTGTAAGTGAAACAGTTAAATATCAAGCTCCTAATACTCCAAAATTTGAAACTAATAAAATTAATGAAAAAAAATATAGTCCAAAATCAAAAGTAGTAGCAATACTATTAGCTTTGGTTTTAGGAGCATTTGGAGTTCATAATTGGTATCTAGGAAATCGAAAAAAAGCTCTTATTCAAACTATTATTGGAATAACAGGAATAGGTTTGTATGTATCTTGGATATGGGCTATATTAGAAATATTAACTGGAAAACTAAATAAAGATTCAGAAGGGAGAGATTTGGTATAATGGAAAATAATATAGAATATAGAAAAATTCATGGTGTTATTCGTGAATTGGATTTTGTGAATTTTACAAATGCATATGATAATATTGAAAATACCCCTGTAGAACATAGTAAATATGCAAGTATAGAGGGAACCAAAAAATCAGGAATTGGTGGAATTGTAAAAGGAATATTAAAGACAAGTGTAGGATTAGTAGGTGCTGTAAGTGGTGCAGGTTGGTTAGGTGCAGGATATGCATCAGATGGAATCGGAGATGTAATTAGAGGAGCGGGAGGACATTCAGTAACTTCCGAGATTGCTGCTGAAGTTACTAATAATATAATTGAATATGAAGATAAAGCTTGGAAATATTTAAATTTTGTTAGAAATTTCATACCTGCAGAAGGAAATATTGGAGATATAGTATTTAAAGATGGATCTTGTGATGATTTTCATTGTGGAAATGGACATCAATTTTTGGAGAATGGTGATTATTTTGAAGGATATTTTGAAGATGGAAATATAAAAAAAGGAATATACATATGGAAAAATGGTCAAAGATATTTAGGAGAATTTGATGAAGAATTGAAAATGATTGGAAATGGACTTATGTTATATCCAGATGGCACATATTATTATGGACAATATAATGAAGGAATGAAAAATGGTATAGGAATACAACTTTATACAGATGGCATATATTGTGGAGCTTGGGAATATGATATGAGAATAAATGGATACTTACGACTAGAAAATGGCGCATGTTTTTTTGGTGAATTTGAAAATGACCAACCAATTCAATAGTATGATATAGGAGTTAGAATGGAAAAAGAAAATATTATAGAGTTATTAGAAGAAAAAGCTAATAATGGAGATATTAATTCAAAAATAGTTTTAATTTTAAATAAAATTAATCGGAAATATAGACGAAGGAATAGAAAAACTAATTGAACTATCTAATAATAGTGATATTGCATGTCATAATTTAATTAAAATAGTAAATTCGAGAAAATTAGAAAAATATTATAATCAAACTTTTGAAATTACTAGAAAACTTGCAAAATATGAAGAAATAGCATTAATTGATATGGGAGTAATTTATCAATTAGGAATTTTAGGTCAAGAAAAAAATATAGAAAAAGCAATCAATTATTTTCAAAAAGCAATTGATTTATATCAAAATGGAATAGCTTGTCAAAGTATTGGAGCAATTTATTATATTGGAAAAGATATTGAACAAGATTATGAAAAAGCTTATAAATATTTTGAGATAGGTGCAAAATTACATTATGCAGACTGTGAAGAATCATTGGCTAAAATGTATGTATATGGAAACTATGTTGAAATAGATTATTTTATGGCAAGCTTTTGGTATGAAAAAGCATTTGAAGATGGAAAAGTAACTGTGGCCACATATTTAGCCAATATGTATTTGCCAGATAATAATATGTTAAATGATGAGGAATTGGCATTTGAATGGTATTACAAGGGAAGTAAGTATAATATTCCAGAGTGTTTACTTGGAATGGGATATTTATATAAAAATGGTATTGTTGTAACAAAGAATAATGTAATTGCAAGAAAATATTTTGAAAAAGCTTTAAGTCTTGGAATAAAAGATGCAGAAATACTTTTAAACGAGTTAAATAGTAAAACACAAATTGTGCAAAGTTATAATAATTTTACAGATTCAGGAGTATATTTAAATAAAACAACAGTAACTGGAATGGCAGAAGTAGAACATAACTATCAGCAAAAGAAAGAAGATAAAAGAAATAAAAATAGAGAAATGTTAAGAGTAGCTGCTGCCGTAAATAATTCAACAGGAGTTATTGATGATGATTTAGGATATTTAGTAGACAATGATGGAAATGAAATATATGTAGATTCTGATTTAGGATATATTTATAATGAAAAAACGGGAGATGTAAGTTTTTATGATAAAAAACTACATACTGTTTATAATTCAGATAAAAAAGAAGCAACTTATTTAGATGTACACGATAATTATATTTATAATTGTAAAACTGGAAATGCAAACTATACATCGGGTAATACGACAATTGGTGATTAAGGAGAAAAAATGAAAAAATTAAAAATTATTTTTATATTTATTTTTGTAGTAGTTTTAATATGTCTTATTGGGGGCATTATAAATTATTTTAATAATAATGATAATACAACTATTAGTGAAAAAGAAAAAATGCAAGAAATTCAAGGAGAAAAAATAGAAATAAAAATTTCAAAAAGATGGAAATTTTCTGATGGTATGGCATGGGTTGAAAGTGAAGATGATATATATTATGCTATAAATAAAGATGGTATGGCAGTTTTCTCAATATCAGGTAATCCGGAAGGAGAAGAGAGAGCAGTTGAAGTAAAAGAATTTCAGAATGGATATAGTATTGTAGAATTTAAAAACAATGATAATGAATTTTATAAAAAAGTATTTGATAAATTTGGAAATGAAGTATTTTCAGAAATTCCAAATACTAAAAAAATATTGTCATTAAATGTAGATAATGCTGGATATATTTTGATAATGAAGTTAGGAAATGTATTAGCTGTTGATTTAAAAACAGGAGAGGAAAAACCATACTTTACTGTTGATGGAATTATAGACAACTTAGACTTTGTTTCAGTAGGCGATGGAATTTTTTATAATAAATATTATGGATATTTTGATGGAGATGTAGGTAGAACTTTATTATTAGAAGATTTAGAAATTTATAATTATAATAGTACTCTAAAAAGAGAGATGTTTAATTCTTCAAAATATGAATGTACTGGATTTATAGATGGTAAGGCTATATTTTTTATAGATAGTATTACATCTCATCATATATTTGTTGTAACAAGTGAAGGTGAAACCAGAAAAATAGATAATTTGAATGGTTTTGAAATTGGATATAAAAGGTCAGGAAATGCTATTTTAAATTCAACCTTTAATGGTGAAAGCTTTTATGCAGAAAATGAACATACAAATGAAAAAGGAATATATGATTTATACGGAAATCAATTAGTCGATTTATCTAAATATGAGATAAATGAAGTAGAAAGAATATTAAATGAAAAAATTTTTGTTAATCTTAATTCAAATATTTTAAATGAACATAGAGTAACAGCAATAGATACAGAAGAAAATCAGTTATTTGAGACGATAAATGGAGTTCCAACAGTAGAAAATGATATAGGAAATGAAATATTTATATTTATGAAAGATATTTATAATTATAAAGGTGAAAAAATTGCTACTTTGGAAGATTATCCAACAGCAACAAGTTTTGATTTATCAGAAGAGGATATAATCACAGTTTATGCAACTTCAAATGTATCTAATATACTAATGTATATGAATGCACAATTACAAGAAATAAAACCTTATTATATAGAAGAAAATTTAAAAACAGTAGTTACACTGACATCAACAAATAGTAAAGAAGAAAATCCTAAAGATATAGTAGGATTAAATTTTAAGGAAAGAGAAAAAATTATATATATTTGTACTGAAATGGATGAAACAGAATATTCTGAAACAATATTAACATTAAATAAAGATGGAACTGCTCAAGAAGAATATACTTATCCAGGAGTAACAGCATATGGAACATATGAATATAAAGATAATATAATTATAGTAACATTTACAGAAGAAATAGATTCTTCTGTTGGTGATACACCTATCGAATCTAATTTTATAAAAAAATACGAGATAAAAGATGAAAAGTTATATTGTCAAGAAACACCATACTATACAGCAGTATATGAAATGGAATATTAAGATTGTATTTAAAATATAATTAATATATAATATAAAAAATAAAATAACTGGAGTTAATATGGATAAATAAGTATAAAGAATAACTATATAAAATAGAAATTAGAGCATAATAATATTACAAGGTATTATATATACCTTGTTTTTTTACTGAATTATGGTAACATATTAATGTTTGATAATATTTATTGGAGGATAGAAATGTTTGAAATTCATTCAGAATATAAACCAACAGGAGATCAACCACAAGCAATAGATTATTTAGTAAATGGAATAAATGAAGGAAAGAAATTCCAGACGTTACTAGGAGTTACAGGTTCTGGTAAAACTTTCACAATGGCAAATATAATTGAAAAAACACAAAAACCAACACTTGTTTTGGCACATAATAAAACTCTAGCAGGACAACTTTATTCCGAATTCAAAGAGTTTTTTCCAAATAATAGAGTTGAGTATTTTGTTAGTTAGAACGAACAGCCTCAGAAGTGGCTTTATATAAGCACTTTAAGGCTCTTTTAGTTTTATATAGTTTAGGCAAAAAAGAACAAATAAGCCTTAAAAAACTAATTAAAACTAGATAATACAAAATTAGTTTGTGACCCAATTCGTGTAAGATTTTTTAGAAAATATAAGAGGAAAAGGCAAAAGTTTAGATGGCTTTAAAAAGAAAACTCAATGTTTCAGACATTCTTCAAAAGAAAGTATTGAAGAATATAAAATTTATTTATCAAAAATTATTGAAATGACCCACAATATATGTAGGTCATTTTTTATTTATAAAAGTGTCTGAAAGTATTTTAACTATTGAAAAAATTTGATATAATGCAAAAAATAGAAGAGAGGTGTATAAATAATGGACAATGATTTAAATTTAGTTAATGAAAATATAAATCCAATCTTTGAAACAATTAAAGATTTAGTAAACAATAGTAGAAATAGAGTATATAGTACAGTAAATGTTGAAATGTTAAATCTATATTGGAATATAGGAAAAATCATAATGGAAATTCAACAAGGAAATAAAAGAGCAAGTTATGGAAAAGCAGTTTTAGAAAAATTATCAAAAAAATTAACAGAAGAATTTGGTAGAGGATTTTCAGTTGATAATCTTGAAAAAATGAGAAAATTTTATAATGTATTTCCAAATTCCGAAACACTGTCTCGGAAATTTAAGTTGGTCTCATTATTTAGAATTAATAAAGATTGAAGAAGAACTTAAAAGAAATTTTTATATAAAAGAAACAATCAATTCTAGATGGAGTGTCAGGGAACTTCAAAGGCAAAGAGATTCATTATTATATGAACGATTAGTATTATCTGCAAATAAGAATAAAATTCTAGAGTTATCTAAAGAAGGACAAAGTCTAAGAAAAGGAAAAGACTTAGTAAAAGATCCATTTGTACTAGAATTTCTAGATATTAAAGAAAATACAGATTATTTAGAATCTGATTTAGAAAAAAATATACTAGAACATTTGAAAGAATTTTTATTAGAGTTAGGTAAAGGATTTAGTTTTGTTGGAAATCAGGTGAGATTAACATTAGAAGAAGATCACTTTTATCCTGATTTAGTATTTTATAATAGATTAGTAAAATGTTTTGTGATAATAGATTTAAAGATAGGAAAAATAACTCATCAAGATATTGGACAAATGCAAATGTATGTTAATTATTATGATAGAGAAATAAAAAATGATGATGAAAATCCTACTGTTGGTATATTATTAAGTACCAATAAAAATAGAACTGTTGTTAAATATACATTACCAGAAGATAATGAAACTATTTTTGCTTCAGAATATAAATTACATTTACCAACAGAAAAAGAATTAATTGAAGCAATTGAGGAAGAAAAGAAAAATTTAGAGTTAAACTAATAATGTATTTATTTAGAAAGGAGAATAATTGATGAACTTGAAGAATAGAAATGCAAGTCCTAGTGTATTTGGATGGCAATTTCAAATAAATATTGCAATTTATTTAATGTTTAAATATTTTAAAAACTTTGAAGAAATTAAAGTAGAAGGAAATAATGAAGATATAGAAATTTCACTGAAAAATAATAAAAAAATATATGCTCAAGCAAAATCAAAGGAAAGCATAAATGATAATGATACTAGTTCTTATTCTGTAAAATTAAAAAAAGCACTTGATTCATTGTCAGATGTGAAAGCAAAAGATATAGATAAATTATTGTATATAAGTAATTTAGAACCTAATCCACTAAATTCTGGAACAAAGGAATTTGAACTAATAGCATTTCTTAAATATGATGAATTGTTACCTGAATCAAAAGAGAAAATTGATTATCAATTGCAAAAATTACAAAAAGATATTGATAAGAGCAAACTTATTATTGCAAAAGTACCTTTTTATGGAGAAGATAAAGCAACTAGGCAAAGGTTTATAATACAGCAACTAGAAAATTTTTTAGCATATACAAAAGCGGAATTACTACCTTTTAGCAAAAGAATTTTAGAAATGTGGGAAACTGATTTTTTACATAATGCAACACAAACAAATCAAACTTTAAAAATAAAAAAAGATGATGTTCTATGGAATCTTTTAGTGTTTGAATTAGATAGAAACAATATAATTGGATTTGATACTGAAATGAATATTGATGAAGAAGACTATCAATTAGCAATAGAGAAATATGGAAAAATTATAATGAATAAAGAGGGAAATTTTAAAATATTTAATAAAATTACAGTTTTATTTAACACTGCCAAAAGATTAAATCAAAATATAAAAAGTAATGAATTTGTAAATAATTATGTAGAAGAAATATATGATATAATTTTTGAAAATAATAAAAACGATGATGAAAAAATGATAGAAATAGCATGTTCTAAAATAATTGCTAAAAGAATAGTAGTAAGAAATAATACTCTAAAAGAAATGTTTAGAAAGGCAGAAGAATATGAAAATTAATAGCATATATATAAAAAGAGAAGAACAGGAAAGAAAAATTTTATTTGATGAACACATTAATCTAATTTTCAGTAAAGAAAATTCAAAAGGTAAAACAACATTATTAAGATTAATATTATATGGATTGGGTTATAATATTCCAGCAACAGATGGAGTTAAAACATTTGATAATTTTCAGGTAATAATTGAATATGAGAATAATAATAAAAAATATATTTTAGAAAGAAACGAAAGTGATATAGAAATTTATTTTGAAAGTGAAAAACAAATTTTTATACTTCCTGAACAAGTAGAAGAATTACATGCTTTAATGTTTAATATTAGTGATACAACAATATTAAATAATTTGCTGGCTATATTTTATATAGATCAAGAAAAAGGATGGACTTTACTTAATAGAGGAAGTATAATTGGTAAAAATAGATTTAATGTAGAAGATTTTATAGCAGCATTATCCGATAAAGATGTACAATCAATTCATAATGAATTAGATAAGATAAAAAATGAGATAAAAAAGTATAAATATTTAAAAAGTATGGCTGAATACAAAAAAGAAATAATAGTAGATGAAACTATAAATTATAATAAACAAAATAATATAGTTTTGTATGAACAAAAGAACTTTCTATTTATGAAAAAGAATGAATTACTACAAGATATAAATGAAATTAATGATATATTAAAAGATAATAGAAAATTAATACAATATTTAGAAAAATTAGATATATTTGTTAAGGTTTCTGAAGATAAAAATATAAAAGTAAGCAAGGAAACAATTCTTAATTATAATGAAAATCAAATTTATTATGAAACTAGAAAAAAGGAACTTGAGATAAAATTAGCAAAGATTAGAAAAGAGCTAAAAAAAGTAGAAGATGAAATAGATAGTAGAAATATATTATTTAATTATAAAACCGTTTTAGAAGAAGTTGACGATATGATACAAAATGTTAATGTAGATGAAAATCAGATAGATAAAATAATTGATCAGTTAACTAAAAAGCAAAAACGTTTAAATAAAGATTTACGTGCTGTTATTGCAAATAACAATATGTATTTAACTTCTATTTTTAATAATATTCAAAAATATGCAACAGAGTTAGGAATCAAGGAATATATAAAAGATGATTATAATTTTGTTTTAACAAACCAATTAAAAGGAAAAAGTGGTAAAATATTAACCCAAATGTCATTTGTATTTAAACTTGCATATCTGTTAGAGATTAAGAAAAAATATGATATAATATTGCCATTAATTATAGATTCACCAAGGACAAATGAGCTTACTGATGAAGCATCAACTGCAATGTTAAAAATAATAGAAAGAGATTTTAATGATCATCAAGTAATATTTGCTTCAATTTATCCATTTGAAAAAATAAATACATCAATTATAAAAATGAAAAATAATTTATTTGATTAAAATTAATATTTTATATAATCAAGACAAACTGATTTTCAGTTTGTCTTTTTTATTATTTTGGAAAGGAGAGGATTATATGCAAAATAAAAAGAAAAATATTGCATTTTATGAACGAGGTTCATGGTATCATCGAACAAAAATAATTCAAAATGATGGTACAGTAAAATATGGGAAGAAGGGAGGATTTAAAACTGCAGAAGAAGCAGAAAATAGTTATAAGAAATATAATGAAAAATTTATGGAAAAAGCAAAAATAAAAAGTAAATTAAATCTAGATATTTCCTTAAGTGAATATTTATTATATTGGTTTGAAGAAGTATATAGACACAAAGTTCAATCTAGTACACAATCATTAGGAATTTATGTGCTATATCAGTTAATTTTACCAAGTATTACAGATGAACGAAAACTAAAAATGACTACAACAGAGTACATTAATTATTTACTAGGTAAAATAGAAGAAATATCATATACAGGAGCAAATAAATCCAGAGAAATGTTAAATCAAGCTTTGCAAGCAAGTGTTGGAATTTATATTAATGAAAATCCAGTTACAAAATCAAACAAATATCCTAGAAAGAAAAATAGTATTACTATTTTAAATAAAGAAGAATTAAGTAAACTATTAGAAGTTGCATCATGTGAAAATTGGTATTTAGAAATACTATTGGGTGTGTTTTGTGGTTTAACTAAAGGAGAAATATTAGGATTAAAATTTAATGATTTTGATATAGAAAAAGGAACAATTAGTATTGAAAGAAAATTAGTAATGGATTCTAAAATAGAAAAAGATGATGTAGATAATAAATTAAAAGTTGTAAAATATAATGAAATTGAAAAATTATTAGATAATATAAATGCATATAGAAGATTTAAAGTTCCTAATATTATAATTGAAGAATTAATAAAAAGAAAAAAATTTGTTGGATGCTGGAAATCAATTAATAAAAATTATATAGATAATAACTATGTAAGTTGTAGAACAAATGGATTGCCACATTCTTTAACATCATTTAATGCATATTTAAAAAAGATATGTATAAAAAATAGTTTACCAGTAATTTCAGTTAATGGATTACGTCATATATTTGCTATAATTTTATTAGAACATGGAATATCATTAGTAAAAATTTCGGCTTTATTAGGACATAGTTCTATAAATACAACGTTTGAATATCTCTATGATGTAATAAGTGAAAATAAAGAAATAATATCTTTTATAAACCATAATTTTGTTTGAAAGTGGATGATTATTGTGAGAAAATTGAAATTTAATAAATATATTGATTGGAAAGTATATTCTGTAATAAAAATAAAGAAAAATTATGGTTTTAGAATATGCTTGCTTTTTGATGATGGAAGTAAAGTTCTGCAACAAAAATCAGGATTTAAAACTAAAATATTAGCTAATAAAGAAAGAGATAAAGTTATAGGGGAACTATACAAAGGAACTTTTGTATTGCAAGATAAAATAAAAACAAAAATTTTTTTACAAGAATGGTTAGAAGAAAAGAAAAAATATATATCATATAATTCATATGTAACATTTAAAAATATAATTAATAAGTATATAATTCCATCTATAGGAAACGTATATATGACTAATTTAAATAATTCACATATGAAAAAGATATTTTATGAATTAGAAAATAAATCAATATCCATTATTCAAAATGTTAAATCAATATTAAATATATCATTAAGTTATGCTAAAGAAAAACAATTGATAAAAGTTAATCCTGTTAAAAATTTTAAATTTTCGAAAGATAAATTATTAAAACTTAATAATTTAAAAAAATCTAAAAGTACTGTTTTAAATATTAATCAAATGAAAATATTAATAGAAGCCAGTAAAGGAAGTAAAATTTATATGCAAATACTGTTTGCTACATTGATGGGATTAAGAAGAGGTGAAATAAATGGATTAAAATATTCAGATGTAGATTTTGCAAAACAAAAGTTAAGAATTCAAAGACAATTAGGAGTGAAACCTAATACGAAAAAGGAAGATTTTGATGTAAATACTTATACAAAACAAGACATAGAAGTAAAAACACCATCAAGTAATAGAGAATTAGATATACCTGATTATATGTTTGAAGCAATTATAGAAGAAAGGAAAAATTATAACAAAAATAAAAGCAGAAGAAAGAGAAAATTTAAAGATTTAGATTATATATGTTGTTCATCATATGGAAATCCAAGAAGTAAGTCGTATCACTTTAAAGAGTTCAAAAAAATATTGAATGAAAATAATTTACCTAATATAAGATTTCATGATTTAAGAAAATCTTATACTACATTACTACTAATAAATAATTTTGATGTAAAGACTGTTTCACAATTACTGGGACATGTTTCAGAAAAAATTACTTTAAATTCATATGCTAATAAAGAGTTATTAATAGAAAATTGTTTAGAAGAGATAGAAAATTTTATAGAAGAAGTAACAGAAAATTGTGTTAACAAAAATAATAAAATTAATGATTGTACAGATGTAGAAGTAGATGAAATCTTCAATTCACTTATTCAAAACCTTTTCTTTAAAAAAATACTATAGAATACCCTAATTTATTGCCAATAAATGATTGTTACATATACAAAAATGTGGTATACTATATCAGATAATAGTAACATTTAATATTATTTAGTTTTATATAATTTTAATTAGTTGAAAAATATAAGTTTGTGACTTTAATTCGTGTAATTGAAAATGATTACTATCATCCTAAAATTACACGAATTTTATTTATAAAATGAAACAAAAAATGACTTATAGAAAATATATAAGGAGAAAGATATGTTTGAGTTAGTATCAGAATATAAACCAACAGGAGACCAACCACAAGCAATAGATTATTTAGTAAAAGGACTTAATGAAGGTGAAAAATTTCAGACGCTTCTAGGAGTTACGGGGTCTCGGAAAAACATTTACAATGGCTAATATAATAGAAAGGACGCAGAGACCTACACTTGTTTTAGCACACAATAAGACATTGGCAGGTCAACTTTATAGTGAGTTTAAGGAAATGTTTCCTCACTCAAGAGTTGAATATTTTGTATCTTATTACGATTATTATCAACCAGAAGCTTACATTGCCTCTTCAGACACATATATCGAAAAAGATGCATCAATTAATGATGAGATAGATAAATTACGTCACTCAGCAACAGCATCACTATTTGAAACAAGAGATGTTATTGTTGTTGCATCTGTATCATGTATATATGGTTTGGGAGATCCAATAGATTATGAAAATATGATAGTATCACTACGTCCAGGAATGGAAATAGATAGAAACAAAGTAATGAAAAAACTAATAAATATGCAATATACAAGAAATGAAATGGATTTTAAAAGAGGAACATTTAGAGCAAAAGGAGATATTTTAGAAATATTCCCTTCAAACCAAGAAGAAACAGCAATCAGAGTAGAATTTTGGGGAGAGGAAATAGAAAAAATATCAGAAATAAATCCATTAACAGGAAAAGCAAAGCCACAAGGGAACATGTTATGGTATATCCAAATTCTCACTATGTAACAAGTAAAGATAAACTAGAAAGAGCTTTAGTTACAATAGAAGAAGAAATGGAAAAGCAAGTAGAATATTTTAAAAGTAAAAATAAATTAATTGAAGCACAACGTATTGAAGAAAGAACAAATTTTGATATAGAAATGCTTAAAGAAACTGGTTTCTGTCAAGGAATAGAAAACTATTCTAGACATATAAGTGGTAGAGAAGCAGGAAGTCCACCATATACATTATTTGATTATTTTCCAGATGATTATTTATTGCTAATAGATGAATCACATGCTACAGTTCCACAAGTTAGAGCAATGTATAATGGAGATAGAGCAAGAAAAGAATCTTTAGTAAATTATGGATTTAGACTTCCATCAGCATTTGATAATAGACCATTAAAATTTGAAGAATTTGAAGAAAGAATAAATCAATGTGTATTTGTTAGTGCAACACCAGCTGATTATGAAAAAGAACATAGTAAAACAAATGTAGTAGAACAAATTATTCGTCCAACAGGACTTTTAGATCCTAAAATAGAAGTAAAACCAACAGAAAATCAAATTGATGATTTAATGGAACAAATAGATATTCAAGTAAAAAAAGGAGATAGAGTATTAGTTACAACACTTACTAAGAAAATGGCAGAAGATTTAACTGCATATTTAAGAAATGCAGGAATAAGAGTACGTTATATGCATTCTGAAATAAAAGCATTAGAAAGAATGGAAATTATAAGAGATTTACGTATAGGAGAATTTGATGTATTAGTTGGAATAAACCTTTTAAGAGAAGGTTTAGATATTCCAGAAGTTTCACTTGTTGCAATTCTAGATGCAGATAAAGAAGGATTCTTACGTTCAGAACGTTCATTAATTCAAACAATAGGACGTGCTGCAAGAAATACTGAAGGTAGAGTTATAATGTATGCAGATGAATTAACAGATTCAATGGAAAAAGCTATTACAGAAACAAATAGAAGAAGACAAATACAAGAACAATATAATTAGACCATGGAATAACACCACAAACTATTAAAAAATCAGTTAGAGATGTTATTAAAGCTACAATTGTTGAAGATATTCAAAGCAAATACAATATTGGAAAAGATGAAACAATTGAAGATATTATATCAAAACTTACAGATGAGATGTTAAAACATGCTCAATGTATGGAATTTGAAAAGGCAGCGGAATTAAGAGATAAAATAAAAGAATTAGAAGATATGATGTAAACAAAATGGCTACTCACAATTAGATGTGAGTAGCCATTTTTAATGGGTAAATTTTATTTAAATTGTGACGTCCTGCTGAGCAGAGTTCCAATCCCATGCCAAACTGGATGTGACATCATAAAAGTCCTTGTCGAAAAGACGCTTTAAGGTGTCCCAGTAGATGCTTGCGGTTTCGTCCAAAATCGTTTGAGGAATTTCGGACATATCGCTACCAGTTTTATGGCGATTGATATAGTGCTTGATAATGTGTTTATCAAGACTGGGTTGAGGTCTGCCTACATGATAACTACGGGTATTCCAAAGCCGGCACGTATCAGGTGTGAAAGCTTCAGAAATGATTACCAGTTTACGCTTACCATTGCCTTCAATAACCACGCCGAATTCAAGCTTTGCGTCTGCAATAATAATGTCTTTTTGCAGAGCATAGTTTTGAGCATAGTTGTATGCGCTCATCGAAGTGTTTCGAATAGAAGTTGCGGCAGAGAAGGCAAGTTCGTACAGATTTTTCTTTTCCTCAGCTGTAAGACAGATGTTATTTTGGAAAAACTTTTTCATAACATCAATCGAGTCAGCAAAGGAAATGTTGCAGTCGTGCTCATTTACACCACCTTTTGTAGAAGGAGTGTAAATCGGATACGGAAGTTTTTGAGAATCCTTAAGGCCTTTAGGAAGAACGTTGCCATACATATTAGCATGTTGACGATAGGCTTCCCAGCTTTCAGACTCTTCCACATAATAACCTCTCACAATGCACTCGAGAGGGATAGGGATATAGTCTTGAACAGCGATCATCCTTCCGGCAAAGATTTCATCTACACCGAGCTTCAAAAGAGAAGAGGGACTTCTGGCAATAATGGGATTTTGTATTATGCCAACATTTTCCAGACGGGCCATCCAATAATTGGACATTTGGTTCAAAACGATACCTTTATTCGGGATTTCGTCAGGAAAAACAATGTCGTCAATGGAAAAGTGGTCAGTTCTCTCAATAAACTTCAGATGTGGGAAATCAGGATTCCGGTAAAAATTGCTGGTTTCTCCGCGTGCAATGAGTTCCAAAGGCATAAGCAAATACACCGTCCTTTTCTTGTAGTTTTGTAATTACCCAATATTCTTTATACATATTAATGACAGAAAGAATATTATTAAATATTAAATTGCCACACCATTATATCACAAACAAAGCCAAATGTCTATTGCTAAATTACATAAAATACCAGTAACTAATTTTTTTAAAAAAATATATACAAACTTTTGTTTATGTGATATAATGTAAACACTTTTTTGGGAAAAATCCAAAAAGACTATTACAATAGTAAATTTATCTATATTTTAGAGGGGTTAGAAATGAACGATAAAATTATTATTAAAGGTGCAAAAGTACACAATTTAAAAAATATTAATTTAGAAATTCCAAAGAATAAATTAGTTGTAGTTACAGGACTTTCTGGTTCAGGAAAGTCTTCACTTGCGTTTGATACTATTTATGCAGAAGGACAAAGAAGATATGTAGAAAGTTTATCTGCATATGCAAGACAATTTTTAGGAATGATGGAAAAACCAGATGTTGAAAGTATAGAGGGATTATCTCCAGCTATTTCTATAGACCAAAAAACAACATCAAAAAATCCACGTTCTACAGTAGGTACAGTTACAGAAATATATGATTTCTTGCGTTTACTTTATGCAAGAATTGGTGTTCCATATTGTCCTAATTGTGGTAGAAAAATAGAAAAACAATCAATAGATCAAATAGTAGATAGTGTTCTTAGCTTTAGGAGAAGGTACAAAAATTCAAATATTAAGTCCTATTGTAAGAGGAAAAAAGGGTGAATACACAAAACTTTTAGAAGATATGCAAAAAGAAGGCTTTGTTAGAGCAAGAATTGATGGTGAAAATTATGAATTATCTGACGATATTGAATTAGACAGAAATAAAAAACATAATATTGATATAATAGTAGATAGATTAGTTGTAAAAGAAGAAATTAGAAACAGACTTAGCAGAATCTATTGAAACAGCAATGAAACATTCAAATAGTTTAGTAAAAATAGATGCAGTAGGAAAAGGAGAAATCTTATTTAGTAGTAATTATGCTTGTCCAGATTGTAATATAAGTTTTGAAGAATTATCTCCAAGAATGTTTTCATTTAATAATCCAATGGGAGCTTGTCCAGATTGTTCTGGTATAGGTTTCTTAATGAAAATGGATGAAGATTTAATTATTCCAGATAAATCTAAAACATTATATGATGGAGTAAAAGCTTTTGGTTCTAGTACATTAAAAAAAGGTGATACAATGGCTAGAATGTATTTTGAAAGCATTGGAAAACATTATGGTGTTGATATTAAAAATAAACCAATTAAAAAATTACCTAGAGAATTTTTAGAGAAAATACTTTATGGTACAGGTGATGAAGAAATAGATTTTGAATATTCATCAAGTGCTGGTGTAAGAAAATTTACTCAACCATTTGAAGGTGTACTTCCAACACTAGATAGAAGATACAGAGAAACAAAATCAGATGGTATGCGACAATTTTACGAGTTCTATATGAGTAATAGTCCTTGTTATACATGTAATGGTGCAAGACTAAAAAAAGAAGTTTTATCTGTTAGAGTTGGAAGCAAAAACATTAGTGAAATTACAGATTTACCAATTATCAAATTAAAAGAATATTTAAACAATCTAGACCTTAGCAAAACAGATAGAATGATAGCTAATGTTATTTTAAAAGAGATAGATGTACGTCTTCAATTTTTAAGTGATGTTGGTCTTGAATATCTTACACTTTCAAGAAGTGCTGGAACATTATCTGGTGGAGAGGCACAACGTATAAGGCTTGCTACTCAAATTGGTTCTGGTTTATCTGGAGTTTTATATATTTTAGATGAACCAAGTATTGGTCTTCATCAAAGAGATAACGACAGATTACTAGCTACAATGAAAAAACTACGCGATTTAGGAAACACTCTTGTTGTTGTTGAACACGATGAAGATACAATGTATGCAGCAGATCAAATTATAGATATTGGACCAGGGGCTGGTGTTCATGGTGGTAATGTAATTGCTCAAGGAACAGCAGAAGAAATCAAAAAAATCGATACCTCAATTACTGGTAGATATTTAAGCGGAAGAGATAAAATTCAAGTCCCTAAGAAAAGAAGAAAATCTAATGGAAAATGCTTAGAAATTGTAAAAGCTACAGAAAATAATTTAAAAGATGTTACTGTTAAAATTCCACTTGGAGTATTTAACTGTGTTACAGGTGTTTCTGGTTCAGGAAAATCAACTTTAGTAAATGAAGTTTTATATAAAAACTTAGCCAAAGAAATAAATAGATCAACAGAAAAACCAGGAAAATGTAGTAAAATAAAAGGAATTGAAAATATTGATAAAATAATAAATATAGACCAATCTCCAATTGGTAGAACTCCACGTTCAAATCCTGCAACATATACAGGTGTTTTTGATATAATAAGAGAAATTTTTGCAGAAACAAATGAAGCAAAGATGAGAGGATATCAAAAAGGAAGATTTAGTTTTAATGTTCCAGGTGGTAGATGTGAGGCTTGCCAAGGTGATGGTGTTTTAAAAATTGAAATGAATTTCTTACCAGATATTTATGTTCCATGTGAAGTTTGTAAAGGAACAAGATATTCAAGAGAAACAAATGAAGTTAAATATAAAGGAAAGAGCATATCAGATGTACTTGATATGACAGTTGAAGAGGCACTAGATTTCTTTAGCAACATTCCTCGTATTAAAACAAAAATTCAAACACTTGCTGATGTTGGACTTGGATATATAAAACTTGGACAACCTTCAACAACATTATCTGGTGGTGAAGCTCAAAGAGTTAAACTTGCTACAGAACTTTCAAAAAGAGCAACAGGAAAAACACTATATATTTTAGACGAACCAACAACTGGACTTCACATTGCTGATGTTCACAGATTAGTAGATATCCTACAAAGATTAGTAGATACAGGAAATACAATACTTGTTATTGAACATAATTTAGATTTAATAAAAACAGCAGACCACATAATAGATTTAGGTCCAGAAGGTGGAGATAATGGTGGAGAAGTTATTGCAATTGGTACACCAGAACAAATATGCAAAAATGAAAAATCTTATACAGGAAAATTCTTAAAAAAATATTTAGAATAATAAAAAAGGAGGATACCATTTAAAATGATATCCTCTTTTTCTTAAAAAGTGTCTAGCTAAACAATACAAAGTATTAACAATACTTAAAAATAAGTATAAAGAACAAATGCAATATAAGTATATAAGTTAAAATTTAGTTCAAAATACAAAGTATAGCTTAAAAAGTCACTAATTAAAAACTAGTTTTTTGAAGTTTCGTTGTTATTGTTGTTTTTATTGTTATTTGAGTTGTTGTTATTTCCTTTTGATTGATTATTTTTCTTTGACATCTTAGAAAGCACCTCCTTTGATTAAAAATAGTATTTGCTATATTTTTCAAATTATTCAAAAATTTAATAATTTTATTTTAATATTGAAGAAATAACATAATTTTGATATAATGCATAACGTATAGTAAACTAATAAGTTAGGGGAATATAATGGAAAACATTGTAATTGGAATAGAGGGATTAGTTGGAGCAGGAAAAACAAGTATATGTAGAGAGCTTATAAAAGAAATCCCAAATACAGTATTAGTAAATGGCGGAAATCTATATAGAGCTATTGTATATAGCATGATGCAAAATGGAAGTAAACTAGAAGAACTAAAAAAACAAGGAAAAAATTTAGACATAAAAGAAATGATGGATTTATTTAAAATCCAAATAAAAATTGAAAATAATGAAACAATAATATACATAGATAATAAAAAGGTCGACGAAGATGCTATTCAATCTAAAGAAGCATCAATGGCAGTTTCTACAGTTGGAGGAAGTGCAGATAATAAAAATTTATTTAAATTTGCAAGAAACCTTATAGAGGACTTAAAACAAAATAGTAATGTAATTGTTTCTGGTAGAAGTGTAATGAAAATATATCCAGATTGTAATTATCATTTCTTTATAGTAGCAGATTTAGATGAAAGAGTAAAAAGAAAGTGCTCTCAATATGGAAATTGCGAATCAGAACAAGAAATAAGAGAAAATATTGTTAAAAGAGACAAATTACAAGAGCAAGCAGGTTTTTACGAATATAGCTCAATTACAGAAGAAATAGATGTAACAGATTGTAAGTCTGTATTTGAGTCTACAAAAAAAGTTTTAAAAAAGATAGCTTTGCCAATTACACTATAAGTTTATGAAATAATAGTAATTGGATCAGAGCACTTTCATATTAAAGAAAAAACTGCTAAGAAGGAGGTAATTAATATGGAATACATAAATGAAAAATTGAAAGAATTTAATAATTATCTAAAAGGAAGAAAGGTGGCGGTTATTGGACTTGGTGTTAGTAATATTCCTTTAATCGACTATTTACATGATTATAAATCAGAAGTTACTATTTTTGATGGAAGAGAAATAGATGATATAGATAAAAAAGTTTTAGATAAAATAGTAGATTATGGTATGAAATTTCATTTTGGAAAAGGATATTTAGATAATCTAGTTGGATTTGATATAATTTTCCGTTCACCAAGTTGTCTTCCAACAACTCTAGAACTTGTAAAAGAAGCTGAGCGTGGAGCAATAATTACAACAGAAGTTGAAATGGTAGTAGAGCTTGCACCATGTTTAGTAATTGGAGTTACTGGTAGTGATGGAAAAACAACTACAACAACATTAATTCATGAAATTTTAAAAGAAGATGGATACAACTGTTATTTAGGTGGAAATATTGGAACACCACTATTTAACAAAATAGGCGATATGCTTCCAGAAGATATAGTTGTTCTTGAATTAAGTAGTTTCCAATTAATGAATATGAAGATAAGTCCTAAAATATCAGTAATTACAAATATTACTCCAAACCATTTAAATGTACATTCAGATATGGAAGAATATATAAATGCTAAGAAATGTATTTATAAATATCAAGATAAAGATGGACTTTTAGTATTAAATTATGATAACGAAATTACAAGAGAATGCGCTAATGAAGCAAATGGAAAAGTAGTATATTTCAGTAGTAAAAATAAAATCCAAGATGGATATATTTATGATAGTGAAGATGGAAAAATCAAAGTATGTGAAAATGGATTAAGAAAACATGTTTTTGATACAAGATATATGAAACTTCGTGGAGTACACAATTTTGAAAATGCATGTTCTGCAATAATTGCAACAAAAGATTTAGTAAAAAAAGAATCAATAGATAAAGTGCTTACAGAATTCAAAGGTGTTGAACATAGATTAGAACTTGTAAAAGAAACTAAAAACAGAGTTAAATGGTATAACGATTCTGTAAGTTCGAGTCCTACAAGAACTATAGCAGGACTTAATGCATTTGCACTAAAAAATATTATTTTAATTGCAGGTGGATATGATAAAAATCTAGATTATACTGCTATAGGAAAACCAATTGTAGATAATTGCAAAACTTTAATTTTGCTTGGTCAAACATCAGATAAAATTGAAAAAGCAGTAAAACAAGAAATGAAAAAATCTAAAAAAGAATTAGAAATAATTAGATGTAAATCATTATATCAAACAGTTCAAACAGCTAACCAAATAGCTAAAAATGGAGATATAGTATTATTTTCTCCTGCTAGTGCAAGTTTTGATATGTTCAAAAACTTCGCTGAAAGAGGAGAACTTTTTAAAGAATATGTAAAAGATGTTGTTATATAAAAGATAAAGGAGTTACTCCTTTATCTTTTTTTGAATTTATACAATAATATTTTTAAATATCCCTCATATACTATAATAAAGGAGGGAAAATTTATGTTTTATTCAGGAAACGATAATTACATGCAAGATTTATATTTTAATAATCCTATGCAAAATACATACGGAAATATGAACATGAACAATTTTGATAATGGAATGCCAAATAATCAAATGTATATGAATAATGGAATGTATGCAAATCCAAATATGTTCGTTGGGCCAAATCAAGCACCTAATATAAATACATTATATCCAAGTACTTATAGAATATTAATGCCAGTAGTTTCTAGGGTTGTTTCAAATAGTAATTATCAATTTTTAAATGAGGATGTACTAAACAATATGGTAGATACAGTATATAATATTACAGAAGGTCAAATTGATTATAACCAAGAACCAGAGCCTGCTAGCGAAAGAACTAATAATACTCAAAGTAATTCTACTTCAGTTTCACAAACAAATCAAAATAATACTACTACAACAAATGTTACAAATACTCGTGTAAATAGCGATACACAAAGTACAAGAAATAACAGTTCCACAAATACTAGAAATGATGACTTACTTAGAGATCTTATTAAAATTCTTATTATAAGAGAAATTATTTCTAGAAGACAATTTCAAGCAAATAATATGAATATGTATAATATGAATGGATATTGTTAATTAATTTAGGAATATTTTTCTAAAAATTGAATATAATCAAAATAGGTGAGGTTTATGAACTATTTATCTATTTTGAAAAAATGTGTCATAGGAATATTGATTATAGTTAGTTTTTTATTAATTTTTAAACTAACTATTTTCTATATTCCTTTTTTAATTGCATATATAATTTCAATAATTGTAGATCCAGCAATAAAATTTGTAAGTAAGAAAACAACTATAAGCAGAAAAATAAGTAGTATAATTGTGCTTGTTACAATATTTTCTTTGATAGCAACACTATTAATATGGGGAATAGTTAGACTAGCCAGTGAAACAACAAATTTACTTGGAGGCTTAAATACATATTTAGAAAAAGCGATAAGTTTTGTAACTGAGCTAACTTCTAAATTTGATTTAAGTAAAATTAATGTATCTAGTGAAGTAATTAATATTTTTGAAAATACAACAACAGATTACTTAAATACTATAACTAAATATCTTAAAGAAATTTTAAATAAAGTTTTAAATTATATAACATCACTTCCAAATATGTTTGTAAACATAATAATAACAATACTTGCAACATATTTTATAACGTCAGATAAATTTTATATTTTAGATAGAATGGAACATCATTTATCTAAAAAAATGGTTGGGAAAATAACAAAACATGCAAAAGAAATAACCTCTTCTCTTGGAGGTTATTTAAGGGCAGAAATTTTATTAAGTATAATAACTTTTATGGTAGTTTTAACAGGACTAAATATATTTTATTTAATAGGTATGGAAGTAGATTATCCTATACTAATGGCAATTGTAATTGGATTTATTGATGCACTTCCAATACTTGGAGCAGGGAGTGTGATGATACCATGGAGTATTATATTATTTTTAAATTCAAATACAGCTTTGGCTCTAGCTGTTTTAGGACTTTATGTTTTTATAGTTGTTTTAAAACAATTATTAGAGCCAAAACTTGTAAGTAATAACATAGGAATTCATCCAATATTTACTTTAATTTCGATGTATACTGGATTTAAATTAATAGGAATAATAGGACTTTTAATTGGACCAATAGTTTTAATAATAGTAAAAAATATTTTTGCAGAAAGTTTAGATAAAGGACTATTAAATTCTATTATTGATATATAGATATTAGTATATAACTGCTGTTGGAACATATTCATCATCAGGAAGTGGAACAGTTGCATTTTCAGGTTTAGATGTTGTTTCAATATCAGTTATTTTAATTATTGGTGTATCTGTATTGTTATAGATTCCTTTTATAATTTCTCCTTTAATATTTACCCAAGTGTATGTAGCAAAATCTGTTGCTTTTTCACAGTTACACAAAAAACCAACAATTAAAGTTTGATGATTTCCTATATCCATATCTCGTGCTAAAACAAATTGATTCTCAGAAAATCCCGCAACTCTATATACATATCCAGAAAATTCAATTTTCTGTCCTATATAAGTGTCAATATTGTTATGTACTTGTTTTAATATATTTGTATAGTTTTCTTTTGTGATTTTTGCATACTCAGAAGAGGGAATAGAGTCATCTATTAAATTATATTCTTTATTTTGATTTATATTTTGAAAAATGTTATATATACCAATGATTCCAAGAGTTATACAAATAATAAGCATAATTACCAAAACAGATTTAAATATAAGCTTTTTGTTTAGTTTTACATTATAAATAATCATATCAAATCTCCTATTCGTAAAATTTTATATTAAAGTATATTAAAGAAAATTTTAAATATGATTAAATTAAATAATATGTAGTATTGTAAAGCCAAAGATTTATAAAGAACAAGGGCACCGTGAATTAACACGGCACCCTTGCATAGAAAGTGCGGTTTCCTTTATTTAGTTGTTCAGAAGCTCTTTCACGTACTGGGCCGTAGCAACCATGCAACTGTAGCAAATCAGGCCAGGAATGATCGAGGCGATGACAGCCGCAATGATGGACGCAACAGAGAAGTACTTGACGGCCATAACATAACAGAAGACCGTAGCTCCACCGAAGAGCACGATAGCCAGAACGGCAATCAGCAGGGTGAAGATGGTTTTCAGGCCGGGAAGGTTCTCAAACATGTCACCGGGCTTCCATCCGAAATCCTTCTGCATGAAGTCCAGCGTCGCGGAGGCGATGCCGTAGCAGAAGAGGCCGGGGATGAGGGACGCAAGAGCGCCCGCCAAAATGGAAGTGACGGAGAAGAACATTAACGCGCCCACATAGCAGGCGACGAACGCGGCCCCGAAAAGAGCGATGGCAAACACGGCAATGATGATGGTGATGGTGTCCTTGAAAGTTTTCATAAAGCAATCCTCCTTAAAATGTGTGGGTTTCAAGTAACTTTAGTTTTGCGATGCCAGAAAAGCTCTGCCGGCTTCGGAAATCTCGACAGTGTCGCGGAGTACGCGGCTGAAACTGCTGGGAGTGTCCGTAGTCGTTGTTTTGGGCGCATAGCCATATGCAAGCAAAAGCTGGCGACGGCGACGCTCATTTGGGTCTTGTGTTGAATGCTTGGAGCGAGTTGACGGTGTAATAGGTGTTACCCGCTGAATGAGGTTCATATTCATGAACACAAACTCCTTTCTATAGTTTTTTTAAAACATCTCGCTACTTATAATTATACCAATTTTTTTAATAAAATGCAAGATTAATGATAACCTGATGATATTCTATTGCAAAATTGGTTTTTTAATGATATATTTAGAAAGAATTTTAAAAGCAAAATAGGAGGCAGTCGTATGGGACTTTTTAATAAAGTTTTTGGTACTTATAGTGAAAAACAAGTAAAAAAGGTTATGCCTATAGTACAAAAAATTAATAGTTTAGAACCAGAAATGGAAAAATTAACAGATAAAGAATTAACAGCTAAAACAGCTTATTTTAAAGAAGAATTAGCTAAAGGTAAAACTTTAGATGATATATTACCAGAAGCTTTTGCAGTTGTTAGAGAAGCTTCAAAAAGAGTTTTAGGAATGAGACACTTTGATGTTCAATTAATAGGTGGTATTGTTTTACATCAAGGTAGAATTGCTGAAATGAGAACAGGTGAAGGTAAAACATTAGTTGCTACATTACCAGTATATTTAAATGCACTTACAGGAAAAGGTGTTCATGTTGTTACAGTTAATGAATACTTAGCAAAAAGAGATAGTGAATGGATGGGAAAAATATACAGATTTTTAGGACTTTCTGTTGGGCTTGTTTATGGAAGAATGCCATTTAATGAAAAACAATCTGCATATAGAGCAGATATTACTTATGGTACAAATAACGAATTTGGATTTGACTATTTAAGAGATAATATGGTTATTCATAAAGAGCAAATGGTTCAAAGAGGATTAAATTATGCAATCGTAGACGAGATTGATAGTATTTTAATAGATGAAGCACGTACACCACTTATTATTTCTGGTAGAGCAAATAAATCTTCAGAATTTATACAAAAAGCAAATAGCTTTGTAAGAAAATTACAAGCAAAAGTTATTATTGAAGAAGATGTTAAAGACTCAGAACAAATTGAAGATAATGAAAAATATGATTATATAGTAGATTTAAAAGCAAAATCTGCAACTCTAACTCAAAAGGGTATTGAAAAAGCAGAAAGAGAATTTGGACTTGAAAACTTAAATGATTTAGAAAACTCTGATATAGTTCATAATATAAATCAAGCATTACGTGCTCATGGTATAATGAAAAGAGATATCGATTACATCGTAAAAGATGGAGAAGTTCTTATAGTAGATGAATTTACAGGTCGTATCATGTATGGAAGAAGATACAACGATGGATTACATCAAGCAATTGAAGCTAAAGAAGGAGTAAAAATTGAAGATGAATCTAAAACTTTAGCAACAATTACATTCCAAAATTATTTTAGAATGTATGAAAAATTATCAGGTATGACAGGTACTGCTATGACAGAAGAAGGAGAATTTAGAGAAATTTACGCTTTAGATGTTGTAGAAATTCCTACAAACAGACCATTAATTAGAAAAGACCAAACAGATATTATTTATAAAAATGAATCAGCAAAATTTAGAGCTGTAATAGAAGATATTAAACAATCACACAAAAAAGGTCAACCAGTTTTAGTTGGTACAGTTTCAATTGAAAATTCTGAAAAAATTAGTAAATTACTAAATCAAGAAGGAATTGAACATGAAGTATTAAATGCTAAAAACCATGAAAAAGAAGCTGAAATAATTGCTCAAGCTGGTAAATATGGAGCTGTTACAATTGCTACAAACATGGCAGGACGTGGTACAGATATTATGCTTGGAGGAAATAGTGAATATCTTGCAAAACAAGAAATGAGAAAATTAAAATATGAAGAAAGACTTATAGAACAAGCTACAGCATTTAATGAAACAGATGATCAAGAAATACTAGATGCAAGAGCAAAATTTAAAGAATTAGAAGATAAATTTAATAGAGAAATAAAAGAAGAAAAACAAAAAGTATTAGAAGCTGGTGGTTTAAAAATCATTGGTACAGAAAGACATGAATCAAGAAGAATTGACAATCAGTTGCGTGGACGTAGTGGACGTCAAGGTGACCCAGGTGAAACAAGATTTTATTTAGGATTAGATGATAATTTACTTAAAATATTTGGTGGAGATATGATTACTAGAGTATTTGATAAAGGAAATATTCCAGAAGATATGCCAATAGAAAACAAACTAATTGCTAAAACTATTGAAAGTGCTCAAAGTAGAGTAGAAAGTAGAAACTTCTCTATAAGAAAACATATATTAAGTTATGATGATGTTATGAACATACAAAGAAATCTTATTTATCAAGAAAGAATGAGAGTTCTAGACGGAGATAACATTAAAGAAAATATTATAAATATGATTGAATCTTCTTGTGAAATGGTAGTAGATACTTACAGACAAGAAATTGAAGAAAACAAAGTAAACAAAGAAGCTTTATCAAATGAAATTAAAGTAACATTAAATATTGAAAATATAGAAGCTTTAAAAGAAAATAAGATTTCTAGTGATAAATTAGTTCAAGAATTAAAAGAAAAAGCAACAAAACTTTATGAAGATAAAGAAAAAGAATTCGGAGAAGATATAAGAGAACTTGAAAGAGTTGTTTTATTAAAAGTAGTTGATGGAAAATGGATGGAACATATTGACGAAATGGACGAATTAAAAAATGGTATTGGTTTACGTGCTTATGGACAAAAAGATCCTGTTGTTCAATATAGAATTGAAGGTGGAGATATGTTTGATGATATGATAAATCAAATTCAATTAGAAGTTACAAAAATAATGTTACATGTTGTAAAAGCAAATAAAAATATCCAAAGAGAATCAGCAGTAAGCATTACAGGAGCAGGATTAGATAACAGTGCAATGAATAGTATAAATGCAGTTGGAGAAACAAACAATGTTCCAACAAATGGAGCTTCTACAGAAAAAGCACAACCAATTGTAAATGATGGACCAAAAGTTGGAAGAAACGATCCATGTCCATGTGGAAGTGGTAAGAAATATAAAAACTGCTGTGGTAAAAATCAATAAATAAACTTAAGAAAACAGGTATAATAATGATACCTGTTTTCTTTTTATATGTAATAGAGATAATAATAAGTACTTTTATATATAAAAATTATGTAAATTTATCAAATATCAATTGACATAATGTGTTACTGATGATATAATGTCTATGCAAAAAACTTAATAAAATACAATGTTTATGGAGGTAACATCATGGAAAATCAGGTAAATCAGGCTACTCAGGAAACCAACACCCAGGATGTTCTGGTCGTCAGCCCTGCTGATATCGGCGTCCAACTTCAGGTACCTGTTGCTCCCACGGATGTGGTTCCCCTTAACTGTCAGGTGGCGTTTGCCAAATTCAGCCCCGATGAACAGCAGGAAATCATGAACCTGGCGGATGCCATCGATGTTCGGCAGATCGACAAGGTCATGAGCTACGGCTCTCCGGCTCTGAAGGCAACCTTCGACCAGTGTGGCAAGTTCCTCAAGGACGAGAGAGGTTCTGAAGCGGACCAGAAGGTCATCGAGCAGGTCATTGCGCTTTCTAAGAAGGCGTCTGAGAGCTATGATGATTTCAACCTGGTTCTGCAGGAACCCGGCTTCTTCCAGAAGCTGATTACCCGCATGATGGGGTCTGGCAAGAACGGCCGTGCCAAGAAGATTCAGGCAAGCGCTGTCACGAACTACAAGCTCCTGGTGGAGCTTAAGGACTCCTGCGATTCCTGGCTGGATATGCTGAAAAAAGCCATGGGCGAAATCGAGTACTCTGCTATCAGCGATATCGAGGCTATCACCCTGCTGGAGAAGTATATCATCGCCGGCAAGATCGCCGAGGAGCGGGTCGCGAAAGAACTTCAGGATGCTCAGAAGCAGTATCAGGAAACTGGTCTGCAGGTCGTCGGGCATGAGCTCGATGAACTCAGGGAAGGTTTCGACCTTTTCGAGATTACCATGGCCAACCTGGAGAAGTCCCGCGTTATGTACCACCTCAGCATCGGTCAGCTTGGTCTGATCAAGCGCAGCAACAGGAACGTGCAGATTTCCATCCATACTCAGGTCGACAACAGTATGGCCCTTATCGGCCAGCAGCTCAGAAATGCGGTTCTTAACGCCAAAACCCGTGAGGTTCTGGAAGGTCAGAAGGCCATTAACCGCCTGAGCGATGAGCTCATCAAGGACATCTCCAAGTCTGCTGGACTTACCGCTGAGGAAACCGAGCGGCTGATTTATGCCGGCTTCTACAATGTGGACGCCGCCAAGGAAGCTGTTACTACGGTTATCAGCAGCTGTGAGGCTATCAAGAAGACTGCCAGCGAGATGCTGCCCAAGATGAAGGCCGACATGACCCAGCTTAACGACCTCGTTAAGGAGTTGGAGCCCTATGCCAGAGACGCCCAGCAAACATTGCCCCAGAATACTACTACACCCACGAATGGGGGATCTGGGAAACTGACATTCTAATATGAATGAAAAAAAGAGTGAATTTTATGTAAATTCGCTCTTTTTTTGTTGCAATTTACATAATATTGTGATACAATATTTACGTTATATTGTGTAAAACCATGTTACTTAATGAAATGAAAGGAGCACTGAGATAGTATGATTATAACATCTCAAGGATTTGGTCACTTTACACAAGGCCTGAACAACCAAGATTTCGGCATTGAAAGCCCCAAAATGGTCCTTGTTTTAGACGGATGCAGTGGAGCTAAATATTCCGAAATCGGAACGCGGTTGTTTGCGCAGCTTTTCTCAAGAAAGGAGGAATGGGATAGCGTAGAAAAATTTGAAAGTAATGTTGAAAGTGTTTTTGATGATCTCATCAAGATGATGGGAGTGTATTACCCCAAGGCTGAAGACATGGAACGAGAGTTCATTATGGAGAATCTCCTGTTTACAATCATTGCATGTTTTGAAACAGAAGATGCGTACATCGTGAAACTCTTTGGCGACGGCTACATTGTCACACAGAACGCTCGTGAAGACATCAGCTATATGAAGTTTACGTATGGCAAATGTCCTCCGTATTTTGCGTATCGGTATTGTGAGCATGAGGCGCCGGACTACAAGGACTATCAGTTTAAGACGTTCACCTTCGATAAAAAGGTATTTCCAAAGGTTGTTATTGCATCTGATGGAATTCTGCCTTTTGCTAAGGGGGATGTCCAAGGGCTTGACAGACATATCATATCTGGAAACAATGTACTCCTCGAAAACGCAATTAAAGTGAATCGTGTGAACTTCTTTGACGATGTAACAATCGGAAAAATTGGAGGTAAAGAATAATGGGAATTTTCGGTGGCAAGAAGAAAAAAGGCGATGAATCGGGTTTCGTTCCGATTCCCATTCAGGAACCTAAAGCAGAAGAGCAGACTAAAGCTGGTAAATCCGGTTCTACAACGCACAAGACAAGTAAGGCGATAAGCAAGAAAAATACTGGTGCAGTTGTGGGCTCCGTAAATCCTTCCTCTCCGGTTACTACAAGTGTTACACCGAAAGGACGAGTTGTAAAGCCTGGCGAAGGCAGTTCTTTCCCTAAAGATACCGATACAGCAGTTCCTGCAAGCGAGATACATCCTCTCTATGATCCACATAGTGAAGTTCCAGCACCTTCTTACACCGGTGGTAGCTTTTTTAGTAAAAAGCCTGCCTATGTATATAAGAGACTGGTGGAAAAGAAACTCACGATCATCCTTATTGAGGATACGAAGCTTGTTATGGCTGAAAAAGACAAACTGGTCCAAATCGTCAAAAAGGTCACTGCGGAAGGTAAAGCATGTATCATCACTTATGGTGATGTGGTACGGCAAAGTGAAATCTTTGAAGTACTTCCAAACAGCGGAATTCCTTTCCCCGTGAACGAAAATGTCGGAGATATGGCTCGTTTGTACGATGCTTTGATTGCTGTTGAAAAGCTGGTTCTTGAAAAGCACACTAAAACTGAGGAAACTGAAACTCAGAGGATTTTGATTAAAGATGTTGATGTCATTGGCATTGGCACTTGTACCGATAATGGCTCTGAAGCCACTAAAGAGGATGCACTTGGTGCTTTCCACAGGGTTACGAGTCGCTCACGTGTTATGACAAAGTATTTTTGTCTTACCGAAGAGAGTTTCCTGAATTCGGCAGAAGTCGGATTCCGTTCCATTGGTGCTATTTCTAAGAACTATCAGTAAAAGAAAAGGAGGAATACCTTTGAGCTTTCTTGATAGGTTCTATGATTTTCTAAACAAAGTCTTTTCCCAAATTTTGGGAAGACCGATTGGGAATTCCAATATGCTTATGCTTGAGGGACCCCAGGGCGAAGATATTTCTATCCAAGACATGGAAGAAGTGATTAACGAAAATTCCAAAAGCAAAGAAGATCGAATCAATGCTGAAAAGCGTACTTTGATGACAAGACTCTATGCTGTGGAACAGGAAATCACAGTCTTCGAAAAAGACTTTCCAAAAGAATTTAAGGACTTCTCTGACCGGATTGAGGAATTAAGACAAGTTTATAATTCCAGTCTGGATGCCGTATCTAAGGAGCTGACTTTTGAAATCTATCCTGAGATTGATGGCAATAGAATCGGGCAGGTTGTAAAGCTCGAAAGGGATGTCCAGAGATTCATTGAAAGCAAAGTAAGATTCAACATTCTTTCTAATCGTTTACAACGGTTGATAACAAAATTGAATATTTCTTATAACGTTTCTATTTTCCATTACAATGAACGTGAAAAAGAAACAACTATTTCTCACCTGAAGAAGAGTTTGGCATTGACAAGCACGATGGCTCAGGAACTCAAGAGATGTGACTATATTTTGAGCGACATACAACTTAAAGAACGGCTCATAAGTCTTATTTCGTATAGCGATTATCAAGTTTTTAAATCGTTTATGCGACTTACTGATAAAGATCCAAGGGAAGTGATTTCCACTCTTACAACAATGGTTGAATTTGATAAATTTGACTATGTAAGTACATTTATTGCCTTTATCAAAGACGAACTGTCCGATTTGGTTGAATTGTTGCCGATGGTTACTGACGATGAGTGCCGCAAGGCATTTGAGTTTAAATCTAATAAGCTTTTCGAAACCTTCACTTATTGTGAAGACGAAGATGTTATCATTGATAGATCTTTCTGGTATGCTTATTTTGAGTTCGAGTCCAGCTTGCTGGAAATGCTCAGAAGTAACGGAGTTGAAAAAAAGGATGCAGAAGTACGTTTGATTATCAGAATGGATATCAACGTAAATAAGGATGATGTTTTGGTCAGTCCTATGACAAAAACTCATCTGGCTCTGATAAGCCTTTTTGCTACAACACATGATTCAAGGATTTTGCTTCTCTTCAAACTGCTCAGGAATGTTTCCAAGGATGTAACATTCAAAGAAATCTATTTCCTTTTGCAGATATTTGATGCCATTGAGGTAATTGAGAGCAAACCTAACGACCTCTTCAAATATATTGAAAAATATTTGAAGAAATATCCGTACAATAGACGAGCCGTTTTTGAGAAGAAAAAAATGCTCATGAACAGTCCTCATAAGGACTATATAGTTGTCTTTAAGTTGGATGACTATACAAAGGAAATTATTTCCACACTTGAAACTTTGAATATTGATTTCAATGTTGTGGGTGATTTTGTAGAGATTAATTCCTTCTATTTCAACGAGCTTGATACAGTACGCGAGAGCCTGAAATCCAACCCATCAATCATTTAACACTAACAGGAGGTATATGTTATGGCTAACTATATGGATTTTTCTTCTGATCAGATCAATGTTTTCATGATCCTTCTCGACTGTTCTACTTCCATGGATGGCGAAATCCGCAATGTCATCAACGGTCTGCAGCTCTACAAGAAGAGCTTTGAGAACTTCCCTGAGGCTGGCTCCATCGTTGTTTCGGTGTGCCGGTTCAGCAGTGACATTCACTACGGCGAGTTCAGACCTGTCAATTCCATGAGCACCGATTACGATACTTATGGTCAGACTGCGGTCTACTATTCCATCGTGAAGAGTGCGGAGTTCCTCCAGCACTATGTGCAGGAGATTACCGAGAAGAAGAACTGCATTCCCCGTGTTACCTATATTTTGCTCTCTGACGGACAGCCCTGTGGCGATCGTATGCGCAGGAGTTCTGCTGAGGACAAGATTCGGGAGATGAACTATGCTGGCTACACTACGGTGTATATCGCCTTTGGTGACGGCATCACTTCCGAGTTTGGTAAGGATCTGGGCTTCATGGCTACTACGGACGCCAACAACCTTGTTCAGTTCTTGGGAGTTGAACTCTCCCAGTCCTGCAAGGAGCAGTCCAAGAGCATGAAATCCCTGGGTGCCAACTTCTTCAGCCAGGCTGCTGATAAGAGCACGTCTGCTGGATATTCTCAGACAACCGCTCAGGCTTTGGAAGACGATTGGATTAATGATATCTAAGAGTTACCATGTGACTATTAAATGGGGGGAACTTATACTTAAGTTCCCCCCCAGCTCATAAAAGGTGAGGTTGATTTATGTATAATGTTTTCAAAAACAAAGTACGTCCTTATTTTTTCCACGCTTTCAGCAAATCTTCTTATGAGTTGGTTTCTGAAATTGAGGGGAAAGAGGAAGTGTACTGCAGAGATGGCAAGCTGGTAGTGGTCGTAAAAGACTACAAAATCGGCAATCGGATTTACAGTACTATTAAATCCCTCAGCGAGAGCGAAACGAGAATTTCTACAGGAGAAATAGCTTTCAGTATCGGAGAATATTTTGTTGACAAATATGACAGAATTGAAATGTTCTATGTCAACTTTGAAAATATTGCTGAAATCAAGTGGAATACACTTTTTGATATTCAGAAACTTCAGTACTTTGTTGCTGCTACTGCATCTATGGAGAGCAGTGGGTATCGTTTCGATAACGAAAAGTTCGATAATTCCTATGCTGACAGCTTTTCCGGTTTTATTTCGTTCTTTGAGAAGGATGATGAGAATCAAATTACCAGTAACTATGGAAGCATTATTAAGTACATTCACTATATGCTTTCCGAGTGCGATAATTTTGATGATGTATATTATAAACTCGTAAACCAGAATCAGATTTGTGCAATTTCCAGTTTCAAGTATGCTTTGCCTGTAATCAGGATGTGCTATAACTTCGTGATAAACGGACAGAGTGATTTGAATACGATAAGCAAGACCCTTGAAAGGGAAGCCATCGAGAGCGGTGTCATGCTGTATTATGCTGACTATTCTATTGTGGGGAACAAAGACCTTAGTTCTAATTTCCCTGTAACGGAGAAGTCCAGCGAATATACTGTTTATGATGGATGTATTAAGATTTTTAATAATATGTCTTCGCAGTTCGAGGATTTCCTGAGATCTGACAGCGATATTGTTAAACACTCTTTTGAGCATGTTGTCGAAAAAATCGATACTATTATTATCGATTGCAACAGTAATATTATCGGATATAAGTTTAGTTGCTTTAATTCTGATAATGTTACTTCAGTTCTGGAAAGAAACTTTGGGAGCCAAAGTGAGATTTTTTCTTATATTACCACTCTTAGCAGATACATTTCCAAACTGACCAGAGTTTTCAATGCACAGCCTGCTACTGTGAATGACGATTTTGATATTGAACGAGATATGGTATGCTATGCTACCAATTCTACTTTGGGATTTAAAGTATTAAACCCCACAGCTATGTTCAATCTGGCAACAAGCAAGAAAAATATTGATTCCAAAATTGTCGACGTATTTTTCAAGATTTATGCTAAATACTTGAACACCAAATATGGTGAAATCTCTGATGAGAAAGAGTATTTTGCTAAACCTGAAATTCGTTATCTGACTCCGACCATTGCTAAAGCATTTGTTGATTTTGCTCTTAGTAAAACAGTTAACTACTTCAATGTAGCTAAAGAGCTGTTTCGCTTCATGTATGAAAGCAAAAGAGTCGCAAATAATCAATTTGTTTATGACTCAAGGTTTGAGTATAATCCTGAAAAAGTACCTTTTACTTTCGATTATGAAGTGAAGGAAAAATATGGGATTAATATTTACCATCATGTTAAAGGCAAAGACGAGGTAAGAACCACACTTCCCGATGGAAGAGTTCTGGTATCCTTTAATGGTAACAATCAGGAAATCGGCTCTTTTGCAAGACAGCAAGAATCCCGTAAAAATGATCTTCTTTCTAAGTTAAGAGGAGTTGAAAGATTCGATACCATAAAGGTTATTGATGTTTCTGAAATCATCTATTCTAAGACAATCAATGCATTTGGAAATCAATGCTATGAAATGATTGGCTTTATAACTACTCCTTATAAAGGAAAAGTTATGAGCGATGAGTTTCTTCTGAATCTTAGCAATAAGGACTTTTTCAGACTGGCTGGAAATCTGTTTTATGCGTTTGATAACTACTGTGTTGCAAGAAGCGCTTGCTATATCGATGATGATTTTAATGCATACATTGATATTTTCAATGAGAACTTCAGGGTTGAGGAATTCAACTACAGATGCTCGTATGTTAGCTGGTTGTCCGAGTATTTGGTAAACCAGGGATACAATGCGAATGCGTTTGTAGATGTTGGTCTTAACTCGACAAGGTCTTCGTATCTTGCTTTTGCAGACAGCCTTGATGCATTTTGTGATGACCATAAGATTTTTTACAACAGCAAAAATAAAATGTGTCCTGTTTGTGCTAAGGCAAAGATGTATATTCCAAGCGATTTTGAATCAAGAGCTGAAAAGCTTTTTGAGGATGAAGTAGCTGTCCATTATGCAGTTGACTATAAGTACTCTGTTAAAATCTACAAGGAAAGTTTCGATAAAACTGGCTTAGAGGAAAACGTGGATGCAATTATTGCTAAGCGTTTGCTCAAAGGCGGTGTGGATTTGAATCAGGATTGCTTTGTTCCTATCAAAAAGGCAGTTGATGAAAATAATCGATTTGTCGGTTATACCTATGTGGAGGTTCCTTTTAAAGCTCGGTATTCTGGTCAAGAGTATTGTGTTGATATTGCAGATATCAATACAATGAGAAATTTGCCAAGGCTTAAGAGCTTGACTCGTCTGATTTCTCAGGTTCAGTGTTTGATTATGGACGGATATTGTTTCATTCAGAATCCGTTTGGACAGGTTTTTTTGAACAAAGGCCACAAACATCAAGTTCAGATACTGAACATCGAGTTCTTAAAAAGATTCAAAAAGAGAAGCAAAGAATCCAAAGAAACTGAGAAGTGGACCTGTGAGTACGTTTATAGCGTTCTTGCTAAAGACGACACTCTGGATTTGAGCTGTATCAGCAATCATCCGACCAATCTGCAAACTCTCTTAAACAAACTCTCTGATTTGGCAGATACAATGACTCGGTATTGTCCGATTCATAAAATGTATTACAAAGAAGATGAGTTGTTCTGCCCGAGATGTGTCGATAGGAAATTTATGAAGAACATCAAGATTGAATATGTTGATGTGTCTGATTTTTCTGAAGATGATCACGAAAACGAGGGTGGAGAGTCGTTCATTTATCCGTATGGAGAAGGTTACGTTGCTAAGATATTCAAGGAAAAGGAGATTGATTATAACTTTAAGAATCTGATTCTTGCTCGTGTTTTGAGCAGAATTAGCATTTTGAATAGGCTTAATCGTCTTTCTAAGAAAGTTCAATATGTTATACCTCAAAAGATTCTTGTTGACAGAGCATCTGGACGAATTTGTGGTTATACCATGAAAAGAGTTGAAGATGCTATGCCTCTGTCTAATCTGAGAGATAAAGACCAGATTGCAAACCTTAGGTTTGATAAGCAGGACACTCTGGAAATTCTCATCAATGCTGGTGAAGGCATCGAAGTATTGCACTCCGAAGCTAACATGTTTATTGGTGACTTGAATGGACGGAATATTCTGTTTGACAGAAACAAAACGGTTTATTTCTTGGATTTTGATGGCATGGGAGCTGATGATATTGTTCCTATGTTCTGGACTGAAGGATACATTGACCCTGTTTCTAAAAAGACTCAAAATATTACTATGAAAGATGACTGGTATTCCTTTGCTATTCAGGCTTTCTACTATTTAACTTTTACACATCCGTTCAATGGCATTTACTATGTCAACGAAAATGGTCGTAAGGTTAAACTTGAAATTCCTGATAAGATGGAACGCCGGATGTCTTTGCTCGGAAATCATGGTATCAAGGTTCCCGATATTGCGGTACCTTGGAACTGGATGCTTCCTGAGCTTCAGAATATGCTCTTGAATATTTTTGAGGGATCGAACAGAGAAAGCATTGTTCCTGTCCTTAAGAAGCAGTATAAAGAACTGTATGGATCTAACGAGTGGACCGCTACGTGGGATGAAATTCCAAAGCAGGATAAACCTGCTAAGAAAGTAGTTCTTACAAAGGTGGTGCCGCTGGCAGAAGAGTCCTTTCAAAGTCTTAAGGAAGAAAGCCCTGGAATTATACGAATCAGCCCTAAATTTGTTGCCAAAGCAGTGAATCCGTTTAACAGCAAAGTTACACAGCTTATAAATCCGTTTTCTGCGGTATGCGGAACGGATGACCATATTGCAATTATCGACAAGAACGACCCTTCTATTATTTATGAAATCAATATAAGGGATAATCGGGAAGTCAAAGATATATTGCTGTTGGAAGGAGCTCAAATCGCTTGGATAATTTACGAAAATAAAGTTGTTGCTATGGATTTGAATTGCAACCAAGAGATTTATTGTTTGAGTGGATTTTATAATGTGGAAGATGCTGTTGTGAATGGAAATACTTTGTATTTCCTTTCCGAAGGAAATATCATCCACCTGGATTACAAGCCTGATGGCACGATCAAGCAAGGGCAGATTAACTTTTTGAACGACCGTGAAACGAAGCACTTTTTCGCGCGACACAATTCCAAGTATATTATTATTAAGAGAAGCGATAATAGCACAGATGATATATTCTGCAATGCAGAAAGGCTCTGCGATATAGAGCATGTATCTTCTGAGGCTAAGTACAGAACTATGTATGATTCGACCACACGTATGTGGCTTATTGTAAGTAGCGAAGGAACAGCTGTTGCTATTAATGCAAGCACTGGCGAATATGAAAAATTTGATATTCAGGCCCCTGTTAACGATATAAATATAGATAACCTTCTCTTTGTGAGAGGCAAGCTTTATATTCCTACACATGGCAATTTGTATATCGTTAATGTAAAGAACCAAGCGGCTAAGAAGATGGAATGTCCTAAAATTATGACTCCGGATTCAAAGCTGTTCGATATTAACTCGAGCGGTTATAGCGTTGCTACAAACTGCAACCTGTACGAAGTTCGTAAAGGTTAAGAGTATATCAGAAAAATCCCTCTGGGCGTAAGCCTAGGGGGATTTTTTTTATTTTACGTTAAAAGTAATTGAAAAAATTTAAAAATTATATTATACTATTACAGTGCTAAAATTTTTCAAGGGGTAGAAAATAAAGTGTTAGAATTAGAAGAAAACTTTAGATTTCTAAATGAACTTAAAAATAAACTAATAGAAATAAAAGATTCTATGAAAATAGAGAATTTGAAGCAAGAATTAAAACAATTGGAAAATCAGTCTTTAGAAGAAGATTTTTGGAAGGAACAAGAAAATTCGACAATTGTTTTTTCAAAAATTAAGAAATTGCAGAAAAAAATTAGTTTGTATGAAGATTTAGAAACAGAATTAAATAATTTAATAGAAATGAATGAACTTCTTAATTTAGAACCTGAAGAAGAACTTTTGCAAGAATTTTATCAAATTCAAAAAAATTGAAGAAAAATGCGAGAAGTTAGAAACTGAAACATTACTTTCTGGAAAATATGATTCTAATAATGCTATTATAACAATGCATCCTGGTGCAGGTGGAACAGAATCACAAGACTGGGTACAAATGTTATACAGAATGTATGGAAAATGGGCTTCTTCAAATGGATTTATCTTAAAAGAATTGGATTATCTTGATGGTGATGAAGCAGGAATAAAAAGTGTAACATTTTTGGTTTCTGGGGATTATGCTTATGGATATTTAAAAGGAGAGATGGGAGTTCATAGGTTAGTTAGAATTTCGCCATTTGATAGTGGTGGAAGAAGACACACATCTTTTGCTTCTGTTGAAGTTTTACCAGAAATTACAGATGATATTGAAATAGAAATTAATCAAGATGATTTAAGAATAGATACATATAGAGCATCTGGTGCTGGTGGACAACATATAAATAAAACAGATTCAGCAGTTCGTATTACTCATATTCCTACAAATATTGTTGTTTCATGTCAATCTGAACGTTCACAAACAATGAACAAAGAAACTGCAATGAGAATGCTTAAATCAAAATTAATAGATTTAAAAGAAAAAGAAAATAAAGAAACAATTTCAGAATTAAAAGGAGAACAAAAAGATATTGCATGGGGAAGTCAGATACGTTCTTATGTATTTTGTCCATACACATTAGTAAAAGATCATAGAACAAATTATGAAATTGGTAGTGTTGATTCAGTAATGAATGGGAATCTAAATGGCTTTATGCAAGCATATTTGAAGAGATTAATAAAAGATAATTTGTCTATAAGTAAACATAAAAAAGTTTTAAAAAAATATTGCAAATTAATTTGCTATATAATATAATCATTAAGTATAATAATGAATAAAATAGTCTACTATTGTTCTTGTTATTATAGCAAAATACAAAAGCATGCAAATGAGAATTTGCAAATTATTTTAATTGGAGGAATCTATGGAAGAATTAGACTTAAAAGAATTAATCTCAATATTTATGAAACGTAAAGTCTTAATTATTATGGTTGTAATTATTTTTGCGTTAGCTGGAGCAATTTATACGTTAAAATTTATAACTCCAGTATATACATCTGAAACAACCTTAGTTCTAGTACAAGCTGGAACAGAAAACAATTTACAAGGTGATAGTAGTTCAATTACAACTACAGATGTTACATTAAACTCAAAATTGGTAGATAGTTATATAGAAATTGCAACAAGTTATGATAAAGTATTATCAAAGGTTATTGAAAATCTTAATCTAGATATGTCTATTGCAGATTTAGAGAATATAGTTAAAGTTACTCAAAAAACAGATACAAATGTTATAAAAATTACAGTTGAACATACAGATCCAGAGTTATCTTGTAATATAGCAAATGAAATAGCAAGAACATTTGTAGAAGCAGTTGAAGAAATATATAAATTAAATAACTTATCTGTATTAGATGCGGCTAAAATACCTCAATCTCCATCTAATATACATTTTGCAAAAAATGTTGTAATTTTTGCATTTGTTGGTGGAATATTAGTTTCAGGGTATATATTATTAATAAATATGTTAGATACAACAGTTAAGTCTGATGTTGATATAGAAAGAACTATAAATGTACCTGTACTTGCATCAATTGTTTTAACAAATGATAATATTAAAAAAACAGTTCATGCACATGCAGACAGCATTTATAGAATGGCAAATATAGATAATGGAGAAGAATATACATTAGAAGAACCAACTGAAACACATAGTATTAGTACTGGTGGATTGTTTGATACTACTAGTGATGATGAAGAAACTGAAGAAGAATATGAGGAAACTGAAATTGCTAGTGAAACTATTAATCGTCCAAACATTTCAAACGACAATAAATTTAGACCAAGAAAAAAGAATAGAAATAGGAGGAACCATAAATAATGAAAAGTGAATTAGTAGTTGTAAATAGCCCAAAATCTCCAGAAGCTGAGATGTTTAGAAATTTAAGAACAAACATTCAATTTATGAATGCAGATTCAGAAAAGAAAGTTATGCAAATAACAAGTACTGTACCAGGAGAGGGAAAAAGTTATGTTTCAGCAAATTTAGCAATAGCATTTGCTCAAATAAATAAAAAAGTTTTAATAATAGATACAGATATGAGAAAAGGTCGTCAATACAGTATGTTTAACTTAAATCCTAGACCAGGATTATCTAACTACTTATCTGGTGTTGTTGATTCAGACTTTGCTTTAGAAAAAGATAATATCGAAAATTATATTCAACCAACATCTGTTGAAAATTTATTTGTAATAACTTCTGGTAGTGTGCCACCAAACCCTTCAGAATTATTAGTTTCTAATAAAATGAGTAAAATAATAAGCATTTTATCTGATAAGTTTGATGTAATTATTTTTGATGCACCACCTTGTTTAGTTGTTGCAGATGCTTTAATAATGGCAAGATTAGTTGATTTTAATTTAATTGTTTCTGCTCAAAATATAACAAGAATGGAAGATTTAAATAAAGCAAAAGTTGCAATTGAAAATGTTCAAGGAAAAGTTGCAGGAGTTATATTAAATAAAGTACAAGTAACTTCAAGAGCTTATGAAAGCAACTATTATTATGCTGAAAAAATTTCAACAGTAAAACCAAAACAAAGAAAATAATAAACAAATTAAAGAAGGATAATAAATATGGTTGATTTTCATTCTCATATTTTACCAGGAATAGACGACGGTTCTAAAAGATATGAAGAAAGCATACAAATTCTTCATGAATCAAAAGAAGCTGGATTTGATAAAATCATTTCAACTTCACATTATATTTATGACTGTTATGAAGTTCCTGAATATAAAAGAAAAGATTTAATTACTGATTTAAGTAAAGAACAAAATATTCCAGAAATAATACTTGGAAGTGAAATTTTCTTAACTTATAATATAGTAGATTTACTTAAAGATTTTAAAGCATCAACTATTAATGGAACAAATTATATATTATTTGAATTACCATTAAGACATCATGTTTCAAATTTAAAAGATGTTATAAATCGATTAAAAGAAAATAATTATAAATTAATATTAGCACATCCAGAAAGATACCAATCAGTTCAAAACGATTTCAATTTCTTGTATGAACTTCAAGAAATGGGAATTTTATTCCAATGTAATTATGCAAGCATTGTAGGATATTATGGTTTTGCTGCTAAGTCTACAGTTAAAAAAATGCTAAAAAAAGGATTAGTAAGTTTCTTGGGTTCTGATGTACATAAACCAGATACAATATATAAACTTCTTCCTAAAGCTATGAAAAAAATAGAAAAAATAGTAGATGATGAGTATTTAGATGATTTAACTACAAATAATGCCGAAAAAATATTAAGAAATGAAGATATATAATCATTGCATTTTATGTCGTATTTTGTTAAAATATAAGTATAGTTAAAAAATCCTGATGGAGGTGGTATATATGGCAGCTCAAGAATGTCAATATTGTTATTATTGGAAAGGTGATCACTCAACAACAAAAGCTGACTGTGATAAAACAGGAAGATATAAAAAATACAATGATGATTGTGATTGCGGAAGATTTGCAAAAAAATAAGATAGTAAATAAGGCATTTCAAAACTGAAATGTCTTGTTTTTTTATTTAGGTTGTTATATAATGATTCATATAAATTTTGTAATAAATCACAAATTTGCAGAATTAAATATATAATATAATATGGCTTATTTTATTACAATAAATATTTTACATAGTAATTTTTAGACTTAAAAAATACTATTAACTTATTACAAAGAGGTACAACATATGGGAATAATTGTACAAAAATTTGGAGGCAGTTCTGTTGCTACAGTTGAAAAATTAGGATATGTAGCAGAACACATTATTGATGAAGTAAGAAAGGGAAACAAAGTAGTAGTTGTTGTTTCAGCACAAGGTAAAACTACAGACAAACTTATAGCTGAGGAAGCTGAAATTACAAAAAATCCAAACAAAAGGGAACATGATGTTCTAGTATCAACAGGAGAACAAATCACAATAGCGAAGCTTGCATTGTTATTAAATGATAAAAAATACAAAGCAGTATCATTAACAGGATGGCAAATTCCTATAATCACAAATAGTGAATTTATGAATAGTAGAATTAGATATATTCATAATGAAACTATTGAAGATTACTTAGATTCTGGAAATATTGTTATAGTTGCAGGATTTCAAGGAGTAGATGAAAATGGAAATATTACAACATTTGGTAGAGGTGGTTCAGATACAACTGCTGTCGCAATTGCAGCAAGTTTAAAAGCAGAAAGATGTGATATTTTTACAGATGTTGATGGAGTATATACATCAGACCCAAGAATTGTTAATACAGTAAAAAAATTAAAAACAATATCTTATGATGAAATGCTTGAAATGTCTAGTATGGGAGCAAAAGTTCTTCATAATAGATGTGTTGAAATAGGAAAAAAATATAATGTACCTATATATGTAAAATCAACATTTGAAAAAAATAGTATAGGAACATTAGTGTCAAATAATAATTTAGAAGATTTAGTAATAAATGGTGTTACTAAAGATGATTATATTTCTAGAATAACAATAGTTGGTCTAGAAAATAAGATTGGAAAAACATATCAATTATTTAAAATACTTTCAAAAGATTCAATAAATGTAGATATTATTTCACAATCTTTTGGAGAGTATACAAAAAAAGATATTGCTTTTACAGTAAAAATGAACGATTTAAAAAGAACATTAGAAGTTTTAGAAGAAAACAAAAAGGAACTTGGAATTCAAGAAGTATTGCATAGTGAAAACTTATCAAAAGTTTCTATAATTGGTGTTGGAATTGCAAACAAACCAGGTGTAGCAGCAGATATGTTTGAAGCTTTATATGAAAGTAATATTAATATGCACATGGTTACAACATCAGAAATCAAAATATCTGTTCTTGTAAATTCTAATCAATCAGATTTAGCAGTTAAAGCGATTCATAAAAAGTTTTTTGGAGAATAGATAAAAATAATAGTCGAAGACTCATAAGGTTTTCGGCTATTTTTTTATCATATTTTTACATTTACTGAATAAATATAAATAGAATAAGTTTAGGAGGTATTATATGGAAGATTTAAAAAAAGTGACTAATACTTTTCAAAATATTGTATTAGAAAATAGAGAAAAGCTAAACATTACTGGAATAAATGATGTATTAAGTTTTGATGATCAAATAATTATAGTTGAAACAGAACTTGGATTATTAACAATAAAAGGAGAAGATTTGAAAATCAATAAATTAAGCATAGATACTTCTGATTTTGTAGTAGATGGTAAAATAAACAGTTTAGTATATTCAAGTTCAGATGGTAGTATGCCAAAAAGTAAAAATATTCTAGGTAAAATATTTAAGTAAGGAATTATGAGAAATGACTTTTTTTTCACAAGAAGAAATATTCTTACTTTTCTTTATAATAGGAATAATAATAGGATTAATATTCGACTTTTTCAAAGTTTTAAGAAAATCATTTAAAACTAGTGATATGGTAACTTTTATCCAAGATTTAATGTTTTTGCTGATTTCAGGAACTTTAATAATATTTAGTATTATAAAATTAAATGGAGGAGAAGTAAGATTTTATCTATTTTTAGGAATCTTTTTTGGAATATTAATTTATTCTTTGACAATAAGTAATTTATATGTTATAATCCTATATGAAATTGTAAAAATATGTAAAAGGGTTTTTGGATTTTTTAGTAAAATATTCTTTATCATATTTAATACTTTCAAAAATATATTTAAATACATTTATTCGAAAATAAAATAGTGGAGATACTTATGATGAATTTATCTAAAATAAACAAAGCAATGAATTTAATAGTAATTTTAATAATAGTATATGCTCTATTTAGCGTAGTAAAGCAACAAACAAAACTTAATTCTTATAACAAAGATTTATCATATTATACTTCTCAATTAGAAGAACTTAACGAGAAAAAAGCAGAATTAGAAGCAACACAAAAAAATGTTAATTCAGACGAATATATTGAGAAAGTTGCTAGAGAAAAACTAGATATGTATTACCCAAATGAAACTGTTTATATAGATGCAAGTAAATAGAATTCTTTTCTATTTACTTTTAAATTATTAGTTTATCTATTTTCATTTTCTTTTTTATCTTAAATGTTGTGTCGAAAACAAATTCCAATATATATATTTAAAAATTAAATAAGGGGGCAAATTATGGAGTTAGATAGTTTATCACTTATCGACTTAAAAAATTTAGCAAAAGATAAGGGGATTCCAAATTATTCTAAATTAAAAAAGACGGAGTTGATTGAAAAAATTTTGGAAAATTATAATAATAAAAAAACAGAGGAAGAAAATATAGCTGTTATAGAAGAACCAAAAAAAGAAGAAATATCTTCTGCAAATGAATATAAATTAAATAGTGAAGATGATGAATATGTAGAAGGAATATTAGAACTTTTACCAGATGGATATGGATTTTTAAGAGGAGATAATTATTTATCTACAAATAAAGACGTATATGTTTCACCTGTTCAAATTAGAAGATTCAAATTAGATACAGGAGATAAAGTAAAAGGAATTAAAAGAACTCCAAAAGAAGGAGAAAGATTTCCAGCACTTATTTATGTTGGAGAAGTAAATGGAGAACATCCAGAAAAAGCTATGAAAAGAAAGAGCTTTGATGATTTAATTCCAATATATCCTCAAGAAAAATTAAAATTAGAAACAACACCTTCAGAATATACAATGCGTTTAATGGATCTAATGAGTCCAATTGGAAAAGGTCAAAGAGGTATGATAGTTGCTCCTCCAAAAGCAGGAAAAACAACTATTTTAAAGAAAATTGCAAATAGTATAACAGCAAATAATCCTGAAGTATATTTAATAGTACTTATTATAGATGAAAGACCAGAAGAAGTAACAGAAATGAAACGTTCAATAAAAGGAGATGTAATTTATTCTACTTTTGATGAACAACCAGAACATCATGTTAAAGTAGCAGAAATGGTTATAGAAAGAGCAAAAAGACTTACAGAACAAAATAAAGATGTTGTAGTTTTACTAGATAGTATTACTCGTTTAGCAAGAGCTTATAACTTAGTAATACCTTCATCTGGAAGAACTTTATCTGGTGGTTTTGATCCAGCAGCTCTTCATAAACCAAAACGTTTTTTCGGTGCAGCAAGAAACACTGAAGATGCAGGAAGTTTAACTGTTCTTGGTACAGCTTTAGTGGATACTGGAAGTAGAATGGATGAAGTTATTTTTGAAGAATTCAAAGGAACAGGAAATATGGAAGTGTTCTTAGATAGAAGCTTATCTGAAAAACGTGTATTCCCTGCAATAGATGTAAATAAATCTGGTACTAGAAGAGATGAATTACTATTAACTCAAAAAGAATATGAAACTGTAAATTCAATAAGAAAAAATCTTTCTAATTTATCTACAGCAGACTTAACAGAAAGATTAATTAATTACATGTCAAAAACAAAAAACAATAGCGAATTTATAGAAGAAATATCAAAGAGTTTAAAATAAATATATAAAAGGGACTTTAAAGCGTTTAAGCATAGGGTCTCTTTTATTGTGATATAAAGAAGAAATGTGAGGTGAAAGCATGAAAGATATAATAAAATCAATTTTAAAAAAGCAAATACCAATAATTATTTTTGTACTTATTTTAGTTGCTCTAAATGAGTATATTCTTACATATCCTTCTAAAATTTTAGGTAATATTATAGATTTGCTTTATAATGTAGACGAAAACAAACCATTAATTATGCAAAATATAGTTATTCTATTATCATGTTCAATAGGTTTTTTAGTAGTTCGTGTTATATGGAAGTATCTAGTTGCAAGGGCTACTAGGATGATGGAAAAAATATTAAAAGATAAGCTATTTGAGAAGTTTTTAAAAATAGATTTAGCTCATATACAAAATATTAAAAATGGAGAATTAATGTCTTATTTTACAAAAGATGTTAGAGAAGTAAAAAGCTTATATTATAGGCTTTTATCACATGCTTCAAGAGTTGTTCTTGTATTTATAATTGCTACATATACAATGAAAAATGTAAATTTATCTTTAACAATATTTACGCTCTGTCCAATTATAATTACTTTATATATAATCATATTATTAAAAAAACAAGTAGAAAAGAATTTCAAAAAATCTCAAAAGTATTTTACTAGTCTTTCTGAATATGTACAAGAAAGTACAGATGCTATTAGAACAACAAAAGCTTATTCAGGAGAAACAAATCAATTAAAGAAATTTATAAAGAAAAATACAATTTTAAAAAAGGGAAATATTGCTGTAGATATTTATTCTACTTTACTTTCTACTGTTGTTTCTATTTGTTTTGGATTTTGCTATGGAATAACAATTATATATGGTTCTAAATTAGTTTTAGAAAACAAAATAACAATAGGCCAATTTGTAGAGTTTAATGGATATATAGGATTATTCATTACACCAATTTCTTGGATTCCAGGTATAGTTTCAAAATTCGAAAGAGCTCAAATATCTTTTAATAGATTAGATAATGTATTTAAATTACCACAGGAAGAATTATTATTAGAAGAAAATAATAAAGAGAAAGTATATGGAGATATTAAAATAGAAAATTTAAGTTTCAATTATCCAGAAAATATTGATAATGTTTTAGATAATATAAATATTAATATACCAAAAGGAACTTCTCTTGGAATAATTGGAACAATTGGTAGTGGAAAAACAACTTTAATGAATTTACTTTTAAAATTATATAAAGTTCCAAATGGAAAGATTTTTATTGATAATAAAGATATAAATTCTATTGATATAGCAACACTTAGAGAAAGTATATGCTACATAACACAAGATAATTTCTTATTTTCAACTACTATTAAAGAAAATATTAGACTTTTTAAAGATGATTTTGATGATGATGAGATTAGAGAAAGTACCCGAAAAGCAATGCTTGCAGATGATTTAATTAATTTAGATAAAGATATATACACAGTAATAGGAGAGAGGGGAATTGATTTGTCTGGTGGCCAAAAGCAAAGGGTAGTAATTTCTCGTGCATTTTTAAATAAAGCTAAAATTATTATTTTTGATGATACTTTTTCGGCTTTAGATAATAAAACAGAAGAAAAATTATTAAAAAATATAAAAGAACTTGCAAAAGATAAAATTTGTATAATAATTTCAAATAGAATTTCAGATGTAAAAGATACAGACCATATAATTGTATTAGATTCTGGAAAGATTGTAGAAGAGGGAATACATGATGATTTACTAAAAAATAAAGGATTATACAATAAATTTTACATGCAACAAGCATCTAATAATGAAGAGCTATTAGCATAAAAGTATGGAGGTGAGTTTATGAAAAGCAAAACTTTAAATAGATGTTATAAAATTGCAAAACCTCATTTTAAAACTATTTTTTTAGTTTCAATATTAGCAATTCTTATTGATTTATTAGAACTTTCTAAACCATATCTTATAAAGGTTGTTATTGATGATTATTTAAGTTTAGGAATTAGCCAAAAGGCGTTTATATCAATTAATTTAATAGGTGTGATATATCTTGTAATAGTTGTTATTGGAAATGTTTTAGATTATTTCACAAGAATGAAAACCAATATAATGGGAGAAGAAATTTTATATACTATAAGAAATAAAATTTATAAATATACTCAAAATGCAAATATTAGTTTTCATGACAAAACTCCAGCTGGAAAACTATATGCAAGAATAACAACTGATGTTGAAGATATTTCTGAGTTATTTAAAGATGTTGTTAGTACTATATTTAAAGATTTAATATCAATAATTGCAATTATTGGAATAATGATTTATTTTAGTTTTAAATTAAGTGTACTTGCATTTGCAGTATTTCCATTTGTAATAATTACTTCAATTTTCTTAACAAAAGCATTAAATAAAATATATGATATTTCAAAAGTTGTTAGAACAAATTTAAATACTTTTTTAGCAGAATCTATCTATGGTGCAAAATTAATTAAAATATTTAATATACAAGATGAAAAACAAGATGAATGTGAAAGTCTTACTCAAGAATTTGTAGACAAAAGAACTCCATCAGCAATATATCAAGGTATATTTCCTGGTATGATGACTTTGTTTGAAAATATAGCCATTACAATAATAATAACAGCTTGTGTTTATAACTGGTTTGGTATTTCAATTGAAGTAGGAGCTATATACATATTTGTAAGTTATATAAAATCTCTATTTGAACCTATAAATAGAACTATCGATAATATTGAAATTGTACAAGAAGCTTTTGTTTCTATAAATAAAATTTATGATATTTTAGATGAAAAAGAATATTTAGAAGATTTTGAATCTGGAATTGAACCTGAAAAAATCGTTGGAAAACTTGAATTCAAAAATGTTTGGTTTGCTTATGAAGGAGAAAATTGGATTTTAAAAGATGTTAGTTTTACAATTGAACCTGGAGAAACTATTGCTTTAGTTGGTAAAACTGGATCTGGAAAAACTACAATTACAAATTTAGTTAACAGATTCTATGATATTCAAAAAGGTGAAATATTATTAGATGGAATAAATATCAAAGATATTAATAAGAGATATTTAAGAAGACATATTGGTACAGTCCTTCAAGATCCATTTATTTTTTCTAGAAGTATTAAAGATAATATAAAACTAAATAAAAAAATTTCTGACAAAGAGATTGAAGAGGCACTAAACTCTGCTTCTGCAAAAGATTTTATAAATGGTTTGCCAAATGGAATAGAAGAGATTTCAAAAGAAAGAGGAGAAGGATTTTCAACTGGTCAAAAACAATTATTAGCTTTTGCGAGAATATTTGCTCATAATCCAGATATTTTCATATTAGATGAAGCAACAGCCAATATAGACACATATACTGAAAATTTAATTCAGAAATCAATAGATGTCTTATCTGCTCAAAAAACAGCTATTTTTATAGCACATAGACTTTCAACAATAGTTAATGTAGATAAGATTTTAGTATTAAACAATGGGGAAATTGTAGAACAAGGAAATCATGAAGAATTGCTTAAAACTGGAGGATATTATTCAAAACTATACAATTCTTATTATGAAAGTTTAGGTTAAAAATAAATTATTGATATGTACTAATTTATATGTTATTATGAAATTCATGATATAAAAGGAGAGATAACATGATAAAAAATATAATATTCGATTTAGGAAATGTAGTTTTTAGACTAAAATTTGAAAATGTAATCAAAAAATTTACTCAAAATGAAGAAGAAATAAAGATATTAAAAGAAGTAATTTTTGATTCTGAAGAGTGGCTAAAATTAGATGAAGGAACAATAAGCAAAAACGATGGTATAAACATTATGATGTCTAAATTGCCTGAGAACTTACATGAAATTTGCAAAGAAATAATGAAAGATTGGACAAATCTTGGTTTAGAATTAAATACTGATACAGTTAAATTCATAAAAGACATGAGAGAGAAGGGGTATAAGACATATATATTATCAAATGCGCCATTAGAAATACCAATCTACCTAGAGAAAATAGATTTATTAAAGTATTTTGATGGGAAAATAATTTCTGCAGAAGAAAAATTAGTAAAACCAGATTTAAAAATTTATGAACTATTATTAAATAGATTTAATTTAAAATCTGATGAATGTTTATTTTTAGATGACAGATCTGAAAACATCGAATCAGCAAAGCAATGTGGAATTAATGGATATGTTTTTGATTATAATCAATTTGATAAATTTTTAGTTGATGTGAAAAATTTTTTAAACATGTAATATAGAAGAGAGGGACCTAGAAAGTAATTTCAGGTCCTTTTTATTGATATATATCATTGCACAAAAGAAAAGTTTTGTACAAAAGAGAGTAGGAATAATATGTATATATTCAAATAAGCTCCTACTCTTACTGTATTAAGCATTTCACGAATTATACTTATGCATTTATATATACTACTATATTTATTTTATCTTATTTATTTTTACTTCTTGGTTATTACTTTATATCACTATTTATATTTATACTATTTTGCATTTTTATTCATCTATAAATTTTATTCTTTGTACATTATAAATTTAAATATTTATATGTTCGTCAAAATCAATTTTAAGCCATTTTTGTTATTTGCTTGAGTAATTTGTTGTTTGACTCTTATTTTTTATTGTAGTTCGTCCACTATTTTTTTCAATTTTTTGGGAAATGTTCTAAAATCCTTATATTTCAGTATTTAGACGTTTTTTCAGACAGCAAACTATATTACTTTAAAATAAAAACGCCTTAAAATCGATTCTCATGCGTCGTCAAAACCAGTGTTTTCAAGGGTTTCATGGCATGCTTGATTTTGAAGGATTTTAGCTATTATTAGTATTACTTATAATATTTCAGTACAAAATATTAGCTTTATAAATCAATTTTTTTATCTATAAACAAGTTAGTTAAGTAAATTATTAAAATGGCTTAAAATTGATTTTAGTGATTAATTAAATAATAAATAAAACTATTTAAATCAAAAATAAATCAATAATTATATTTAGACAATTAACTTTATAAATAGTTTATTAAAATGTTTTAAATTTAATTCTGGAGCATTTAGCTAGATAAGTAATTTAATAACTTAAAATATAAAAAAGATAAATTCATAATTTAGTAACTATATATTGCGCCAAATTTATTTTTAGAAATTTAACTGATATTATATAAAATTTAAAAAACGAAAAAATGTTCGATTTAAAAATTTAGTTTATAAATTAAATTTAAATTCCAAAATTTTAATTTTAAATTTTTATTATTTTTATTTTATAATTTTATATAAAAAAATATTTTAAAAAAATTTGAAATGCATTTTCCTGAATGAAAATTTAAAAAGTAAAATAAATTAAAATTTTAATATATTATAAACCTAAATTTTAGCCTATTCCCCCTACTTCGCCTATTTTTACTAAATTTAAAATTTGACATACCTCAAAATCCGTTATATAATATTGTGGATTTATGTTAACAATCGTTTGAAAGATGCAATTTCTTTTGAACACAGTATGACATTAGGAGGAATATTTATGCTATTCAATCAAAACATTGGTATTATAAAAGGACTGGTAGCTCAAGGCAATCGAACTGAATGTGACCATCATATTCATACAATATATTCTGACGGTTCTTTCACTTTACCACAGATTATTGAATTAGCCAAAACCGCACAATTAAAGCAAATTGTTATCACAGACCATAATAATATTTTAGACTGTTCAAATGAACTTAAAACTATTCCTAAAGAAATTTTAGGAGATTTGAAAGTTTTTGTAGGTTCTGAAATTGCATGTAAAATTTTAGACCAATCAACTGGATGCTACATCCCTATTGAACTCATCTATTATGGTCCTAATCCGGAAAAAGTGCAAGATTTCATAAACAGCTATTCTTATGGAATGGTTCCGCAAGATGAACAATTGCAGTTTTTGATTCAGCAATGTGACAAACATAATTTGAAACATTCTGAAAACTTGCATACTCCAGAAGGAATGTTTGCAACTGAATATTTGTGTAAGGATCTTATAAAATATCCTGAAAACAAAGCTTTTTTCGATTCTACGCATCCAATTGTGTACACTTCACCAAAGCTATTTTTCAAGAAATTTTGTATTCATCCAGCAAGTGATTTTTATATTGATACTACAAAAACACTTCCTACAGTATCTGAAGTTGCAAATATGGGACTTGCAAATGGCGGAATTACAATTGTTGCGCATCCTTGTTTATATATTTATGAGAGTAAAAATGAAGTTTTAAATTTTTTAAACTTTGTTTTGAGGACAACTAAAACTGCTGGTATCGAAGTATTTCACTCTTCTCACACATTTGAACAACGAGATTATTTATACCAATTTGCAAAGGAAAATAATCTTTTGATTGGTGGTGGTACCGATTTTCACTCTGGTCCACAAACCGTTATTGGATTTGGAAAAAGAGAACAAATACTTTCTTTGCATAAGAAGGATTTTGAATGGATTGAAGAAATTTTTTCTTAAATGACATATACCCTTGGCAAAATAATTATTTTGGAGGTAATCATCTATTGTATAACAAAAGGGCATCCCGAAATCGAGATGCCCTTTTGTTTTTATCAACTTAATTTAACGATTCAGATAGCCTTTGCCACCACAAACCTCGCAAGTAGTCCGGCCGTGTCCGCCGCAGTGCTCACAGGGTCTGTACATAGGCATGGCAAATTTGAATATCGGCATAAATTCTGTTGCAAGTCGTACGCTGTTTCCTCTACCATTGCACATTTTGCACATGCTTCTGCCAGTACCATCGCAACAATAGCAAGTTTTCTTCATACGATTTACCTCCATTATCTAATTAGAATTATAGATTTCCGATAAAATGCTGTATATATTATATACTAATATTATGTAAATTGCAACCAATATTTTCATTTTTCGCAGCTTGGCTCTAAGAATTTATAGATTTGCTAATGGATTACTTTCTACAGCATTTCTTACTTGTTCATTATCAACATGAGTATATATTTCTGTAGTTGAAATGCTTGCATGTCCTAAAAGTTCTTGAAGTGCTCTAATATCAACATTTCCGTATTTATACATAAGTGTTGCAGCAGTATGTCTTAATTTATGTACAGAATAAGTACTTGCCTTTTGGATTCCTGCGTTTTGCAATTCACGTTTAACTACATATTGTACTGTTCTTCTAGAAATTCTTTGTTTTCTTTCACTTAAGAATAAGGCGTCGCGAGAATTTGCTTTAACACCATCTGTAGGTCTAACTGCAAGATATTTGTTTATTGCTTTTATACATGCTTTATTTAAATATATTGTTCTTTCTTTATCTCCTTTACCAATAACATTTAATTTATCATTTTCGAAATCTATATCACTTATATTAATATTAACTAATTCTTGAAGACGAACTCCACAGTTTAAAAGAATTGTTATCATAGCAAAATTACGTTCTGTGTTATCATGGTTTCCATGATATTCTATTTCCTGAGTTGCTTGTAAAAGTTCTTTGCTTTGGTCTAATGTTAAATATTTAGGTAGTCTTTTTGAAAGTTTAGGAGATTCTAAATCTTGTGCTGGATTGTTAGGTATTCTTTTCATTTTGTTGCACATATATTTAAAAAATACTTTAATACTAGCTGTTTTTCTAGCTATTGTAGCTGGTTTGCATTTGTAATGCATCTTCAAATATCCTAAAAATGAGTGAATATCAGGTAATGTTATTTTCTCTAATGTTTTTATGTCAAAATTATTAATTTTTATTTTTTTTATATCTTCTTCTTTTTCAATATCTGTTAATTTAAATTTAAAAGTTATGTATTTTAAAAAGTGTGCTAAATCATAATTATATTCTTTAATTGTATTTTCAGATTTATTAAGAGTACTTATGCTATAGTCTAGAAAGTCATTTAAAAAATCTGGATTATCAGCTGGATTTATCATAGTACTGCCTCCTTTTTTAAAATTATATAGATAATAAAAATTTTTTGCAATAACTTTGCGCAAAATTGATGTTAAAATCAAATTTAAAAGTGTATAAGCCTTAAAAAATTGAGTTTTCGCCTTTACTATTTTATGTAAATATGATATAATGCGCCTAGTGTAACCCTTAGAAGAAAAGTTTTTGTGACATTTTGGAGAAAGGATGAACATGATGACAAGTGAAATGCGTATTACAGAAGAGCGCAAGAAGGATTACGGTTTTGACCGCCTCATTACGTCCTGCGAGGAAGCGATTGAGCGGTTTGTGGAAAACGTAATCGATTCTAACAACAAGCCTACCACCTGGATTCACAGCCCTATTTCTACGAAGGATGTATACCTTAATGCTTATGTGCCTGCTGTTCCGGTTACTCCGAATCAGAGTACATTGCTTTTGGAGTACCTCAACGACAAGTACATGAGGTATGGCTACGAGAAATTTAATGGCTATAAAATCAGGATGCGTAAGTGCTGGTTTCGACCCGACTACAAGCTTACAACCTATTCATACGATCATTTCTTTTTTTAAAAGTCATTCCCAAGGGTAAACAAAGACTTTTAAAAGATAAGTACAAAATTGTGTCTTGTCTATAGCAAAAAAAAGAGCCGTTTTCGTAAAGAAGACGGCCCTTTTGTTATTTTATTTTCTTCTCTTTTCCCTTTACTATTTCTTCAACATCTAATTTTCCTGCTCTTGTAACCATGTTATATCCGTATTTATTTTTTAAATTATCTAAAACTGAATCTATTTTTTCTTGTTTTTCGGAATTTCCGCCAGTAAAAAAAGACATTTGAACTTCATCTTTATTTTCAAGATGATCAACTCTTAAACCTACAAGTCTTATAGGTTCTTTTTTATACATTTCATTAAAAATTTCTTTGGCAGTTTCTAAAATTTCTTTTGTAGATGAAGTTTCATATTTTAAAGGTTTTTGATGTGAATAATCTACAAAATCTTTAGTTCTAAGTTGAACATTAACAGTGCTTGCTACTAAATTATGTTTTCGTAACCTAAATGCTACTTGTTCTGCTAATGCTAAAAGTACTTTCTTTATTTCTTCAGGGTCTGTAACATCTAATGGAAGAGTAACTGAGTTACCAATGCTTTTGGGGTCTTCTTTTATATTGTTTACTTCACTATCATCTATACCATTAGCATAGTTCCACATCATTAATCCAAATTTTCCAAAACGTTTTATAATAAATTCCTTGTCTGTTTTGGCTAAATCTCCAATTGTTTTTATTCTTAAATTATATAGTTTTGGAACTGTTTTTTTACCTATCATAAATAATTCGGAAACTGGTAATGGCCACATTTTATCTTCTATTTCATATTCATATAAAGTATGAACTTTGTTTGGTTTTTCGAAATCTGAAGCCATTTTGGCTAATAATTTGTTACTTGATACTCCTACATTTACTGTGAAACCAAATTCCTCTTCTACCCTTTTGTTTATCTCATAAGCTACATCTATTAATTTTCTATTTCTTAAATAGCCTGTTAAATCTAAAAAACATTCATCTATACTAAAACGTTCAATTTTATCTGTGTATTCTAATAATAGATTATATAAATTATTTGAAGCTTTATTAAATACTTCAAAATTTCCAGGAAACACTTCTAATTTATTGCATTTTTTTCTTGCGAAATAAATCGGTTCTCCAGTAATTATTCCAAACTTTTTTGCAACAGGACTTTTGGCTAAAACAACTCCTGAACGACGTTCTTCATCTCCACCTATTATGGATGGAATTGTTCTAATATCTATAGGATAGCCGTTTTTTAACATATCTACAGCAGTCCAAGATAAAAATGCATTATTAACATCTACATGTAAAATTTGCCTCTCCAAATTAATCACCTTTAACTAAAAAATAGAATACCGAACACAAGTTCTTGTGAAGGTATTCTATCATGAGATATTTTATATGTCAATATTTATTGCGAAAAAATGTTTGCTATTCCTTGTTTAGATAATACTTTGCATACGATGTAAAAATTATTAAATAGCTTATAGAAATACAAAATCCTGCAAGTACATCACTAGTATAATGTACACCTAAATAAATTCTGCTTACTCCTATACTGAAAATTAAAAATGTTAAAAATATAATAAGACCAATTTTTAAATATTTATTTTTTACTTTTTTATATACTAGATATATAAGAAAACCATAAAATGCTGTACTTGCCATAGAATGGCCAGACGGAAAGCTAAAGCCTTTTTCTTCAACAATTCTATATCCCACAGGTCTTGGTCTTTGGATTATAAATTTTAATAATTGATTCAAAGCACCTGCAAGAGATACGTTAAGAATCATTAACCAACCAAGTAATTTATTTTTTACAAGTATGAAAAATAGCGTTGTTAGAGTAACTAATCCGGACAACACTTCCAAACCAAGTAATAAATTTAGCTATGGGAGTTGCAAAATCAGATATTAAATATGTAGATACTAAATAATATCCAATAACATCTTTTTGCATAATTTCATTTCTTAAAAGATTGAATACAATTTCTAATGTTAATAACATACAAACAGAAATTGTAACAGATTTATAATGTTTTTTTATAAATTCAATTATTTTTTTCATACGTTTTTTCCCTTTATTTTAATCTTATAATTGCATGTATAACATCTTCAGATTCATTTTTTATTGTTACATAATGAAAATCATTTTCATTACTATATATTGCTTTTACTGTATCTCCTAATTTAATTTCTTTTTTATACATTATTTCAAAATTATTTAATTCGTTTGACATTCCTATGTTCTTCTGGAAGAGCTTCTTTTGCAATATCCAAATAATAAATATTATGCAAATGCTTATTTATATCAATTAAATTTCTTGTAATTTTAAATTCTGTTTTAGAGATTTCATTTGATGGTTCTTTTAATTTTTCTAAATCATGTTCTTCAAATACATGAGTATTCTCCTCTGGTTTATATTGGCTAGCAATTTCATCAGAAACTTTTACTAACTTACCTTTATCTATATCTATAAATACCCATTTTGAGGTTGCTATACATACAACATCTCCATATTGATCTTTTACTTCAAAATCACGAAATGCATAAAATCTATCAATACATCTTGACCAAGTTTTTACAGTTAAAGAATCATTTATTAAAGGTCTTTTCTTTACTTCTACTTTCCAAGATAATAAAATCCAAGATTTTCGAGTTTTATCCATATCTGTAACGCCATATCCAGCCATTTCAGAATGTAATCCTGCAACATCTTCTAGATATTTTAATAAACATGTATTTGTTAATTCCTTTAGCGGATTTATATCACTTAATCCTATATAAAATTTATGTTCTACAAACATTAGTATTCTCCTTAAAAATTTTTCTAATATATTTTATATCATATAATAATAAAAAAAACAAGAAGGCGCGGAATTCCGCGCCCTCTTGCAAAGAAAAAAATTTTTAAATAAGAATGTTCCAGAGGTCAAATGCAGAAAAAGATGTCTGCATAGTAATAGTGCCCCGAACTGTGTACTGGTACATTACGAAAATCAAGCAGTTAAGCTCGAAAATTTCGTTGTAGTGCTCGTAGTCACGTCTGGTTTTCCTGTTCTCGCTGACGGCATTGTAGACGGTATTAAATTCGTCCATACCAGTCAGAACAGAAATCAGCTTTTCGCTTGCGAGAACCTCAAATGTTGATTTGGCATAAAGGTGGATGTCACGATTCTTGTTGGTTTGCGCTATGGTTTTCCGCATGCCATTTTGCATGATTTTAACCTGGCGCTCGTAAGGCTGTTTTTTGAAAAGCGGATAATGTTCCAGAGCTCTGGTATAGATTCTGTACATTGATCCTGCCTCTCTTCCAGTAATTCTGGTGAGTTTGTGAGCCTTCAGGGTCGTGAAAAATGCTTTTACAAAGTGCATCGGCGAACAGAGCTCTTCAAATTCTTTCTTGATTTCGCGAAGCTCTCTGTTCAGACAGACAGTGTATGCATCTCTTGCCTTTCTGTTTCTGGCGCTCGGGTTGCTTACTGTGATTTTGAGTCTGTTGAACCGCGGGATGAACTCGAAGTTCAGGTCAGCAGTATAAAGAACTGCTTTGTTTTTGCTTGCCACAGGGAAAACGCTTTTTAGTACGCTTAGTTCCTCCTCTTCATTTTTGGTTTCGGGATCTTTTTTGAAGTTCGTAACTCTTGCAGGGCTGTTCCAGAAGCCTTTGAAAATACGCTCGTATGTTTCCAGTAAGATAACGTTCTTTTCATTGGCATCCAAGGAAGCGAACCCCCGAGTTTCGAGCTTCAAGTTGGAATCCACGATTCTGCTGTACAATCCAACGATGTTTCGGCTGATTTGGATTTCCATTTTGATACCTCCTATAATGATTTGAGTATTAAATTGTTCTCTTTGAGTTATAAAGTCTATTTCAGATATATATTATACCATAGGTTACATAAAATGTCAATTATAACTTATATTCATAAAAGTATTGGTTGTATTTGTTCCCTATCTAATGCATATTCTAATGTACTTTTTATATATGTCGGGTCAAATACTAGTGAGCTTGGTTTAGTTATTGGATTATCTTGTTTTACTGGAACAAAATAATAATTTTTTCTATTAAGTAATTTTCCTATATTTTCGGCAGAACCTGACAATGCGTTATTTGTAGATATTGCAATAACAACTGGACTATTATTTCTAAGATGAGCTTTTACAGCCATTGTAACGGGTGTATCTATAATATCATTTGCCAGTCTTGCAATAGTATTACCAGAACATGGTGCAACAATTAAAATGTCAAACATATTTTTTGGACCTATTGGCTCTGCATCTGGAATTGTTTTTATAATTTTATTTTGAGTTATTTCCTCTATCTCCTTCTCAAAATCAATCGCTTTTCCAAATTTAGTATCTAAACTAAAGCTATTAAAACTCATTATAGGAAAAATTGATATATTTTCTATTTTAGATAATTTCTTTAATTCTTCAATTGTTCTTCTAAACATACAAAAAGAACCTGTGAATGCAAATCCTATTTTCTTTCCTTTTAAATCCACAAAAATAGTACCTCCTTTCAAAAATTTGAAATAATTATAGTATTTCAATATATATTTTATGAAATTATGTATACTATTGTTCTATGTCTTATAATAGAAAAAGGTCCCGAAAAAACTATGCTTTAGCATAATTTTCGGAACCTAATTCTTTTTCCTTATTTATATTTATTTAGATACAGTTTTACTACCAAATGCGGGACAAATAGCATGAGCAACAGTTGTTAGAGTACCATCGATATATGTGTGAACTGTGCTGAGGTCATCGATTGCATTTGCAGTAGCAGATACTTCCTTTTGAGCAGAAGTCATGGTGTTACGAAGCTCTTGATCATTTCCAGTAAGAACTTTAGAAGCAATTCCTCTGATTGCCTTCTGGAGACTGATCGCATTTCGCTGTTTGATGAGTTCGGATACTGCATGATATTGCCACTTCCAAAGAGGAATGACAACATCGTTAATTTCATCGATTTTTACGCAAAGCTTTTTGTTTGTGGCAATAAGCATATCGAGTTGAGTGATAGACTGAAAAGTTGTAATACGAGTTATTTGTATGCTTTGAATTTTGGTAATGATAAGACGAATTATAGAATTCAGATCATCAACCTGGAGTGTTTCAGAAGCACTCAGCTCTTTATTTCCATTGCCAGTAAGTCTTTCAACTTCAGTTTGTACTTTCTCTTGAATTTTCTCGAGTGCAATGCTATCGAGTTCAAATTCATGCATGAGATTGGTCGCTTTGTCTGCTATTTTTTGGTACATAGAAATGTCTTTTTGCAGAACAATTTGTTGTTTTACCAAATCTACCTGCATTCCTTTGATATTTTTCATAAGAGTATTCAGTTTGTAAATTGCTTCAGCCATACTCTTATGAATTTTTTTCATGGAAAGCATTTCTCGAATACTGTTGAAGATGCCCCAGTTGGTTTGACCATCAGAAATAGCTACATTTCCAAAGATATCTTTCGGATTTTGGCTTCTTACCGCAGTAAGGACACCAAACACAGGCTCAGAAAGGCTATAGATGGGATTTCTTGTTTGAATATTCAAAATCTCATCTGTTAAGCCAGCTACATCTTTACTTTTATTTGAAGATAACTCCAAAATAGAAGTTGCCTTTGTGTAATCGATACTGCTAATGCGCTCTAAAACAAGGGCTTTCTCACTATCACTCAAATCTTCGAAACGGCGTGTATTTTTGCTAAACACATGATTTTCAGAAACAGTTTCTTCTTTTACCTGATGAGCAATACTTGGATTCTGTGATGTAAACTCGTTTACAAGTTCTTCCATCCGGGGAGTTGCTTTAGGAAAATCAGATTCACTGAGTGGGTGCAACGTTAAAGTTATAGTGCTATTTTGCATACATGTACCCCCTATGTGGTTTTAGTATCAATGTTTTAAGGAAAACCCGCAGACACAAATATGTGTCTGCGGGCAAATATGCTATATGATTTATTTTTCCTCAAAATCGGTGGTGAAGAAATTCTCAGTCGGAATTTCAACAGCGCGGTACACATCTCTCTCGTCATAGACAGAGCGATATACATCACCGAGTTCATATACAGAGGTGCTACGGTAATTGTTGGACTTCAACTTTTCGTAAGCAGATTTAGGAATATTAGCCATAACAGCTTTTCCCACATCAGAGTTGCCGATGACATAATAGTTGAAGTTGCTTGTAGTAAGCGGGAAGAACAATCTCGTATCTTCCGCATGGTCGTTAGACAGGTTTTTAACTGTTTTCTCAGGAATGATATACAGAGTGTTTTTGGCAAAACCGCCAGTTCTTTCGATTTGCTCGTCAAAAGAAGAAACGGATTCTGTATAATCACTTGTAATGAACTTGGTCATCGTCCTGATGGCAGAATTCATTTCATATTCCGTTTGCGGATACTTCCCACCGTTTATAGTAAGAAGCATGAAATTAAAGAAATCATGCCAGTATGGAGTACTCTCAGACGGATAGAACACTTTAATTGTGCCCTGATCGCTAATGCCAAGATTAGACCACTGTCCACTCCCATTGACCTCGTTTATAACCTTCAAAAGATCAATTTCATACAGCTTGTTGTTGTACTCATTGGGAAGAACAGTTTCAGCCTTTTTGAGTGCCTTAAAGCAACCGTCATCGGTGTTGTAGGCAACAACAAAAGGAGAAAAAGCAAGAAGCGTGTAATCGCTCTTATCTTCCATACCATAAGCGACTGTGATATCAGCCGTAATGGATGTATCAGATGTCATAACGATTTTATAACTGGACGAATTCTCCAAATCGCTACCCGAAAGTATCTTCTGGAAAGTCGATTTCATGTCTTCAGGGCCATATACATAGATAGGCGTTTTTTCGCCGAAGAGCTCATTTCCGATGGAGACAAAGAAGCCCTCACCGAAAAGAAGAATACACGCCACCAAAATGGCGCCAATCCACTGAGTAATACGAGCTTTTCTCATATCAGTCTTCTCCTTTCTTATGAAGCAAATCAATTACTGATTGAGCTGAGTTCCTGAACTGGAGTCTTGTAGAATCCTCGTCAAGAACAGTTTCCACGTTACTGCTTCCCAAATGCATTAAGAACTTATCAACACAGCTTCCCAAAATCTCCTCATCCTTTTTCTCGCTGATTCCAGCTTTCAGGAAAGAAGAATAGAACTTGAGAGTCTTGTAGAACTCTTCGATAAGACCTTCAAAAAGGAAAGCCACGTTGCTGTAACTTGCCGGCTCTTCTTTAAGTGCCGAAATTATCTCAGACAGAGTATTAACACATTCGGAAACTTTATCCTCGTTGGGACCAAAATCGTATTCATCAGAAAGGCTCACGAGGTCGTTTACGAAAGATTCAGCTTTCAGAATCTCCTTATAATAAGGAAATGCTTCCATCTTCCTCTTTTCGCTTTCGATACGCTTTGCTTCTGCGATTTCCTTTTCTTTCTGCTCTTTCTCGGTGTTTTCCGCCTCGAGCTTCACAAGCTTTTTATAAAAGCGCTTATCTCGAATTTTGGGAACCAGCCACTCAATAAAAGTGCAAATGACATCCAAGGCGACCAGTCCCAAAATCAACATTCCCATGCCCTTAAAAAAGCCCATCTTCTGAGTGTAGAAAATGTTGTAGAAGAGCATAACTGCAAAAACGCTTGTGATAAGAGAATACAGCTTGGTTACCTTTTTAGCATTTCTCTTGCAGTCAAATGTACGAACAACGCCCTCGTTGTACCAGCAATCACTGTAATATTTGCAGTTTTTCTTACGACACTTGTCACCAGTGCAGGACGGGATGTTTTCAACGTTTTCAAAAACCCTGTCATCAAAAATCACTCTGTGAACATAAGTGCCGTTCTTAGGTTTGCCAGATCCTACTTTCATACTCATTTTTGCGCTCCTTCCTCTGCAGTTGTATCAGGGTTTATAGTTACCTCAGGAATTTCAACACCATTATAGGTGCTCCGCTTTCCAGTAGCATAGTCAGTATTATAGAATCTGGAAACGCCACTGGTATATGGTGTATTATAGCATTTGGAATTCAACATGCTATAGCCGGTATGGTTATAACTTTCCAAGAATCCAGAATTTTCCTGAGAGAGCATATCAAATAATATTTTACCAGTTTCATCAAAACTTGCATGATAATTATGATACACTACTGTTTGTGGATACATGATTCTGAAACGGCTGAATCCATTGTTAGAATACAAATCAGCAAGTTCAACATAGGTCATAAAATAAATACTATTTTCAGAAATAGAATTCAGCCTTTTAAGACCCGAACTACCAATAGGTTCTGTATTTTTCGAATCCAAGAACTTTTCAATGGTTTCGCTTGCTGTTTTCATGTCTGAGGAATTTTTAGGATAATATCCATCGTTTACAGTAAACAGCAAAAAGTCGTAGAACTCATCCCAATATACAGATTCTTTCGAAGGATAATAGATCTTAAAATTTGAGCCTGTAGAACTGATGGATTCATTAATGATTTTTTTGAAATCCAAATCATATTCTCCAGAGTCAATCTTAGATTCTACAAAGTATCCTTTTTCTATATATTGATCTCGCAGGTCAGTGTCCCAGTTGAAAACTGCAATAAACGGCGAGTACGCAACAAGTTCACCAGTAGCGTTTTTTCCCTCTGTTACAACAAAATTGGCATTATTATCTTCGGTAAATTCCAGAACATAATCATTATCCAATTTGAGTGTTTCGAGAGTTGCGTTAAATGCCACTTGCATTCGCGGAGGGGCATTTACAGTGATTGTTTGCCGGTTTGGATTTACGGGTTGTGGTGCGAAAAATCCGCCAATAAAATTGAGTATAAATGCAACCACAATTCCTGCAATCCAGTACCCATACTTCTCCTTGACCATGATATACCTCCTATTCTCATATAACATATTTAATTTTCAATGAACTAACAGTAATATTCTATCACAAATTATGTAAATTTTCAACATTTCATTGATTTTTTTATAAAATTATGTTAACATTATACTGTTAACCCATCAATTTAGGTTGGAAAATAGGCATTTAGCCTATCCATCCGCAAAAAACAACATGATTAGGAGGATAACTTCATGCGGAAACTGACAAAAATCGCTATTTTCAATGTCCTGTTTGTCATTATTACTATTCTTCTTAAGATGGTAATTGGCACGGTCAGCGGTCCCAGCAAAATACTGTATATCATTTTAGAAATGGCTGTGTTTCTCCTGGGAAATGGTCTGATTTTCATTTTGCCTGAGAAAGTAAGCTATCAAATTGATAAGCTCAACACAATCAAGGACTGCATCGGCGCACTTAACCAGTGCATGAAAGCCAATCCGTCTTTTGAGGACGAAATCAGTAAGGCTATCGACCAGCTTGAAACTTTGGAACGCAAAGCTGAAGCCCTTGTGCTTCTTTTGAGCCAAAACAGTGTGGCCGATACATTCACTACTGTGGTTCAAACAGCTGAGAAAGCTGAATTCTTTGCTTTCAGCAACGTGCAAAGCATCATAATTCGGCTCCTTACATTTGACAACCAGGAATATCTCGAAAACCCCAAGGCTATTGATATCAAGCCGTATAAGACCTTTATTAACGAAAAGCTTGAAAGCAACAACCTTATTCTTAAGGAATACTCTGAGATGCTTCTTGCTTTGAGTGCTATCAGCGAAACACAGGTTATCGATATCAGCGAAATGACAGAAATGACAACCGCTCTGAACTCTGTTCTTAAACGAGATGAGTTTAAGGTCATCGAGGAAAAATATGCCAAAGAGCAAAGTAAAGCGACTGCACAACAAGTAAACTAAAATCCTATAATCAAACGTTTTAAAACCTAAAACCCCTGAGCAAGTAATTTTGCTCAGGGGTTCGCGCTTTTTCCTTTTATAATTTATTAACTAATTCTTTGGCAAGACCTATATAGTTACTTGGAGACAAATTCATTAGGATTTGTTTATCTTGTTCGTTTATTTCTAAGTTACTTACAAAATTTCTAATTTCGCAAGTTGTAATTTCTTTTCCTCTTGTAAGCTCTTTTAAAATTTCGTAAGCATTATTAAATCCATTTTTTCTAAGTACAGTTTGTATTGCTTCTGCTAGAACTTCAGGTGCCTCTTCTAAATCTTTTTCAAGCTTAGATTTATTTACTTCCATTTTAGAAAATCCTTTAATAGTTTGCTTAATAGAAACAATAGTATGGGCAAATCCTACACCTATATTTCTAAGCATAGAAGAATCACTTAAATCTCTTTGCATTCTTGAAACTTGAAGATTAGTTGCTAATGAATCGAAAATTGAATTTGCAATACGAATGTTTGCCATTGAATTTTCATGATTTATAGGATTTACTTTATGAGGCATAATTGATGAGCCAACTTCACCAGAAACAGTTTTTTGTTTGAAATCTCCTCTACTTATATAAAGCCACATATCACTATTAAAATCCATTGTTACATTATTAAATAATTTCATATAACTAAATAACATACAAATCATATCATGTGATTCTATTTGAGTTGTAAAAGGATTAAATTCTAATCCCTGTAAACTTACAAATTCTTTACAGGCACTAATCCAATCGATTTCTGGATAAGATATTATATGACCATTAAAGTTTCCTACTGCACCACTAAATTTGCCTTTTAATTTGATATTTTTTATATACTCATATATTGAATTCCATCTATAAACAAATACTGCTAACTCTTTACCAACTGTTGTTGGTGTAGCATTTTGACCATGAGTGTGTCCAAGCATTGGAATATCAGCTAATTTTTTTGCCTCTTCTTTTACAATATTAAGCATTTCATCAATATTTTTTAGTAATATATTATTAATAAAGTCATTTATCATTTTTCCATAAGCTATATTATTTATATCTTCTGAAGTACAAGCAAAATGTACTAAATGGCAAAGGATTCCAAGTGAATATTCTTCTAATTTTTCTCTAACATAATATTCAATTGCTTTTACATCATGATTTGTTTTGTTTTCTATTTGTTTTACTCTTTCAGCTTCTTTTAAATCAAATTTATTCTTTATTTCTTCAAAAATATTAGTATATTGCTCTCCAGAATATATTTCTTTTCTATGTAGTAAAAAATCAAGCCAATCTAGTTCAACAAATACTCTATATTGTATAAATGCATATTCACTAAAAAATTCACTTATATCTTCTGTTATGTTTCTATATCTTCCATCAATTGGAGATATTGCAAGTAAACTATTTATTTCTTCCATACTCTCTCCTACTCTACAACTATCATATCTTCTCTATTAGCTCCTGTACCAATAAATTTGATAGGTACACCTACTAATTCTTCAATTCTATTTAAATACTTTTTAGCATTTTCTGGTAAATCTTCTCTTCTTTTTATGTTGCTTAAATCTCCGAAATTTCCTTCAAATTCTTCATATACTGGTTCACACTCAGAAATATATTTAGCATTTGTAGAATATTTCATATTTACATCTCCATTATGGTTATATGCAACACATAATTTTATTTTATCTAATTTTCCAATTGTATCTACATGGTTAATTGCTAAACCTGTTAGTCCATTTACCATACTACTATATTTTAATGCAACTAAATCAAGCCATCCACATCTTCTAGGTCTTTTTGTTGTTGTACCATATTCGTGTCCAAGTTCTCTTATAGTATCTCCTACTTCATTTTTTTGTTCTGTTATATATGGACCTTCACCAACTCTTGAAGAATAAGCTTTTAATACTCCATAAACTTCTCCAATATATTTAGCTCCAATTCCTGTTCCTGTACATACACCACCTATTGTTGGGTTTGATGATGTAACATAAGGGTAACTTCCTAAATCTATATCTAACAATGTAGCTTGTGCACCTTCGCAAAGGATTTTTTCTTTATTTTCAATTGCTTCATGTAACATACTTACTGTATCTGTTACATAAGGTTTTAAGTATTCTGCATATTTGTTATATTCTTTTATAAGTTCTTCTGCGTCAAATGTTTCATAACCATAGTTTTTGAAAATTACATTTTTATTTTTTACATTTTCTCTTACTAAAGTTTCAAAATTTTCTGAGTATAAATCTTCTACTCTTATACCAGATCTTTCTATTTTATCGCAATATGCAGGTCCAATACCTCTTTTTGTTGTTCCTATTTTATTTTTTCTTAAATCTTCTTGTAATCCGTCTAATGCTTCATGATAAGGCATAATAACTTGTGCTTTATCACTAATATAGAAATTAGAAATATCTATATTATTAGATTTTAAATTTTCTAATTCTTCAATTAAAACTTTAGGATTTACTACAACACCATTTCCTATAACAGCTTTTGTTCCTTTGTTTAATATTCCTGAAGGAATTAAATGAAATGCGAATTTTTTTCCATCTACATTTATTGTATGTCCAGCATTATTTCCTCCTGAACATCTAATAGAAATTTTTGCATCATTTGAAAGAAAATCGATTATCTTTCCCTTTCCTTCATCTCCAAAAAAAGTACCAATAACTACATCAACCATATCATATTTCTCCTTTTAATTTTTTATATTTTGAGGTTGGAAACAAAATAATAAGAGGATAGTATAATACTATCCTCTCTTTATATTTGCTTGCTTTTTACCTATGTTAAATGAATGAGTTATTTCTAACTCTTTTAATAAATGTATTTGATTAGAATGTTTAAATTTGTGTAAATACATATTAATTCATCTCCGTACTCAAAATACATTATTATTATACAAGATAGATTTTCAAAATGCAAGTACTTTTTATAAAAAATATAAAAAGTTTTTTAAGCTTAAAAAGAGTGCTAATATTTAGCACCCTTTTAAACTATTTTATTTTCTCTTTTTTCTATATGCACCAATAGCTATACCTATCGCAATAATAGCAATTGGAACAGCAAATATTAAAGTAATAACTACTCTATTTTGTGTTTCTGTTGGTGTATATGTTGAGTTTGCCATATCTTTTCTAATTGTTAAATTATTTCCTTTATCTCCTAAATAAGCAATTGAGTTTATAACAAAGTCTTTATTGCTTCCTATATAAGATAATGGATAGTTTTGGCTTATAGCAGCAATTTGATAATCACTTATAAAGCTTGCTGATGCTACAATAACTAAATTTGAATCTTGAGATTGTTCTTCTCCTGCTTCATTAGTTGTTGTTACTTTTTTTGTAACAATTGAAGCAACATCATATTGTCCTAATTCAGCAGTTTGTGCAGCAGTTTGTATATTAGCATTTAAATCTGTAATAAACATAGCTTGATCTGTTGTATTTAATAAAGTTTCTTTTGTTACATTTAATGCTTCTAAATCAGCTGTTTCTTTAAAATTTAATCTAGCTGAATATACAAGCCACATATAACTATCTGTAAAGATGTCTTCTGTTATTTTATGTGCACTATTTAATTGTGGCATAAATATATAAGGATAATTTGCCATAGATTGATTATCAGCAAGTTCTGCTATATAACCATTATCTACAGAAACACCATATTCATCTAATACTGATTGGAAGTTTGTTAATGATGATGAATCTGATACAACATCCATTCCAAAATAAATATCTCCGCCTTTATTAATATAATCTTTAATAGCTTGAGCTTCTGCATCTAATAAATCACTTGATGGTGACATAATAACAAGTACATTACAATCGTCTGGAATAGCTCCTGTTGTAGCAATATTTAAGTCTGCAACTTCAAAAGCTTCATTTTGTAAGTATGTTCTAAGGACTTGTACTGTTTGTTCTGTATATTCTCCATGTCCTTGTACAAAATAAACTTTTGGTTTATTTGTTTCTGTAAGTGCAAGAATTGAATTTGTAATTGTTTGTTCTGTAGTGTCTATTTGTTGATATGTTGTAAAGTCATAGCTTGAAAAATCTGTAGAACCATCTATTATTTTCTCAGCTCCTCCAGATTGTAATATTAATATAAAGTATCCTTCTTGTAAATCGTGTTCTTGTATCATAGCATAGTTTGATTCTTCGTTTATAATTTCATATTTAATATTTTCATTTGCATTATTATATTGTTTTAATAATTTAATTAAGCTTCCATTTTCTTCAAATCCATAAGCATATATTTTAACTTCTTGATTGATATCTTTTACAGCATTTTTTGAAGCATCAGACAATGTATAAATTTTATTATCTGTAACATCTATTTCTGGTAAATCTAATGTTTTAATCCATAAGTTTAAAGCTACATAACCTGCAAGTAAAATTAATATCATTAATATTGTTGTTGTTTTGCTAACAAGCCATCTTTTTCTAAATTTTAAAGATAGTTTTTCTTTTAAAGTAGTTTTATTAGTAACAACTTCTTTTTGTTCTTTCTTTTTCATTAATTCCATCTCCCCTCTCTTATTTTACACTTTTTCTTCTTTGTAATGTTATTATTGTAAGTAATACAAATAATACTGTAAAAGAAACAAATGTAATTAATTCTGAAATTGAAATTAATCCTGTTGCAAAATTATCAAATTTATATATTAAAGAAAATAAACTAACTGATTCGAAAATTCCATTCATACTTGGTAAAAACCACATAATCATAAATACACCAATAGTTAATAACAGATGCAACTATTTGATTTTCTGTAATACTTGATGCAAACATACCAAAAGATATATATGCTAAGCTTAATAATAAAAATCCAAGTAATGTATTTAATGCAACCATTATTGATGGTTTTCCAAAATATTTTAAAATTCCGAAATACATTAATGTAAATAATTCAGTTATTATCATAACTATAGCAGCTGCAAAAAACTTTCCTAAAACAATTGATGTTGTACTTCTTGGTGAAGTAAGTATTAATTGTTCTGTTCCTGATTTTCTTTCTTCTGAGAACATTCTCATTGTAAGTACAGGTGTTACGAAAGTTAATATTGTAGCTCCATTATAAAATAAATATTCAAAATTTACTATTTGACTTTGGAATATTGATATATAGAAAAATATACTAAATATTAGTAAAAATAATCCTATAAAAACATATCCTATTGGAGATAAAAGATAGCTCTTTAACTCTTTTTTCATTACTGCAAACATTATTTATTACCTCCTTTATCTTTTTTTGCTTCTTTTCCAGCTTTTTTACGAGCCTTTTCTTCTTTTTTTGCTTGTTTTTTGTTTTCTTTTTCTTCCTTATGTTTCTTTGTTTCTTCTCTTAAAGCATTTATTTCTTCATCGTATTGCATTTTTTCAATTTCTTTTTGACTATATTCTTTTCTATCTTCAACAAGTTTTATAAATGCATCTTCTAATGAATTTTCTGAAACTTTCATTTCAAGTATAATAATATTTTGATCTGAACAATTAGATGATAATTGTCTTCTAATATCAGCTTTTGAAGATGATGTAACTAAATATTCTTTACTCTTATCTTCATTTTCTTTTACAAGCTCAATATTTTCAATATCTTTGATTTTATTTTTCAAATCTTCGAATTTTCCATTTATATCATCAACTACTACTTTTAACATTGTTTTATCAGTAGTCTTTTTCTCTAAGTTTTCAGGAGTATCTACAGCAACAATTTCTCCCTTATCTATAACTATAACTTTTTGGCAAAGTTGATTTATTTCAGAAAGAATATGTGAGCTTATTAATACTGTATGATCTTTTCCAAATGATTTAATAAGTTCTCTTATTTCTATAACTTGTTTTGGATCTAAACCAACTGTAGGTTCATCTAATATTAGTATTTTTGGATCACCAACAATTGCTCCAGCTAAACTTACTCTTTGTTTATAACCTCTAGATAAGTTTTTTGTTAAATTGTTTTGTACTTTTTCTAAGCCTGTAGATTCAATAGCTTTTTTTACAGCTTCTTTACGTTCTTTTTTAGGAACTAATTTTAAGTCTGCCATATATTCTACGAATTCTTTTACAGTTAACTCAGAATACAAAGGTGTTCCTTCTGGCATATAACCAATTTGTGCTTTAACCTTTTTTGGTTTTTGGTCTACATTGTAACCACCAACAATTATTTCTCCTGATGTAGCTTCAATGAAACCAGTAATCATGTTCATAGTTGTAGTTTTTCCTGCACCATTACGTCCAAGGAAACCAACTATTTCGCCGTCTTTGACTTCGAAATTGATATTTCTTACAGCATAGAAATTACCATATTTTTTAGTAACATTTTTTACTTCTATCAAAGTCTTTTCCTCCTTTAATTTAATTAGTAAATAAACGCAAATTTTGAAAATTTGCTATATATTTAATGCCCCATTTCTAGAACATAAATAATCTTATATATATAACCTTAAAATAATATTAAAATTACTGAAACTGTTAAACTTTTAGTTGTTACAGTTTCAGTAGTTAAATATTTGTTAAAATATTTAACTACATATAAACAAGTTTTAATTTTTACAGCTCCAATAGTTAAATATTCATTAGAATATTTAACTTCCTATAAACAACATTTTAATGCTTTTATTTTTATTCCTTCTTCTGTAAACATTTTTTCATGTTCTGTAACAATATTTTCTTCAAATATTGGTTCATTATGTAAGTCATATGTTTTAGAAATTATTTTAAATCCTGCTTCTTCTAAATATTCTAAGACTTGCCTCAAATAATTCATCTGAATCTGTTTTAAAATAAATTTCTTTTTTGCCTGTTAAAAGTTTTTTGTAAGATTCTAATTGTCTTGTATGAGTTAATCTTTTTTTATTATGTTTTTTCTTTGGCCAAGGATTACAAAAATTTATATAAATTCTTTCTATTTGGTCATTTTCGTCAAAAACATTTAATATTTGTTCTACATTTGCTCTAATTAAAAATAAGTTTTCAGGATTTTCAAAATTATATGCTTGTTCTATATTTCTTTTTGAAAGCCCAAGCATTGCTTCAATCATATCTACTGCAATATAATTTATATCTTTATGTTTTGGAGCAAGTCCTGATATAAATCCACCTTTACCGCATCCAAGTTCAATATGAAGAGGTGCATTTTTTGAAAATTTACTTTTCCAAGTTCCTTTAAATTCTTCTGGTTTATCTATATAAAATTTTGAATTTTCTAATTCTTCTTTTGCCCATTTCTTTCTTCTAATTCTCATATTTTTCACTCTCAATCTATTAATGTTTTTTATATGTATCTGTATACAATTTATCTCTTTTTACAAATTTCCATCATCATCTCTATATGCTCTGTAAGATTCTGCAACTATTGTTGTAGCAGTATTTTTTATTACTTTGGATTCAATAGATAAATTGTATCTATCATATTCTTCATCTGTTTTTAAACCATATATACTAACTCTTGCAATACCATCTCTTACAGATGTTTCAATTTTTATAGGATAATCTCTCCTATTTTCAAATTTGAAATCTATAGAACCCCATACAACTGTAGCATCTTTTCCTGCATCAGCATAAGATGGAACAAACATGTGATTTCTTCTTTGTTCTATAAGCATTCCAGCTTCAATTACAGCATTATATAAAGTAGTAGATATTTGGCATATTCCACCACCAAGTCCGTTTGTAACTTCTCCATCTTGATATATGGCTGCTTCTTTATATCCTGCTGCTATTGTTCTTTTTCCTACTACCTTATTATAAGAAAAAATTTCTCCTGGCATAACAACTGTACCATCAATTTTTCCAGCCGCTAATCTTAAGTTAGTTGTTCTATCTTTATTGCTTGTAGCATATTTAGTTGAAAAAGAACCTAATAAATCTGGAAATGCTTCTTTTCCTAAATCTTTTACTGTAACATCTGCTTTTGTATAATCTAAGTCTATTACATATTCTTCTGAATATGGATTCTCATTAATTTGGTCTTGCATTTTCTCTTGGTCGAAATCGATACCAGTAACATCTGCAAATACTGCATAAGGCTCTGTTGTAAAGTATGCATCTTGAACTTCTCTATATATTTCTTGATGTATTGCTTCTACATTTATTGCTTCAGGATATTTAACATACGTTGGAATTTGAATATATTTATTCGAATAACTAATATCTTGTATTGCTTCTACTATTTCATTTTTTAATTCTTCAACTTCAATTCCTGCACCATTTACACCATTTGTAATAATAAGTTGTCCATCATCTACATAATATGCAGATTGTTCTAATTGGTCTGGTAAGAATGTTTCTATTGTTTTTAAATATTCAGTAAGTGCTTCATCATCATAATTTAAAACTGGTTCTATATTTATATTTGCCATAAGCACATTTATATATTCTTGTACATCTTGAAAAAACTCCCCAGATTTAGCTATGTTTAAAGCAAAATCTACTGAAGAGGCTATATCAAATTTGGCTCCTATTTGCTCTAATGCAACATAGTAATTTGAATTTTTATAAACTAGTTCTACTGGTGTGTCCATTTTCTCTTTTAGAGTTTTATTTACAAGTTGTATTGCCTCATCTTTAGTTAAACCAGAAACATTTATACCTTTAATAAAAACTCCTGATTGTATTACATTTGATTTTTGCATATTTGAATAAAATGTTATTGTAACAGCAATAAAAATGCCAACAACAATAGCAACTAATAATGTAAATACTAGTGCGACATTTCCTCGTTTAAAACTTCTAAAAACTTCTGTGGCATTTCCTTTAAATATTTCGAAATCTGGCATATTTTTTCCTCGATTATTTTTATAATTATTTCCTATTATATTTTAAAATCTTATATAAATCAATATATAGAATTTTATTTTTTCCTTTAATTTACAACTTTTAATAATATTATTATATTAAATAAAAGGAGAAGCCTCTTACCATTGGATTGATAAGAGGCTTTTATATTTTTTATATATATTTATAAAAAAATATATATGAAAAATTGGCTAAATTATTCTTCACCTAGTTTATCTGCTACAACAGAATGATCTGAATCATCACTATCATCCTTTGTAAGGATAAAACCAGTTGAAATTGGTCTAGTTTTGTGAGCTCCTGTACTATCTATTGGATCATTTACTATTGTATCTCCAACTACAAGTACACTTGAAGTTCCACCATCTAAGTTAGCTGCGTTATATGCACCGTAATTTTCTAGTATTTCAATTAAATCGCCCATATCTGCGCCAACTTTTGTTCCTTTTCTACCATTTAAGATTAGGAATAAAACTATACCATCTTTTCTTTGAGCAATAACAGTTCTTGGAGCTTTACCCCAACCACCATTGCCTTTAACTTTTGAAGCTTCACCATTTACTATTAGAAATGGTCCAAATGTAACTGCATCTCTAAGTCCTTGTTTTTTTGCTTCTGAAAGAGAGCATTTACCTAAATATAATTTATCATCTTCTGTAAAGCCAATAACACCACCAGCTCCACCATAAGATTTCTGAGTTATGTATTTTCCATTGCAAACTGTTATTCCAAGTGGAGAACCACCTGTACTACTGAAGTTTGGATCATCAAATCCACCACCATTTATTGCAAGTAATGCATCATGATTTTTTGCCATTTTTGTTAAATATTGCCCAGATACTCCTAAGTTATCTGTAACAACTGCTTGAATTCTTGCTGGGTCATATACAGCTACTAAATAGCCATCATAAGTTTTTCCTTCAATTTCAATTATTTTGTAATCGTTGTTGTTGTCATCTCTTTCTAATATTGCTCTTTCGTATTCATTTTCATATTCTGTAACTTTCTTTTTGCCAGCTGCAATGTTTATAGCATCTGCATCTGTTGCAATACCTGTTTCAACAACTTTGTTTTTATCTAATATGTAAGCTATTGTTTCATCATCGTAAAACCATGTTGCAAAATACTGATGAGTCATAGTTGTCATGGCTGTTGTAACAAGCCATTCTCTAAATCCTGTAAGTGGTCCATAAAGTAAGAATAATACTGTGATTATTCCTATAGTTCCAAGTGAAAATAAAACTGTAAAAACGTGAGCAACTACACTTGTTTTTTTAGATTTTTTATTTCTACTAACTGGCCTTCTTCCATTACCAGCATTATTATTTTTCTCTATTCTTGGTTTTCTAACTATTTTTACATCGCCAAGTTCATCTTGGTTTACTTTATCTATCGTACTGTTTCCCATATAAATTCCTTTCTTTTGGTCACAATAATCTAGTTAAGATTTTAACATTAACTATTTTATACGAAAACTTTCTTTTTGTCTATAGCATTTTTTTACAAATTATCGTCTAAATCGCCAATTTTTTTATCTTTTACTGCTTTTTGCTCTTTTATATCCACAATTTGCTTTACTTCACTATTCAAAAGGTCAACTCTTATGCCACTACTTTTTAGAAAATCACCTATTTCTTGCACTGTAAAAAACATTTTTTTAGCATTATCACTATTAAAAGTAACTGCTGCAATTTGCTTTCCTCTAGTTGCTTTTTCTTTTTTTGAAGAATTTAATAAATCTAAACTTTCTTGAATATCATCTTGCTCTATTTTTGTATTATCAAATACATTATTTTTTATTGCTTGGTGCAAAGTAAATATTGCAGATATTTCTGGATTTTCTTTTTCTCTTAAATCTAATGGACTTACTAAATATGTTCTTTGCATTTGAGTTAAAAATATTTTGTCAAATACTTCTTCTTTTTTATCAGTTGGGATTTTTTCAAGGCATACATGTACAGCTTCTGCAAATTCATTATATAAAAATGTTGTATCTCTTGTATCTACTGGTTGAGTTGTAGCAACACCAGGTATATGAAAGCCTAATTCATCTATTGGTATTTTTTCATCCAATTTATAAAATTCAGAATATTTAAAATTTTTAATAGTATCATTAATAGTTTTTTCATCAGCTTTTCTTTTTTGCTTTTCTGATAATTTCTTATATGCAATCTCTGCTTCTTTATCCTTAAAATGTATAAGTGCAGTTCCGAGAATTTCTTTCAATCATTTCTCGTCTTTTATCAGTTAATATTTGTGAGTTTATATCTAGCAATCGCATATTTAATTCTCTTCCATTTACAAATCCTAATATAGAACTAGTAATATTATGATAAGCTGATTCAATTTCACTAGATTGTAAATCTTTTGGGATTCCAAAAGTTCTATCTAATAAATATTTTGATATATTTGTTACAAATTCTTCCCTTAAATTTTCTGGTATAATGTTAATACGACTTTTTAAATCTGAGGCAAAAGAATTAAAATCTATTTGTCTTGTTCTTTTATCTATATCTGCTGTGTACTGTACACCTGGTATTTGATATGGATTTACTTCATCATCTAATATTCTTGTATATTTTCTATCTGTTATGTTTTGAGCTATATCTTTTGAAATTCTTTCTGCAAAGTCTCTTTCTTTTATTTCTTGCAAAGAAAGTTTCTTTCTAGGTTCGATTTGTTTTCCATTTGCTTTAATTTCAAGATGGTCTATACCATTTCGATAATCTATATCTAATCTGGTTCCGTCTTTTAAAAAAATCATATCTTTAGAAAATTGTAGTTCTCTTTCTGAAAATTCTCCAGTATCTAATAATTCTACAAAGAAGAGTTGATTATCTCTTTTTTCTATAAACTTTCCTTGTCCAATAGACCTGTATTCTGAAGAAATTGTATCTTCTTTCCTTTGACTTTGCAGGTCGTTTATTTTTTGAATTCTAGGAATACTACTTATTATTAGTTCATTAATATATTTGAAATTTCCTGAATTACCAAAATATCTGATATTATATTTATCTAAATATGATTCTAATTCATCTGTTCCAATTCCAGTAGCCTTAACGATTTTTACTACTGTGTCAACATATCCAGATATATCTTTTTCTTGTGGTAAAAATTTTTCAAATAATCTATCTTCTATACTACCAGTTTTTAATGGACTGCGAATATGACTATTTTCTATAACTTGTGCTTTTGCAAGCTCTATTGTTTTTTGAATCCACTCTGCTTTTTCTGATTCATCATCTGAATCTATAATATCGACTATATTAGCAGAATTTAATAAGGCATCAATTTGAGATTTTGCAGTTTCTAAATCTAATACACCATTTTTATAAAATTCTAAGTTCTTTGCTTTTTCTGAAATTTTCCCAACAATAAGCTTTTGGTACATAGATAAAATTCTAGGTTTAGCTAAGCTATATTTTTTTCTATCAGAATCTAATTGTTTGTCAGCTTCTTCAATTTTATCTTCTGGATAATTTTTATTATGAAATATATTAGATTTTAATTTACTACTACTATACTTATGTAACAAATTCAAATCTGAATAAAATTTAGTAATATCATCAATACTTGACTTTCCATCATAATTTATTAAATCTAAAAGATTTTCATCAAATCCATCTTTTCCTATAAAATATGCTTTAATTATAGAATCACCTAAAACTTCATGTAAAAATTTTACTGTGTTTACATTTTTGATATAACTAGTTGGTTTTCCAGTTGCTAACCCTTTTAAATATTCTGTTAATCCTTCGTTTAAAAATGTACAAAATTTTGCTTTGCCATCTGTCATAAAATGTAATGATTCATGAATGTTAGTATCTTCTAATGATTTTCGCTTCATATTTGGAGATAATTTTATTCTATTAGTTCCTTTGGTATAATATCCAATCCAAGTAGGATGTTTTTCAGAATCTTCTTTATCCATTGACTCAATAACAAGTTCTCTTATTTGTTTGTTTAGACCTATTGTATTAATCCAACGTCTAAAATTCTTTTCTCCAAGCATGTTAAAAATTCTAGCAAAACATGTTTTAGCTAAATCTCTAAATTCCTCTGAAATTTTTGAATTCTCATTAATGGCTCTATCAAGACCAGATTCTACTTTCTTTAGATTTTCTTCCATAATATCTTCTCACTTTAGCTTAAGTATTTTTTTCTTTCAAAATTATATACTGGTACTGGCTGTCTTTTATGTTTTGATGCTTTATTTCTTTTTTCTATATTTTCCATAGCTTCTGTATCTGTTTTTCCTGTTTCTATATATTCTGCTATTTGTTTATATGTAACACCCATTTTTTCTTCATCTGTTTGTCCACCTAGGCCGTCATTTGGTGCTTTATGAATAATTTTCTCTGGAACTCCTAAATATTCTCCAATAGCTAAAACTTCAGCAACTGTAAAGTTTGCTATTGGGTTAAAATCTACTGCACTATCTCCCCACTTTGTTGTATAACCAACCATTGCCTCACAAAGATTTCCTGTTCCAATTACTAAATAACCTAAGCTTTGAGCAATTGCATATAAACTTGTCATTCTAAGACGTGGTTTTATATTTATTTTTGCGTCTTTATTTAAGTTTATATTTTGATTTAATGCAGTTTCTAGTTCATTATATGTGTTACTTAAATTAAGCTCTAAAAAAGCAACGTCAAACGTTTTAGCAACTAATCTAGCATCTTCTAAGTCTTCCTTAATAGAATTACATGGCATAGCAACTGTAACTACATTTTCTTTTCCCAAAGCTTTTGTTGACATTGCAATAACAGTAGCTGAATCTTTACCTCCACTATTTCCTACAACAACTCCTTTTACGCCTGCTTTTCTTACATGTTCTTTTATCCAGTTAATAGCATTTTCTGCTTCTTCAAATAGTCTTTCTTTTTCTAGCATAAGTCCATATCTCCTTAGTATAAATTATTTTCTTTTATATAATAGTAAACTTCATCAGGTGTTAAATATCTAATAGATTTTCCTCTTTTTAATTTTTCTCTTACAAAAGTAGAACTAATATTACTTCTAATATTTTCTTTTAATTTTATAAAAGAATCTTTATGTTCTAATAAAAATTCATCTTGGTTAATAATATCATCCATATTGTCTTCATCTCGTTCTAAAACAAGAATTTTGAAGTTTGTAACTAGCTTTTCTCTTGAAAACCATTTTGGAATTTCTTTTAAATTATCTGTTCCAAGTGTAAAACAAATTATATTTTCTGGATATTCTTTTTGAAGTATCTCTAAAGTTTCTATTGTATAAAGTTGTCTTGATTGTTCAATTTCCACTTTAGATACAATAAAATCATCATTTTTATCACATACTAATTTAAGCATATTATACCTATGCTCATTTTCTAATAATCCTTCTTTTTGATATTTTGAATTTACTGGCACAAATATTACTTTATCTATATTTTCATATTCATTAACAATTTGTTGTGCAAGTGAAAAATGTGAGTTTAAAGGTGGATTAAATGATCCACCAAAAACTGCTAAAATTTTCTTATTTTCCATATTAATTTGCTTCCTTTTTTAGAAAACGTGATTTCATTTTATTTATAAATTTATATACATATTCATCTTTAAGTACAATTAGCATTACTATATAAGTAATTGCCCCAACTCCTATTTGAAGTACTATAGATAATATATTAAATAAATATTCTTTATTTAAAGCCATAGTACTTGCTAAATTATATATACTTTGAGTAATTGAATTTATAGTTAAAACTTCTTTAACTACAAAACATAAACCAAACATTATAATTGAAGCTACTACATATTTCCAACACAAATTGAATAACTCTTTTAAAGATATTTCTTTTTTTACATGATTATATTGAAGAGCGTCTACTACTACTTGAGATAGTACTGTCGCTATTGCAGCTCCTACAGATTGATATAAAGTTATTAATATATAATTTAATATAAAGTTTACTATAACACCAATTGTAACTGAAAATGTATATTCTTTTTGTTTTTTTAATGGTAATAAATATTGAGTTCCTAAAACATTTGCAAGTCCCATAAGCAATACCATTGGGCTTAATATATAAATAATAAGATTTACTTTTTCATATCCAGCTCCAAAGAATACTGGAACAAATGCTTTGGAAATACTTGTTATTCCAAGCATAATTGGAAATGATAAGAAAAACGTAAAGTTAAATGACATTCTCATATAAGCTTTTATTTGTTTTTTATCATTATTTGCAAATGCATTTGCCATTCTAGGTATCATAACAACACCTAAAGAGTTTACTATTGTAAGTAATAATCTAATTACTTTATGCCCTTGCTCATAATAACCTGTTTCTGCTTTATCTGTAATTAACCAACCTATCATTGTTGTATCTAATATTTTATATACTTGATTTGCAATTTGTGGTATAAATAATAGAATTATATGTGGTAAATGTTGTTTTACATTTATATTTTCTACTTTTATTCCTTTGAAATATTTTGGCAAATAAAACCATAAAGATAAATTACCAATTAAATCAGCAAGCGAATATATAAGTGTGAATTTTGCTAAATCTTCTCTTGTTTTTACTAATAAAAATACTAAAGTAACACTACATAAACGTACTAAAACATTTCTTATAACAGTTTTTTTAAATTCTTCTAACCCTTGGAAAAACCAGCTTATATCAAATGCTGCTGCAATAAGTTCTAACATTAGAATTTGATAATAAATTTGATATTCTTTTCCACACATAAAAAGAAAATAATAAAATACGCTTGCTATTGCTATTGTTATAAATCTAAATATTACAATTTCTATAAAAATCTTTTTTCTTTTTTCTGGATTTTCTTGTGCATAAGCTATTTCTCTTTGCCCATATAAAGCAACTCCAAGTGAACCAAACAAAATAAAATATGTTACTATAGCATACGTATAACTATAAATACCATTTCCTTCTGCACCTAATACTCTTGATAAGTATGGAGTTGTAATTAATGGTAATATAAGTATTAAAACTTGATATACCATATTATATATATAATTTTTTGCAATACTCTTTTTTGCCATAAACTATTTTTGTCCTCCTTAATATTCTTTTCTATCTTATCACTAAGTATAGTATTTTACAAGAAAAAAAGAATCAGTTTTTAAAACTAATTCTTTTAAAACTAAGACAGGAGCCAGCACTTGCCAGCTCCCGCCTTTTCCCATATCTTATTTCTGTTTGAATTTGAATGCCAGTTCGTCCTTGGCAAATGTCATAACGTAGTGCACAGTGTATTTGGTGCATGTCGCATCGTTTTGCACGCAGGTATAGCCGTGAGTAAGAAGGTAATTCATGGCAGCCTGTTTGGTGTCAGGATTATCGCTTATGGTAACAGCGATAATATCCTCGGTTTTGGTTTCTTTTTCCAGGTATTTCAGGAAGTCTTCAAGCTTCTTGCGCCTTGCCTCTTCTGCCCTCTTTCTTTCAGCATCGCGCCGTTCTTGCTCCAGGCGTGCTTCCTCTTTTTCAGCTTCCTCAAGCCTCTTCTGACGCTCTTCTTTGCTTTCCCAGAGTCCCATAAACGCATTCTCCTTTTTATTAGATTTGGGTTTTGCTATATTAAATTTTACTATTCTATTATATCATGCTTTACATAATGTTTCAACCTTAGAATTTATAATAATAATTTTTTACATCGCTTAAAACAGCTTCTAAAGATATTGTTTCATTTTTATCATTTACTACTAAGATATTTGGATACGTCATCATCATTTGTTCATTTGAAAATAAAGCTACATTACTTCCTTTTTCTACTTCAACACCATTTATATTTATATTATATTCATTTGCAACTCTTACTAAAAATATATCTAATGCATAACATGTGATGGCTCCATCTATTGCCATAAATATTGTAATTAAACTTATTGCACTTTTTAATAAAAAGTTTGAGACTTTTTGAATTACAATATCTATACATTTATCTAAAAATGGATTTACATATTTAATTAATCCTATAGATAAAAATCCCCACATTACAGCATAAAAAAGACAAGTTCTACCATTTATGTTTAAGAAATCATTTGAATAATCCCACCATTTTGCATGTAAAATTATTTCTCCTATTAAACTAGAGAAATATTCTACTAAGCATCCTACTACCATGCCACCTAAAAATAATTTCACATTATTATTTTTGTACTTTTTTAATGCAAATATTAAACTTATTGCTCCTATTCCATATACAATACAAAATGGACCATAAAGAAAGCTTTTTCTACTTTCTAGCATGCCTTTTGTAAAAATACCATAAATAGTTTCCATTAAAAAACCAATTATGCTATAAATTATAAAATAAATTAAAATTTTCCAAATAATATTTTTCTTCATGTGAAGTATTATTTACAAAAATTTAATTATTATGCAAAAAAATAGAGGAGATTTTACTCTCCTCTTCATTTTTAATAAACTGTATCAAATTCAAGTTCAACTTTAAATAAATCTCCGTCTACTTGTAAATTGAATATTCCTTTTTGTAATTCTGTTAAGCTTTTTGAAATTGATATTCCAAGTCCGCTTCCTTCTGTTGTTCTTGATTTATCTCCTCTTACAAATCTTTGCATTAATTCATCTGCTGATATATTTAATCTTTCTTTTGATATATTTTTTACTGTAATTTTAACTCTATTATTAATTTTGCTAATATCTATATATACTCTTGATCTATCTAATGCATATTTTGATATATTACTAAATAAATTTTCTATTACTCTATACATATATCTATTATCTGCATTTATAAATATTTCTTCATCTGATGTAGATTGTATAACTTCTAATTTTTTTGCATTAAACTTATCTTCAAATTCACCTATTGATTGCTTTATTAGTTCTACAGTATTAAGTTTTTCTAAGTTTAATTTAACATTTCCAGAAGAGGCTTTTGATGCTTCTACCAAGTCTTCTGTTAATTTCTTTAATCTTTGTGATTTATTATCTAATATATCAACATATTCTTTTATTTTTTCATCTTCTGGATTTTCTTTTTTAATTAAATCTACATAGTTTATAATTGAAGTTAAAGGTGTTTTTATATCATGAGAAACATTTGTTATAAGCTCTGTTTTTAATCTTTCTGATTTTATTCCTTCTTCAATTGCATTTTCAAAACCACTTGAAATATCATTTATATATTTTATTATATTTTGAAATTCTGGTGTAAATTCTGCTGAATTTAATTTAGTACTATTATCCCCTTCATACATTTTCTTTAAATGTTCTTCTATTTTATGATAGCAATTTAATTTTTCAATAAATTTATAAAGGAAATATGCAAATATGCATAAATCTATAAAAAGTCCAAATCCACTAAATGCCATAATCATTAATAAAGCAACTACTCCAAATCCTAAAATATATGCAAGTAATAATATTGTGCTATTTACTGAATTTGTAAGTTCTTTCCAAACATTTGATATTGAAACTAAAATATTTTTTATAGTTTTAAAACACCATCTACAAACTCTACCTGTTATACTATCTTTAATTAAAGTTTTTGCTTTTATTCTTTTTATAATTGTAACTAATGTTATAGCAGATAATATATATGATATAACATATCCTGTAAGTATCATACTAGTTGCAAAATTTAAGTATTCTTCTGTTATATAATATAATCCTTCTGAAGCAATTGCTATTATTATAGTTATTACAATAAAAGCTATATCTAAAATTATTTCAATTGGTATTCTATCTAAATCATTTAAATCTATTTCTTCTTTATTTTTTGTATGTCCTATACTAACTACTAAGTATATAAAAATCACAACTAATAATATAGAAGCTACTGGTATAACTGATAACATTTGTGCTTCATAAGGCTCTAAATAATTTATTAAATTTTCGAAAAATACATCAGTAGTTCTTTCAATTTTTTCTTCCTTGTATGACGTATACATTTGGAAATCATTAATTGTTGTTGTGTAATATGTTCTTCCCTTTACTGGTGAATTTACATCCGCTGATGATGTTCTATAATATCTATTTTCATCATCAAATTCAATTAATGTTGTTGGTTCTTCTTCTATTTCTTCTAGTTCTGTTTCTTGAATTTCATCATCTATACTGTAATAATTAAATGTGAAATTATCAAAATATTGTATAGCTTTGCTTTTTATAAGCTCAGAGTCTGCTTCTATTGCTCCATTTATAAGTGTAGCTTTTTTAGCATCTTGAGTACTTATATATTCTATAAGTCCACTTACTGTATTTGTCTTTATTGTTAATTCAACATTTGTTAAAGCTATATTTTTATATAATATTAAATAATAATAATCTTTTATTACATAATATGAATTTTCAAGTTCATCATAATCAATATAGCATATTTTTGTATTACCATCTTCACGTGTTGTATATCTGTTATTATCAAATATTAATTTTCTTGCATTATTAGATAATTTATACATATATCTTGATAAAAATTCATCTGATTCAAAAAAATTAATATCTTGCTGAGCCTTGCTTTCAACTAAATCTTCTTTTGCTGTTTCATATAACATTGGTAATACTAATAGCTAAGTACTAAAAAAGGTATTAAAATATAAGAAATACATTTTAAAATTTTACTGTTTCTCATAAAAAACCTCCTATAATTTTTCTATTTTATATCCAACTCCCCAAATTACTTTTAAATATTTGGGTTCTTTTGGATTTATTTCGATTTTTTCTCTAATATGTCTTATATGAACAGCAATTACATTTTCAATTCCCCATGCTTCATCATTCCAAACATTTTGATAAATTTGTTCTATTGAATAAACCATACCTTTATTCTTTATAAGAAATTTTAAAATGTTGTATTCTGTTGGTGTTAATTTTACTTCATTTCCATCAGATACTACTTTTTTTAAATCATCATCTATTATTAAATCACCTGTTCTGTATATTCTTTTTGAATCTTCATTTTCTATTGAACCAAGTTTTGTAAATCTTCTTATTCCTGAATTTACTCTTGCAATTAATTCTAATGGATTAAATGGTTTTGTTACATAATCATCTGCTCCAAGATTTAAGCCTTTTATTTTGTCTTCATCTTCTGATTTTGCTGAAAGCATTATTACTGGAATTGAGCTATCTTTTCTGATTTCTTCTAATGTTTCTATACCATCTTTTCCAGGCATCATTATATCTAATACAACTAAATGAATTTCATTGTTTGCAATTATTTTTATTGCTTCGTTTCCGTTGTAAGCTTTTAAAACATTATATCCTTCTTTTGTAAGATATATTTCGATTGCTTTTACTATTTCTTTGTCGTCGTCACAGACTAAGATATTATACATGTTTAATGCTCCTTTTCTCTTTATTATGAATTAATTATAACAAGAATTTCTTAATAAAAAATAGAGAAATTCTTAATATTTTATTAAGAAAACAAAAACACATAAACTCCTTTAATTAAAAGCGAATTTATGTGTTTTCACGCCAGTTTATTTTAAATATTTTGTTACTTCTGCAATTATCGCTTTTTTGGCTTCTTCTAAAGGCATGTGCATATCTGCTCCTGCAGCTTTTATGTGTCCGCCACCGCCAAACATTAAGCAAACTTCTGAAACATTAACATAGTCTTTTGAACGAAGTGATGCTTTGTATCCTTTTTCTTTTTCATAAAGAAAAATTGAAACTTCTACTCCTTTTATTGCTTTTCCTATTTCAACTATTCCATCTTTATCTCCTGGTTTTAAACCAAGTTCTAAGCTATCTGCTCTTGTCATATATGTAAAGGCAATTTTTCCATCTGCAAAAAATTCTAGTCTATTCATAGCAAGCTTTTCTGCTTCAAATTTTTCTTTTGTCATTGTAAGCATTGCGTCTTGATAGATTTTTGATAAATGAATTCCTTTACTTAATGCCCATGAAGCAAATTCAAAAGATTCTACTGTAACATTTGAATTTCTAAATCCATTTGTATCTGTAATAACTCCTGTTAGCAAACAAGTTCCAATATCTTTTGTAATTTCAATTCCTAAATATTCAAAACTTGAAACTAAGATTTGAGCTGTTGCTGGAGATACATGATTTACTACATTATAATCTCCAAACATATCATTTTTATTATGATGATCTATTTCTACTTTTACTTTAGCATCTTCGAAATATGGAATAAACTCAGGACATACTCTTTTAATATTTGGACAATCTAAAACTATTGCCATATCAAAGATTTTTATGTCTGATTCTTCTATTATATATTCCATTCCTGGTAAATATGAAAAGTTGTCTGGAACATCTTTCATTAATACATAAGCATTTTTTTCCATATTTCTTAACGCTAAGCACATTGCTAAACAACTTCCAATAGCATCTCCATCTGGTGCTTCATGAGCCATTATAACAATGTTTTCTGCATTTTTTATTTCAACTAATATTTCATCTAAAGTCATATATTACTCTCCCCTTATTTTGTATTGTCATTATAAATTCTAATAATTCATAACGGCAATATATATCTTTCTATTGTTTAAGGTCTTTTGTAATATCTTTTAAGATTTCATCAATTCTTGAACCATATTCAATAGATTCATCAAATTCAAATATAAGTTCTGGTGTATTTCTTAAATTAACTCTTTTTGCAATTGCACTTCTAATATATCCACTAGATTGTTTTAATATTGATAAATTTTCTTTTTTGCTTTTTTCGTTTATCATAGTAACATATACTTTTGCAAATCTTAAATCTGGTGTAGTTTTAACTTTAGAAACACTTATTAATCCTGTAAGATGAGGATTTTTTAATTCAGTTGAAATTATACTACTAATTTCTTTTCTTAATTCCTCATCTATTTTATTCATTCTACTATTATTACTAGGCATTATTTCTTCCTTTCCAAGCTATTTTACTTGTTCCATAATGTAAACTTCTAATTGGTCTCCTTCTTTTAAGTCATTAAATCCTTCTATTTGAAGACCGCATTCATATCCTTTATCAACTTCTTTAACATCATCTTTGAATCTCTTTAATGAAACTAATTTTCCGTCATGTAAAACTATGTTATCTCTAATTACTCTAATACCAGCATTTCTTGAAAGTTTTCCAGAAAGAACATAACTTCCTGCAATTGTTCCAACATTAGAAATTTTAAATGTTTGTCTGATTTCTGCTGTACCAATAACAACTTCTTTAAATACTGGATCAAGCATACCTTTCATAGCTGCTTCAACATCATTTATAGCATCATAAATTACTGAGTATTGTTTAATTTGTACTCCTTCCTTATCAGCTATTGTTTTTGCAATTACTTCTGGTCTAACATTAAATGCTATGATAATTGCTCCAGAAACTTTTGCTAAAGTAACATCAGATTCTGTTACACCACCAACATTTGAGTGAATAACTTTAACTCTAACTTCATTATTAGAAACTTTCTCTAATGATTGTTTTAAAGCTTCTACAGAACCTTGAACATCTGCTTTTACAATTAAGTTTAATTGTTTTAAGTTTTCACTTTCAATTTTGTTAAATAAATCATCAAGTGTAACAACTGTATTTTTATTAATTTCTTTTTGATGTTTTTCATATTTTCTTTTTTCAATTAAGTGTTTAGCTGTTTTTTCATCTTTAACTTCATAGAAAGTATCTCCAGATT